>Ga0187863_10001524_pt1 | contig 18342 bp, 11 predicted proteins | sample June2016WEW_11_1_FD_132975 | JGI IMG/M metagenome (GOLD analysis project Ga0187863, IMG submission 132975) | Peatland microbial communities from SPRUCE experiment site at the Marcell Experimental Forest, Minnesota, USA - June2016WEW_11_10 | ecosystem: Environmental > Terrestrial > Soil >... | reverse complement strand
CCAACTACAAGACGCCCTACGCCATCCACATCACCGGTGGTGCCCAGCACGCCTTCAACCAGCACTGGCTGATGAGCGCCGACTACACCCATGAGCAGGGAAACCACGGTTATCGAGCGTTTCCGTATCCCTCGGCCACCGTGTTCGAGTCTGACAACCGATCCAGCTACAACGCGCTGATGCTGCATCTGCAAGGCAACACGCGCCGCTTCAACCTGACTGCGAATTACCAGTTCTCCAAGGCGCAAACCTGGGGATGCCTGCTCGGTGAACTCTTTGATTATGTAGACGGAGTCTGCACACTGCAGAGCGGTCCGCAAGCTGGACAACTGGACGCATTCGGACCCGGCGACTACGGGCCATCGGGCGAGGACGTTCGGCATCGCTTCGTGCTGGCCGGCACGTTGCACATTCCCGGCGGTTTCGAGGTCAGCACCATCGCGCAGTTCGAAAGCGCCCGGCCCATCACCATCACCAACGAAGACAACACCGGCCGCATCTGGGTGAACGGGGCGTATACCAGCCTCGATGAATTCCGCGGCACGCCCTATATACAGACCGACCTGCGCGTGACGCGACCGTTCAAAATTGGCGAGCGCGCTCAGATCAACCCGTTCGCAGAGTTTTTCAATCTCTTCAACCGCAACAATCCGGGCGCGAACTTTGCGGTCAATGTGGCGCAGTTGCCGATTCCCGCGGCGCAGATGATGCCCAATGCCCAAGGCATCACTAACGTCACCAGCATTTGTACGGTGGCAGACTGCTCCCAGACCGCGCCGGTCACCAGCCTGAAGCAACTGGAAATCCCCGAAGGCGCTCTGGGAGACTTCTTCGGTCCCGGCACCACGGTCGGCATTCCCTTCGCCGCGCAGTTGGGAGTGCGGGTGACGTTTTAGGGTTCGTGTGGCGCGGGCACTCTTGCCCGCGAATCTATCCACGCGCAAATCCGGAAACACCATCCCTGAACTCACCAGGATTCCAAAGGCCCAAGGTTCTGAATTTCTCACACACGCCAGCTTGTCATCAGCTGCGGGCATTTCGCGGGCAGGAGTGCCCGCGCCACACGAGCAGGACCTAGTACCCTGCCGGAACCACCGCATCCTCGGGATAACCCGGCACGCCGAACTCGGGAACGTCGAGACCTTCTTCTTCCGCCTCCGGCGACACTCGCATGCTCTTCACCTTGTTCACGCACCAGAAGATCACATAAGTCGCGCCGAACGCCCACACGGCATATATCGTCGCGCCCAGGAGCTGCATCACAAACTGCCGCGTATCGCCGTGAAGCAGGCCGGTCACGCCCAGGCCGGCGCGTCCCAGGTAGGACGTTGCGCCCACGCCATTCCATCCCGCGCCATAAGCGCCGTCGGCAAAAATGCCAACGCTCACTGCGCCCAGCCAGCCGCAGTAGCCGTGCACGGAGATCGCGCCGCAGGGATCGTCAATCTTGAGCGTCCGCTCGTTGAACAGAACGCCGGCGCAAACCAGCAGGCCCGCGAGGATGCCAATCACCGTCGCCGAAGTTGGAGACACAAACGCGCACGGCGCAGTGATCGCGACCAGGCCGGCGAGCATTCCGTTGCACGCCATGGTAACGTCGGGCTTGCCGAACATGAAATACCAGAACAGCATTGCTGCCGCCGAGCCCGCAACCGCCGCCAGGTTGGTGTTCACGGCAACCACGGAGATGCGTAGATCTGTGGCTCCAAGCGTGGAGCCGGGATTAAATCCCATCCAGCCGAAAAGCAAATTGAACGTGCCCGTGACCACGTACACGATGTTGTGAGCCGGGAACGCGCGTATCTTTCCCCCGGGACCATACTTGCCCAGGCGCGGGCCCAGAATAATCGCGAGAGCCATGGCGCAGAAACCGCCAACCGCATGCACCACCGTGGACCCGGCAAAGTCGACGTAGCCGTGTCCCATGTTCATGGTCGAGCCCAGTTGCGAGAGCCAGCCGCCGCCCCAGGTCCAACAGCCGGCGATGGGATAAAGGATCGCGCCGATAAAAAGTTCGCAAAGCAGGAACGCCCAGAACGTGATGCGCTCGCAGATGGCGCCGACAATGATGTACCCGGCGGTCTCCATGAACACGACTTCGAACAGCGTGAGGCAATTGCTGCCGCTGTCATAGGCGGGGCCGGTGAGAAAAAATCCTTTGCCGCCGACGAATCCCCACTGACCGCTGCCAATCAGAAAATGGTTGAGCGTGGGGACGCCGCCCAGATTGGTGGGCGCGGCATTGATAGCGACGGCGCCAAACTGGAAAGCGTATCCGACGGCGTAGTAGGCCAGAAAAGCGAAAACGTAGGCCGCGAAGTTCAGCATCATCAGGTGGCCGGCATTTTTCTTTCGCACCAGCCCGCAGGTAAGCAGGGCGAACCCGGCTTGCATGAACAGAACCAGATAGCCGGTGTTCAGCGTCCATGCGAAGTTGGTGGCGACGCGCACGTGGCCCACGCTGTCGGCCAGCTTCACGGCAAGCGGCTCTTTTGCCACCTGGGCCTGATAGTCATCGAATGCCTTCTTATTGGCGGCGTAGTCGGGAGCTGATTTGTCCGTGGGTTCGGCAACTACAAACGCATTGCCGGCGGCGTCGACCGCGGTGGTTTTGTCTCCGGTCGCGGTTCCCGACGGATCGGGCTTAGGTTCGTCGGCGAACGCACGCGTCGATAGTCCGGCGAACATTGCCACTGCCATTGCCACTGCGAGCAGGATCACGGTTCCGCTCCGCTGCGAAAAACGCTTGAAGGGCGTATGCACGATGAATGGCAGACGGAAGGATCGTTTTTCAGGACAACGTTCAGCACGACATTCAGCTCGATGAGTCATAAATTTTGACAGCTCCTGTACCAGAGGAATGGAGAACTTGCGGAGAGGGTCCGCAGCGGGGCTCCAGCGCCAGCAGCGAAACATTCGGACCTCAACCGCGTCGGTTTCGTAAGCAGGGCATGTTGGCCCGGAGAACAGACTCTGATTGGCGAGGCAGACACACAAAACCCGGGGCCGCCGCCATCCAAATGGCCGCACCGCACTGCAGCAAATATTCCGGATAACACGCTTCCTGCGATACGTCCTCTCCCGAACGGGTTCTTTCAAATCTGCAGAAAAACCAGCTCTAATCACGGAATTACGGGGTAGTCCGCAGTTTGTCGGCACACAGTAAACGCCGTGATCTAGCGAGTCCAACAGATAATTTTTATTGCGGCCATCAAAAATGGCGCAGGAGGGTTTGCCGGTCGGAAGGCATAAGCCAGGACCTGTTTCCGCGCTGCACGCGACCTTTGGAGCGGGATGGCAACGCGAGAAGTATCAACCAAAGCGAAAAATAAGACTGGACGAGACAAAGACTGGAGAAAACAACTGGAAATAAGAAAAAACGGAGAGCGATGCAACAGCGGGAAATATTACAGACCCTCTACCGCACCAGCCATTCAGTGGCGGAATGCACGCGCACCAGGAGAGCGCCGTACGTCACGGCAAATGCCGCGACCAGCGCCAGCGCAGCGCCTGCAGCACACCAGAGAGAGTATCCACGGCGGATTGGAACTCTGCGTTCTTCGCTCCACGCAAGCAGCCGCTCCACGCGCACATTCATCACGGCCGCGGGGCTGTGCACCAGCGCCGCCGTCAAATCAACCTGCAACTCAGATGGAGCCAATCGCGATAGTTTGATCAGCGCTGCGGCCAGGTCCAGCGCCTCGCCCGCATTGAATACGGCTGCATCGTCAGCCGCGAGTTCGGTGGCTTCGAGCCAGGCTGCTTCGAGCGCCGCCATTCCCGGAAACTCGACCAGCTGCAGCAGCAATTTTTTCAGATTGTCGCGGCGCCGCACATGCGCCAGTTCATGCCGGACCGCAGTTTGCAACTCTTTTTCCGTGAGCAGAAACTCCGCCGCTCCTGACATCAGGATCCGCGGCGTCAGAATTCCAGCCGCCGTGAGTGCCGGAACGACTCGCGAAATTCGCAGCACCGGAACTTTGCCGCGCGACTCCACCAGCTTCGCTTCGCTCATCCATGACCGGATCGCGCGCGAAGCAGTCTTCAGCGCCCGGGCAGCGTTCCACACTCCAAACCCAGCCAGCATCAGTCCGCAAAGGCCCAGGAGTAATGGAGCGATTCCGATCGACTCCTCGATCGAGCGCGGCTCCAGCAGCACAAACGAGGGCACGGTGAAAGCCAGGGTCACGGCCACGGCCGCCAGCAACGGAAACAGCCTCAGTCCAAACAGAAGGTCCGCACTACGCCGCACCGGATATTTCCCGTTGTAAAGCCAGAAACGCCGCCAACCGCAACTCACCGCCAGCGAAAGCCCGCCGTATACCAGCACGAACACCGAGAAAGAGACCGCGACCAGCCGCGCCGCAAACATTCAGTCTTGCTCCTTTTTGCGGGGATCGTGACCGGATAACTGGCGCCGCTTGTTCTCTACCAGGTCCTGCAGATCGTCCAGCAAGTGCGCGTCGCGTTCGGTAAGTATCTCCACCAGATACGACAGTGGCAGCGACGATTCCGGACTCGCATCCAGCATCTGGCGGAATACGCTGCCGGCCACTTCCCGCTGCAATTCCTCGCGCGTGAACCGCGGCGCGTAACGGAACGCCCTGCCTTCCGCCACTCTGGTCAGTAGATTTTTTTTGAAAAGCCGGTCCAGCGTGGTCATGAGGGTGGTGTAGGCGAGGTCCTCATGGTCCTCTTCCAGCAACTCGCGAACGGTCGCCGTTCCTCGCGCCCAGAGCGCCTCCAGCAGCCGTTGTTCCAGCGGCCCCAGCTGCGAAGAAGCCGTACGAAGATGGAAAATTCGGTTCATCCTGCCCCAGAAATGCAGGCGGCATTTTATCCTACCCCTGCCCCAGAGGCCAGAAGAAATGGCAACGGAAATGTCCGGCGGACTAGGGAGTGTCTATGCTCGTGTGGGAACGGACGCCCTCGTCCGTTCCGCGGGCGCAAGCCCGCGGATTTTGCAGGAAAGTGAAAGGATTTCTGGGGTGGGAAACGGGAATCGAACCCGCAACCGTCGGAGCCACAGTCCGGTGCTCTGCCAGTTGAGCTATTCCCACCGCCCTTGTGATTATAGCAACTGTGATTCGGAGCTGTCAGACCTTAAGTCGGCGGCGCAGGAAGGCAACCGGAAACTTGGGGGAGAGCCGGTGCGAGGGGTGGGGGAGGGCTTGCGCCATGACGACAAATCAAAATACCCAGACAGCTCAACAGAGACTGAGTATCGTCGCGCTAACGACTTCCGCTACCCGCGACCTACGCCGACGTACTCAAACCCTAAAGCCCGCAGGCGCGCGGAATCGAGCAGGTTCTTGGTGTCAACGATGATCGGCGTCTTCAGCAGATTCTTGATGCGGTCGAAATCAAGCGCGCGGAATTCCGGCCAGCCCGTGCCAACCACCAGCGCGTCTACGCCTTCCGCCGCAGCGTATGCGGAGTCGCAGTACTTCACCGAACCGTTGAGTCTTATCTTGGCTTCGGGGATCGCCACCGGATCATAAGCCCGCACGCGCGCGCCTTTCGAGACCAGAGTTTCCGCGAGCCGCACCGCAGACGATCCGGCCACTGAATTTGTGTTGGGCTTGAACGACAATCCGAGAATGCCCACGTCTTTGTTCTCGACTGAATTCAGCGCGAGCGCGATTTTCTCCACCAGTCGGTCCGCCAGCGTTAGATTAACATCGCGGGCTGCGCTCAACACTTTCAGCGGAACCCCCTTGGACTGCGCCAACTCGGCCAGGGAATCCATATCCGATTCGGCAAACACGCCGCCCATCCCGGCTCCCGGCTGCAGACAGCGCGGCGCGATTTTCTTGTCCAGCCCCAGGGCAAGGGCCAGGCTGACCGCATCGGCGTTCACGCGCTCGCACAACGTCGCCACTTCGTTGATGAACGAAATCTTCGTGGCCACAAACGCCGTGGCAGCTTCCCGCACCAGTTCCGCGGTCGCCTGGTTGGTCACAATCACCGGCACGCCCCGCATCACCAGGGGATGGTAAATCTGCTTCAAAACCTGCACTGCTTCGTTGGAGCTCGACCCCAGAATCAGCCGGTCGGGCCAGTTAAAATCTTCCACGGCGCAACCGTCGGTGAAAAACATGGGCTGCGAAACAATGGTCGCCTGCACTCCAGCTTCTTTCAGGGTATTTTCCAGCGCCGCCGCAGTACCCACCGGGACCGGCGTAACCACGGTCAAAATCGGAGGCTTCTGCGCCAGCCGGGCGATGCGCAAAACCACATCAGTGAGATTTTCGGCGTTATCTTCCGCCAGGAAAATCAGTTGCGTTTTGCGGGCGAACGATTCAATGTCCGTCGAGTAAATCAGACGGCCGGCGCGCACGTTCCGCCGGATAATCTCTTTCAGATTTTTTTCGAAGAAAGGAATGTTGCCCTGGGCCATCTCGACCATGCGAGTCCGGTCGGGATGACAGCAGGAAACTGGAGTGCCAAAATCTGCCAGACAAGCCGAAATTACCGTTCCCAGATACCCCGATCCGTAGACCCCGATCTGCATGCTTCCTCTCTGGTTCCCTCCGGAAAACCCCGCCCGAATTGGCTCTGCGCGGGCTTTCCGGACCAATGCCTACTCTTTTATCTATAGCGTCAGAACTGCTTTGGCAACGCACGGGAGGGAAATGTACTTAGGGCCATGATCGTTCGGCAGGAGTAATCGTTCGGCAGGAGTAACCGTGGTCAGGGCATAGTAACCGCCAGCGAGGCGCTTATCGCGAAACTCATCGCGATACTTAGCTTGATACCAGCGTTCGTCCCAGCAGCACCGGGGCCAGATCGACCCAGCAATTTTGTCCATCTTCGCGAACAAAGCTCAACCGTTCCAATAAGATGCGCCGGCTGCCGGTGTAGCTCGCCCAGCGCTCGCGGGCGTACTGCAAGGCATTCTGCACCGGCTGCCCCGCCGCCATTTTTACGATGGTCATGTGCGGGGTATAGGGCCACTCTTCGCGGCATTCGAGCGCCTGTGTGTTCAGCTGGCCATGCAACTCGCACATGCGCGCCCCTCCCTGGCTCACCCGGATGTAAACCGTTGGAGTGGCCGGGGTAAAGGTTTCCACGTCACCCAGAGCGACCTCGAAAGGTTGGGCTTCGCCGCAGATTCGCTCCAGCTGTTGCAGAGCCGAGGCTTCGGTGTCACGCAGGAACCGCGGCGGCAGCAGGGTCAAATGCGCCGCAAGGTGGGGCAGGTCGGGATGCAGCTCTCGCCGGAGGTTCTCCACGAACTCCCCTGCCGGCCCCTTGACGTAGCCCACCAACGCGTAACGCGGGTTCTCCATATGCGACGGGAGATTATAACCCGGACCTCGGACCTTGGCGCGTTGCACCTCGGGTTTCCCGGGCTTCGGGCTCTGGGCTTCGGGCTCTGGGCTTCGTGCTTCGTGCTTCGAACCCTCGAGCCTCCGGATCTCGCAGACTGAGCCGAGTCAGATCAATCCTGCTAAAGCGCCGATGTCGGAGAGGTCTGGGGCCGGAGGTCTGGGGCCGGAGGTCTTGCAACGTCTCAGGTCCGAGCTCTCGATCATGTGCCGCGCCCGACGCAGTCTCGGGTTCCGTTCTCCTGCTCCGTCCTTGGTCTCATTTATAATCGAAGTATGTCGGGGCGTAGCGCAGCCTGGTAGCGCACCTGCCTTGGGCGCAGGGGGTCGTGAGTTCAAATCTCGCCGCCCCGACCAATAACTCCTCGCGGCACCGGAGCATACATTTTCAGGATTCGGTTCTTCGGCTTCTTCATATCCCACACCAGCCCGAGGAGGGATAAGCAGCGCAAGGTGTAGTAAGAGATGTCGACCTCCCACCAGAAAAACCCCATGCGAGCCGAGGCCGAGTAATAGTGGTGGTTGTTGTGCCAGCCTTCTCCCAAGGTGACCAGGGCCAGGAGGAAGCTGTTGCGGCTGGTGTCCGCCGTTTTGTAGCGAATTTTTCCAAACATGTGGCAAAGAGAATTCGTCACAAAAGTTCCGTGATACAGCAGTACGGTGCTGATAAAAAATCCCCAGACCAGGCCGGGCCATCCCATGAAAAGGAAGCAAGCGGCAGCCAGCAGCACTCCAGGCACCGCCCAGTGACGGTCCAGCCAGCGAAGTTCCGGGTACTGGCTGAAATCCTTGACGATGTCGAAATCGGTGGCCTCGTACTTATTACTCATGATCCAACCTACATGCGACCACCAGAAGCCGCTCTGCAGCGGAGAATGCACATCGTCTTTCTCGTCGGAATGCCGGTGATGATGGCGATGATGAGCCGCCCACCATAGTGGTCCCTTCTGCAGAGCGGAGCAGCCGATCCACGCCAGGACGAACTGGAACGCACGACTGGTGCGGTAAGAGCGGTGAGAGAAATATCGATGATATCCAGCCGTGATCCCGAACATGCGGATCGCGTAAAGTGCGGCGCAAAGCGCGACCGCGTTCCAGGAAAATGCGACCCAGAAGGCCCCGAGACACGCGGCGTGCATGCCAAGAAATGGCAGGTTCGTGATCCAGTTGATGCGATAGCGTTCCGCCGAAACAACTTCAATTGAATCGTCTTGATCGACCCCAATTTGGTCCATCGCGGTTCGATCCATCGGTGTTTGGTCAATCGCTGTCTGGTCAATCGATGTTTGGTCAATCGTGGTCGCGCTGTTCATCCTCGATCTCCTTTTGCCCGGTGTGCGTGTTTTGAACGAAAGCTCACGAATAGACCAATTGCGCCGCATGGTTCGGGAGTGCAAGGTTCTGAACTGCGTGGTTGGGAACTGCGGGGCTCATGCTTCTGCGTTTGATCTTCAGACGCAGGTGGCCTCCCGCGGGGAGCAGGGTCAATCCCTCGTAGGGCACAAGGGGCGCCTCATCGCACAGCGAAAACTGGAAGCGCTGAGCCAACATGCCGAGGATGACCGCAACCTCGGAATAGGCCAACTGAGTGCCAACGCATATACGCGGGCCACCGCTGAATGGGAAGTAGGCGAACTTCGGAAGCGAGCGACGAAAAGCGGGTGTCCAACGTTCGGGCAGGAAGTCCAGCGGCCGATCATACCACCGGGCGGAGCGATGCACTGCCCACTGCGGAACCAGCACGTCGGCGCCCACCGGAATTTTGTGACCGCCAACTACAACCGGAGATACCACCGTTCGGCCGATGCGATGGGTGGGAGGATAAAGACGCAAAGTCTCATCGAGGGTGGCGCGCAGCGAGGTTAGATTTTCGAGATCACTCATTGACGGCGTGTCACCCTGCAAGTGAGAAACGAGATCGTCGGCAAGAGCGTCGGCGTGTTTGGGATGACGTGCCAGGAGATACAAACTCCATGCCAGCGCTGATGCCGTGGTCTCGTGCCCAGCCAAAAGCATCGTGACTGACTCGTCGAGCACCGCCTGCCGGCTCAAAAGCGGACCGTGCTCTCCGCCACCTGAGAGAAGAAGTCCGAGAAAGTCGCGACGTGGCGGGTCGTTCCCAGCCTGATCGTTCATGCGCTGATCGTTCATGCGCTGATCGATTAAACGGCCGATGTAGTTGTTCAGAGCGCCGAGTTCCCTATCGAGTCTCCGCTTCAGCCGCCCAGGGAGACGGAAGGGCAACAGCTGCCCCACGTTGAGTACCGCATGAGTAAGGTCGTGGCATGTTGCCGCGAGTGCCCGGACAATGCTTCCCAGTTCTTCGTCGTACACACCGAACAGGGTCTGCGCCACGTTTTTCATACACAAATCAACGATCTCGGGATAAACGTCGCGTACGTCTCCGTCGCGCGATTCGGAGTCGCGCTGTTCTTCGTCGCACCGTTCTTCGTCGTACCTTTCCTCCTCGCATCGTTCTCTGTGGCACCAGGACGACAGCATCTCCTCCGTGCTTTGGCGAACCAGGCGCAGGAACCCGGTCATGCAATCGGCGCCAAAGGCGGGCTGTACCAGGTGCCGGTGGTTCGCCCACTGCTCCCCGCTGGAGGTGAGCAGGCCATTGCCGAACAACACTTTCATCCTCCGCAATAGATACGGCTTCACGAAGCTCTTCGGATGGTTTACCAGTACATCGGCAATCGCGGTCGGGTGCGTTACCACGTAAACCTGTTTCACAAGAAAACGCGTCCGAACGATTCCGGCGGTCTGCTCACATCGCTCAAAGAATTCCAACCCGTTCCGGGCGACGGCGCTGGCGGCCCCAAGGAGCCAGGATTCGTGGGGATACCGCGCCAGAGAAACCGGCGTAGAAGAGGAATAACTCGGTGCAGGCGTGTGGAATGGGCAAGACATAGTGGCCTGATCCGCACGGTGCCGGACTTCGGCATCGCTTTCAATAGTGGACGCCTGTCGGGGGTCTTAATTTTTGATGTCGCGCTAATCGACAGAAAACACGGGACTTTTCGTCTTCAACCAGTTCCGGGAAGGGAAACTACGCTAGAATACGGCACTCTTGGAGAATCGCTGTGGGTTCCGAACCTGAAGCAGGTCAGAAGACAATCAAGGTTGCCGAGGGTTTTGAACTCGACTTGGGCGCCTATGAGCTGCGTCGTTCCGGCCACGTCGTGAAACTCGAACGAATTCCCATGGAAATTCTCCTGTTCCTGATCGAGCAGAGGGGCCGATTGGTGACTCGGGAAGAGATCGCCGACCGGATCTGGGGAAAGAACGTCAATGTTGATTCCGATAACAGTATCAACGGCGCCATCCGCAAGATTCGGCGCGTACTGAGAGATGATCCTGAGAGCCCGCGTTTCATTCAAACCATCACCGGCCGTGGATACCGATTCATCGCCGCGGTGGATACACCCGCGCCAGAGCCGGCCGCCGGACCGCCGATAAAGGCAGTCAGCGATGAGCCTGTATCAATTCCGCCGGCAGTTTCCAACCCGGGCCTGCGTCGCTGGTCCGTCTGGCTTGGAGCCGCTGTTTTTCTTGTCGCGGTCGCGGCTGCCGGGTTTCTTCTTTTTTCGGCTCGAGTCCGGCCAGCGAGCGGGCGATTGATGCTGGCAGTTCTCCCTTTCGAAAATCTCACCGGAGATCCCGCTCAGGATTACTTCAGCGACGGGATGACTGAGGAGTTGATCTCCCAGCTGGGAAACCTCGATGCGCAGCATCTTGGTGTCATCGCGCGCACCTCGGTCATGCACTACAAGCACAGCCAGGAGCCCTTGGATCAAATCGGTCGTGAACTGGGGGTGCAGTATGTGCTGGAGGGCAGTATCCGGCGCGATTCCGACAAGGTGCGAATTACCGCCCAGCTCATTCAATTGAAGGACCAGACCCATCTCTGGGCGCGACAATATGACCGCGAACTGAGCCACCTGCTGGCGCTGCAAGGTGAGATCGCGCACGAGGTCTCGGACGAGATTCAGGTTGCCCTGTGGGACCGCAAGCCGATCACTCAGCCGGCTCAGCAGCCCGTATCCACTCAGAACTATGAAGCTTACGATCTCTACCTCAAGGGGCAATACTTCTGGAACAAGCGGACGATGGAAGGATTCGAGCGGGCGATTGACTATTATCAGCAGGCTATCGCCAAAGACCCCGGTTATGCCCGCGGCTACGCCGGCCTGGCCGATTCTTATGCCCTTATGGCTCCTTACGGCGCGGCTTCGCCGATCGAATACATGCCGAAAGCTCGGGCCGCGGCGCTACGCGCGCTGGAACTGGATAAGGATCTGCCCGAGGCCCATACCGCGCTGGCTTTGATCGTTCAGAATTACGACTATGACTGGCAAACCGCGGGGAGAGAATACCAGCGCGCCATCGAGTTGAATCCCAACTACGCAACGGCCCACCACTGGTACGCCGAGCATCTGATGTGGCGAGGCCGCTTCGATGAGGCGCTGCGCGAGAGTGAGCGGGCGCGCCAGCTTGATCCACTTTCCCTGATCATTGCTACCGACAACGGCGCAATTCTGCTCTATTCGCGTCAATACGACCGTGCTCTCGAAAAGCTTCGCACCGTGCGTGAACTGGATCCAGGTTTCCCTCGAGTCGGTGGCCTCATCGTGCGGGCCTATGAACAAAAAGGGATGTTCCCCGAAGCGTTGGCCGACCTCGAAAAGTTGCGCCCTCTTTACAGTTCGTGGAGTTGCTCGGAACTAGCCTATATCTATGGGCGAACCGGTCAGAAGGCGCAAGCTGGAATTGCCCTGACGAAATTGAAACAGTTGAACATGGGCCAGCCAGTGGACCCAATCGTCTTTGCCGCACCCTACATCGGCACAGGTAACAAGGACGAAGCCTTCTTCTGGCTCAACAAAGCCTACGCCCAGCATTCCAATGCCCTGACCGGCCTCAAGGCGGATCCCCTTTATGACCCCCTGCGCAGCGATCCGCGCTTCCAGGACTTGCTGCGCCGCGTCGGCTTAACGCAATAACCTCTCTGCTTCACCGCTCTGGTCTACCGTGTGACAGGAGTCCAAACGTCGTGCCGAACGAACCGGCGATCAGGCTCGCACGACGCCTTCCGCAGTGGGAAGCGCGGACTGGGAGACGGCGGGCATTTGCAAAGAAAACCTCGATCCCTTATCGGGTGCGCTCTCGACCGTGATGGAACCGCCGTGCCGCTCGACAATCCAACGGGCAATTGCCAAACCCAATCCCGCTCCACCGGCGGCGCGTCCGCGCGCCTTATCGACGCGGTAAAAGCGCTCGAAGATCTTCGACTGTTCTTCGGCGGGGATTCCGATTCCGCTGTCGCTCACGCTCACGACGGCTCGCCGCTCGCGGTCGTCGTGCTCCACATCCTGATTCGCATCGAGGTCTACATCAAGGCTCACATCGATACGTCCAGGGGCGGGCGTATATTTCACGGCGTTATCCAGCAGGATGGACAAAACCCTCCGCAACGCCGATTCATCCGCCACCACCCAGACGCTGCCAGCGTCACCGGAACGCAGGGCAAGTTCATGACCCGCTCGGGTCGCGAGAGGTTGCCAGCCCTGCACGCAGTCCCGCAACAACTCTCCAAGTTCAACCGGTTGCCGTTTAAGAGACTCGCTGCCCGAATCGGCGCGAGCCAGCGCCAGCAACTCCTCGATCAAGACAGAGGTTTTTTCCGTTTCGTTCAGAATGTGCTGCAGCGCTTCGCGATAGGCATAGGAATCTCGCGCTCTGCGTAACGCTACTTCAGCCTCGGTACGCATGAGCGAAATGGGGGTGCGCAACTCGTGCGACGCATCGGCGGTGAATTGCGTGATGCGCAAGAACACTTTCTCAATACGGTCGAGCATCTCGTTCAAGGTATCGGAGAGACGCTGCAGTTCGTCGCCGGTGTCCAGTTTCTCCAGCCGGTTGCTGAGATTGTGGCCGCTGATATTGCGCGCGGTGCGGGTCAGGGCGTCTACCGGGGCCAGCGCGCGGTGGCTCAGCCAGTGACCGCCGATGGCTGAGATGATCAATACCAGCGGAGCCAACAACAACAGGTAGTTTCGAAGAGCGTGCAGGGTTTCCCGCACCTCTTTCATTGGAGCACCCGTCGCAATGAGGAAAGTAAGGCCGTGCGTAGTTATGCTCGATTGGAGGAAGCGGAGATGCCGTTCCCCGACCTCTCGATTTTCGAACAAACCTTTGGACGGCAGGCCGCTGCCGGAAGCCGAAACCAGAGGCGCGAAAGAATTCTTTCTCAGAAAGTCGGACACATACACGGGCTCGCCATCGGATGTATAAATCGCCAGATATTCGCCGGCGTGTTCCTCGGCGTAGGTCTCTGTAACTTCTTCCTGAAACTTGGGTACATCGGCATTTTTCTTCTGCGCCACCAGGAAGCCGCGAACATCCGCCGCCTGGTCTTGCAGGTTCTTGTCGACGAGACTGACGAGATGGTGGCGCAACACCAGCCACATGCCGGCTCCGAAAGCGAACTGGCCCACGGCGAAGATCGCCAGATACCAGAGCGTAAGGCGCCAGCCGATGGAGAGCCGGGTCATGGTTGCGAGGCCTCGCGGATTACATATCCCACGCCGCGAACCGTGTGAATGAGCTTGGCGCGGCCCGGGGAATCGATCTTGTTGCGGAGCAGGTGCATGAACGCATCCAAAGTATTGTCTTCAATCTCGCGGTCGAATCCCCATACTGCTTCAATCAGCGCCCGGCGGGCCACCACCTTGCCGGTGCGGAAGACCAGCCGCTCCAGCAAATTGTATTCCGTGCGGGTAAGGGAAATGCGGGTTTGGCCGCGCGAAACCTCGCGACTGGAGGGCTCCAGCACCAGGTCGGCAACCCGCAGGCTGGAATCAACTGCCGCTATGGCGCGGCGTTGGACGGATCGCAGCCGGGCCAGGAGTTCCTCGAACGAGAAGGGCTTGGTCATGTAGTCGTCGGCGCCGAGATCGAGCCCGCGGACGATGTCGGGCACGGAGTCTTTTGCCGTGAGCATGAGCAGGGGCGTGCGGATTTTCTCGGACCGCAGCCGCTTCGCCATTTCAAAGCCGCTGAGCTTGGGCAACATGATGTCGAGAATGATCACGTCGAACTCGAAGCCCTTGGCCAGCGCGAGCCCCTCGGCGCCATCGAAAGCGCACACCGCCGAGTGGCCCTCTTCGCTGAGTCCCTTGCGGAGAAGTTCAGCCATACGGGCTTCGTCTTCAACAATGAGCAGCTTCATCGGTAACCCTGAGGAGCGGGAATTTGCGGGACCACTCCGGTTCACAGCGCCTGGTTCACCGTCTGACGCGAAAAAACAACATTCCACGATAATCGAACAACCTTGCAGTCACCTGAAGAAAAATCAACCTGAAGAAATATTAACCTTCCTTTCATCACCGCGTCACAAGGCCCCCTTACGATTCTCGAACATCTCGACGCGCTGAAAACGGTGCGATGGGGTGACGGCCTCCATCAAGACTCGCCTTGCCCACGTCGGCTACGAGATTCCCTCAGTGTGATGGTTTTAGGCGTAGTGGAGTGGTCGTGGTTCTGAACGTAATGGTTCTGAACGTCGCGGTTCTGAACCTCGCGGTTCTGACAAGGAGATGAAGTCATGAAACCTGAGCCTCCCCCCAGGAATTTCTCCCTCGGTTTGCAGTTCGCAGCGGCTTTCTTTCTGGCGGCATTCTTCGCAGTTTCTGCGTTTGCCCAGGCCGGAAAAGGCACTATCGTCGGCCGCGCGGCCGACAGCGAAGCCGCCGTGTTGCCAGGAGCGAAAGTGGTTGTCGAACCGGGCAATGTTTCCGTCGTAACCGACCGGCAGGGGGAATTCACGGTTATCGATCTTGCGCCAGGCGACTACAAAATCACAGTCTCCTACGTTGGCTTCCTCCCCTACAGCACTGACGTGAAGGTGGTTGCCGGACAAGTCATGCATGTGGAAGCCGTGCTTAAGGTCCAAGCCAAAGGGGAGTCGGTAACGGTGGTTGCGGACTCGCTGGGCGAAGCCGAAGCCATCAACATCCAGCGCACTTCCGACAACATTCTCGATGTAATGTCGGAAGGCGTCATCCAGAGCCTGCCGAACGAAAACATCGCCGATGTCGTGGGCCGGATGCCGGGCGTGAGCCTGGAGCGCGACGAAGGCGAAGGCAAATACGTGCAGATCCGCGGCACCGAGCCGCGCCTGAACAACACGACGGTGGATGGAGTTGAGCTTCCTGCACCTGAGGACAACGTGCGCCAGTTCAAGCTGGACACTATCCCTTCCGACATCGTTGAGTCGGTCGAGGTGAACAAGACTCTGGCCGCCAATCAGGACGCCGACGCCATCGGTGGAACTGTGAATCTGGTGACCAAGAAAGCTGGGGACGCGCCGACTCTGAAGCTGGAGGGAATCGGCGGGTTCACTCCTATCGTGAATACCCGTTACATCGGCCTGGTGACCGGCACGGTAGGCAAGCGCTTTGGACACGACAAGCGCTTCGGCGCTCTGTTCTCGGGCAGCTACGATTACAACGGGCGGGGAATTGACGACATCGAACCGCAGCCGGACCTGGGTCAGGCGGTTCCCTATTACGACAGCATGGACGTCCGCGAATACCGGTACCAGCGCAAACGCTATGGTTTTGGAGGGTCGCTCGATTACAAACTGAAAGACCCGGCCTCTGGACTCTTCCTGCACTACTTCGATTCTGATTTCAAAGATTATGGAAACAAGTGGGTCTATACATTGAATGATGCCGGCCCGCCGCAGTTTTCAACCTCCTCCCGCGTGCCAGACTACGGGGCCTTCAGTTTGGCAATCGGCGGTAAACATGTATTCAGCGGTTCCTGGCTAAGTTGGGAACTTTCGGCGGCGCGTTCCCGCGAGTTGGGCGCGGCCGGCAATCCGGGAGCAACATTCAGTTTCAACCCCAACAACCCTTTTGTCTGCAACTACGATCAAGCTGCCACCGTCAATTTCCACTTACCGCAGTTCAATGCCGCCTGCCTTGCTCCCGGTTCTCCCACCTTCGATCCGACCCAATATCAGTTGACCGAATATGACGGCACCAGCGGAATCACCTCGCAGGTGAACCTGCAGGGCGCTCTGTCGGTGGCCAGGAACTACCATCTGGGTTCACACTTCTCGACCTTTGAGTTCGGCTTCAAGGAACGGAATGCGCACAAAGGGCAGGACGCTTATTCGCCAACTTACGATCAGTCATTCATCCTGAACCCGGGGAATCCGCCGGTCTCCCCGATGTCCCAGTACTTGAGCGGGTTCACCAATCCGCACTACTACTTCGGGGCTTACCCTCCGTATGGACCCGTCACCAACTACAACACGATTGTCCAGAACCTGAACAGCGTCCTCAACCAGCAAGTGCTTGCGCTGGATCAACCGGCGACGGCCTTCGGCTCCGATGCCAGCAACTTCGACTTAACCGAACGCGTTTCGGCTGCCTACGCCATGAACACGATCGAGTTCGGACGCTTCCGGCTGCAGACTGGCTTGCGTATCGAAGCAACGCAGTTGGACATTCTCGGCTTCCTGGTTGTCAACAACGCCACCAGCACACAGGCGACCGTTACTCCGCAACAGGCAAACAACTGGTATTGGGACCCGTTGCCGAGTGTGCAACTCCGCTACCGGATCACCGATGACTCGGACATTCGCGCCGTTTACGCACGGGCGATTTCCCGCCCGAACCCGTACGACATGGTGCCCTACGTATCGCTGGATAACAGCTCGAATCCGCTTTCGGTCGCGATCGGAAACCCGAATCTGAAGCCGGAGCACGCCAATGACTTCGATTTGCTCTACGAGCATTATCTGAAGCCCTATGGCGAGATCCAGGCGGGTTTCTTCTATAAACAGTTAAGCCAGCCTATTTATTACCTTGCCGATCCCAACTACGAGGGAACGCAATATCCGCAGTATCACGGCGACATTTTCGACTACATTTCGAACGGGGTGAACGCCAAGCTGTATGGCGTAGAGCTTGCTTACATCCAGCGTTTCGGATTCCTGCCGGGCGCGTGGAGCGGCTTCGGCCTCACGGCAAACTTTAGCAAGACTGGTTCGAGCGCCGGCACTCTCCCGCTCCGAACGGACAACCCTGCTTTGCAACGTCAGACGCCGACGATGTGGAACCTCGGTCCCAGCTACGACCGGGGCCGTTTCTCGGCACGGCTAGGAGCTACTTACAACAGCACGAGCATTTACCAGTATCAGTGGGAGCAATGCACTGCGGCCGCGGCCGCCGGCGGTGGTTGCGAAGATCCCAGCAGTCTCGGTACCAAGGGACCGGCTGGCGACAACTACCTCTATGCGCACCTGCAGGTCGATGCACAGGCCAGTTTCCGCGTGCAGCGGACTCTGACCGTGCTCTGGCAGGGACTGAACCTTACGGACCAGGCGTTCGGTTTCTACAACGGCAGCCCCTGGTACGTAACCCAGCGCGAATACTACCGGCCGACTTATTCGTTCGGCATACGCTGGGAGCCGCGCAGGGAATATTGAGAGCCGCTGAACTGCGATCGAATTGAACAAACGATTAACAGGCGCGGTTGACAAGCGCGTTCAGGAGGCTTTCAGGTTCTCCGCGTACCATGCAATCACGCTGGTAAGTGCAACGAACTGCCGGCAATACAGACCTCGACCAACAGGAGATTCCATGACCGCGATTCCGGGGCGAACGCTTGCCCGCGTCACTTTTTGTCTGCTAATAATCTTGCCGATCTCACTCGTCCTGATGGGCGCAGGCGCGCCGTCGCTCGGCGGCTACAGCGTCACGAAGAAAATTCCTATCGCTGGCCAGGGCAGTTTTGACTATTTGACGGTTGACGACGCCGGACGCCGTTTGTATGTCTCGCATGGCACGCAGGTGGAAGTGCTCGATGTGGATTCGGGCGCTGTGGTCGGCAACATCCCCAACACCCTGGGCGTGCACGGAATCGCAATTGCGGCCGAGTTCGGCCGCGGCTTTGTCAGCAACGGACAATCGTCGACGGTTACGATCTTCGATCT
>Ga0187863_10001521_pt1 | contig 18353 bp, 15 predicted proteins | sample June2016WEW_11_1_FD_132975 | JGI IMG/M metagenome (GOLD analysis project Ga0187863, IMG submission 132975) | Peatland microbial communities from SPRUCE experiment site at the Marcell Experimental Forest, Minnesota, USA - June2016WEW_11_10 | ecosystem: Environmental > Terrestrial > Soil >... | reverse complement strand
GCCGGCGCCTGCGACGTTTGCGCGATTGTGACGGGAGCGCCAGCCATTACGATTGCAAATATCGCTAGGTACGTGATGAGAGAGCGAAGTAATGCCAAACGAAACGTCAAGAGAGCCTCCTCCATTATGGTATTCGTGCAAATTGCGAACCGCTTACCACAGAGGTCACGACGGTACACGAAAGGGAATCCCTAAGCCAAAGCCTTCGTGATACTTCGTGCCCTTGGTGGTTCAACTTTTTCTGAGTTGCGGTTTTAAGTTCCACCACTATGTTTTCTTCAGAAACGATTCCGGTGATAGCCCGCGAATCGAAGCGTCCACCACCTCTATCATGTGGACCACCGGCACATCGCTTCCAGCCTGCCGTAATCCGCTTCGCAACTGAAGCACACAGCCGGGATTTCCCGTGGCAATAATATCCGGCGTGGCGGCGAGGACATTACGCACCTTGCGATCGCCCAGTTCTTTGGCCGGTCCTGGCCGTACCAGATTATAGATTCCAGCGGAGCCGCAGCACAGTGCAGCTTCGGCCGTTTCGAGGATCTGCAGGTCAGGGATCGTCCCAAGCACTGTGCGCGGCTGCACTCTCACACCCTGCGCGTGTTGCAAGTGGCACGCATCCTGGTAAGCGACCTTCAAGCGAAGAGGATGCCGCAAAGCGCGCGGCTCGATCGCAGCCAGCACTTCAGAAATGTCCCGGCACTTCGCGGAGAATGCCTGCGCACGCTCGCTATATTTCGGATCGTCGCGCAGTAGATGACCATACTCTTTCATGTTCGATCCGCATCCAGCCGCGTTGATCACAATCGCGTCCACCGCCGCGCGCGCAAATGCATCAATGGTGCGCCGCGCGTAGTCGAGCGCAGCTTTCTCTTCTCCAGCGTGAATCATAAGCGCGCCGCAGCAACCCTGATTCCTAGGATTCGGAATGATCACCTCGCAGCCCTCAGCGGCGAGCACGCGAGCAGTCGCGGCATTTACTTCGGGAAAGAATACACTCTGCACACATCCGAGCAGCAGACCGACGCGCATGCGCTGCTCACCCTCTGCCGGCAAGCGCTCTGGCAGCGCGGCCGGTGTTGGCGGAGCGGAGGGCGTGAGATTTTCCATCGCTCGCAGGCTTGCTGGAAACAATTTAAGCAGACCGCTGCGTCGCACGAGCGATTGCAGTCCCAATCGCTGATAGACTCGCAAAGGCCCAAGCAGCAGGCGCAGCCGGTCGGGTCTCGGGAAAATCTCAAAGATCATGCGCCGCAAAAGTCCATCTGGCAGCGGGCGGGGATAGTTCCGTTCGATCTGAGCTCGGGTCGCTTCGATCAGCTTGTCATACTTCACACCCGACGGACACGCCGTCATGCAGGCCATACAGCCAAGGCAATTATCCATGTGACGGACGAACGTTGAATCGAGCGAAACTTTGCCCTCCGAGCCAAGCTTCATCAGATAGATTCGGCCGCGCGGCGAATCCATTTCCTCACCCCACAGCGCATAAGTCGGACACGTAGCCAGGCAAAATCCGCAATGCACGCACTCGTTGATCAGGTCGGTAGAGGGAGGATGGTGAGCGTCGAAAGCGCTGGAACGGGCTTCCGGCGAGGAGTTCGCGGCGGTGTTCGCAGGGAAGTGCGCAGGGAAGTTCGCGGGCTCCGCCATCAGATATTCTCGACCATTAAATTCCACCGATGAAGCGGCCCGGGTTAAGCGTGCCCGTCGGATCGAATCGCGCTTTCACACTGTTCATTAACGGAAGAGCATCGCCCGCGCTTCCCCACACGTCCATTTTCGATTTGGTTTCTAGTGGGCACCGCAGGATGACGAGAGAGCCTCCGCGAGCTTCCAGTCGTTTCCGCAAGTCTTCGAGCGCCGAAATAAGGGCCGCATTGTCGCTTCCCTCCAGGCGCAGATGTCCGACTCCAACCGCTTGAGCGACCAGCCGCCAACGTAAACCCTGCGATTGTGAAATTTGTTTCAGCAAGGTTAAAAAGCCTCCGGCATCCGTGGGCAACAAACTGAACTTGCATATGGCAGATTGCTCAACGCCGCTCCACAATGTCGACCGCGCATTCCAAACATCGGCCGGAACTTCGATTCGGCGCGCGCCAGAGGCCATCCCCAGAGTCTGTTCAATCTGCGCGTCGCAACCGGCATTCGTTCCTTCAAAACGCACATCGACTTCGTGTAGATCGTTTTCTGTCGACGAACCAGCCGCGCGAATTTGCACGCCGGTTGGCACCATGTTGCAGTCCTGAATCGCGAGCACCAAATTTTGGAGAGATTCGCTACCAGAAACAAGGCCCGCAGAACTGGCGAAGCTCAGAGTCCGCGTCTCGCGCGGGATCGGATGAAGCCGGAAAATCGCCCGCGTAATAATTCCTAAAGTGCCCAACGAGCCAGTCGCCAGTTTGGGCAGATCATATCCCGCGACATTTTTCACCACCTTGCCGCCGCTCTTCGCGAGCGTTCCATCGGGCAAAGCCAGAGTGATCCCTATGATCAAATCGCGCAGGCTTCCGAAGCGAATACGAAGGGGGCCGCTGTCATTGGTCGCGAGAATTCCTCCGATGGTCGCTTGCTCCGACCATAGAGGATCAAGAGCCAGTCGCTGACCATGTTCCGCAAGAGTTTGCTGGAGCCGTTGAAACGTGCATCCGGCTTCTACCGTTGCCGTCATGTCGCCCCAGGCGTGTTCGATGACGCGATTTAAGCGGCGCGTGGATAGGATCAACTCGCCGCTCCGCCCGTTGTGTCGCAGCGGATTGCCCCAATTCATTTTAGTGCCGCCGCCGCGCGGGATCACACGCAAACCAGCGTCAGTCGCGATCTTCAGCGCGTGTGCAATCTCCTCCGCGTTGGCAGGTTCGACGACCATATGCGGAATAAAACCATCGACTGCGTCCTCCTCATTCCCGGCACGCACGTGCTCGGCACCGAAGAATGCGCGCAGGTCGTTCCACGCCGTTTCCGCATCGGCCACGAACGATCCTGATGATGAATGAGTCCCCATAATCCTCAGAAGAACTGCGCGACTCCGGCGACCTCGAGAGGATGCGGTTGATAAGGTCCGGTTCGCTCCGCGCACAACCGAGTACGCGGGAAAACTTTGCCGGGATTTGAAAGTTGTTCCGGATCAAACGCGCAGCGCACGAGTTGCATAGTTGCGAGGTCGGGCTCGGCGAACATCTCGCCCATCATCATCTTTTTCTCTTCGCCCACACCGTGTTCGCCGGTGATCGAGCCGCCGCACTGCACGCAGAGCCGCAGAATATCGATCGAAAGCTCGATAGCGCGCTCTTCCTGGCCGGCGATGCGGCCGTCGTAGAGCACGAGAGGATGCAGATTCCCATCGCCCGCATGAAAGACGTTGGCTACGCGCAACCCCGCCGCCGCGCTCATGCGCTCCATTTCGCTGAGAACTCTAGGAAGCGCAGTCCGAGGAATGACGCCGTCCTGCACGATGTAGTTAGGCGAGATGCGACCCATGGCGGCAAAGGCCGCCTTGCGCCCTTTCCATACGACGGCGCGCTCGGCTTCGGATTGCGCGACACGAATCTCCCACGCGCCGCATTGCGTGCAGATCGCGCTCACCTCTTCGATCAAATGCGCGACCTCGGCCGCGGGGCCGTCGAGTTCCACCAGAAGCAGCCCGCCGCAGTTGGGATAGCCGGCGTGCACCGAGGCTTCCGCCGCCTGGATAGCCAGGTTGTCCATCATCTCGATCGCAGCCGGCAGCATTCCGGCGCCAATGATCCCGCTGACCGCCCCGCCCGCTTCCTCTGTAGTGTTGAATGCGGCCAGCAGAGTTTGAATCACCGCGGGTTTCTTCACGATACGCAATACAACTTTTGTCGCGATGCCCAGCGTACCTTCCGAGCCGACAAAAATTCCCGGCAGATCGTATCCCGGACGATCGATCGCGCGGCTGCCCAGATCCACGATCGATCCATCGGGCAGAACCACCTCGAGCGCCAGCACGTGAGTGGTAGTGAATCCATATTTTAAACAATGCGCGCCGCCAGAGTTTTCCGCGACATTTCCGCCGATGCTGCATACCGACTGCGACGAAGGATCGGGAGCGTAGAAATACCCATGTGGCGCCACCCGCAGCGTCACATCAGCATTGATGACGCCCGGTTCCGCGACCACGCGCGCATTCGGCAAATCAACTTCGAGGATCCGATTCATGCGGGCCAAACTGATGACGATGCCTTTGTCTACAGGCAGCGCGCCGCCGCTCAATCCCGTGCCCGACCCGCGCGCGACAAACGGAATTTTCTCGCGATGACAGATCTGTACAATCGCCTGCACTTCCGCAGTCGAAGTGGGAAGCAACACTGCCTGCGGCAGCACGCGGAAGTTCGTCAGCCCATCGCATTCATAGGTGTGCAGTTGCGAGGTTTCGGTGATCAGACCGCGACCAACAATGGCGCGAAATTGATCGAGGATGCGGGCTTCCATGGATTTCTCGCCGCTAAGCCGCGACTGACAAAGTGGGTGCTTTCAAGTGGCTGCAAAGATCGACAGCAATGTTATATCAGAAGGCAATCGAGCGGAGGCGAGACGGTGGAAGGTTGGAATTCGCGCTGAGGCGCGGTTCGAAGTCGAACTGTAACTGCCGGTCAAACCAATCGGCTATTGGCGTGATCCTCAAAATCGCAGGCGCCCCCTGGGAGTGAAGCCTTCCCGACATCACCCCCAGTTTGGGCATCCCTTTTTGTTAATTTGCGTGCTCGGCGCGCCGGTTCATGGCAAAATGTTTCCACTTGCCGGTGACCGTCGGACGACAGTCTGCATCATCTCCCGCTGCATGTCCTGACGGAATTCTTAAGAACTCTGAAGTGTGGCTAAGTTTATGAATTACAAAGAAGCTGTCGGAGAGTTCACCCAGACCTCCGGCCGCCTCTGGCGCTTCGCCGACTACGAATTCGATGAATTGGGACGTGCCTTGCGGGTCAAGGGCAGGGCAGTCGACATTGAATCGAAGCCGCTTGATATCCTGCTTCAGCTTCTACTTCACGCCGGCGAGGTGGTCACTAAAGAAGAGCTGCTCGAAGCCGTCTGGCCCGACGTGATCGTGGTCGACGCTTCGCTCGCAACCGCCGTCTCGAAGCTTCGCAAGGCCCTCGGAGATGAAGACCACCCCGTAATTGTTACGGTTGCCCGTATCGGCTATCGCCTCGCGGTGCCCGTCTATTGCAAGACCGTAGCCGCGGCGGCTGGCCCCGACCTCGGATTCAAAGCCGGCGACTTTGTGCCCGGCCGCGACCAATGGCGGCTCACTCGCTCTATGGATGTCTCCGGGTCAAGCGAAGTCTGGCTGACGGATAATCCGAAGACGCGCGAGCAAAGAGTATTCAAGTTTGCCGCCGACGGCGTTCGCCTGAAAGGACTGAAGCGCGAGATCACCGTCTCTCGCTTCCTGCGAGAGTCGCTAGGCGACCGGCCAGAATTTATTCGCATATTGGAATGGAACTTCGAGACGCCTCCATTCTTCCTCGAGAGCGAATATGCCGGTCCGAACCTCGCAGAATGGGCGGTCGCGCAGGGTGGATTGAGCCAGATTCCAGTCGATGGTCGCTTGCGCCTTTTGATCGATATCGCGCAGGCCGTCGCTGCGGCCCATAGCATCGGCGTGCTGCACAAAGACCTGAAGCCGGCAAATATTCTGGTCGTTCCATCCGCTGCCGCATCCGGATCAAGCGGCGGTTGGCAGATTAAGATTGCGGATTTCGGCAGCGCTTCGCTCTTCGATCCCTCGCGCCTGCATGCCTTAGGAATCACCAACCTCGGCTTTACGCAGACCGTCGCGCTTGAGAAGGAATCATCCGGCAGTCCGTCCGGTTCGTCCGGACATTCGTCCGCCGCTCTGACTGGAACGCTGATGTACTTGCCACCCGAAGTCTTGGCCGGCCAGTCTCCGAGCGCCTCCGCCGACGTCTATGCTCTCGGCGTCATCCTCTATCAATTGCTTGTCGGCGATTTTCGCAAGCCGTTGGCTCCCGGCTGGGAGGCGGGAATCCAAGATCCGCTGCTGCGCGAAGATATCGCCGATGCCGCCTGCGGCGATCCAGCGCGTCGCCTCGGCAGCGCCGCCGATCTCGCCGAGCGCCTGCTGACGCTCGAAGTTCGCCGCATCCGGCGCAATGAACTGGAAACCGCAAAGCAACGCGCCCAGGTTGCCGAGCAAGAGCTTGCCGCCGCCCGCGCTCGCCGCCCATGGGTCGTGCTAGCCGTAGTCGCGCTGGCCATCGGCATGGGATTCAGCTTCGCCCTCTATCGCCGCGCCGCTCGCGAGCGCGACATTGCCAACCGCCAGACCGCAATCGCCAGCGCCGTCAGCCGTTTTCTCTCCGACGATCTGCTCGGTCGCGGCAATCCATTCTCCAGCGGCAAGTCGTCCGAGTCGCTCATGGAGGCGATCCAGCAAGCCTCGCCCAGCATCGATCGCCAATTTAAAGACGAGCCGCTGGTCGCCGCCCGCCTCCACCAAACCATCGCCCGCGCTCTCGATAACCGCACCGATTATCCCGACGCTCGCCTTGAATACGACCGCGCAGCGCATCTCTTCCAGCAGGTCGACGGCGAACTTTCGCAAGATGCAATCGTCGTTCAGTTGCAGCGGGTCACGCTTGAGGCGCGCGCCTACCAATCCGGTTCGCTACCGTTGGCCAAGTCAATCATCGAGCAGCAAAAAGTGCTCATCGCGAAGCTTGCGCAACCGCGTCCCGACCTGCCCGTCTGGCTGGCTTTAGCGCAAGGCATGATCGCGCTCGTCGAAAATAACGCAAAGTCCGCGGCTGAAAACTTTCAGACGGCGGTAGAGAAAGCGGACGTTCTCCCGGAATTCGACGAGAGCGCCCGCCTGACCTTTAAGCAACGCCTTGCGTTTTCCTACATTCGCCTGGGCGAAGGCGCGAAGGCTGAGCAATTATTTCGCGAACTCATCGCTGCCTTCACTCGTGTAGCTGGCCCGGATAGCCCCCATGTTCTGCGCGTGCGCCTGAATCTAGCGCAGGCTCTCATGATTCAGAACAAGCACGAGGAGGCGGTCAAGGAAGCTAACGCCATCTATCCCGAATTCGTCTCGCGCCTCGGCCCCGATCACGAACTCACCATGCAGCTCTTGACCACGCGCGCGCAGTCGGAAGGCAGCCTCGGCATGTGGGATGACGCCATCCGCGACGATCTCACGATTCACGATCTAGCCGTGAAAAAGCAGGGCCCGCTCTCATTTTTCGCGGCAGCCACCCTGGCCGACGCTTCGCTGGCCCAATGTCGCGCCGGCCGTTATCGCGAGGGTGAGGTCAACGCGCGCCAGTCGTACGCAGCATCGGCAAAGGCCTTCGGCCCACGCGCCGGCCTGACTGGAGGCGCCGCATACTCTCTGGCCACGTGTTTGATCGGCCAGAATAAATTGGAGGAAGCCGCTGCCCTCTTGCCGCAAATTGATGCGCAGGCGGTAGCGCAACTGTCGGGCGATCCCGATTGGGGAGCCGGAATTTCTCTATCTCAGGCCGAAATTGCTTACCGCCGCCACGATTACGACACCGCGCGGAATGATCTTCAAGCCGCAGCGCCAGTGTTCACTCGCAAAGATGCAGAGCCTTATCAGAAGCACGCCTTCGATACGCTGAAAGCGGCGCTCGACAAGACCGCAACCCACAATTAACCCGAAAAGAATTCTCGCTGGCTCGATTCACAACAACGGGAAGGGAATCGAGCCACGCTCGCGTCGAAGGGGAAAATTTTCGCGCTGCGAAAGAGAGGGTAGGGTCTTCCAGTTACCACTGGCGGTCGGAATGGTCCGATGCGTCATCAGTTTCGTCATCATCCCGCCTGAACTGACTGCTCTTGCGGCGAACGACAAAAACCATGCAAACCGACATGAGTGTTGGCGGGACGATGAGAATCAGAATTCCACTACGCAAAGCGTCAATCATCCGCGCCCCAGCCGAGGCGGCTTGCGTATAACACAGTGCGCAACTCTGCGAAAAAGCTGGGAGAGGAGCGGCGAGCATCAGCAGCGCAACCAGGGCAATCGCCATCAGCGGCAACGGTGTTGCGCCTGTCAGCTTTGATTTTGCTCTTACCATATTTTCCCCCGTAACTCGCGGCTTTGCCATCAACTACCTGGAATACGGCGCCGCGCCGACCAGCATGCGGAAGCTGTCCGTCCAGCCATACTGCATCCCCAGCAGAACCGAGACCGTGAAGAGCACAACAAACCACAAGAAGATCCGCTTCTCTGACCAGAGATGCATAAAGAATAACTGTGCTAAACCCGCCTCGACACACGCCACCACTAGCATGCGCGTCAGCATTTGCGCCGGGTCAATGTTCTGATAGGCAATTACAAATTGCAGGCCTGCGAGCGCAAGCAGGCAGACGTATACGATCAAGTCTTTGCCGATGCTGCCGCTCTCATGTTTTGCCGCTGGTGTCGTTGCCATGGGATTTCCGCTCCTCGATCTTCCTTATCTTTATCTAGTGCGTGAGATTCAATAGATAAACCAACGGGACGACGAACATCCAAACCAGATCCACGAAGTGCCAGTACAGCCCCAAAACCTCGATGTCGTCGGCATTGTAGCGACCAGTACGATAGCGTAAGCCGACAGCGATCAAAGCGATGATGCCCGATGTAACGTGGGTCAGATGCAAACCCGTGATGCTGAAGAACGACGCGCCGAACAATCCCGTTCCCCACGGGTTCTTAAACATCGTCATGCCCTCGCCGATTAGCCCGAGCCACTCGCGAATATGTAGCAGAGCGAAAAGAATCCCCAGGACTGCAGTGATCATGACCCAGCGGAATGCCTTGTCTTTATTTCCTGCGCGCGCCTCGCGCAGCCCAATCAGCATGGTCAAGCTGCTGGTGAGGAGAACGACCGTCATGGTGGCGACATTGATAATGCTGTGGAAGGGACGCGGCCAGTTGGCAGTTCCATTGCGTAGGAATCCATAAGCCACGAGACACGCGGCGAAGGTCATGGTGTCCGCGATTATGAACAGCCACATCGCTAACTTCTTGGTGGGGATCGAAAAGGGTGGCTCGATCGTAAGGCCTGTCGAGTGTCCTCCCATGGTCAAGTCCGCTTGGCTCACGGCGCCTCCTGGTGGTCGGTTCAGTAAAAATCTTGACGCTTAATATTTCGACTTACAATTTGGATCGCTCACACTTTGATCGTTAAACTTCGATCTCTTAAACCTTGAACCAGAGCAGCAAAATCAAATACACCCAAAGGCCGCCCATGAAATGCCAGTAACGAGCCGTTGCTACCAGCGCGTTCCTTCGCAACGACGACTTACTGAGCTTGCGAATGATATAGAGGAGGCCGCCGAGACCTCCCAGTACGTGTACGACGTGCGTCACCGTTAGCACATAGAAAAAAGAACTGCTCGGGTTAGTGGCGAGATACAATCCCTGCGCCCGTAACTGCGTCCATGCAATATATTGACCAGCCACAAAAAGCAGGCCAAGAAACAACGTTACATACAGCCAGCGCGCTGGGTGCTCAGCGCGGCTCGTCATCCCGCGCATAAAAGCTGAGACGCGGCGGCGCGCGACTTCGAGCGTTACGCTGCTGGCCAGAAGTATGAGCGTATTCAGATAGAGGATTGGCGGCAAGGTAAAGCTCTGCCAATCTTGCGAAGAGCCTTTGCGAACGATCAGAGCGCTGGAAAACGCGGCAAACATCATTGTCACCGCGAACAGAACCACCCAGATGGCAGTCGAGGATGGAGGCGGCGAATAGTCCAGCGTTACACGCAGTTCACCGTCGGTCGGGACGAAGTTTCCCCAACCCCCGTGCCCCGTATGCCCTTTTGCAGGCAAACGGTCCGGATCGATTCGCGGTGGCTCATGTACTGTGGTTGCCATAAATACTCCTAACTTCCCATCCCAACACTTACTTCCGTATTCGCTCTTGCTTCCAGCCAGCTACGTTATCGAGTTACTTCTCTTCATGCTCCGTCACAACTTGCTCGGGCGAAGTCTGCATCACGTAATCGCCGACCGAACTCTTCACCCCGTACTGATAAGGATCGTGGTAGACAACGGGATGCTTGCCGCCAAAGTTATCGAAGGGCGGGGGCGTAGCCGTGCTCCACTCAAGCGACGTCGCCTCCCATGGGTTGTCCGGTGCCGGTGCGCCCCAGAAGCGGCTGTGAATCAGGTTATAGACAAAAATCAGCTGCGCTCCGCCGGTCAAAAGGGCGGCGACGGTGATCCACTGATGCACCGGAAGCAACGGTTGCAGGAAATCATCCACAAACGACGAGTAGCGGCGCACGTTCCCGGCCATTCCCAGGTAATGGAATGGCATAAAGATGCAATAGGCGCCGACGAAGCTCAGCCAGAAATGAATTTTTCCCAAAGTCTCGTTCATCATTCGTCCAGCCATCTTCGGGAACCAGAAATAAGTTCCAGCGAAGATGCCAAACATCGCCGCCACGCCCATCACCATGTGGAAGTGGCCGACCACGAAATACGTGCCGTGCAGCATGATGTCGATCGAGGGTTGAGCCAGAAAGAATCCGCTCACGCCGCCGCTGACAAACATCGAAATAAAACCCAACGAGAACAGGGAAGCCGAGTTAATCCGCAGTTTCGAGCCATACAGACTGAAGACCTGTATAAGCACGATGATGGTGGCCGGAATCGTGATCACCAGCGTCGGGAAAGAGAATGCCAGCGCAGAGATCGGATTCATCCCGCTGACAAACATATGATGGCCGTAGACCATATAACTGAGGATGGCCAGCGCTCCCATCGAATAGATGATCACTCGCTGACTCAGCAACGGCCGGCGCATGTTGGTGATCAGGATGTGCGTCACGATTCCAATTCCGGGTACGATCGCGATGTAAACCTCGGGGTGCCCGAAGAACCAGAAAAGATGCTGCCAGAGGAGAGTCGACCCTCCGGAGTGTGGCAGCAGTTGGTCATTCATCACCGTACCGGACGGTACGAAGAAGCTGGTGCCAGCCACGTGATCAAGAATAACCAGTATGCATGCCGGCATAAGCACAGCGAATGCCGTGAGCCCCATGCAAGAGGTAATGAACCACGCCCACGCGCTGAGCGGCAGACGCATGAGGCTCATCCCCTTAACGCGCAGATCAAGCGTGGTGGTGATGAAGTTCAATGAACCGAGCAACTGGCCAACACAAAACAGACCAATCGAAGCCATCCAGAGGATAACGCCCAGACCTTGGCCAGGCCCACCAACCGACCCCACCGAATTGAGCGGCGCATATTGCGTCCAGCCGCCAAGAGTTGGCCCGTCGCCCACGAAGAACGACGCCATCAGGACGATAAAAGCAGTGAAGGTGACCCAGAACGACATCATGTTGAAGCGCGGGAAAGGCATGTCCTCTGCGCCGACTTGAATGGGCAAAAAGAAATTGCCGAAGGCCGCGAAGGGCGCGGTCGTGAGCACAAAAAAGACCATGATCGTCCCATGCATGGTCATCAATTGCAGGTAGTATTCCGGCGTCATCACCCCGCCGGGAGCGCCGTTTGGCGAAAGCAATTGCAGGCCGGGAATCGCCGCATTCGTCCAGGCGAGGTGGATGCGCATCATCCAGGAAAGAAGCATTCCACACAGCGCAGCGACCAGGGCGAGCGCGTAATACTGCTTGCCGATCACCTTATGGTCGAGACTGAACACGTGCTTCCGTATGAAACTGGTCGGGGGAGCGTGGTGGTGCACCGCTGGCGCTGACACGTCGTGCATGGCCTCACCTCTATGAGATCTTGTCCGCGCTCAGCGCGGACGGGCAGAGCTTTACTGCATTGCCTGTTCTTTCTTAATCCAGTCGTCAAAGTCCTGCTGCGACAGTACGTTCAAGTACGCCTTCATGTTGTAGTGGCCCAGGCCGCAAAGCTGGGTGCAGACAATTTCGTACTTACCAATCTTGGTGGCTGTGAAGTGCAGGCTCACATCCAGGCCGGGAACAAAATCCTGCTGCACGCGCAGTTCGCGCACAAAAAAGGAATGGCCAACGTCCTTGGCATGCATCAGCAGATGAATTTCCTTGTTGACCGGTATCGCCATCTCCGCCGCCACAATATCGTCGCGCGAAGCGGGATCGTGCTCAGGGTCGAGTCCAAAGTAGTTCTGCGTTCCTTCATTACTAAGTTCGGGATGAATGGCGCCGAACTTTCCGTCCGGACCGGGGTAGCGGAAATAGAAAGCAAACTGTCCGGCTTGCACCTGGATCGGCATAGCATCGGCCGCCGGCGGCGTGAGATAGACATTCGCCCATGCCTTCACGCCGAAAACGCCCAGAGCCAGCACCTCTATGCCAACCACCAACAAAGCGGCAATCACCAGCGCTTTCGCGCCGCCAGGAAATTTCTTGATCTTCGCGTCGGGGCTCTGGTTAGAGAACTTCCAGATGAAAATGGCAAGCAGAAACTGCGCGGCGAGAAAAGCGATCCCGGCCTCGATCATCGTTTCCGTCATCTGCTCATCGATCAGAGAGCCATGCGTCGAAATATCCTCCGGCATGTCCCAGGTATGCCGCAGGACAGGAATCGCGGAAAGAATCGCGATGATGATGATGGTGACCGCAAAAAATTTTGCCATGATGATTGCCCTCCGATTGTCACCGCGCCCGACACTCTATACAAAACATGGCGGCGAATCAAGCACTTCGCCGCCATATTCGATTTAGTTTTCTTAGTAGGCTTTCGCTTTGAACGTGAAATTCACATCCTTGGTTTCATTGCCCGTGATGGTTACGTCGGCTGTCTGCGTGCCATAGTCCTCGTGCCACGCCGTGATCGTGTACTTGCCCGGTGGCAGGTTCGGCAGCTTGAAGTCGCCTGCTTCTTTACTCACGTCGTAATGCGAGGTCTTCAACACCACAAACCAGCCGTGCATCCAGGGATGAATGTTGCACTTGACCGGGATGAACTCGGGCTTGTCATATTTCTCTTTGATCGGCGGGGTTCCGGGCGGCTGCGACTTGTTCCACTCCGTGTTGATCTTCGGCTGCGGGTGAATGTTATGCGACGTCTGGTCGTCATTCAGGATCTGGAATTCCTGGTCGACGTGCATCGGCAGAACGTGCGGAACATACTGGCAACCCTTCTGCGTGTAGGTAATCGCCTGCGTGGGCACCTGGCCATCGTCGGGCGCGCCGGAGGAAATGTAGACTACGACGTTATCCAGTGCGTTGTTGGGTCCTGTCACCACCGTTTCCGTAGTGATCGGAGTGGCGTGCTGCTTGGCGCAGCTTGGTTCCTTCGACATGTCGATCGGTTTCTGCCGGACCGGCGTGCCGGTGTAAGTAACCTTCCCGCTAACCGTCCCAGCGAACATCAGCGACGAACATACAAGCGTCGTCAAGAGAGCTAAAACAATCTTCCTCGTGTTCATTTATGCCTCCTCGGATATTTATTATTCACCGATTGCTAGCTATTGGCCACCGCCGGGCGCCTTGTTCTCGGCCGGAGCAGCTGCTGGCGCGCCCTTGTCCTGATAAGGAGGAATCACCCCATGCGCCGCCATCAGAACCTCGTTCTCCTTGCTGTGTCGGTGAACTTGCAAAGTGCGCAGGAAATGAACCAGGTCCCACGCATCATTCGGTTGAATAACGTCGGCAAAGGACGGCATCGGCGTGCCATCCACACCGGTCATGAAGATCTTGTAGATGTCCTGATTCGTGCTGCCGCACTTGAAGCGCGAGTCGTTCTTGCCCAACGCAAAGTTGTAAGGACGAATAGGATTGTCTTTGCTATCCGTAAGCGTTGACGCCGAAGGTCCGTCGCCTTCACCGTGCGTGCCGTGACATTTCCAGCACTCGAGCTTCGCGAACAGCGCCTGACCGTGCGAAATGCTCTCGATGGTGACCGGGGGCTCCGGGGGAATCGAGATGGGTGTACCGGCCTTTTCCTTCTCCCAGCGAGGCGAGAAAATCTTGATATAGGCGACCAGGTTGGCCCTTTGCTGTTTGGACAAAGTATTCCAGATCGGCATGTTGGAGTTGGTGAAGCCCCGTCCGATGCTGTTGTAGAGATCTTCGTCTGTAGGCAGCGTGCCAGTCAGGGTGGAGCGGCACTTAAAGGTCGCTATGGTGAAGTCGCGTGGCTTGGGATCGAGCCAAACCGCATTTTCACCGTTCGCATCGCCATACTCGCCGTGACAGCCGACGCAGAAGCGCCGGTAGTCAGTCTTAGCGTCCGCGGAATGACCGGTGAGATTTCCTATGTGGCTTTCCATCGGCTTCACCACCACAGGCGGCTTCGGCCCAACCACCGGCTCATCCTGGGCGAACGCCAGAACTGTGAGTAGTCCGAAAATCGCGATGACAAGAATCGCGCTGATACAACGCATTGGCTTCCAGCTGTTCATAGTCAGCACCTTTAAACTGAAGTCAGCGCCGGCGAATCGAGTTCGCCGGCGGCTCATCCTTAATGGTTAGAAGTCGAAGTCAATTCCAAACAACAGTTCGCTGCTGGTCAGGTTGCTGGTGCCGTCAGGCGCGGTTCCGACCTGATGAAACCAGTTGTATTCGCCGTGGTAGGCCAAGCCAGCCCGGCTTGTCATAAATGGGTTGTAGCGGTAGCCGATTGTGTAAGTCGAGACGTTGCCGTAGTTCGAAGGACTTGGGTTCACCGTTCCAGGCCCGTTCGATTGCTGCGACATTCGGATCGTTTCGTACCGCCCCAGCAAAATCATTTGCGGACTGATTACCAGGTGAGGCTCGAGAAGAACGCCATTCCAAGTGGGATTGCGCGCTCCCGGCTGGAGCTGGGTCCCCGAGGTGTTGTTGCAGGCTTGCTGTATGACGCCGCCGGTGCTGTTGGCATAGCAAAGGCCCGTCGGATTCGATGCAAAGCCATCGATGAAGTCTCCGTACCCCTGACCAAACCACGCATTGTCCGACCCGTGCTGCGTCATCACGGTCACGTCTACATGCTCGCCGAAGTAGAACTGCCCGACGAAGCCCTCGCGGCTGTACCCCTTGTTTTGCGTACCCGACCCTGCGATCGGAGCGCCTCCCGTGGTCAGCCAACTGGTCGGAGCTTCTCCGCCCATGAAATAGAAACCTACGCGATCCACGCCCAGCTTGCCGGCGTCGAACGCCTGACTGCCGGTGATGAACGTCGAATAGGATTCTTCTCCGTAGGGCAATCCAACCTGGCCATCGTTTGAGCTAAGCAACGATACCGAGTACCGAGTCCGGTCGTTGTAGGAGTGTCCCATCACTTCTACGCCAAGCTGGTTGTCGCCCATTTGGCCGAAGATGTTGGCGTCGCCCGCGGGAATGAAGTGATAGAGCTGGTAAATGCCGCCGTTCCCGGTAAGCGTCAGGATGCGCTTCTCCGAGAGCAAGTTGTCGAGCTCGTACTTACCCAACTTCACGTTAAACCACGGGCTGCCACCGATGTTGTCGAGCCGCGCCATGACCGATTCAAAGTGGAAGGACGCGGTGGCATCGGAGGAGGGCAGCACATAGAAAGAGAAGTTCTTCTCCAGCGTGCCGCCGGTATGGAAATCCAGACCACTGAGATCGAAGCCTGTAGATGTAATCTTCTGCTCGCCAGTGGGGCTTTGGTCGGTCGCGACCAGATTCGTGCTCACCCGGTGCCAGATCGGCGTGATGCGGAATGTAACCGGCCAATACCCGGGATTCTGCCAGATCGGAGAATCCCGATCGTTCATCAGTTGATAGCCGTTGTCTTTGAATTTCTGGCCAAAGAAATTCAGCATCGGCCAGCTTTCATGACAAGCCGAACAACGCAGGCCATATTTTCTGGCGAAGGCAGGTAGGGCACTCGCCGATTGACTGGCGCCCAGGAGCAAGAAGACGAACGCGAAAGCGACGACGAGCATCGATTGCACTCGACGTGGCTTCTGACAGAGATGAGACTGCGCCCACATACGCATGCTGCACTCCTCAGACACTTTCAGATTTTCAAAAACTTAATTTTACGAACCCAGTAGGCACCGTAGTCTCGGATGTGCAATGCCATCCTCGCTACGGGCCAGCGTAGTTACCGCAAAAACTTTTAAGGTAAAGTGGTCCAACCACCACTCGCCGGTGGATACTACTACCGTGTACGTTCAAGTGCAATAGGGTATCTAAATTTTTTTTCAGCGTGTCGGTGTATGAAAAATGGAATGACGCGCAGCGCACACAACGCCGGGTTGACAGCGATCAAGCCAACGTATAAGACTCTTGCAACAGGAAACCCGGAGCCCAGTGGTCACCACGAAAAATAGATTTCACAGTACAGAGCGCGACGACTGGCGTGTGTTTCCTCGATTTGTGCTTTCTTCGCGGAGCGCCGCAGCTTTTCTTTTACTCGTCCTCGTCGTCATTGCAGCGGTTCCCGCGCACAGCCGCGACAAAAAAGTTCTTCAATACGGAGCAGGTCTCATCGTCAACATCCCTCTGTCTGAGCCCGAAGTCGAACAGGCCGTGCAAGACGTCGTGCAAAACACTATCATCCGGGGAACCAAGGAGTACAACAAGGACGAATACATCTCCCATGCGGTCGCCGCCACATCGACCCCCGTTTTTCCATCATGGAACCAGGCCGGAAAAGTTTATTTCAAGGTGCGGGAACAGGCGCTCAACCCGTGGAACTTCAAAGACAGCACGGACGTCGGCACGCTAGCCGTGCGTTACGTCGTGCAGCCGCAGGGTGAGAACAACACCGTCCTGCGCATCGACGCAATATTCGTGGAGAATTTTCGCCACGTCAGCCATCCTTCCGACGGTTCCGTCGAAAGCGCCGAGTACAAAGACATTCAGGACCACCTGCAAGCCACCGAGTTGGTAAAACAGGAAACCGCCGAAGCCTTGCGATTGAAGGACGAGCGCGCTGCGAGGCAACATTCTTCATCGGGCACTTCATCGAATAGTGGCGAAAGTTCTTCACTCGAATCCTCTTCCGTGGCCGGAGAGCGTGCCGTCGACGATAGCGACCGCGCGAGCGCGACCCCACAAAACGCGGCGCATCAAGCGACGGTAAGCGAAGAACTGTCGACACCAGCCGTGCCTCCGGAAACTTTGCCCACTTCCGCGGCCCCCCAGACCTCACTCGCCTACGAACTCACCGGCCCAGCGCTCGAACAACACATTGCGGATCTCCGCCGCGAGGTGGTCCGAGTAGTAAAGAAGCCCGGAGCCCCACTCCAATCCGCTCCGTTTCACACCGCAACCACGATTAAGTCGCTCCAGCCCGGCACCGAAATTCTGGTGGTGATTAACACGCCTTACTGGTTGGGAGTGGAGACGCACGACGGCGATCATGGATGGATCCGCCGCGATGAATTGGAGTTGGCCCCATGAAGTGGCGAGATTTGCGGTTTTCGTGGCGGCCATGTTCCGCAATGCTGCGTGCGTTCGTGATGATATTTTTTTCGGTGGTCGCAACCAGAAGCTTCCCCCAGACAGGCGGCCAGTCACCCGCGCAACGCCCATACGAGCGCAGCTTTCGTCAGTCAAAGAGCGCCGTGGAAAAGGCGCTGAAAGAATTGCAACCCTCGATGAGCGGACGCCTTCCGGTTCTCGATGGATTCGCGCAGCCGGCTGATCATCCGCTGAGCCGCTACCAGCGCGCTTATTTTCAATCGAGCGTGGATGTCGTCGCGGCTCCGTCGGGTGGCTCCGTCGTGCGCGTGACCACGCAAGTAACCGCATGGTACACAGATTCAACTTCGTCACGCTCGGGATACCAGTTGCTGATTTCGAATGGCCGCATCGAGTCCGATCTGCTCGACCAACTCAACGATCTCCTCTCGACGAGGCCCCGTGCCGTAAACGCCGAGAAAAATGCCCGTGAAAGTTTCCCCGCGTCGGCCCCACCAGCGGCATGGGCCAAGCCTAGCCCTGCAAATTCAGCTTCGGGGAATTCGGCTTCGGCAGAGCCAGCTATCTCCGCGCCACTGCCCAAGGCGGCTGAGAGCGATCATTCGATATCCTCGAAGCTGCAGCCGGGCCTGACCGCACAGCAATTGGCGGAATCGAAAAATTCGCAGAAGTCGTTAGATCCCGCCACCACCAGCCTTCAGGCGCAGGCCGCGAGCCTCGAAGAAGTGCTCAAGAATCAGGCCCACCCGAGAAACCTGGTGGCCATAAAGAAATCGGGAACTCCGGTGGTTTCGACCCCAAGCCTGAACGGCAAAACTTTATTCCTGGCCAGCGCACACGACGAATTCGAAATGTTGGATTTCAACGCGGATTGGGTTCATGTGCGAATTTCTGGCTTGTCTCGAGGATGGATTTGGCGCACCAGCCTCGAGATGCCCGAGGGCATTTCCGACATTCCGTTGAATCGAGGTAAAGCTGCGCCGGTCGCGGCTGATCTGTTCCAGGTGACGCGCGAAGAAACG
>Ga0187863_10001518_pt1 | contig 18397 bp, 14 predicted proteins | sample June2016WEW_11_1_FD_132975 | JGI IMG/M metagenome (GOLD analysis project Ga0187863, IMG submission 132975) | Peatland microbial communities from SPRUCE experiment site at the Marcell Experimental Forest, Minnesota, USA - June2016WEW_11_10 | ecosystem: Environmental > Terrestrial > Soil >... | reverse complement strand
TGCTTTGCCGCTTCGAGCGCGGGCGCGCTGGCCGAGACCGCGGGGATCATATCGGGAAGGGTCACCGACGACAAGACTCACGCAGCGGTGGCGGGTGTAGCGGTGGTCGCGAAGTCTCCCAGCGCGACCTATCACACGACGACTGACGCCAACGGCGCCTATCGTTTTTTGAGCGTGTTGCCCGACACGTACTCGGTTTCGTTCGTCAAGAGCGGGTATGCGTCGTACTCGGTGGCCGTCGTCGTGCTCAACGGCTCGCAACAGGCCGTCAACGTGCCGCTTTCCCGGACGCTCAAGGTAATCGCTTCGACGCACGCGCGCTCGGCCGGGAGCGCTTTTCAGCGGGGCATGACGATCGACACCTACACGGTGACCGGTGCGCAGATCGACATGGTGCAAGGCAAGAGCTTTAACACCGACGAGAACACGCTGCTTCGCAGCATTCCCAGCGTCACGATCGACAAGTCGGGCACGGTCTCGATTCGCGGCGGTTTTGCCTTCGAGGCGGCCTATGAGTTCGAAGGGATCGACTACACCGCGCCCACGGCCAACTTGCAGAACACGCTGCAGAACATCTCCAACTTCGGCCTGCTCAACGGCGTGGGCAGCGTGCAGCTGATTCCCGGCGGCGGCGATGCGACGCACGGCAACACCGGTACGGGCCTGGTGCAGTTCACCGCCAAACACGGCACCTATCCGAGTTACTTCCACGTCGACGTCGAGTCGCTGGTTTTTCCGTACCTGCATCAGCTGGGGCTGGAATGGGGCTGGGCCGATCCATCGCAGCGGTTCTCAAACTATGCCGGATTCATCGGATTGCGCAAAGCCTTTCAATACGGCGCGCCGGGATCGGCGGCCAACACGCTGGGCACGCTTGGCACCAACGCGGCGACGCTGGGCAGCACGATCGATCCCAATCTGGTCTACTACGCGCCGTCGTTTCGGGCATCCAACGATTTCGTCGATAACGCGATCTACCGCTTTGGGAAGAACAACTCCCAGCGTGTTCAGTTCTTCATTCAGGATCAGGCGATCACCCAGACCCTCGACTACGGCGGCTTTCAATATCTGCCGTACATCTCGGGCGGGACGACCGCCGGCAAGTGCGCTCCCTATCCGGTAAGCGGCCCCGGTGGCCCGGTCAACACGTTGCAGCAAAACTTTGCGTGCAACTCGCTCATTCCGCTCTTTCCTGGCCAGCCCAATACCTACGCATTCGTCTCGCAGGCCGACGCGCTCAAGAGTCCGTTTCTGGCCTACAAAGTCGAATACGGCGCGAGCCTGGGGTCGTCGTCGCAGTTGACCGCGCGGTATTTCCGCACGTTTAGCGGACAGTCCGAAGACCTGCCGGCCCAAGGCATCTTCGCCGATCCCTACGGCGGGACGCGGACGGCCGGACAGTTCGACATCGCGACGCAGATCGGCGAGAAGAACCTGCTCAAGTACGGCGCGATCTACGAGTTCGTCGTGCCCTACGGCAATCGCTACGACTTCACGTCGTACACCGCGTTCACGACGCCCTCGTACATCATCGCCTACCCGATTACACACCCCAACGCGCCGCTGCCGCTGCCCTACACCTATACGGGGTTACTGCCCAACAACAATCCGTCGGCTCAGCAAGGGCTCGAGGAAGACTTCTTCTCGCCATCGTTCTGCGCGCAGGTGGGGCTGCACGGGAACTGCGGGTACTTGAGCTCGTGGTTTCCCGGCGGCGTGCGCTTTCCGTTTGAGGAAGACGTCTCGACGGTCACCCAACAGCAGTACGGCGCCTATCTCCAAGACAACATCGAGATGTCCAACAAGTGGAGGACCGAGGCGGGGCTGCGCTTAGACGGCTACAACTTTCAAATCCCCACCCAAGCCGGTGCGCCCGCTTCGATTCCGGCCGTCGAGCATCAGCGGCTCTACGAACCGCACTTCGATCTCTCCTATGCACCCGATCTGCGCGACACGATCCGCTTCGGCTTCGGGCACACGCTCTCGATGCCGATTCCCAGCTTGCTGGGCGCCGACGTCAGCCGCGCGCCGTATTTGGCCTTCCAAGAGATTCCGTCTTACGACAACTCGACTGGAAAGCCGGCCGTCTATTGCGGGCCGCTGGCCAATCAGCTCTGCGGCAACTATGCCGACCAGCTCTATTGGCTCACGCGCGACTACCGCTACGGCAGTTCGACCTTAGAAGCGCCGCTGGTCGGTGCAACCTTCACCAATATCGACATTTCGTGGGCGCACGAGTTTCACGACGGTTCGGCGGTGAAGATCACGCCGTTTTACCGGCGCGGTTACAACGTGATCGAGCAAACCGCCAACATCGTGGGCTTCAACTATGAAACCGGTTCGCCGGTCTTCGGCGACGTCGCGTACTCCAACCAGGGCATTCAAAAAGCCACCGGCATCGAGGCACTCTATAACAAAGATATTCCGCTGGGGATCTCGATGCAGATCGGCGCGACCTACATCAGCCAGTTCGGTAACGAACCGCCTGGAACGTTCCTTCAACCCGCGGCCTTGGCGCTTGGCCTGGTCTATCGCTCGCCCGATCTCTCACCCTTTCAGATCAACACGGCCTTTAACTACCAGAACGCGCACGGCTGGCGCATCGATCCGGTGATCGGATTCAACGTCGGCTATCCGTACGGCCAAGGCTACTACACGGCGGTGTATTGCGACGGCAAGCCGGTGATCGTGCCGGCGTCGAGCCTCTCGGTCATCTACTCGCAGACGCCGGGGTATATCGATCCGCTCGATCCGGGCTCGTGCACTAAGCCGAACATCGCGGCAACGCGCGGCATCCACGAGCCGGGACTAGCAGGAGGCTTGCTAACGACGCCGCGCGTGGACGTCGACCTCACGACGGAATACCGGCCTCCGGTTGGCAAAGGGGTGCTGGCGCAATCGGTCTTCGGTTTGCAGATTCTCAATCTCTTCGATCAGCTCTACAACGTGCCGGTCTATAACGGCTGCTACGGCTCACCCATCTCGACGGGATTGCAGAGCGGCAATGCGCCGTGCACGTATTCGTCGGCGCCCTACGCGCCGCCCGACGTCGCGGCGCACTCGTCGGCGCCTTACTTAACGTATCCCAATCTGCCGCCGATCTCGTTTCGGCTCTACTACCAGGTGACCATATGATCTCTCGCACTCGCATCGTATGTGCAGCGGCCGCGATGAGCGCCGGCGCACTGCTAGTCGCCGCGCTGAGCGCGTGTGGCAACGGCGGCGCGTCAGAACCGCCGCAAACTTCCTACGATCCGGCCGCGACCTCCAGGCTGCAGTTTGCCGTGGGGGTCGCAACGATTGCCTCCAACAACGGCCAAAAGATTGCTTACGGCCTCAACGAGGTCGAGACGCTGCGCCAGAGCGACGGGCTCTCCGGCACGCTCTACAACGTGCCGATGATCATCGGCCCAACGAGTTTCGACGTGCTGATCTCCACCCAAACCGGCAATCAGGTGCTGGCCGCCGGCAACGACCTGGGAACCAACCACATCACCTGGGGCACGCTCAACCAGGAGATGTGGACCGGGCCGCCGCGCCAGCAAAAAGAGCCCAGCACCGGCGCGTTTGGTTACGGGCTGTGTCCCTGCAACTCCGATGGCGGTCCAATCAACGGCACGTCGCCGCTCTATGCGGCCTACAACCTGCCGATCTACGGCAACAACAACCAGCTGTGGTACGGCGGGCCGCCCGCGTTTCCGGCTGCGGGCCCGTCGGTGCGCGCGCTGGGATGGGAAGGCTACTCGCTGGGCTTTACAGACTTTGCCGTGCAGCCGGTGATCGGCACCTATCATCTCTATGCCGCGGTGCCGCCGGCCTACGATACGCCGCAGGATCCCACGCCTAGCCCCGGTCCAAACGGCACGCCGACACCGGCGCCGGGGATCCTGGCCCAGGGCGCGCAGCTCACGTCGCTGCAGTCGTTGCCGGCCTTCGATACGCCAAGCTTTGCGCCCGACAAAAAAGGCGGCGGCACCATCACGCTGCTGGTTCCCACCGGCGTGAGCGAGGCGATGGCGGTCGTGCGCGCTATCGGCGGCAGCGGCCACGGCATCTGCGTCCAATCGCACGAAAGCGACGCGTTCTACACCGTCGTTACGCATCAGGCCGGCACGCAGAAGCTGACGCTGGCCGACAATCTTGGGCCGCTGACACAATCGGGCCAAAAGACGGCGACGATCTGCTCCAAGCAGAGCTATCAGATCTTTGCCGCTGGTACCGACTATCCGGCCTATGAGGCGTCCTACCCAGGGAACCTTTCGCAGTTTCCATTGATCAAGGCGCCCAACGGCCAAGCCGACGTCACAACCTCCGACGCGCTGAGGTCGGCGTACCCGAGGTACCCGTGACGAAAAACGCCGCCGCCAAGCGTATCCGCTTCGTCGCTGCGACCATAGCCATGGTCGTATTGAGCTCCGGCTGCGGCGGATCGCCGAACACGCCGAACGGCCCGTACGTCGGATACCCCGGGAATCCGGGGCCGCCGCCAACGAAGCTGGTCGATGTTAAGGTCACCGTCACGGTACCTGCGGCCGGCAGGAAGCTGCGTCCGAACTACCTTTCCTACAGCACCAAGTCGCTGGCGGTTCAACTCGTCTCCGTCAATGGCAATGGCGTGACCGGTGTCAGCGCCAGTATCATCAACACGCTGCCGAAATCGCGTGGCTGCAAATCGCAGGGGCAAGGTAACGTCTGCAGCGCGAGCGTCAAAGGCTCGCCCGGAAGCGACGTCTTTTCCGTAACTTCCTATGCCGGCACGGATGCGACCGGCGCAGTTCTCTCCGTCGGCACCGTCGCGGCAAAGATCGCGGGCAACGGCGGAAGCGTCGGAATTTCCAATCGCATACCGCTTACGCTCGACGGAGTCATCGCTTCGCTCCGGATCTCGCTTGAGCCGAACAAGGCAAAGCGCGGCGATCGGACGACCGCGGCGGTTACGCTTGACGCGTACGACGCGAGCGGCGCGGAGATCGTCGGGCCCAGCGATTACTTGGAGCCGATCGCGCTTGCGATCCAAGGCGATACCAACAAATCGTTCCTCCTGCACGACGGCGATCGCTCCGGGCAGTCGCTCCCGATTCGCAAGCCCACCTCCGGCTTGACGCTCACCTACGACGGAAATAAGCAGGGCTCGCCGATCTCCGTCGTCGCGACGGTTTCGGGACCGAGCGGGGCCAGCAAGAGCGCGGGCTTCGATCTCGTCGGCAAGCAGCCTCCGCCGCCGGTAGGAACGATCTACGCGCTCAATCTCGGCAGCAATGAGGGCGTCTCCGCCACCGTGACGGAGTACAGCGGAAAGGCCAAAGGCAACGCAGCACCCGAGCGGACCTTGAACCTAAGCTCCAAGCTGTACGCGCGAACGATTGCGGTGGACTCAAGCGGTAACATTTACGTCGGGTATCTCGATAATCAGTACGGCTACTCGTTTGAAACCGGCGAGCCCGACCCCGCCAACGAGATCGCGATGTACGCTCCCGATGCCAGCGGAAACGATCAGCCGACCGCGGTGCTCGTCGAGAATAAGAATAAAGCGACCGCCACGACGCTTTTCCCGATATTCATCAGCTTCGACCCATCGGGGCGCCTGGTCACGTACGGCGCCACGGTGGTCGACGGCAATGCCGGCGACGCCGTGCTGACCTACCCGGCCGGAAGCACCGGTGACGCTGTTCCCGAGTACGGCTGGAACTTCGGTACGCCGACGCTGCGATACAGCGGACCGACCGGATTGGCGATCGATTCCAGCAACAATTTCTACGTCAACGGTTCGCTCCACACGTCGTTGGGGCCGAGCGATGGGCTCTTCGTGAACCCGGCCTCTCAAATCGGCGACCCAACCGGTACGCCGTCGCGCACGATTCTGTGGAGTGATGCGGAGCTGACGCCGGGCCTCACCTTCAACGTGGCGCTCAACCAGAGCGGCGAGATTTTTATCGGCAACGCGGTAACGGAGGGTAGCGGCAGCTCGGCCACCTGCCAGGGCCGCGCAAACGTCTACGCGGCGGGAGCCAGCGGCGGCAGCGATAAGCCGTTGCGCATCCTGACGTTTAGTGGCGTCTCGACGAAGAATTGCCAAGCGTCAAAGGGTCCGCTCCTTGGGTTCTTCCCCTCGATCCAGCTCTACGGTCCCACGCTGTTCGCGGCGGACGACTACAACAACGCGATCGACGCGTTCGCGTCCGACGCTAACGGAACGGTCAAGCCGTCGCTGCAGATCGCCGGATCGGCGACGCAGCTGGACGCACCGATTGCGCTGGTCATCACATCAGTTTCCGGAGGGGCCACGGCCCGTCCGGTCACCGGCGCGCGCGCGCCGGAACCCTCAAAGCACTCACTCCCCCTAGCTAAAGGAAAATCCACATGAAAAAGACCCTCGCTCCGTTGGCGTGGGCGGCTATTCCGGCGCTGCTACTCAGCATTAGCGCGTGTAACGGAAATGCCACCGGAGGATCCGCACTTACGCCAACGTCGAACGCGCCCGCCGCATCGCACGGCCGCGTTCATCGGAAGATTTTTAGCACGACCGCCCTGTACTCGGGCGGCGCCACCTTCCCGGCTTACGGGTATAACGACGGCGCACAGCCGGTCGGCACGCCCGGCCCCGGCCAAGCGACTCCCGGCCCTGGCTCGATCCTTGCCTCGTACGGCGGCACGGGAACGATCTACTACTGTCTGACGGGCAGCGGTTTCGGCCGCTCCACATTCGAAGCCGGAAACACCAACGGTCAATCGACCGCCGCCTGCGCCGCGCTCGGCGCTACCCCGACCGGATTCGGTGCCGCAGTGGACCCGCCGGATTTCGCGGGTAGCGACTTAGCAATGCCGTCGACCGAGTGCTGCGCCTCCGGTACGACCTACGCGACGAATCGCGCCTCGACGTACGGTCAGCCCTTCGAGATCCCGACGTTCGGCGGCCCGATCGTCTTCGCGACGAACGCCCTCGGTTTCTCGGTAAGCCCGATCAAGTTCTCGACCTGGACCTACTGCGCAATCGCCAACGGCACGATCAGCAACTGGAACGACGGGGCGATTACCGCGGATAACGGCGGCCACTCGGTCACCGGCGGCACCGCAGAGACCATTACCTTCTACTTCCGCTCCGATAAGAGCGGTACGACCTATCTCTTCACCAACAAGCTGAACGACAGCCACTCGGGCTGCAACCAATCGTTCGGCGCACCGTACAACACGGCTCCCTACGCCAGCGCCAGCCGCAACGCGGCCTGGACCTACGGCGTGAATCAGTTGTGGCCGGGCCCCAGCTCTGGTAACTTCGTCGGCGCGAGCGGCAACCCGGGCGTCCTGGCCGGAATTCAGGGCGGCGAGTTCGCCACTGGCTACGTCGAAGGCGCGTGGGCTGCCTCCGCCTCCCCAGGAACCTACGGAGCGATCAAGCAAGCCTGGCTGCTCAACCAAGTTAGCGGTAAGTTCATCGACCCGACGAACGCGTCGGCCGTCGCCAAGTCCCTCAGCGCCGTCAAGGGTTCGAGTATTGTCTACGGTGAGGGCAGCGACGGTAGTCCGCTCCAATCGAGCACGCCCAACTGCCAACTCTACATCCCGCCGTCGGTCTTTGTAACCCCGACCAACGCAAAGGCCTATCCGGTCGTCGGACTCAGCTACTGGCTCTTCTACGGGACCAACCTCGGAGTCCACACGGCGGATAAGACGACGCTCGTCAAGTACATCGCTTCATCGGCAGCAAACCAGGTTCTGAGCCACTACGAATACACGCCGCTGGTCACCGGCGTTCACAATCAGATACTCAAAGCCCTCAACGGTCACGGCAGGGTCGCATCCTGCTTGCAATAACGAGCGGATAACCTCGAATCATCACCCCATGTGTTTGCGCGCGCCGCGTCGTGCGGCGCGCGCAAATACATTTTCCTTTACGGAGTCATCCATGAAGTTTCGCCTCGGTGTCGTGGTCGCCGGCGTGCTGCTTGCGGTGACCGCTTGCGGCGGATCGAGTTCGGGTTCGACTTCGATGCCGCCGGTATCGAACGGTACGGCGCGAGTCCGCTTCGCCGACGGAGCTCCCGAGCTCGAGGCGCCGATCAACGGCGTTCCGCAAGATATCTGCGCCTCGGCCAGCCTTCCTTGCTATCTGCAAGTCAACGGGCAGACCGTAACGTCGCTCTTTGCCTACGGGAGTGCGACCGAGTTCTTGAACGTGACTCCCGGCACGCTTTCGCTCGTCGCGCGTGACGAAGACGGCTATGCCGTCGGACCGCTCAAGAGTGCCCAACTGAGCGCGGGGAAGCGCTACACGCTGATCGTCGTCGGCAGCTACCCGCACTACCGCGTTCTGACTTTCGAAGAGCCGGCGAGTGCGAAAGGAAAGGCCCAACTCTCGCTCTACGAAGCGTCGCCCTCCGTGCCGAGCGCCGATTTCGGCAGCTTCACCGCTTCAAGCCATTCGGGCTTCAAACAGCTGGGGAGCGCAAAGCTCGGCGACGTCGTGACGGTCTCGCTTGGCGCGAAGGTTTCAAACTTTGGCGGTTATGCCGGTCAAGGGAAGAAACCGTTTGCGCACGGTGATGTAACCCTGGCTAGTGTGAATACGTTCGACAAAGACAATGTGTTGCCGTTTCACAATGCGACGCGCTTCTCGCTCTTTCTCTTCGACGTAAAATCGGGTAGTGGGCCAGTCTTCGGGAGTCTCGATGAATGAAGATTTCAACTGTCTTTGCTCTAGTCGTGGCGGTCGGTGCGGTGATTCTGGTCGTATCGGGTTGCGGCACCAGCGGCCCCGCTCCGATTACCTCGCCACCACTGGGGCCGCCCAATCCGACGCCGCCGGCGAACTGGATCTACGTCGACCATTACGGCACGTTGTACGAGTACAATCTTCCGCTAACCAGCAACTCCAAACCAGCGCGCACGCTAACGGAGTGGCCAAACCTTCCAGTTACGCCGCAGATCGCAGTCGATCCGGGCGGGAAGGTCGCCGTCGCGAGCAACTACGACATACGGGTCTTCCATCCGCCGATCGTTTCATTCGAACGATCGCAGGCGGAGCTGGAGATCAAGTTGACGCCGGCAATTACCGAGATCGGCCAGTCGGGCGCGGATTTGATCGACATGGAGTACGATCCCAGCGGCAACCTCTGGCTCTTCAATAACTTAGGCGGTGAAATTTCCGAACTGCGTGCGCCGTTGACGAAGCACAGCATTGCCGCATTGACGATCGGCTTCGGTCAACCCGGTTCGAAGACCGCCGGCTTCACGATGGCACAGGGCCGCTTCGACGTAAACTCGGCGCTCTATATCTACGCATTAACGGGCACGGGGCGCGGCCGGCTCTTCAAGGATTCCTTTCCCTACGCCAAGCAGCCCTCGAGCATGGGCATCGATCTGGCGCAACCCGATTTCGTCGATGCCAGCCAATATTTACCGACCTCCAAGAATCCCGCCGACCTTTTGCTGGGACAGTACACCGGCGAGTTACGGACGCCGAAGCCCGGTTCACCGCCTTCACCGCCGGTTGACGTGATGGGCCAGTTCTACGAGCCGCTCCAGCCGACGAAAGGGCTCATTCCCAACGACCACGTGAACACGGTGGTCGGCGCACTGATCGCGGATCCGCCGCGCGAACGCTTCTACACGCTGCTGTTGCTCAACGGGGAGCTCGACGTCTATGGGTTGCCGCTGCAAGGCGGCGCGAAGCCGGAGTTGAGGCTAGACTGCCTGGGCGGTTCATCGGGCTGCGTCACGCGAACCCAGCACCTCTTCCTCGCGCCGTGAGCCCTTCGCCCTTCGCCCTTCGTCCTTCGTCCTTCGACTGCGCTCAGGATGACAGCGCTAGGGTGACAATTGAGCTTCGATGGCGCTCTTCAAATCTTTGAGGAACTCCCGCGCCGTTGCCTGCGCAATCTGATGTCCGATGGCCGCGTCGAAAATCTTACCCATGGCATCAAACGGCGGCGTGTACGAGCCGTCGAGCTCGATGCAAGAGCGCCCGAAATCGCTCTTGTCGCCGATGGCTAACGTGCCCTCGAATCGCGGAAAGACGACGCTGCCTTCGGGCATCCACGCGATCTCGAACCGCTCGCGAACTTCGCCGTCATAGCGAGCTCGGCGCGCCTCGATGAGGACCTCGCGATCGAGCGAGAGCCCATACTTGGTTGCGCCGCGCACCGGCACTCGCAGCCGAAAGCGCGAAATGCCGTCCCGCTTTCGCAAGGAATTGAAAAAGTGCTCAAGCCCCTGCTGGGTTTGGTCGGCAGTGCAATCCAAGAACGTGCTTTCCTTTAAGCTCGTCATGGCGTAAGGCTACCACGGCATTGTGAATGCCGAGGGAATCGCCGCATTCCTAAGTCCTTCTTAACCCGCGGCCGTCAGTTGCAATAGGCGTTCGACGGCCGATAGCAGTTCGAGCGGTTCGGAAGGCTTTGGAACGACGCCTGCCATCGCATAGATCTCGATGAAATCTCTAATCGCCGCGTTCATCGGCGTTGCCGTGTAGAGCGCAGCGGCCAGCGAGCGTGTTTGGGGATTGACGCGTAGCGCACGCATGAACTCGGCTCCACTCATCCGCGGCATCGAAAGGTCCAGAAGAATTAGATCGGGACGCTCGTGCTCGGCCATCGACAGCGCGGCCGAACCATTCTCCGCCTCAACGACCGCATGGCCGGCGTGCTCGAGTACGGTGCGGACGAGTAGTCGGGTATCGCAATCGTCGTCGGCGACGAGCACCGTTGCCATCAGCAGGGGCCGGGCGGCAGAAAGGCCTGCAGTTGCGAAACGAACGTTTGAGGCTCGATCGGCTTAGTAATGTAACCGTCGAATCCGGCTTTGGCGACCCGCTCTCGATCGCCCGACATGGCGAGCGCCGTCACGGCGACCAGTGGTGTCCGTTTCAGCCGTGGGTCGCTTTTCATACGGCGCGCCAGCTCGTAGCCGTCGATTCCGGGCATAAGAATGTCGCTCACGACCATATCGAAGTTGCCGCACGAAATTGCTTCGAAGGCCGCGATGCCGTCGGCTACCCCTTGGGGTGCGTAACCGAAGGCACGCAGCAGGTAGAGCATGAGCTCCAGGTTCGCCACATTGTCGTCGGCGACGAGTATCCTACTCGGCATTTATGACGGGCGACCGACGAGCGGTAGCGTCAGCGTGAAGGTGCTGCCGGCCCCGTATTCGCTGACCACGTTTAAGGAGCCACCCAAGAGAAGCGTCAGGCTTCGCGATAGGTAGAGCCCGAGGCCCGTTCCTTCGAACCGTCGAGTGCTCGTGGGATCGAGCTGTTCGAAGGCTTCGAAAAGCCGCAACAAATCGCCCTCCTTAATACCGATGCCCGTATCGGTCACGCCAATCTCGAACGCGGCGGATCCCTGCCACGTCGCCAGAGCCGTATCGATTCGCACGGAGCCGGTTTGCGTGTATTTGATCGCATTGTTGGCAAGGTTCAGCAGAATCTGATGCAAGGCGCGCCGGTCGGTGACGAGTTCCGGCGGCTGCGCACCGGCAGACGCCGTGAACGCCAGCCCTTTCTCGTGTGCGGACGACGACAGCGCGGCGTAGACCTCTGCGATTACCTCTTCGACGCGGACCGGCTCGAACGACAGATCGCGCTTGCCCGACTCGATCTTAGACAAATCGAGAATATCGTTGATCAACGACAGCAGGTGCGTGGCGCTGGAGCGAACGATCTGAAGCTGCCGCTCCTGCTCGTCGGTTAAGGGTCCGGGAAGCTTCATGAGGAGCGTCCCGGTAAAGCCGAGGACCGCATTGAGCGGCGTTCGCAGCTCGTGGCTCATCGACGCAAGGAAATGATCTTTCGCGCGATTCGCATTCTCGAGCTGGGCGTTGAGCTCTTGAAGGCGCTGCTGGGTTGCGATGCGCTCCGTGACGTCGCGAATGGCGATTGCCACGAAGGTGCCTTCGGTAGTCGAAAGCGGGCTCAAGCTGATCTCGACGGGAAACTCGCTTCCGTCTTTGTGGCGTCCGTACAGTTCGCGGCCGACGCCCATCGGCAGGACTTGCGGATCGGCGAAATAGATGCTGCGCTCCTCGAACTGATTGCCGTGGTAGCGCGCGATGAGCCTTTCCACTCGTTGGCCGAGGAGCTCCTCGCGATAGTAGCCGAAGAGCCTCTCCGTCTGAGCGTTGACCAGCCGCACGGTGCCGTGTGGATCGACGATGACCGTAGCGTCAGGCGCATACTCCAGCAGCGGAAAGCGGCTTCCCGCAATATCTGCCAAGGAATAGGCAGCCGTGTCCATGGGTTTTTCTTCGCCGTGCGGCCGGATGCGTCCGTTCGCGATAGGGCTCGTGGAGGCTCATCGCGGAATCAACAGGCGTGCAACGCTCGGATGAGGGACGGCACGAGTTGGGGAACCTGCTAGCTATCGCGCTGGCAAACGTGGAGGGCATGATCGACGGCCTCGTCGCGCCGACGCCTTCACGTTTGGAGGCGGTGGCCGATGCTTTGCGCCGTGCATCCAAGCTGTTGCAAGGGGGCGGACCGGGGTAAATGGAGCGACACAGCATCCTCGTCGTCGACGACGAGCCGCAAATCGTCGAGGTTATCGTGGCCTACCTGGAGCGCGAGGGGATGCTCGTTGAGTCGGCCGGCAGCATAGCGGAAGCCGTCGGTGCCCTCGAGCGCCTTCATCCCGACCTTCTCGTCCTCGATGTCACGCTTCCCGACGGCAGCGGTCTGGACGTCTTGCGGAGCGCCTCCGCGCACAACCCGCGAATTCCAACGATCATGCTCACCAGCCGCGGCGACGAGGCCGACCGCGTCGTCGGGTTGGAGCTTGGCGCCGACGATTATGTAACCAAGCCCTTCTCGCCGCGTGAGTTGGTGGCTCGCGTTCGTGCGCTGCTGCGAAGAACGGGCGAGGGAGCCGACGGCGCGCGCAACGATAAACCGGCCCACAAAACGCGCGTCGGCGATCTAGAGATCGACTATAGTTTTCACGAGGTGAACGTTGAAGGCGTACCCGCGGCGTTGACCGCGACAGAGTTCCAAATTCTCGCGCTTCTTGCCGAGAACCCAGGCGAGGTCTTTACGAGGTCGCATCTGCTGGATCGCCTCGGCGACGATTCTGAAATTTACGAACGCACGCTCGATCGTCACATCAACAATCTCCGGAAGAAGATCGAAAAAGATCCGCGCAATCCGGCGTACGTCCTAACCGTCTACGGCGTGGGCTACAAAATGAGGAAAGCCTAGGAGCCTGTAGGGTTATGGCGCATTCCCATCATCGTGCCGAGTTTTGTCCGAATACTTCGTTGCTCTTCGGTCACGAAGCTACGGCTTCGCTCCCTCATCGCGCCTCGTCTTCGAAAAAAACTTGGCAACGAATCCGAAAACGGCCATAACCCTACAGGCTCCTAGAAAACGCCGCTCCGAATGCGTAGGTGGTGAAGGAACCTTGCACCGTAGGCACGTGCTCGTTCTCGAGGACGAGCCTCTAATCGTCGAGGTTCTCGAAAGCTATCTGCGCGCTGGCGGTTTTGAAACCACGCTCTGCGGCACCGTTGCGGAAGCATTCGCGGCCCTGGCGCGATCGCAACCCGACGTCATGATTCTCGACGTTTCGTTGCCCGATGGGAGCGGCCTCGACGTGCTGCGCGAGACTCGCGCGTCGGGCTCGCTGCTTCCTACGATCGTGCTAACCGCCCGCGGAGAGGAGTCGGACCGGATCGTCGGATTGGAGCTCGGCGCCGACGATTACGTGACCAAACCGTTTTCGCCGCGCGAGCTGCTCGCGCGCGTTCGCGCGCTCCTGCGGCGCGTTGACGAGCGAACGGGGGCGCGAGACGGCGCGGGGACGTTGCGAATCGGCGAGCTGGAGATCGACCAGATAGCTCGCAAGGCTCGGACCGCCGGGAAGGCTGCAAACCTCACCGCCACCGAGTTCCGAATTCTCGCGATTCTTGCCGGAAATCCCGGGGAAGTCTTCACGCGCGCGGAGTTGCTCGATCGCCTGCAAGACGGCGGCAAAATCTACGAGCGCACGCTGGACCGCCACATCAACAATTTACGCCGAAAGATCGAGCGCGATAGCCATGACCCTTCGTACGTGCTTACCGTCTACGGCGTCGGCTACAAGCTTGCAAAGCCATGATTGAGACGTTCCCTAGCGTTTCGCACAAGGGACGACGATTACCGGGACGGACGCGTGACGAACGGCTCCTTCTGCGACGCTGCCCATCATCAAGCGAGCCAGCTGCGGCCGTGGCGATGCGACCGGTGACGCGCTTGAAGGCCTCGTCAACGATCTCTTTGCCCTCGGATTCGAGTGCCTCCAAACAGCCCGCGACCAATTGCGGCGCGCCGCCGCTCATTGCCGCCGCTCTCCCAATATCGAGAACGTGACAGACTACGATCGTCGTGCCGAGCTTCGTGCCCAAATCGGCCGCGACGTCGAGGGCGCTCAGGGAGCATTCCGACCCATCGACGGGGACCAAGATCGTGTTCATGCTGGAAAAAGCGCAGCTTCTCTCGCCTTTACCTTCCCGCGAGTGGCGGTACTGCGGGTAGCGTAGGAGAAGTGGCCGTTATGATTCGGGCGATTGGACTTGGCGCGCTGCTGGCGCTCTGCGCGTGCTCAGGGTCGTTCGGCGAGCGCGTTCACGAACAGTTCCATCAAGCCGTCGATAGCGGTGCGACGCCGATCGTTCACGTCGACAATATTGCCGGGACGGTTCAGATTGTGGGCTGGACCAAACCGATCGTGAACATCGCCGCAACGAAGTACGGCTACGACGCTTCCGAGCTGCGCAGCGTCACGATCAGCGTCAATCGCGAGGGCAACGGCATCTTCGTGGTTACGACCTATGGGGACGGCAATCACACCGGCGGCGTGCGCTATCGTATCTCGGTTCCGGCCGGTGCTTCGGTGCAGGTCGGCAACGTCGCCGGTGCCGTCTCCGTGGGTGCCATCACCGGCAACGTCAGCGTCGAGACGCAGGCAGGCACGATTGAGGCAAATCTCGGCCGGGTCGACGGAGATCGCGCGATCGACCTGCGCGCCACTACGGGCGCGATCACGGTACGAATCGCGCCCGAAAGCAGCGCCACGGTCAATGCCGAGAGTACGGTCGGCGGCTTTTCCAGCGACATCTCGGGAATCGAGCAAAGCCACGAGAACGTGGTCGGCGTGCGAGCGAGCGGCAAGATCGGATCCGGAAGCGCGCGCATTCGGCTGAACACGACGACGGGCGCGATCACGCTTCGAACGATCGAGTAGGGCGCCCCATCGGGGAGACGTCAAGACGCCGCCGAAGGAGCCGCGGTATGGAATTTAACATCGTTAGCCATGCCTGTCTCGATATCAGGGCCCGCGGAAAACGGCTCGTCATCGACCCCTGGTTGAACGAGCCAACCTACTGGTCGTCTTGGTGGCACGCGCCGCCGCCCGTCTTCGAACCGGACATCTTTGGCGCGGATTACGTTTACATCACGCACTGGCACTTCGATCATTTCGATCCGAGAACGCTCAAGAAGTTCGCGAAGACGACGACGGTCATGGTACCGCGTTTCCCCGTCTCCGGTTTGGGCGACCAGCTGCGTGACATCGGCTTCGAGCGCATCATCGAGCTGCCGCACGGCAAGACCATTGCGCTCGCCGACGGCTTCTCGTTTACGAGCTATCAGATCAGTTTCCAAGACGATAGCGTCGCCGTTGTCGAGGCCGACGGGACGGTGTTGTTCGATCTCAACGATTCCAAGCCGCTGCCCTCGAGCTGGCGAACGTTTCGCGCGAAGTATCCAAAGGTCGACTTCATGCTGCGCAGCCACTCGCCGGCGTGGTCGTACCCGACGCGCTATACTTTCGAGGACCCCGCAGACCGTCTGCCGGTCGATTCGCGAACCTATATGGATGCCTTCGTTGCGGCCGCGCAGCAGTTGCGCCCCCGCTACGCGATTCCGTTCGCGAGTGGAATCTGCCACTTGCACCGCGAGGTCCGCGATGAGAATCGTTACCTGGTCTCGGGCCCCGAGATGAAGGAGTATTTCGAAGCCAACGCTTCGCGGGCTCCGGAAACGGCGCTCGTCCTCCTGCCGCCAGGCAGCCATTGGTCCGCCGCCTCCGGCTTCACTGTGGCCGGCGACAGTATCGTCGACATAGTAAGTTACGCGGAACAGCGCGCGGCGCAAGAGAACGAGCGGCTCGAAAAAGTCTATCGTTTGGAAGGCGAGAAACAGATCGCCTTCGAGGACTTTTCGAAGTACTTTACCGGGTTCTTAAAGGCGACATGGCTGCTGCGGCCCTTCATGCGCAAAGCCCGCTGGGTCTTTCCCATCGAAACTCAGCAAATGGAGTACTGGTGCGTGAACTTCGGCGACTCGACGATTACCCGGTCGGGCCAGATGCCGGCCGCGTACGACAGCGCCGTCTCCGTCTCGCCTGCGGTGCTTTCGGCTTCGCTGCGGAACACGGTATTCACCAACGTCGATATCTCCAAGCGCTGGCGGGTTCACATCAAGCGCGGCAGCGCGATGCGTCACTTCATCGTCACGAACCTCTTGCTGCTCTACGAGGCGGAGTATCTCTCTCCCAAACGGCTGCTCTCGTGGCGCTTCCTAACCGGCTATCTGCGCCGACTGCCGGAGGTTCTCGATTATTTTCAGATGGCGTTTCAGACGGCGACGAAGGGTAAGGAATCACTGGTCAAAGCCGTCACGAGCATCGCCGAGGGGTAGCTTGGCAAACCGTATGCCTGCTTCGTAGACCGCGCCTTGGCGTCGGGTTGCGTGCGCAATGCAACCGAGCAAAATCGGCTCGAGCAAATTAATCAACTCGCGCAAATTTGACAGCAGGAACAGACTCAGGAAGCGCCAAGGACGGGGGACGGGAGCCCCATACCAAAGTAGACCGTCTTGGCTTGCGAGGCCGTGGTTCGCTACTCGCTTCCCGGGCCGAACGCTCTACCGACCACGGAGTCCCCAGTCAGGCTTCCCGAGAGAGCCTGATGACCCCCATACACACTTTCATGAAAGAAATGGAGCAAATTTCCATAATGAAAATCTCGAGTTGGGTCAAGTACGCCTCCGGCGTAACTGTGGCCGCCGCCATGCTCGCTGCTTGCAGCAGCGGCGGCTCTTCGAGCTTCGGTCCTTCGGGAGTGTCCTCGAACGGTCATACGACCGGCGTCACGACGCTTGCGAAGTTGCGCGATGCGTCTCTCACGATGCCGCACTACGTGCAGCCGAACGTCCACACCGATCACGGCCAATCCTTCATTCTTCCCGACAAGAAGAAGAAAAAGGGCGGCCTCATGTATATTGGCGATGATTCGACCAATGACGTCTACGTCTACAGCTATCCCAAGGGCGCGGCGGCCGGAACCCTGACGGGCTTCGACGGACCGTACGGCGAGTGCAGCGATTCCAAGGGTGACGTCTACATCGCCAACTTCGACGCCGGTGACGTAGTTGAATACGGATACGGCGGAACCAAGATCCTCAACACCTACGACTCCGGCGGCACCCCGATCGGCTGTTCGGTCGATTCCAAGGGTAACGTCTCCGCTACGAGCTTCGACCCAGGCGAAATCACAGTGTTCGCCGGTGGCGACCCGAGCAAAGGCACCACCTATACCGGTTCCTGCACCTACATCTGGACGGCCGGCTATGACAGCAGCGACAACCTTATCGCTGTTGGCGAGACCTCGTCTGGAGGCCGTTGCTATAACGCGCTGGCATCTGGTGGTAAGAGCCTCGAATCCCTTTCGTTCTCCGGAACGATCGACTTCCCGGGCGGCTCGCACTGGGATGGCACGTATCTCGGCCTAGGCGACCAGGAAGCCAACGGAACCTACGATACGGGCACGTGGAGAGTGTCGCTGAGCGGCACGACCCTTACGGCAACCGGAAGTGAAGTAGCCTATACCGACACCTGCTACAACACCTATACCGACGTTGTGAACCCGACCTTCACCAACGGCAAGAGCAACATCTCGCCGGACAAGAAGAAGGCTGGCGGAGCCAACACCATGGTCGGCGCCAACCTGTGGTGCCCCGATGGTGGCAAGTCCGAAGTCGGCTACTGGGCGTATCCGGCCGGTGGCGCGAAGACCGGAAGCCTCTCTGGCGTTTCGGCTGAACCGTACGGCCAAGCCGTCGTCTTCAAGAAGTAACCTGACCTAAGAAAACCCACTCGATTCGAACGCGAATCACCAGGGGCCCGCTACATGCGGGCCCCTGGCTTTTTGGCGTCCGGAACGGGATACCGAAGGGGAGCCCGCAGCCGCTCACCTGGGGCGAATCGCGCCAAGTTGGATCTTACAAGTTGGATCTTACCGGGGAGGGTATCGTCGCGCCGAAACGGGCTCTACCCAAAGGCAGGACGTGCCGGCGAAGCATCGCTCATGGAAGCGAAGGCTTGCCGCGAATACGCCAAAGAGGATGCGCTGCCGATTATGCATGGTCCGCCCG
>Ga0187863_10001517_pt1 | contig 18405 bp, 11 predicted proteins | sample June2016WEW_11_1_FD_132975 | JGI IMG/M metagenome (GOLD analysis project Ga0187863, IMG submission 132975) | Peatland microbial communities from SPRUCE experiment site at the Marcell Experimental Forest, Minnesota, USA - June2016WEW_11_10 | ecosystem: Environmental > Terrestrial > Soil >... | reverse complement strand
TGCTGCTCGACCGCTTCCCGCCGCGCCGCATCATCCTGCCGGCAATCCTCGGTTTCGCTCTTGCGCTTGCTTCACTCAGCAGGCTTGGCGGCCACATCGGGCAGTTTTATTTCACGTTCTTTGTGCTTGGACTGGTGGCGAACGGAACCGCGCAGTTCGCTTACACACGCACCGTGCTTACCTGGTTTTCGAAGAACAGAGGGTTCGCTCTGGCCTTGCTGCTCACCGGCAGCGGAGTCGGCTCCGTGGTGATACCGCCGCTCACTCAATGGATGATCGCGCATCACGGATGGCGCAATGGCTACCTCCTGTTGGGCGGCATTGCCCTTCTCGGCTTCCCACTGACGGCGATGCTGGTGCGCAACAAGCCGGAAGCGGTGATTGTCCGCGCCGACAATCGCGCCGCGGGGATGACAGTCGCAGCTGCGCTGCGCACCGCAGCATACTGGATTCTCGCTTTCATCACCATCCTCTCCGCATTCAGCGAAAACGGCCTGGTCACGAATCTGGCCGCCATCCTCACTCAACACGGGATTGTTGCCTCCAGCGCTGCCGTAGCTCTCTCCGTGCGCGGAGCGGCGGGCATTGTCGGCAGACTCTGTATCGGCTTCGCAATCGATCGCGTTTCACCACAGCGCATCCAGACGTTCGTCCTCGTCCTTGCGGCGACGGGCACGCTCGTTCTTGCTTTCGCCGGCTCCGCACCGATCGCGTTGCTGGGCGCGGCGATTTTGGGCGTCGGTCTCGGCAGCGAAGCCGATGTCGGGCCCTACCTGCTCGCGCGTTACTTCGGCCGCAGGCATTTCTCAGTGTTGTACGGGCTCAACTGGACCGCCTATGCCATCGGCGGCGCCACCGGACCCCTGTGGATCGGACATCTGTATGACCGCGCCGGCTCCTATCACCCGCGATTCATCGTCTACCTTGCCTGTGTGGCGTTCGCCGCCGTCGTTCTAAGTTTCTTCCTGCAACCTGCTGCGGAAGGGACCCACGAGTCCGATATGGAGCCAGCGGCCGCCGGGTGATTATTGTCTGGCCGGCCCGATACACTAATCGCAACGCTTAGAGGAAATGCGATGGACCGTTACATTGAGCGCGTTGTCGACCTGATCGATCCCGCCGAGAATCGGCTGCACAATAGGAGCGTGGAGCAGGCACGCGAACTGCTGCTGGGCGATTCGACCGAAGCCGTTCGCCAGATTCGGGGCTCCTTCGCACTGCTCGCCAAATCTGGCAAGACGGTGCGGATGGCGCGGTCGCTGGATCGGCCCATGCGCTACTTTCTGGCCAAGCGCCAGGAGGGCCCGGCGCTGATTGTCGCGTCGCGCATTGACGAGATCTATGCGTGGCTCAAGGCCGAAGGGCTGGATGGCCAGTTTCATCCCAGCTACACCCGCATGGTTCCGGCGCACTATGTCGTCGATCTGCAGCTGATCGGATGCCCCGATCCGGATCCGGTTTACACGAGATTCTTTACGCCGCCCATGGGGACGTTGCCCGCGGATCTCGACATCATCGGAAAGACTTACATCGCAGCGCTCGCCGAAGAAATTGCCCTCTGGCTCAGGAGTCTTCCGCCACACGAGCCTGTTGGCGTCTCCTTCTCCGGCGGGATCGACAGCGGCAGCGTCTTCCTCGCGACTTACCATGTAATGCGCCAGCTCGGCATGAGCCCGAGCCGGCTGAAGGCCTTCGTTCTGGATCTTGGAGATGGGCCGGACCTGCGCCAGGCACAATCCTTCCTCGAAAAACTGAACCTCGCGCTGTTTCTTGAACCCATCGAAGCCGATCCTGCGGCCCTCGACGTGCAAGAGACGATCCGCATCGTGGAGGATTACAAGCCGCTCGACCTGGAATCGGCAACCATGGCTTTGGCCCTGGGCCGCGGCATTCGCGCACGCTATCCAGAATGGCATTACCTGATCGATGGCGACGGCGGCGACGAGAATCTTAAGGATTATCCCATCGAGGAGAATCCCGAGCTGACCATCCGGAGCGTGATCCACAACCCGATGCTGTATCAGGAAGGCTGGGGCGTTGGCCGCATCAAGCACTCGCTGACCTACAGCGGTGGACTTAGCCGCTCCTATGTGCGTACCTATGCAACCGCACACCACCTGGGCTTCGACGGCTTCAGCCCCTACACGCGGCCCGACGTCATCGCGGTTGCCGAAGCGATTCCGTTTATCGACTTGACGAAGTACAGCGTCGAGCGGCTCTATGAGCTGAAGGGAGAGATCGTCAGCCGCGGCGTGAAAGTGCTCACTGGCTTCGACATGCCGGTGTTTCCGAAGCGGCGTTTCCAGCATGGCGCGTTGCCGCAGCGTGTGCTGCGCCAGAGGCTCCCCGGGCACGAGGCGGAGTATCGCGAGCAATTCCTGGCGCTCTATCATTGACGGACTTCTCCATGCACTACCCCGAGCTAGCCGCCGAGCGCGATGCATGGATTCTGGCGCAGCGGCCGCCGCGCAACCAACTCGACCCGCTGCTGCCATTGGCATTTCTGTTGGAAGAGGAACGCAGCGCATCGGGCGAGATCGTACCTGTCGCGACGATATTCCTGACCAACCGCGAGTGCCCCTGGCGCTGCCTGATGTGCGACCTGTGGCGCAATACGCTTCCCGACGAAACACCGCGGGGGTCGATTCCCGCGCAAATTGAATACGCATTGAGCCGGCTTTCGGCGGCCCGGCAAATCAAGCTCTACAACAGCGGCAGCTTCTTCGATCGGAAGGCTATCCCGCTGGAAGATCACGCGGCGATCGTCGGCCTTCTGTCTGGATTCGAACGCGTGATCGTCGAATGCCATCCCGCACTGGTCGGGGAGGACTGCCTCCGGTTTCGCGATCAGCTCGGCTCCAGGCTGGAAGTGGCGATGGGTCTTGAGACAATCCATCCGCAGGTCCTCGAGAAGCTGAACAAGCGGATGACCGCCGCACAGTTTGCCGCCGCGGCCGATCGCCTGCGCGCGAACGACATTGATCTGCGGGTTTTCATTCTGGTCCAGCCTCCGTTCATGCCGGCGTCGGAGGCGCTGACATGGGCGGCTCGGTCGCTGGATTATGCCTTTGACTGCGGCGCTACGGCGGCAACGGTGATCCCGACCAGGGCGGGCAATGGCGCGATGGAGGTGCTGGCGGCTCAGGGAGATTTCTTGCCGCCCACCCTGGCCACACTCGAGGCCGCGGCAGCGTATGGTGTCGGGCTTGCGCGCGGTCGCGTCTTTGCCGATCTGTGGGACATTGGCCCGATCGCGACCTGTGCGTCGTGCCGCGACGACCGGATCGCGCGGCTGAGCCGGATGAATCTGGAGCAGTGCATTCTGCCGGCGATCGCCTGCGATTCCTGCGGAGGAAAAAGCTGAATCGGACCTGGGACATTGCGATTGTTGGATCCGGATTCGCCGGCTCATTGCTGGCCATGATCGCGAGGCGATTAGGCCGCTCCGTTGTTCTCATCGAGCGAGGCACCCATCCGCGCGTGGTCATCGGCGAGTCTTCCACGCCGCTCTCCAACCTCCTTCTCGAGGAGCTGACAGAGCGCTATGATTTGCCGGCGCCGCGTCCGCTCGCGAAGTGGGGCAGCTGGCAGCGTGCTTTCCCCGATGTTGCCAGTGGACTGAAGCGCGGCTTTACGTTTCACTACCATCGACTGGGGTCGCAGGCTACGCCAGATCCTGCGCGGCAGGATCAGTTGCTGGTGGCCGCGAGTCCTCGCGACGAAATTGCCGACACGCATTGGTACCGGGCAGATTTCGATCATCTTCTCGTGAAGGAGGCGCAAAAGCTGGGCGTCGACTATCTGGATCGTGTTGCGCTGCGCGGGATCTACGAAAACGGGGGAGAACGCACTCTGCAATGCACGCGCGATGGGCAGGAGCTGACTCTTCGAGCGAAATTTGTTGTCGATGCCACGGGCCCGCGCGGCTTCCTGCATCGCGCATTGCAACAAGAGGAGCGCGCGTTGCCAGGATTTCCCGCCACTCAGGCGCTGTACAGCCATTTCACCGGCGTGCGGCGGCTGGCGGACACGCCTTTTCATCGGACCGACGATGAGCCACCGTACCCAATCGACGACGCGGCGGTCCATCACGTCTTTGATGGCGGATGGATCTGGGTTCTCCAATTCAACAACGGCGTCACCAGTGCTGGAGTAGCGGCAAGCGATCGCATCGCTGCGGAACTGAAGTTCGCCGATGGCGAGGATGCGTGGCAGAGGCTCCTGCATCGGATCCCTGCGCTGCAGGCGCAGTTCGCTGATGCGAGAGCAGTGCAACCCTTCACGCACATGCCGCGGCTGAGCTTTCGTGCCGCTGCGTTTGCCGGACAGCAATGGGTAATGCTGCCCTCGGCCGCGGGCTTTGTTGACCCCTTGCTGTCGACGGGCTTCCCGCTCACGCTCCTCGGCGTCGAGCGCCTGGCAGCGATCCTCGAGCAGGACTGGGGAACGGATAGTTTCGAGGCGAGACTGCAATCGTATGCCACGCGCACGGATCGCGAATTGGTGGCCACCGGTCGACTCATCGCCGCGCTCTACGCCACGATGAACGATTTCCCGCTGTTTGCTGCGCTGTCGCTGCTTTACTTTGCAGTGGCCAGTTATTCCGAAACGGCGCGCCGACTGCGCAAGCCGCATCTGGCGTCATCCTTTCTTCTTTGCGAACATCCTGTTTTCGGGCCAGCATGCGCGCGCTTGCTCGATCGCGCGCATGAGCCGATGACGGGCGCGGAGTCGTCGCCTTTTGTCAGCGAGATTCTCAGCGCCATCGAACCCATCAATGTTGCCGGTCTCGGTCGCCCTGCGCGACGCAACTGGTATCCCGTCGAGGCCAGCGATCTGCTGGAGAGCGCGCACAAGCTGGACGCGACGCGGGAGGAAGTGCTGGCGATGCTCGCGCGTTGCGGCTTCACCGAAGGCTCAACCGCACAATCCGGCTAAGGACGAGCTGCGGCCGGATCCAAAGCTGTAACAGGAGCGGTCGCGCGTTTGCGCCGGGCGTCCAGCCACATTTCGATCAACAAAGCCGCCGGTCCCACCCAAAACAAAGCGTACAGCGGCGCGTAGATGCTGCTGTCGAGCCGCATGAAGAACTCCACCAGCGCTATCGCAAAGGCCACGACGCACTGTCCGGTGCGGGAACGCACCGTGGTCTTCGGGTCGGTGATCATGAAGAAGATGAAGAGCTGGTACATGGGTCCGGTAATCGGCGAAACCTCCGCCTGCCATGGATCTCCGGTGATGTGCGCGCGCACCAGCGAAAGCGTGATAAATGACACGACATAGACTGCCGTGATGTGGAAACGTCGCGCGCGCCACAAGATCAGCGATCCCAGCACCCAGATCACCACCAGGGACGCGAAATTGTTGCCCCACTGAATGCTCAGCCCGGCCACCGCGTCGGAAGCCAGAAACAGCATCGCGCAAATGCCGAAGTTCGACGGATTCCAGATGTGCCGGCCGCGAAAGCGCAGCGCGTATTTCGATGTGATCGAGAGGGCAGCGCACAAAGCATAGGTCCAGTAGGCTGGTGAACGGAGCAGAATCCCCACGCTGATCCCGGTGATGTAAGCGCTCGCCGGATGCAGCCATTTACCAAGAAAGATGCGCCCCAGAACCATCTCACCCGCAATAGCCGTGACAATGGCCAGCAGCGTTTTCTGGTAGCTCTCCAGAATCCCGAACGAAAGATTGCCGACGAGGAGAATCAAAGTAATGAAAACCGGAGGCGTGAAACGGCTGTCGAGCAGGGTCTTCCATAGTACCCGCGGAGGCGGAGCGGATTGCGGCGCGGCGACAGCCGGCGAATTCATGCGGGCTCCTTCACGTGGTACAGCCGGTTCGGCGTCAGATGATCGAGCGTCTGTACGGTCCCCGATGGCCAGCGGATCACGGCCTTCTCGATCTGCGGATTTTCTCCAAGCCCAAAATGAAGCCGCCGGTCATTTTCTGACGCAAACCCATTGCCCCCGGCGACCAACTGCACCTGCTCTTTCCCACTCCAGAAGAGCGTCACCTGCGCGCCGATCGCGCTGCGGTTGCTGCTCGTTCCTTCCAGGTCGAACTCAATCCAGTCTCGACCCGAAGCCACCACATCCTTATAGATCAGAAGCGGACCGCGCTGGTTAGCGACCACCGCGTCCAGCGTTCCCGTGTTCCAGAGATCCACCAGTGCCACAGCCCGGCCATCATAGCGATCGGTTACGCCAACCGCCTGCGCCACATCTTCAAACTTCCCGGCTCCGTCGTTGATCCACACTTTCTTTTGCTGATAGCCGGACAGGCTGCGGCCGTCGAAAGGCGGCCAGTGCAACGCATCGCTGATGATGGAGCTGTTCCCGCCTGCCACTTTCGAAAAATCGTACCAGTAACTCTGCGTGCGCGATGCCGAGATAAATCCATTCTCGAGAAACAAGTCGAGATTGCCGTCGTTGTTCAGATCGCCGAATTGCGCGCCGAAGCTCCATCCCCCGAGTTCTACTCCCAGGTCGCGCGCCATGTTCCGGTAGTGGAGGGCGCTGCCGTCCTCCGGCACCCAGAGATTGTTTCCCTGAATCAGTACGCCCTCCTCCGAGATATTTGAAACGTAAATGGAATACCGGCCCTGATTGAAGATGTCGCCAAACGACGCATTCATTCCGCTCTTGGGCGCGAAGCCGACACCTGTGTCAGCTCCTGCCTCGTGAAAATGACCGTGGTCGTTCAGGTAAAGCTCCGACACCCCGTAATCGTTCGCGACAAACAAATCCGTATAGCCGGTCCCCCGCAGATCGGCGGCAGCGCAGGCTAGCGCCCACCTGCGGCTGCTGATGCCCGCCTTTGCGCTGACCTCTTCGAAGCGGCCGTTTCCCAAATTGTGGAAGAGATATTTTCGACCGCCGTTCTTCGCATACTCAAAGCTCTCCGGCATCATGCGCGTGTTGGCCAGGCTCCACAGGTTCACGTCTTCCGGATAATAGCCGCCAACGAAGAGATCCAGCTTGCCGTCGTTATCGTAGTCAAGCCACACGGCGGTGTTTGCATTGATCCATGGCGGCAGGCCGGCCGTCTCGGTCACCCGCGTGAAGCCCTTACCGCCGTCGTTGTGGAACAGCTCCGGCTTTCCCCACTTGATGAGGAAGAGATCCTCATAGCCATCGTTGTCGTAGTCGCCCCACACCGCGCCCATGGAAACCCCGGTGGCGGGACGGTTGACGTCGGCAATGCCCAGTTGCGCCGCAACATCAGTGAACGTGCCATCGTGGTTGTTGCGGTACAGATGATTCATGCTGCCGACGCGGCTGTTGGTGACGTAAATGTCGGGCCAGCCGTCGCGGTCGAAATCCACGATCGACACCGAAGCGCCCATCGACGCGACTTCCGGCATGATGCCGTTCAGCTTGGGATCGAGAACCGGGGCCTCATGAACAAAGTCGATTCCCGCCTGCTTCGAGACTTCCTCAAAGCAGAATCCGTACCGCGCCAGAGCCGATTGGCAATCGGTATGCACCGACGCCGGCTCGCCGCGCTGCGAAGAATACCGGCGCATGATGGCTGGCGTGGCCAGCATGCCCGCAAACACGACCGTGAGCAAAACCCGCGCTAGCGAAACTCGTTTCATCGTGGGGGCGCCGCCTCCATCGCATCGTTCCCGCGAGCATTCAGCGCGTCACGGAACGGCTCCGGCGAGACATATCGCGTTTGCCAGGTCAACCAGTCCTCTGGGTAATGGCGGTAGGCCCACTCGTCTTCGAGCAGCGCCGGTGGTGTGTCGTAGACGGTCCTCGCGTGCCAGGGCAACGGCAGTACAGTCGCTGAATTCGTCGAATTGTAATCGCCGTCCTTGATCCAGCCGTCGCCCGCGATCACATAGTCGCGCACCCAGCCGGCCTTGGGCACCGCAGGTGCAGGGAAACGCAGCGATATCTCATCGCCGGCGTTCATGATCACGTACCGGTCGTCAATCTTCCGCAGCAGTTCCCGCACATCGCCGTAGCGCGTGTAATAACCCTCGAGGTCCGGCCAGATCTGCGTAGTTGACGCCAGATGGTCGTAATCCGGAATCTCCGGCGACGACGCATTCGCCTGATGAATGGTCGAGTAGCCGCGATAATGCAGGTCGGCCATCGACGGCTCGGCGTGGATGACTCGCAAAGGCGTTTCCGGTAACCCGCGGGCCCACTGGATTTGATCCCAGTAAACCTCGAGATTCGTCCGCAGCCGCACTTTCCGCGGTGTGCCCGACCGGAACACACGCGTCAGATCGATAAGGCAAATCTTGTTGCGCCCCGCCGGAAATCCCAGATTGCGGCGTGCGACAGCCCACCCGCCATGCCCGTCCAGAACTTCCAGGGTCAAGGGCTCGGGTTGTTCGTGACGTCCCTGGCCGAGCGCCACGTTGATCGAGGAGTCCGACGGGTGCACCCAGCCGCGCGCGATCAGGTAGAGCGGCCCATCTTTCGGAACGTCGTTGCCCAGATCGATCTCGACAAAATGATCCCGCGTCAGGCCCTGATACTGGCCGCGGCCGAAGGTGTCGAGATAGCGTCCGTCGAGCGAGCGCAGAATCTCGGTCACATCATTACCCCGATCGTCGACCGCGTGCGCGATGGCGTGCGGCTCGCCGGTCACCGTGATCGCCAGCTTGACCGGAGGAACGACGAAGCGCTCATCCACAAAGACCTCGGTCCCCTGCGGATGATCCACCGTCATCAGTTCAAGCCAGTCGTAGTAATACGTCTCCCAGAGCTCGCCCGTGATGCGTAGATCGTATGCGCCATCGCGCGGCACAAGGTCCTGTCGCGGAATCTTGTACCACTCCTCGGTTGCGGCGATGCGCGCCGAACCAAGATCGTTGATGCGCAGGCCGATCGCCGATCCCCACGGAACCGTGTCCTTCACAAAGCGCATTCCTTTGCCGTCCCAGGCAAACAGGAAGGGGCACGATCCCTTCAGTCGCTGCTGCGCCAGCACTTCCTGGTCGGCGTTGATAGCAAACTCGGCGTTGACCACACCGTTCGGCCAGAGAATGCGAGCCACATCTGTCTCAGCCCACGTGCCCAGGCCAAAGTGTTCCTGAGGGCCCGTGATCTGCTGCGCTTGGAGCAGCAGACCGGAGCGAATCTGCACCTTGCCCCCAACGCCGAAGGAGTTGATTCTCTGATCGCCGGTAGCCGTCACCGCCCGCGTCCGGACCACCTGCCAGCGATAGTTCTTCGTCCCATGGTTCACGGCCTTTACCGGCTGGCGACCGGCATCGAGCCCCAGCAAATCGAGACGGCCGGTATGATCCACGTCCGCTGCTGCGAAGATGCCCTCTCCCTCCGCGGGATGATCCATCAGCGTGTAGCTGCCATCCTGATTGCCCAGCCAGATCAGCGTTTCGCTTTGCCTGTCTGTCGTGAGCAGCAAATCCACCGCCCCGTTGTTATCCAGGTCCGCCGTTTCGAGACGAACCGAACCGTTCAGGACGGTCGTGGCGTTCGGCACGCGCGCAATCTCTGCTTGCGTCAGGAACTCACCATCGCGGGTCAGCCTCAGAATTGCCCCGTCCGCGCGAACCACCAGCAAATCGAGCCTGCCGCTGCTGCGCGAATCGGCAGCCGCAAGGGCCTTCACCACGTCCAGATTTGCCGGCGCCGCGATCTCCTGAAAATTCCCCGACCGCTCGTTGTGGAACAAAATCAGGTGTCCATCGCCATCGAGAAACGACGCGTCGGGATTCCCGTCGTTGTCCAGATCGGCCCATACAAACTGCCGAACGCCGGAGATTCCGGAAAACGGATGAATCGGTGTGAAGGTTCCGTCGCCGTTGTTGCGCAGCACGGTTGGTACTCCGCTCGGCGCACCCAGCAGCACATCCAGGTCGCCGTCCGCCTCAATGTCCAAAGCCCATGCTCCTGTGTAATCGCCATCCACAATGGAACGGGGCAACTTCGTCTGTGGCGTTACATCCGTGAACTTCGCGGGAGAGTCCTGCCGCATGAAACGCACGCCACCCGCCCCGGCCAGGACGAGATCGGTCTGGAAGTCGTAGTTGAAATCCATCGGCACGATCGACTCCGGCCCCGGCGGTATTCGGCCCGGCCCGCCAGGAAACGGAAACGAAGGGCCACCGATCAGGCTCACCGTCGCGGCGTTCGCGGTGATCACGGTGGGTTCCAGCTGATCGTTCAGCGAAACTGCGCCGATCCAATCCCACTTCTGCCCCGGCGGGTTGGGCAGCGCTTCGGGAACGAAGCGCATCGCCACATCGGCCGGCGCAGGGAGTGAGCTCGGTGCCGGCAACCGCAGGAAGTTCTGGAAGGGTTGCGCCTCCTCGCCAGGCTGCGCGCGAATCACCGTCAGGCTCTGCCGAAAGCTGGGGACCTGCATCAGCACGTTGCGGAGAAAGATGCTCTGCAGCGCCGCAGTCCCCGGAGCGGCCTCTGCCGCATTTTCCAGCGCGCTGAGTTGCTGCCGAGCCGCAGAGGACCAGTCAGCGGACTGCGCCGCGATGCGGTCGACAGCCGAATGCAGGGTCGCCACGTCGCCGCGCTTCGCCGCAATCCGGCTCAGTTCCAGCAGTGCGGGCAAATTGCTTGGATGAGCCTCAAGGATCTGCTCGATCAGTTGCTGAAACTGCGCCTCGCTGTCCGGGCCGCCCTGGCGCTCCACTTCCAGCGCCAGCTGATAAAGCGCGCGCACATTGTGAGCGTCGAGATGAACCGCCTCGCGGAAATCGGCAATCGCCGCCGCCGAATTCCCGCGTGCGCTTTCCAGAGCGCCCAGATCGGCGTCGATCTGCCCGTTGTGCGGCAGCAGGGTGTGCGACCGGTCAAGTCTTTGCTTCGCTTGCTCGAAGTTGCGCTGCCGAAGCGCCAAAATTCCCCAGTCCGCCCAGGCTGCTGGTTCCCCCGGAGCCAGCTGTGTCGCCTGCGTAAACGAGCTTTCCGCCCGCACATCGTTTCCAACTTCCATCGCGGCCAACCCCACATAAAATGCCTGAACGAACCGGGCGTACTCGGCCGATTGCGCCTTCGGCAGGCCCGAGCGGCAGCCCGACAGAACGCCCAAAGAGCATGCCAGCAGCGCAGCCGTAAGACGCCGCCTTGCCACACGCATAGCGCGCAGTCGCCGGTTTTCTGGAGGATCAAAAGCGCTGGGGTCTGAGTGAGAATGCAAGGCCTCGTCCACCTTACTCAACTCCGGTATGGACTGTCTTCCACCTTTCGATGGGGGACTATCTCCGTCATTTCGCTAATGCGATCATACGTGTGTTGCCGATCCGATTCCTGTACTCTATCGGCGATCGGCGACAGGCACACCGAGCTGCAAATCCGCCGTCAGTGGCGGACGGTCGGAGATGCGTCCCTCGACCGATTCGTTCAATGCGCGCATCGTCTCTGGAACCTGTGGCGCGAACGACCAGGACTGTTCGCCAGCCCGCGCTCAACCTCCCGTGCCGCCTGCACCAGCATCTGCAGGTCATAGCGCTCGGCAAAGCGCCGCTGAAGTTGGCGCACTGTGTCACCGGGCAAAGTGCGCAGAGTTTCTTCCTGAATTGCAGGGCTGATGGTCGCCACGGGCAGACCTCACTGATTGCGGCCCAGGCTACGCTGCCGCGCATGAAACTGTCAGCGACATTCATCACATCGAGGCGCGCTGACGCTGCAAGTGGTCCTGCCAACGAAGGAATCTCCGCCGGAGCGCGACACCGGAATCGACCGGCTCTAGGTAATGTCTTCTGTGTCGAACGGAGCCTTCACGGGGACACCGTGCACCTGGCTCACCAGGTCGCGGACCACATCCTCGAGCTGCCGCTGGCTTTCCATCACGGCGCTCATCGTCTGCAGATCGCCCGGCTCCTCGATGCGCTCCAGCAGCACCACAGCATGGGCCTGCGCCACGTGGTTCGCGTCCAGTCCTTCCGGAGTCTTCGCTTTGATGCCGACGTTCGCCGGGGCAATTCCCAGCAGTTCCGCCACGCGCTCCCGCATCTCGCTCGAAATCGGTCCGATCTTTGGTGCATTCAGCACCAGCGTCGTGTCCACATTGACGATCCGGTAACCCGCGCTCTCAATTTCCTCGATCGCGAGGTTGAGGAAGATCGCTGAGTTCGCGTCCTTCCACCTCGGATCGCCCGGCGGGAAAAAGCTCCCGATGTCCCCCGCCGAAACCGCACCCAGCAGCGCGTCGGTGAGCGCATGCAGCAGCACATCGCCGTCCGAATGGCCGGCCAGCCCCTCCGGATGATCGATGCTGAGACCGCCGATTTTCAGCGGCACTCCCGCCTTGAATGCGTGCGAATCCCAGCCGTAACCGATGCGGATGTCCATGCGCGATCCCGTCCAACTTCAGGGTATATCAGCCCGCTCTGAATGCAAGCCGCCGCCGAAAAAGGCTAGTGCGAATTCCCGCGATGCGCCAAATAAAACTCGGCAAGCTCCAGATCGCCGGGCTGAGTGATCTTCAGGTTGGATGCCGAACCGAGGACGACGAACACCTGGCTACCCGCGCGCTCCACCAGACTGGCTTCGTCGGTCCCCACAAATCCATCCGCTTCGGCCTCCGCGAACGCTCTACGCAGCAAACCATACCGGAAGCCCTGCGGAGTTTGCGCCTGCACGATGTACTCCCGCGGAATCGTCGCCGTGATAATCGCCCCATCCGCCGTCCGTTCCACCTGCTTGATCGTGTCCAGCGCCGGCAGCCCGACAATGGCCGCGTTGTGTTTTTCCACCGCTTCGATCACGCGGCGAATCACCGCAGGCTCAATCAGCGGACGCACCGCATCGTGCACCAGGACAATGTCGTCTTCGCCGCAATTCAGTGCCTTCAGCGCATTGAACACGCTCTCCTGGCGTGTGTCGCCGCCCTCCACCACGCGGACCCGGTCCGCAAACCCGTGCTCCGAGATGTGCGCCGTCAGGCGCTCCATCTCCGTGGCGCGCACCGCAACAATCATCGCCGTCACCTCCGGCACCTCGGCAAAGGTCCGCAGCGTGCGAATCAGAATCGGCGTTCCGGCCAGTTCCAGGAATTGCTTTGGCGACGTATGCGATGTGTGGCCCGGCGTCATCCGCGTGCCCAGACCGGCCGCCGGCAGAATCACTGATACCCGCATAGAAAAAGGAGTATACCCCAGCGGCACATGCTTCCGGGTGTAGGGTAAAAGGGGTCGCGCAAGCAACTCGGCAGTCGACTTCCGAACGAGGTTAGAGGTCATGCGCAGCGGCGCAGCAAAATTCACTTTGCCGGCGATCCTTGCCTTTCTCGTAGTTGCCGTCACCGGCTCGCCCGCTCGTCAGGACATGAGCGTCATCGTCCAAACCCCGCCCATGGGCTGGAACAGCTGGGACGCCTGGGGCTACACCATCAATGAATCGCAGTTCCGCGACAGCGTCACCTGGTTTCACAACAACCTGCAGCGCTTTAGCTGGCAGTATGTCGTCATAGACGAGGGCTGGTTCGCGCAGCACCCCGAGAATCCAGCCGGCCATCAGGACTATACCCTCTCTGACGATGGCCTCTACCTGCCCGCGGTCAACCGCTTCCCTTCCGCCGCCGGCGGCAAAGGCTTCCGCCCTTTGTCGGACTGGGTGCATTCTCTCGGCCTCAAGTTCGGCATTCACATCGTGCGTGGCATCCCGCGTGAAGCAGTCAGCCGCAACCTCGGCATCGCTGGTTCGCACTTCAGCGCCGCCGATGCCGCCGACACCACCGACACCTGCGAGTGGAACTCCGACAACTACGGCCTGAAGAACAACAAGGCTGCACAGGCTTACTACGATTCCGTCGCCGATCTCTACTCAAAATGGGGCGTCGACTACCTCAAAGTCGACTGCATCTCCCGCCCCTGGAAGGCGGACGAGATTCACATGATGCGCAGTGCTCTCAGCCAAAGCGGCCGCCCCATCGTGCTCAGCCTCTCGCCCGGTCCCACTCCCATCGAAGCCGCCGCCGACGCTGTCCGCACCGCGCAGCTCTGGCGCATCTCCGACGACATGTGGGACCTCTGGCAAAAACCTCTCGACGCCCCGCAGTTCCCGCAATCGGAAAAGAACCAGTTCGCGCTCATCACAAAATGGCAGCCCTTCGCCGGTCCCGGCCACTGGCCCGACGCCGACATGCTCCCCATCGGCTGGCTCGGACCCAATCCAGGCTGGGGTCAGCCTCGCCAATCGCGCCTCACCCACGATGAAGTCCGCACCATGATGACGCTCTGGTCCATCGCCCGCTCACCGCTCTTCATCGGAACCAACCTCCTCAAGATGGATTCGTTCACCGAATCGGCCATCACCAATCCTGAGGTGATCGCTGTCGACCAGTATTCCGAGAACAATCGTCCCGTCATTCAGAAGGAAGACACCGTCGTCTGGATGGCTTCAGCGCCCGAACACGGCGGCGATTATGTCGCCATCTTCAACCTCTCCGACGCACCTCTGTCCTTCAACTATTCCTGGCCGGATCTTGGCCTCCAGCTCGGCCACCACCCCGTGCGTGACCTGTGGCAGCGTGAAGACCTCGGACGCCTCGATCACATCGAGGCCACCGTCCCGCCGCACGCCGCAAAGCTCTACAAGGTCGAATGACCCTGTGGGCAACCCATCGATCGACTTCAACCAAAACTCCAATATTTATCCATAAGCGACTCATTTAACAGATTATTGATGCAGCGGAAATATTCTTCAGAAACAGCCAACTCCACCCGCGAATCTGCATCTATACCTGTAACAACAGAGGCTACTTCAGGCGTTACCAACCTACCTGGTTGTACCGATTCTCTCCTCGTAACATCTTGCGGAGCAGTTTCCGCAAGACCCCACAATCGACCCCCCGGCTTCCCCTCCCATGCCTCTGAAGCAGGCCCGCTGGAAAGCGGGCCTTTCGCTTTCTGGTCCCTCGCCTCTGATATCCTGCGTCGGCCAGTCTCACCTAGGAGAAACGCCTGTGAAGTTTCTCGCCGCCGCTCTTCTGCTCTCTTCCCCAGCACTCTTCGCCCAGCAGGCAGGCACCACCGCGGCCCCGGCCCCCAACACCGATACCAGCTACATCGACACCGACGGCACTGCGCATATCACCCGCGTCATCCCTGTTCCTCCGGATCTCAGCCCTGAAGCGAAGAAATCTCTCTCGCGCCAGGTTTCCGACGCCGCCAAGCCGCAAAGCCTCGAAGAACGCCGCCGCGGCACTGACCTCTGGCAAAACCACGCGGGCGACGTCTCGGCGCAGCTCTATCCAGTGAACCGCTCCGAAAGCACCATCGCCGGCGTTCCCGTCCGCATCGTCACGCCGCTCGCTGGCATGGATCCCGACCGCGTCCTCCTCAATATCCATGGCGGCGGCTTTAACTCCGACTCCGGCTCCTGGACCGAATCCATCCCCATCGCCAACCTCACGAACATCAAAGTCGTCGCGATCCTCTATCGCCTCGCCCCCGAGCATCCCTTTCCCGCTGGACTCGACGATATCGTCGCGGTTTACAAAGAGCTGCTCAAGACTTACGCGCCCGCGCACATCGCTGTTTACGGAACCTCAGCCGGCGCGATCCTCACCGGCGAAGTTGCCGTCCGTCTCAAACAGCTCGGCCTTCCGCTGCCCGGCGCACTCGGCATCTTCTCCGGCAACGGAGATCTCAGTCGTTACGGCGACTCCTGGGCCATGTACGCGCTCAATGGGCTCTCGGGCTACCTCGATCCGCCCGGTCCAGGTCCTGACGCTCCTACCTACGTCGGCTCGACCGATCCGCGTGATCCAGTCCTCTCCCCGCTTTTCGCCGATCTTCACGCTATGCCGCCCACCCTGTTCATCACCAGCGGCCGCGACATCCTCCTTAGCGGCACTACCACCCTCCACCGCGCCTTTTTGCGCGCCGGCAACGACAACGATCAGATGGTCGTCTTCGAGGGCCTGCCCCACGCTTTCTGGAACGACCCCAACCTCCCCGAATCCAAAGAAGCCGACGCCATCATGGCGCATTTTTTCATCAGGAATTTGAAACCGTAATGGGCACAATTCTGCCAGGATAATTCCACCCCACATGCAGATCACGGACCTGCTGTTCGGACAACCACTGGCCACATCGGACGAGCGCGCCGAACACATCGGCCCAGCTGCGGGCATCCCCGTCTTCGGCCTCGATGCCCTCAGCTCTGCCGCGTACGGTCCCGAAGCTGCCCTCACCCTGCTCATTCCCCTCGGACTCGTCGGCGTCCACTTCATTCTCCCCATCACCGCCGCCATCCTCATCCTGCTCGTCATCCTCTACTTCTCCTACTCCCAAACCATCGAAGCCTATCCGCACGGTGGCGGCTCCTTCACCGTCGCCGGAGAGAACCTCGGCGACCGCGCGGGCCTCCTCGCTGCCGCGGCGCTCATGATCGACTACGTCCTCACTGCCGCCGTCGGCATCTCCGCGGGCGTGGGCGCGCTCATTTCGGCCGTGCCTTCGCTGCAGCCGCACACGCTCCAGATTTGCCTTATCATTCTGCTGCTCCTCACCCTCGTCAACATGCGTGGCGTCCGCGACACCGGCGTCGCCTTCCTCGTTCCCACTTACCTTTTCCTTGGGACGCTGCTCGTCGTCATCGCCATCGGCCTCTTCCACACCGTCACGAGTCATGGACATCCGGCGCCCGTCATCGCCCCGCCCAGACTTCCCCCCGCCGTCGCCGCCGTCAGCTTGTGGCTCCTGCTCCGCGTCTTCTCCAGCGGCTGCACCGCCATGACCGGCGTGGAAGCCGTCAGCAACGGCGTCATGGCCTTCCGCGAGCCGACTTCGAAAAACGCCCGGCGCTCCCTCACCGTCATCATCGCCCTGCTCATCATTCTTCTCGCCGGCATCGCCGCTCTCTGCCGCTTCTACAACGTTGGCGCAACCGATCCCAACGGCCCCGGGTACCAAAGCGTCCTCTCCCAACTCACCTCCGCAGTCATGGGCCGAGGCTGGTTCTACGACGTCACCATCGGTTCCATCCTGCTGGTGCTCGCGCTCTCCGCCAATACCGCCTTCGCTGATTTTCCCCGCCTCACCCGCGCCATCGCCCTCAAAGGCTACCTGCCCCACGTTTTCATGCTGCGCGGCCGCCGTCTGCTCTACTCCTGGGGAATCTACATCCTTGTTGCGCTCACCGCGGGACTGCTCATGCTCTTCGGCGGAGTCACCGATCGCCTGATCCCGCTGTACGCCATCGGCGCATTCATGGCCTTCACCCTGTCTCAGGCCGGCATGGTCGTGCATTGGATGCGCCATCCCGGCCCACGCTCCAGGGTCCGCATGTTCGTCAATGGGCTGGGTGCAGTCGCCACCGGCATCACCACCATCGTCGTGCTGGTCACCAAGTTCGTCGAAGGCGCGTGGGTCACCGCGCTGCTCATTCCCTGCCTCATCCTGCTGATGGCGGCAGTCAACCGCCACTATCGCCGCATCGCCCAGGAAACCGCCTGCCACGATCCGCTCACGGTGACCAACATCCGTCCGCCCATCGTCATCATTCCCATGGACCGCTGGAGCCGAATCTCCGCCAAAGCCATCCGCTTTGCCCTTTCCATCTCCAATGAAATACAGATCGTCCACGTCGACACCGCCGACGTCGATCATGGAGACCAGGAGCTGGCGTTGCTGTGGAAGGACAAAATCATCGAACCCATGCGAGCGGCCGGCCTCCCCGAACCGAAATTCGAGCAGCTCCATTCGCCCTACAGGACCATTCTCATGCCGCTGCTCGACTACATCCTTTCCGAGGAGCGCATCCACGAGAATCGCCACATCGCCGTGCTTGTCCCCGAGCTGGTGGTTCGCCATTGGTGGCAAAACCTGCTGCACAACCAGCGCTCCAGCCTCCTCAAGCTGCTGCTGCTGGTGCGCGGCAAACAGCGCATCGTCGTCATCAATATTCCCTGGTACCAGGAGTGAGCCAGCGGCCGGGCAGGCGGCAGCCTGCGGCCCCACGGAACTTCCTCGACAACCACAACGCCGCGGTAAGGCACGCTGGAAAGTCTTTGGGCATCCTCCAGAATACGTGGCCATGCGTAATTCCGGCGCCAGACCTCGTATATAGGGGTATGGTTGCCGTGGTGACTGCCTTTTCGCGTGTGGCGGAACCCGAGTCTCAGTGCATCGCGCGCGCACTGCGGCGAAGAGACTCCGAATTCATTGGCCGAATCGTCTCGCAGTATCACTATCGGCTTCTCCGATATCTGGTCTACTGGACATCCAGGCGTGAACTGGCGGAGGACCTCGTTCAGGAAACCTGGTTGCGTGTTCTGGAACACGCGGGGCAATATAACGGCCGCCTCCGTTTCGAGCCGTGGTTGTTCTCCATCGCACGAAACCTGGCGATCGATCACCTGCGAAAGCAACAGACGGCAACGCATCGGATGTGCCGGGAGGACGAAGCGGGCGTGGACCTTCCGGCGCCGGATTTCGAATCGCCGTTCTTCGCGGCC
>Ga0187863_10001507_pt1 | contig 18503 bp, 10 predicted proteins | sample June2016WEW_11_1_FD_132975 | JGI IMG/M metagenome (GOLD analysis project Ga0187863, IMG submission 132975) | Peatland microbial communities from SPRUCE experiment site at the Marcell Experimental Forest, Minnesota, USA - June2016WEW_11_10 | ecosystem: Environmental > Terrestrial > Soil >... | reverse complement strand
GCGCGGCCTGGCTGGGCGCGACTGACTCATCGATCTGCAATATTTCGATGGGCTTCTCCTCGGCGGCAAATTCATTCACGCCGACAATGATCTTTTCTTTGCGATCGACCGCCAGTTGGTATCGGTACGCCGCGTCGGCGATTTCGCGCTGCGGGTATGCGTGTTCGATAGCCGCGACCATGCCGCCCAACGCGTCGATCCTCTGGAAATAATCGAGAGCGCCGCGCTCCATTTCGTTCGTTAACGCCTCCAGGAAATGTGACCCGCCGAGCGGGTCGGCGGTGTTCGTCACGCCCGTTTCGTGCGCGATGATTTGCTGTGTGCGCAGGGCGATGGTAGCGGTGGCCTCGGTCGGCAGCGCCCAGGCCTCGTCGAGCGAATTGGTGTGCAGGGACTGGGTGCCGCCCATCACCGCCGCCAGTGCCTGCAGCGCTGTGCGCACGATGTTATTGTGCGGCTGCTGCGCCGTAAGCGAGCACCCTGCCGTCTGCGAGTGGAAGCGCAGCGCCCAGGAGCGCGGATTCTTTGCGCCGAAGCGGTCGCGCATCGTGCTGCACCAGATGCGGCGCGCCGCGCGATATTTCGCGATCTCCTCGAAAAAATCGTTGTGCGCGTTGAAGAAGAAGGAAAGCCGCGGCGCGAAATCGTCGATGCGCAGCCCTCGCCGCAACCCCCACTCCACGTATTCGATTCCATCGCGCAGCGTGAACGCGAGCTCCTGCATGGCCGTCGAGCCGGCCTCGCGAATGTGGTACCCGCTGATGGAGATGGGATTGAATTGCGGCGTGTGCTGGGCGCCAAACTCGATCGTGTCAGTCACAAGGCGCATCGAGGGCTCGGGCGGGAAGATGTATTCCTTCTGCGCGATGTATTCCTTGAGGATGTCGTTTTGCAGCGTGCCGGAAAGCATTTTCCGGTCCGCGCCCTGCTTTTCCGCGACCGCCAGGTACATGGCCCAGATCGCCGCAGCGGGCGAATTGATGGTCATGGAGGTGGTCACATCGGCCAGCGGAATGTGGTCGAACAGCGCTTCCATGTCGGCGAGCGAACTGATCGCCACGCCGCACTTGCCGACTTCGCCTTCCGCGAGCGGATGGTCGGAGTCGTATCCCATCAGCGTCGGCAGGTCGAACGCCACAGAAAGCCCGGTTTGCCCTTGCGACAGCAGGTAGCGGAAACGCTCATTCGTGTCGCGCGCCGAGCCGAAGCCGGCGAATTGGCGCATGGTCCACAGTCGCGCGCGATACATGCTCGGGTGAATCCCCCGCGTGTAAGGCGGCTCGCCGGGAAAGCCTAAATCGCGCTCCGTATTCCAGTCGGCGAGATCGGCTGGTGTGTACAAGCGGCGAATCGGGTAGCCGGAAACCGTGGTGAACTGCGCGCTGCGCTCAGGAGATTTTGCGAGCGTGGGGGCGAGTGTTTTGTCTTCCCACTCGCGCAGGGCGATGTTGGGATTGTGCTTCGGCCTTCCGCCCTCCGGTTTCCTATTCATCTCAGCATTCTTCTCGCGCGTGAAATTGTCGCGCCGGACTCGACGCACCCCGCTGGGGTGGCTCCGCCGAATCTCCAAACCGCGCACCAATCATCCTTTGCAACGATTTCAGCTCCGGGCAGAGAGGAAACGGCATGCCCGTGAAGGGGATTCACGTAAGCAATGTAGAAAGTTCCGGGGTGGGAGAGGAGACGCTGCATGACGCTGCGCGTAATTTGCGCGCTGAATGGATTGTACAGGAGGACGACCAAAGGCCCCGCCGGGAAATCGAACTCGCGCACGTCGCCATGCACGACGGTGATGCGTGTAGCCCCCACCTTTTCTGCGTTCCGTGAAGCAATTCGGGTTAGATCAGCCGAGAAGTCCACCCCGACGATCTTCCTGAATTCATACTCCTCGGCAAGCAGGAGTGCCCGGCCCTTCCCGCATCCGAGATCGACAAATGTAAACTCCGAGACGTCTTGGTTGGCGTGCTCGCCGGCGTGCTCGTTGATGTGCCCAATCACGTGCGCCATCGTCGCCCGAAACACATCGGGATCGACCGGCTGGTAATCGCTAGCCTCAGACCCCAGCCGTCGATGATGAATCATTCCCGACGTATCGCATCCGGTTAAAATGTCGTAGGGATGCTTCTCGGGCCAGAATTCCTCCCGCAACCGCCACAAAATGTACCGAAGCGTCAAAGGATGACCCCTCGGGAGAAAGCCAGGTAGCTTCCCGGGTTTCCTCCTGCAGTTAGAAACTTTCCGAACCCAGCGTGCCCCCTGGCCCGTCTAATGCCGAGGTCGGTTTCGGGAAGCTGGAAGCAGCCATACATCCGCGCAAGCCTCGTGGATCGGCCTGCGGATGCCGGCGGTAGAAAATGGAGGGTGTGGGGGTGAAAATCGGAATTACATGCTATCCCACCTACGGTGGCTCGGGCGTCGTAGCAACGGAATTGGGTATCGAACTGGCGGCCCGCGGCCACGAGATCCATTTTATCAGTTATTCCATGCCCATCCGACTGAGCGGCGCAGCCGCCGAACGCATTTTCTACCATGAAGTGGAAATGACCACCTATCCACTGTTCGACCACCCTCCCTACACGCTCGCCCTTGCCACCAAAATGTTGGAAGTGGGTGAATCCGCTTCGCTCGATCTTCTCCACGTTCATTACGCGATTCCGCATTCGGTGAGCGCGCTGCTGGCTCGCCAGATGGCGGTACCCCGTCGTTTGCCCTTCATCACCACGCTCCACGGCACCGACATCACCCTGGTCGGTAATGACCGCAGCTATCTGCCCATCACGCGGTTTTCCATCGAGGAGAGCGACGGCGTCACCGCCATCTCCGATTATCTCCGCGATCGCACCCTGCAGGAATTCGATATCAAGCGGCCCATCGAGATCATTCCCAATTTCGTGAATTGCGATGTGTACATGCGTGCCGAAAATCAGGAAGCGCGCCTGCGTTGGGCCCCCAACGGCGAGCCGATTCTGATGCACCTGTCGAATTTTCGCCCCGTGAAACGCATCACCGACGTCGTCGAAATCTTCGCTCTTGTGCGCGAGAAGATTCCCGCCAAGCTGGTCATGATGGGCGACGGTCCGGACCGCGGCGCCGCCGAATACATCGTGCGCAAAAAGCGCCTGGCGAAAGACGTGTTTTTTGTCGGCAAGCAGGATCACGTGCAGGAAAAACTGGGCCTGGCCGATCTATTCCTGCTCCCGAGCGACATGGAATCGTTCGGTCTTGCGGCTCTCGAAGCGATGGCCTGCGAGGTGCCCGTGGTGGCGAGCAACGTGGGAGGTTTGCCCGAGGTCGTCACGCATGGGATCGACGGCTATCTCGTCGCTCCCCGCGATGTCCCCACGGCGGCCAAGTATGCCCTCGAGATTCTCACCCGTCCCGATCGCGGCCGCTTAATGGGCCAGCAAGCGCGCAAGAGCGCCCGCAGCAAATATTGCGCCAACGACGTGATCCCACGCTATGAAGCCTATTACGGGAAGATTCTGAATTCAGTCGGCTCTGCCGCCCGCGCCTAGCGTCGATTCCCTAGTGGGAGGGCGGAGTCGGCCGCGTTGAGATGTTCCCCGCGGGATGCAAAGTCTGAACGACCCGGTTGATTTCCGTCTGACGGATTGTGGTGTTGTAGCCGAGCTTGACTCCGACGAACGATCGGAATTTATGCCGAGGCAAAGCACTCGACTTCAACGACAGTAGGTAGCCTTTGATAGATCACCAAGCTGGAAGCCTCGTAGTCCATCGGACGCAAACCCATAGATTGCTGAGAAGTGTTGCTGGAATGGGAGCTGCTTGTAGGAAAGAAGCACTGTCCGGCAGATGGCATCACGTTTCGCCATGAAGGGCGAGATTCGGGAGTCGCATCCAACGCCAATCTCAATAAGTCGTAGTCGGACTCGGATCCCAAGAAATCAACGAAACGGCCGCCTGCTCTTGCAACTGCCTCTTTCAAGTAACCCGCGTTGTGCTGGGTGCTTTGGCTGGATTCCAGAACCTGAATGCACGGCTGCCGGTAAAAATGCGAGCCGCCGCAAGCCGGTTTTTCAATTGCTTCGCCTCATATCAGTATTTGGATTGCAGCCCGAAAAACCACGTCCAGACCAGACCCACGGCCGCGATCAGACCAAAGCATCGAAGACGCGCAGCAATGGGGGGCGGTCCTTACATTATTGGGAGTAACCTACCTTTGCGCTTTTCAAGGGGGTTGCTGTTTTTTTCAGTCGTGGCGGAACCTCTACACTGGGGCAGGCTTTTAGGACGGGGGGCGAGGCCTTGGCTCCGACAAAAAGGGGGGGCGTACCGTTGCTTCCGCTCGCCGTGTATCTCCGGCGCGTCTACAATTGTCGGTGCCCGCATTCATTTTCCCCGCTGGCATCCCCCGCTCGCGGTTCTCCTAAGCTGGAGGTTAGCGTTCGAGGATGGGTACAGACTGCAGTGACTGCACGGCAACGTTGATATCGTCCTGCGTGAATTTTCCGCTCGCTCCACCCATGGCCGAAAATACGAACCGGAATTGCGCGTCACGCTCGTCAAACACGCGCAGCGCCACGGGCCGCCCCGTGGTCACATCGCCAAACTCGAATCCGCGGTTCTTGCCCAACTCGAACGAATGAATCCCCGGCTGCGCGTCGAACCCAAAGGAGAGCTTCCACAATAGAAGCACGTTTGTGCGCAACGCATCCTGGCTGTGCATGAAGGGAGAAATCTGTGCGGGCGACGCCGAATACACCGTCTGATACAGCGCATAATTGGTATCCGGCGCTTGATCGCCGAACACATTTTGGAATTGCTGGTACTGTGTGGTCTCGCCCGATTTCATCTGGCGGACGATATCCACTTGGGATTCGGGGTCGAAAAACACAACCACCTGTCCCGAATCGAACTGGAATTGCACTGAGCTCGACGCAGGAACCGTTTTCACGTTTCCCGGCCACGGCGCCGTGAACTCGTAGTCATAGGCCTTCAGCTGCGGCGGCTTCGCGTTTTTGCCATTCTTCCCGGCAGCTAAGGGTGCCGCATCAGGTGGCGCAGACGTAGCAGCCGGTAGAGGCTGCGGTGTATCCGCAAGCCACGGGTCCTGAGAGGCCCAGCGCTTCGCATTGAACCACACCAGTGTTTGCAACCCGAACATGACGCTGAATACAGCCACAAGCAACAGGACAGCCGCCAGCAAAATCGCCGACCGAGCGCCGCTCTTCTCGGTTTCTTCCGCTATTGCGCGGGATGGAGCTTTAGGCGTGCTTGACATTTCTGAAGGATTTTCGCTTCCCGGTATCGGTAGAAATGCGCCGAAGCCGGATGGTGAGTTGTACCACGTTTCAACCCTGTATTAGATTAATTTCGTTGCTCTGCTGTGGCAAGCCGGGAGGCGTGGAACGCAGCGCCAGATACGCCTACGGTGTGACGGCGGCTTCGGGTTCACTCTTGCAGGTGACCCTTGTTCGAATATCCGGCCAGAATTCCCTCGCGACATCCGAACCGTATTCCACATGACATCGTTTCCCAGACGCTCCTGGTGTTCGCGACCGAGAGGCGCTCTGCCGGGTCGTAGATATTGGAAATCCGCGCGGCGATCAGGCTACCCGCTATCTCCGAGGTATTGAACCGGCGTTGTCTTGCGTTGCTGCGAGTCACACAGATCCGGCTCACCGCGCAAGGCGTGCGACCAACGAACCTTCCCTCGCCCAATTGATATCGTAGCGGGATCTTGGTGGAGAATCGAAGGAGGAATCGCTGTCGTCATGAACGTAGCGATGATGGCGTTCCGTACGACGTTCATATTGCATGACCCTTGAAACCTTGCCCGTAGGATGGTTCCGAGTTCTCCGCCTGTCCGATCGAGGCGATGAAACCCGATAACGGGAAGGTCTACGGGTCGAAAGAACTGTCTGCGGCCAACTTGAATTTGCCCTTGTTCGACACGGGGCTGAAGCGGTCCCGATTTTCCACCCTCGTGTAGTTTGGTTTGCCCCTGAAAGGCCGGCCATTCTTCGGGGCAATCTGACCGTCGGTTCTGGCCTCCCGGTCATTCCGCTGTTTTGCTCCCGAACAGGCGTTAGCCTTATCCCCGGTGGTCAGAGGCGGATTTTCTTTGTCCTGAGCCGCCAAACAGAGCAATTGGCATTCCCAATACCAAGGCGCCCTGCCGCGAGAACCCCCGTCTCCTATAGCGATGCGCTAGCTAGAGTCATGCTGCCCATTGTCTCCTGGCTGGCTTGCGTTAGGAAGATAACGATTCATTTTCCAAGGCGATGTTGATGCAGGCTCGTGCAAGGAAGGTGAGCAGTTCCCCCATAGTCTTACCCGGGGAACCGCCAATGCTCGCTGCGAAGTTCTGGGCTCGGCCGATCACCCCGACGTGGGGAAGGCGGGGGGCCATATGGAGGCCTTCGGTTCCGAGTGAGCTAAGCGCATACCGACCAAAAGCAGAAGGCCCGCGTTGGCGGGCCCTCGAAGGGAGAAAGCTCCAAGGCCATGCGCGGTAGGCCGAGAAACCCTTTCCTCCAACGCAGTCTAGTGGAACGACTTAAATGAAGTCAAGCGCGAATGCCAAAATGTGTACGTGGCGTAAGTTTTTACTTTTCAGCGGAATATGCGAAGGGCAACCCGGTCGGGGAGGTCTTTGTCCACAGTGATGTCGGGTATGGAAGTGCCATCAGGCTGGTAGAAGTCCTCTGCATTGATCGGTTTACTGGACAGCCCGAGTTGCAGTACCTGAATCTGGCTGCTGCGGTCAAACACTTTGTTGGGAAGCGCCCTCTTCACCACCAGCCGGAAGCCGCCAAAGGCCAGCCCGGCGATCAGAGTGAAACCGCAGATGATACCCGTTCCAATGATGCTGCCCAGGATCATCATTTCGATGCTGGGTTCCTTGAACTGAAAAGTAGGCTCGTTCCAGGTGACCTGCGTGCCGGACTCGATCTGATTGAGCAGCGGGGCGGCTTCTGCTTGCGTGGACGCGCCCATCACAATTTCCAGCATCGTCACCGTGCGCTTTGCAAAGAGCGGGGAACCCGCGTTGGCATTCGACCCGTTTAGGTTGAATCTGTTCTCCAGCCGGGAGAGTTCATCGGAGGCGATCTGCGGAGTGGGAAAATCGGCCAGCAGCAAGGTAGCGATCTTGCCACCCAGTTGATACTGCGCCGTTTCGGCTTCCGCCCCATGCGAGAATCCCAGCCAATCGTCGTCGCCCAAGGGGAAAAACTGATTGAGCGCCACCGGCCCGAGAATGTAGTGGTCCGAGCGCTCAATCATATCGTCAGCGGGCAAGCGGCTTCCAATCCACGGCAGCGGGCCTTGCTGCACACTTTTTGCAACAGTCGCCACCAGCGATTTCAATGCCGGCGCAAGCTTGGGCAGGCCCTTGCCGTGAATGTCGAAAACTGTGTTGCCGACGAGTGCGAGCGCGCGATGGGGAGATATTGAGGAGTGCTCGGCAAGGTTCGCGTGCGCCATATCCGGTGTGCGCAAAAACGAATATTCACCGTATGCGCCGCTGGGATCGGTCATTTTGTACAGGATGACATCGAGCGAACCGGCGCCATTGGTGTAGGTGGCATGCTCGCCGGCGACAAACTCATATTCCTTGGCAACGGCTTGTGCGACACGGCCATCGGTGCCATCTTGCGTCGAAGAGAAGCTGGTTGTAGCACTCTCGCTCCAATCGGCAAAGCTCTTTGGCAGGATGGTTTGTGCCGGCGCGGAAGAGGCGCCCAGCATCCATAGCGCAGCCATCAGACAAACATTTCGCAGCATAAGACCCCAATCTTAGCGCTACATCCGAACACTCAAAAAACAAGAAAAATCTGCACGCCCAGAGGCCCCGACATCAAAAAAAAATCATCCATCTCTGCACAGTGTAGGGAGAGCGACCGGCGGGGTAAGCCCGCCCGAGAACGTGGCCACCGGGCGTCCCCCGGAAACCTTCCCGAGGCTCCTGCCCCCGACATAGCTTAGATGCCGCGATTCTACTTGGGGTTCCCGTTTGACGCCACTGTTCCGGCGTCGGCGGGATTGTCGGAGACAAGTTTTTGCTTGTTGTTGGGGAGGCTGTTGAGGCTTTCGAGATAGGAGCTGACGCCGCGGAACAAGCCGTCAGCGATACGCTGGCGCTGGTCGCCCTTGCGCAGGAGTTTTTCGTCGTTGGCATTAGACACGAAGGAAATCTCGGAAAGCACCGAAGGCATATCCGCACCGATCAGCACGACGAAGGGGGCTTTCTTCACGCCGCGGTTTCTCTCGCTGTGGCTCACAAGCTGGAGGCGCTGGGTGAGAGAATCCTGGATGTCGCTGGCGAGCTCTTTCGATTCCTCGATCTTGTCGTTGCGCGCGATTTTCTTGATCAGGTCCTGCAAGTCGTGCAGCGACTCCTGGGAGAGCGCATTCTCGCGCGAGGCGACCTCCATCGATTCCTCGGTGGCAGCGAAATTCAGATAGTAGGTCTCGATGCCGCGGGCCGATTCGTCGTGGCTGGAATTCGCGTGGATGGAAATGAACAGATCGGCCTGCGCGCGGTTGGCGATCGCCGTCCGTTCCTCGAGCGGAATGAATGTGTCGCCGCTGCGTGTGTAGATCACGTCGGCGCCAGGAAGCTTCTGCTCGATCAGGTTTCCCAGGCGCAGCCCCACGTCGAGGCAAAGATCTTTTTCCATCAGGCCGTGCGGCCCGATGGTACCTGTATCGTGGCCGCCATGGCCCGGGTCGATCACGATGCGGCTGATCTTTAATCCGAGGGCGCGCGTCAGTGAGCGCTGGCCGTCACGCGTTGGTTTGGGTTCTGGGGGCGGCTCGAGCGAAGCGGTCAGCCGATCGGGCTTCTTGGAAAGCGGAAGCAGCAGGGTCCTCTCGGCGGTCTTAGCGGAAGCCTGATCCGCATGCGAAGGTGACTTGGCCGTGGGTTGGTCGGCTTCCGAATCATCGGATTTCCCCACGGGTCTTGCGGCTGCTGTTGAGGCGGAAGGTGCGGCGGACTTTGTGTCGTTGGCCTTGGACGCCCTGGGAGAAGCGATATCCAGAACTACGGCGGGTTCCGCCGCTGCCGTTGGTGCCGGCGAAGACACCGGATCCGGTGCAGCCGTTGGCGCAACCATGTTTGACGCAACAACGATCGGTGCCGGAGCTGGCGCCGCCGACGGAGGCAGTGACTTCGCGGTGTTTACGGGGCGCGAGTGAATGTCGATCACGAGGCGGTAGGGATTGGCGAGCAGAAACGCCGAATAATCCCTGTCTCCATTCACGTTCAGGACCAGCCTTACGACGTCCGGCTTGTTCTGCGCCACGCGGACTGATTCCAAGAGGCCGTCGTTTACATCGAGCGTCTGGCGGGAGAGTTTCCCCCCGACCTGGGCCTTGTGGAGATTGAAATAGATTCGGTCGGGTGATGCGATGCGAGCCGATTCGTACTTGATCGTCTCGTTGAGGGTCACGATCACGCGCGTCGAATCCGGCGAGTTCCATGTTTGTATGCGGGTTACGTCCGAAATGCGATTGCCGACGCGCGGTTCGACGGCCTGGCCTTTCAAATCTGGCTGCGAGTCAGTGACATTCACGTTCCCGGCTTGCCGCTGACTCGCCTGGCGCGGCTTGGTTTTGGCATCGGTCGCGGCGTTCCCGGGAGCGTCGGCTGTCGCGTCAGCCGGATTCGCTGGGTGCTGGGGGGTATCCTTCGCAGCCGATTTCTGCTGGGGCTCGGCCTGGTCGGTGCGGCTTGGCGCGGCGGTCGCGGGCTGCTTCGAGTCGGGCTGGCGGGCGCCAGCAAGTTCCTTTAGGGCCTTCTGCGCGTCGGCGGCTTTGTCGGAACGCGGATAGCGCTTCAGGAACTGCTGGAAGGTTTCCTGGGCATCGTCGGATCTCTTTAAGTCGTCTTTCTGGATTTTTCCGATGGCGAACAGCGTGTCCGCGCGATAGCGCGTGCCCGGATATTGCTTCAGAAGGAAAATGTAGCGGTCGATCGCTTGCTGATAATACTTCGCGTCGAAGAGGCGGCCCATGGACTGATACAGCTCGGCCTCGGCGACAAGAGCCCCGGTGGCGTCGGGCGCATCGGGCGTAATCAGGTAGACCTTGCGGTAGGCGAGAACCGTCTGCTTGTAATCCGACTCGCCGCGGTCTTTTTCGAGATAGCCTTCGAGCATCGTCCGCATCTTGACGGCACGCTCGAACTGCTTCTGAGAATCGGTTTTGGAGTCCGCGTGGGCTGGCGGGGCGAGAAGCGCCGGGAAGGCAAGTGCGAGCGCCAGAAAGAGGCTCATCCTGCGGCTCGCGCGCTTTGTTCCAGAGAGAGAAAGCTTGGTCATTCGTTCGTGAAAACTACCCGACCATACGCGTCGACTTCCTGCCGCAGCGTGGGCCCCTGAGGGCTCCAGAGCGTAGAAGTGCGACTCGAGTCGGGCCGGAAGTAAGCGTTGGTTACCTTCTGGACGTACCGTTGCGTTTCCCGGTAAGCAGGGACGCCACCGCTCAGATCGACAGCGTGCTCGCCGGCATTGTAAGCCGCGAGCGACTTTGGCAAATCACCGTTATAGCGATCGAGCAGCGCTTTCAAGTACGTGGTCCCACCCTCGACATTCTGGGCCGGATCAAAAGGATTGCCTACGCCAAAGCGTTGGGCGGTTGCAGGAATCAACTGCATCAATCCAACCGCTCCCCTTTGCGAAATGGCCCGCGTGTTCCAACCGGACTCCGTGCTGATCACGGCCTTTATGAGCGCCGGGTCCAACCGGTGCCGCTGCGCCGCTTCCTGCACGATGCGATCGAGCCGGGAATCGGTCACCTTCGGCGAAGCTGCAACCAATCCGTCGGCTGGTACGCTTGGCCGCGACACCGAACCCATGGGCGCCGCCGCCGAGGGACTCCCCATAGTACTCCCACGGCGCGGTCGCGGGGAATCTCCGTTCACGTAAATGAGTTTTCCACGCTCATCGACGTAAGACACGATCTGACCGCTGGCCGGTGTTGAACACGAGATCGCCGCGACCAGCAGCGCGAACGCACCTAAGATGCTCCGGTTGCAGATAGGCATAGGGGTAGGCAGAACGCTGCACTCCCGAAAGTGAATGACGAACTTTTGCAAACAGCGACAAGTGCCTCGGAAAGAATGGTTTCCGGGCTGCGCTTCTGGCGAAGCGAATTATAACAACCGCTCTAGGAGGGGGTAAACGTTACCAAGAGTACTTTCTATAGCGGATGTGTCTTTTCCGCCAGCCTCCGCCAAATCGGGTCTGCCACCCCCGGCCCCGCCGACCATTCTGGCCAGTTCCTGGACGATTTTCCCGGCGTGGAGCCTGGGGATCAGGTCCTTGGTAACTGCTGTGATTATAGTAACTTTGCCGTCTTCGGCAGAAGCCAACACCACGACTCCGGAGCCGAGCTTCTGGCGCAGGGTATCGACCATCTGGCGCAGGGCGTCGCGGTCGGCGTTCTCTACTTTTGCCGTGACTACCCGCACGCCCTTGACCTCGCGGACTTCGTCGAGAAGTCCTTGCGCCTGGGACCCAGCCGCTTTGCGCTTTAGAGCTTCCAGCTGCCTTTCGAGTTGCTTGATCTGGTCGAGCTGGCGCTCGATCGCTGTGGTGACTTCTTCTTCCGAGGTGTTTAGAAGCGAGGCGGCGCTCCGGAGCATCGTTAGGGTGCGCTGGTATTCGGCCAAAACACGGTCGCCAGAGATCGCTTCGATTCGGCGGACGCCGGCTGCCGTGGACTGCTCGGAGATGATTTTGAAGACGCCGATTTCGCCGGTCTGCCGGACGTGCGTGCCGCCGCAAAGTTCCTTGGAATAGAAACCGCGGGGCGCGGACAGATCGGGAATGGTGACCACGCGGACATTGGCCTCGGGGTACTTGTCGCCGAAGAAGGCGAGGGCTCCGGAGGCTAGCGCGTCGTCGATATTGGTGATGTCGGTGGTGACCTTGAGATTGCGCAGGATTTCTTCGTTCACCTGCTGCTCGATTTCAGTGAGCTCGCTTGGGTCGACCGCGGCGAAGTGCGAGAAGTCAAAGCGGAGGTGATCGGGCGCGACGAGCGAGCCGGCCTGTTTCACGTGCGTGCCAAGGATATTGCGCAGGGCAGCATGCATCAGGTGCGTCGCGGTGTGGTTGCGCATGTTGCGCGCGCGGCGATAGGGATCGGCGACGGTGGAGACGCGGTCGCCTACGTGCAAATCTTCTTCGGCCACGACGCGATGGGCGACAAGGCGGCTGACGGGATAATACGCGCCGCGCACTTCGGCCACCTGGAGCGTGCCGGAATTGTCGTAGAAGCCGCCTAGGTCAGCGACCTGTCCGCCGGATTCAGAATAGATGGAGGTGCGGTCGAGGACGATTTCGGCCTCCATCCCGGCTTTGATTTCGTTGACCTGGCCATCCTTGGTGACGATGGCTTCGATGAGGCAGTCGGTTACTTTGGTGCCGAAGTAGAAATCCGGTTCCGTTTTGAATGTGTCGGCCAGTTTTGCGTACACCGGCCTCGCAACTTCGTTGCTACCGCCTTTCCAGGAAGTTTTCGCACGTGTGCGCTGCTCCTGCATCGCCGCATCAAATCCCGGCCAATCTACCTGGACACCGGCATCGCGCGTTACGTCCTCGATGAAGTCGCGCGGGAGTCCGTAGGTGTCATAGAGCTTGAAAGCCTCGGGCCCTGGAACCGTAGGCGTGATCAGCAGAGGATCTAGCTTCTTGAGCCCCACCTCCACGGTTCTCGTGAATCGACGCTCTTCTTCATCGAGCACGCGGGTGACGCGCATGGCGGTTTCCCCGAGTTCGGGATAGGCGTCCCTCATTTCGGCGCGGACAGCATCGGACATGGCCGAGAGGAAAGGCGATGGTGCGTTGAGAATGTGTGCGTGGCGAAGGGCCCGGCGAATGATCTTGCGCAGGACGTAGCCGCGCCCATCGTTGGACGGAATCACACCGTCAGAGATGAGGAACGTGGCGGCGCGCGAATGGTCCGCAATAATGCGCAAAGATGGCTGAATTTTTGCATCGTTTGGTTCGACATTCGCGAGGCGGGCGGCTTCCCGGATTAGAGGCTGGAAGAGGTCCGTATCGAAATTGCTGATTTTGCGTTGCAATACGGCCGCAATGCGCTCGAGGCCTGCCCCGGTATCGACCGAGGGCTTGGGGAGGGGATGGAGCTTGCCGGACACGTCGCGATTGAACTGCATGAAGACGAGATTCCAGATTTCGACGTAGCGGCCGCATTCGCAGGGGAATTTACAGTCGGCGTGGCCCTGGTCAGAGGCTGTGGGGCCCATGTCGTAATGGATTTCGCTGCAGGGGCCGCAGGGTCCGGTGTCGCCCATGGCCCAGAAATTTTCTTTCAGGCCCGGTATTTCGATGACGCGGTCTTGGGGTGCGCCGATTTTTGTCCAGAGCACCGACGCTTCCCGATCGCTCTCTAGTTTCTGGCCTTTGGAAAGTTCTGCGCCGCCGAAGACGGTGAAGTAAAGCTTGTCGAGCGGAATGGCAAACCATGGGCGCGAGGTGATGAGTTCCCAGGAGAAGGCGACGGCGTCCTTTTTGAAGTAGTCGCCGAAGGAAAAATTGCCGAGCATTTCGAAGAAGGTGTGGTGGCGGTTGGTGAAGCCGACGTTTTCGAGGTCGTTGTGCTTGCCGCCAGCGCGGACGCATTTCTGGCAGGTGGTGGCACGCCTGTAGTCGCGCTGCTCGAGGCCGAGGAAAACATCCTTGAACTGGTTCATGCCAGCGTTGGTGAACAGGAGGGTGGGGTCGTTGGCCGGGACGAGCGAGCTGCTGCGGACGGCGCGATGGCCGCGCTCCTCGAAGAATTTCAGGAAGGCTTTGCGGATTTCGCTGCCGGGCCAGTTCTTGTCGCCAGTCAAATATTTATTCCTTTTTGAATGCCACGCGCGGTGCGATTGCTACACGTCGGTTTGGCGCGAAACGAGCTCCTCGTCGCTTTGCTCTGTCGGGATGACAACCAAAGGCAAAGGCATTCGAAAGGAACCCGTTCGGACGCCATCGAAAAGCAAAGGTGCAAACCAAAACCAAGCACGATCAAAACCAAAGGCGCGCACCCCACCACCAAGACCCGCCCCTAGAGGCGAAGGGTGAGGCACCCTCCCCCCCCAACAAACCCGTACCTGCGAGTACGCCCCCCTGATCGACAGTCAATATTAGGGAGAGAAGAATCTTAGTGCAAGCTGCGTATCCGATTCCAACGGCAGTTCCAAGGCCCTGACGATTCTACATTCCCGCACGCCACTATTGATACCCTTGTGCCGAATCACACGCTCTAGACAGGAACTCACGATGAACCGCCGCCAGGCAGCACTGCGTTTTCATCTCTTCGGGGTTGACGTATTTCCTTTTTTCATTGTTTTGCTTCATGAATTTGGCCACACCCTAAGCCTGCCGCCAGGTAGACGACGGCGTGTTTGGACTGCGGCGGGCGTCGCCATCTTGAGCGCGTGGAGCGCGTCCCCCGCTTGCTTCTCAGAGGTTGTAAGGCCACCTCAAGTTCACCTGCGAGGCGTTTCACGCCCTTCGCTCTGTTTTCACCGAGGCGCTACTTGAGTTCGAACTCGACGAATTCGACCGGCGTGTTGCCGATGTTGCGGATCGAGCGCGTGACGCCGGCCTCCTGCCAATAGAATTCCCCGAGCTTCGGATTCATCGGGCGATCCGGCTGGCCGGGGACGCTTTCGACGATCTGCCCTCCCTTGACGATGACGCGGATGCCGGGTGCCTGCTGCGTGATGGCGGCAACCGACTGGCCCGGGTCAAGCTTCAGGCTCCAGGCACGCGCACAGTGGTTGTCGAGCACCTGCTGGTAGCTGGGAACGTCCGCGCGGGACGACGGGGCCAATCCGGTGGGCTTATCGAAGATCAGCAAGATATTGTGGAAAGCAGTGGGGCCGGCGTTTACGACCTGATGAATGCGGGGCTTCGGGCGGTAGTCGATATAGTTCACGTGTCCCGCCAACTGCCTCGGCGCAGGCTTGAAATCGGGATCGCCGAGTTCCTGATTCAGCATATCGGCCTCCTCGACGTTCACCGAGACGCTCTCGCCTGTGTGTTTGTGGTAGCCGCTATGGCCGCCGGGCGGAATGTAGATATTGGCCATCGTGACATATTCGTTCTTGAAGACGGGAAGATGGTAGGGAGCCTTCAGGACGGGCACGACCGGCACGTCATTCTGGGCCTTCGCAGACCGGACGAAGGTGAAGGCGAGCACGACCACGGATACGACGGCGGCGATACGCTTCATGGCGGTTCTTCCGAGCCGGGCAACGCAGTGGCCGATGGCCATGCCTGCCCTGGTAGAAATGCGGTCCACATTGTACATGGAGATTCGCGCCGGCGGTTTGTGATATGGGCCGCGTACGTTCACGCCCGGAAACGGGAGAGGCAGCGCTGGGGCGGTCGTGTAGAATTGGCGTCCATGCGCGTGGCGCTCGATACCGGTGGGACGTTTACCGACTGCGCTTTTCTTCGCGACCGACGGCTTGCAATTGTGAAGGTTCTTTCGACGCCGAGCAATCCGGCGGATGGCGTTGGCGTCGCGCTCGAAAGGATACTCGCTGATCGCTCCTTGCGCCGTGAACTCGACGTGCTCTGCGGAACGACCGTCGGCACCAACGCGCTGCTTGAGCGGCGGGGCGGGCGTGTCGCGCTGGTGACGACGGCTGGTTTCGAGGATGTGCTGGAAATCGGGCGGCAGTCTCGGACCAAGCTGTATGACCTGATGGGCGGCCGGCCTGCGCCGCTTGTCCCGCGAGAGAGGCGGTTTGGGCTGAGCGAGCGGGTGGGCGCGGATGGGCACGTGCTGCGGGAGCCGTCGAGTGCGGAAATCGCGAGGACTGTGCGCTGCGTGCGCGCCTCGAGGTCGGATTCGGCTGCCGTTTGTCTCCTTTTTTCTTTCGCGCGGCCTGAGCACGAACGCCTGCTCGCGAGGAAACTGCGCGCGGCGGGGATGGCCGTTTCCGTCTCGCATGAAATTCTGCCGGAGTTTCGCGAATTCGAGCGCACGACGACGACTGTCGTGAACGCCTACCTTGTGCCGTTGATGAGCACATACCTGAGCGAAATCGAGCGGTACGCGGCGGAGGCTTCGGGGCCGGGGGTAACGAACAGGCGCGGAAAAGGCTCGCCGCGGGTCCGGGTGCGCATCATGCAATCGAGCGGGGGGATCCTTTCGGCGAAAGTTGCCGCGAGCGAGCCGGTGCGCACGATTCTTTCCGGGCCTGCGGGCGGCGTGCTGGGCGCGCAGCAGGTGGCGATGTGCGCCGGGTATTCGCGGGCGATTAGTTTTGATATGGGCGGCACGTCGACCGATGTTTCGCTGATGGAGGGCACGCTACGCACGACAAATGAATCAATCGTAGCCGATCTTCCGGTGGCGGTGCCAATGCTGGAGATTCATACCGTCGGTGCGGGGGGAGGATCGATTGCACGATTCGATCGCGGCGGGTCACTACGCGTCGGACCCGAGAGCGCGGGGGCCGATCCCGGGCCGATCTGTTACGGGCGCGGCGAGCGGCCCACCGTGACCGACGCGCACCTGATCCTCGGACGGTTGGGGCGTGAGGGGCTGCTCGGCGGTGAATTTCCTCTCGATGAGCCGCGTGCCGTGCGATTCATGGAGCGCGCGATTCGCAGGGCGCGCGGGATGCCGTCGGTCGAGCAGTTCGCGCAAGGGATTCTCGACGTCGTGGAAGCGACGATGGAGCGCGCGATTCGCGTGATTTCCATCGAGCGCGGGCGCGATCCTCGCGATTACGCGCTCGTTGCGTTTGGCGGCGCGGGCGGGTTGCACGCGTGCCGTCTTGCGGCGTCGCTTTCGATGCGGCGCGTGCTGATCCCGAAATTTCCCGGGGCGCTTTCCGCTCTGGGGATTCTGTGCGCGGACGCGGTGAAGGATTTTTCGCAGACGGTGCTACTGGCAGTCGAGTCGTCGCGCGCGGTTGGGGCGGCGGGCAAAGCTGGCGCGGCCTTGCGGCGCGCGTTTGGGTCGCTCGAGCGCGAAGGGCGGCGCGCGATGCACGGCGAGGGATTTTCAACGCGAGGGCTGCGCGTCGAGCGATATCTCGATGTGCGCTACGTGGGACAAGCCTATGAATTGAGCGTGCCTGCGGGCGGGGATTTCGTGCAGGCGTTTCATCGCGAACATCATCAGCGATACGGCTATTCCGATTCGGCGCGTCCTGTCGAGGTAGTGAATGTCCGCGCACGCTTTATCGGCGCGTCGCCCAAGGTGGAGTGGCCCAGGCAGCGCTTGGGGAAGGCCGATTGCCGTGCGGCGATGATCGAGACGCGGGCGAGTTACTTTGGCGGGAGGCAGCATCGTACACGCGTTTATTCGCGCGAGAAGCTACGGCCCGGGAATCGGTTTCGGGGGCCTGCGATTGTTTCCGAATACAGCGCGACGACGGTGGTGCCGCCGGGATGGGGCGCGCAGGTGGATGCGTTTGAGAATTTGGAACTTCTTAAAGGCTAAATCGAACAGAGATCCCTGTCTGGCTGCCTCGCTCTCCTGGGGATGAAACGAACGGTAAGAAGAAGGAACCGAGTGAAAACGCAATCGACGGAGTTCTTTCACGGGGCGAAATGATGATGCGGCGACGGTTTGATCCAACGCGGCTGGAGATATTCAAGAGCTTGTTTCATTCGGTGGCGGAGGAGATGGGGGCGGCGCTGCGACGGTCGGCTTTTTCGCCGAATATCAAGGAGCGGCGCGACTACTCGTGCGCGGTATTTGATGCGGCGGGCGACGTGCTCGCTATGGGCGATCACATGCCGGTGCATCTGGGCTCGATGCCGCGGTCGGTGGCCGCGGCGGTGCGGGAGCTGCAGCTGGGGCCTGGGGATATTGCGTTGTTGAACGATCCTTACGCGGGCGGCACGCATTTGCCCGACCTGACGATGGTGACGCCGGTATATCTGCGCCGGGAGCGGCGGCCGGTGTTCTACGTGGCGAACCGCGCGCACCATGCGGATATCGGCGGGGCCCGCGCAGGGTCCATGGGCCTGTCTCGCGAAATCTTCGAGGAAGGGTTGCGCATTCCTCCCGTGAAGATTTTCGAGGACGGTCGCGCGGCGGCAGGTGTGATGAAGATGCTGCTTGCAAACGTGCGCACGCCTCGCGAGCGTGAGGGCGACCTCACGGCGCAGGTGGCCTCCTGCCGGATCGGCGAGAGGCGCCTTGGAGAGATCGTGGCGCGGTACGGGCGGAGCGAGGTGGCGCGCTACGGCAGGGAACTGCTCGATTATTCGGAGGCGATCATGCGGGCGCTGCTGCACGGGATCCCGCGCGGCACGTTTCGCGCTGCGGATTATCTCGACAACGATGGCATTGGCAGCAAGCCGCTAAAGATTGCCGTGGCGATTCGGATTCGCGGTGGGCGCGCCGAAGTGGATTTCACGGGTTCGGCGCCGCAGTGTGCGGGAAGCGTGAATGCCGTGGCGGCGATTACCGAATCGGCGGTGCTATACGTGTTCCGGTGTCTGCTCGACGAGCAGGTGCCTGCAACTTCCGGGCTGATGCGCCCCATT
>Ga0187863_10001505_pt1 | contig 18510 bp, 15 predicted proteins | sample June2016WEW_11_1_FD_132975 | JGI IMG/M metagenome (GOLD analysis project Ga0187863, IMG submission 132975) | Peatland microbial communities from SPRUCE experiment site at the Marcell Experimental Forest, Minnesota, USA - June2016WEW_11_10 | ecosystem: Environmental > Terrestrial > Soil >... | reverse complement strand
GTATCTCACTGATACCGTGCATTTCGCCAATTGCGCGCCGCTCGCCGGCGTCCTGCAATACCGGGACAAGGACGGCGAGCCGTGCCTCCTCGCGATGCTTCAGGCCTACGTCGCGAATCAAGGCGACGGTTGGACGTGGTCGCTCGAGTACCTGCGGCGCCATCTCGAAGAGCACCGGACGGCCCCCGCCGCCGACGTGCCTGCCGCGAACTTGCACGAGGGCTATCTGGCGATGATCCGGGTGCTCGCGGTTCGCACCGCGGAACTGCATCGGGCATTGGCCACGCCGACGAAGGACGCCGCATTCGAGCCCCAGCCGATCGCGCACGCGGATCTCGAGGCGTACAAGCAGCGCGCCACGGAGGAGGCGAAGAACGCGCTCGGCTTGCTGAAAGCCCACTTGAACGAGCTCACGGCGCCGGATCGGGAGAAGGCCAATGCCCTCCTCGCGGCCCGCGACGAGATTCTCAAGCGCATCGCAACCTGCATCGCCTCCGAGCCCAAGGGGACGAAGATCCGCATCCACGGCGACTATCATCTCGGACAGGTTTTATTGACCCGCAACGACTTCATTCTCATCGACTTCGAGGGCGAGCCCGGCCACAGCCTCGAGGAGCGGCGCGCGAAGCAATCGCCGCTGCGCGACCTCGCCGGAATGTTGCGCTCGTTCAGCTACGTCGAACACAGCGCGCTCAGAAACGTCGTGCACAGCGAAGTCGAGCTTGCCAAGCTCGCGCCGCTTGCGCGCAGCTGGGCGGTCGACGTGAGGTCGGCCTTCCTGTCCGCCTACGATGCCGCCGTCCGCGGCGCCGCACTGTACGATGGACTCATGCCGGGAACCGGTCTGCTCGGGTTGTTCGAGTTGGAGAAGGCGCTGTACGAGCTGCGTTACGAAATCGGCAACCGCCCCGCTTGGGCGGGCATACCCTTGCAGGGCATTCTAGAGTGGGGCGTGACATGATTGATCGGGCGATGCGCTTCGCACGCCCCGGAGGTATTCATGCAAAGTCTTGATGTATTGCCGGATGCCGCGCGAGAGTTCCTGCACCAGATTGCGCTGTTCCTTCCCCGGGTGACCATGGCGGCCGCGATCATTCTGGCCGGCTGGCTGATCGCCAAGGCGATTCGCTTCGCCGTCGAACGGGGGTTGCGCGCCATCAATTTCAACGTGCTGACCGAGCGTGCGGGCACCGACCATTTTCTGCAGCAGGGAGGATTGAGCGGCGATACCACGACCTTGTTCGGTCTGTTCGCCTATTGGCTGGTGATATTGGCTGCGCTGATGAGCGCCTTCAATACGCTCGGTCTGACGCACGTCACCGATGTGCTGCATCAGATGGTGCTGTTCGCGCCGAAATTGCTGGTCGCCATGCTGGCGCTGGTGTTCGGATCGTATTTCGCCCGTTTCGTCGGCAGCGCGGTCACGACCTATTGCGTGGAAGCGCGCATTCCGGATGCGGATCTATTGGGTAAGCTCGCTCAATATCTCATCATGGCTTTCGTGATCATGATCGCGTTGAGTCAAGTGGAGGTCGGCGGCGACATCGTCCAGCGGACGTTTCTCGTCATCTTGGGCGGCATCGTGCTGGCGCTCGCGCTGGCGTTCGGTCTCGGCGGCAAGGAATGGGCGGCGGCGCTGCTCGAGCGCTGGTGGCCGCGCCACGGTCGCAAAGACGGCAATTGACCGCGGTGGAGAGGCGATTAGTGTAGCGCTTATCTGCTAGCATTGCATCCCCATGCACCCCCTCATGGTTCCCCTTGGATTCGTCAGCTTGATCGCCGCGGCGGGATACATCGTCCTGGCTGCTCTGGCGGCAATGGCGGGACACAGGGGCGGGCTGCCGGATTCATCGCAGACCAAGCCGCCCGTGACCATTCTGAAGCCGCTGTGCGGGGCGGAGCCCGGGCTCTACGGGAACCTGCGCTCGTTTTGTACCCAGAACTATCCGTATTTCGAGATCATATTCGGCGTGCGCGACGCGGCCGATCCGGCATGCCCCATCGTCGAGCGCCTGATCGCGGAGTTCGCGTCGCTGCCTATCAAGTTGATCATCGACCCGAAGCTTCATGGCAGCAACCGCAAGGTCAGCAATTTGATCAATATGCTGCCGCACGCCGATCACGAGCTGTTGGTGATGGCGGATAGCGATGCGCTCGTGCGCGCCGATTACCTGTCGACGGTGACGGCGCCGCTGCGGGATCGCGAGGTCGGCCTCGTCACCTGCCTTTATCGCGCAATCCCCACGAGCGGCATTTGTTCCCGTCTGGGAGCCATGTACGTCAACGATTGGTACATGCCCATGGTCCTGCTCAGCTGGATGCTCGGGTATCGGGGTTACGTTTCCGGGCAAACATTGTGCATTCGGCAGTCGACGCTGCGGACGATCGGAGGGCTCCAAGTGCTCGCCAATCAACTGGCTGAAGACCATCGCCTGGGGCAGTTCGTTCGCGGATTGAACTTGAAGATAGAGCTGTCGCCCTACTTGGTCGAGGGCGAACACCACGAGACCGACCTTCGATCCATGATGAGTCACGAGCTGCGATGGATGCGCACGATCCGGGCACTTCGGCCGCGGAGCTTTGCCGGATTATTCCTGACGTTCAGCCTTCCGCTGGCGCTGCTCGGCATCGCTTTGGTGGTGGCCGCCGCGCCGGCGACTTCACCCGCGGCCTGGGGGCTTTTCGGCGGCTGCTTGATCGCACGCGTCGCCCTGCATGTCGGGCCGCGGATCAGACACGGGCAACCCATCCTGTCGGACCTGTGGCTCTTGCCGTTCTCCGATCTGTTGCTTTTTTGGGCATGGTGCCGCAGCCTGTTCACCTCCCGCATCGCTTGGCGTAATCAAGAATTCGATGTAGACGCGGACGGCGTCATGCACCCGATGCCGTGAAAGTCGCGGTTTATCTCGGAGGCCTTCTCGGCGTGGCCTTGCTGATCGGCATCGCCGTGCACGCCGATTTTACGGCCATGGCCCACGCCCTCGAATTGGGCGGCCTGTCGTTGCTCTGGGTCCTGCCTTATCGCGCGCTGTTTTTCCTCCTGTATGCGATCGGCTGGCTGGCCCTCTTGCGTCCTGATGAAGCAGCCCGCCGCGCGGGGCTCGGTTATTTCTTTTGGGCGACCGCGGTACGCGACGCCGTGGATCGGCTGCTGCCGGTCGCCAGCGTGGGCGGAAGCCTCGTCGGCGTACGTATTCTGCGCTGGCGCGGCATCGCAGGGGCGGCGGCGGCGGCGAGCGTGATCATCGAAATCGTCCTGACCTTGATCGTGATCTATCTGTTCACCGCCATAGGCCTGATGCTGCTGGCGGAATATGGCACGCGTAGCCATGAATTTCACCGCGTGCTGAGCGTGTTCCTGCTCAGCCTGCCCGTTCCGGTCGTCGTGTTGATGCTGTTGCGAAACGGCGCGGTTCTGGAGCGGTTGAAGGCGTTCATTCATTCCATCGCGGGCGAGAGCGCGGCCTCGAAGGGAGCGGCCTCCTTGGATCACGAGATTCGCGCTTCCTTGCGCCGCCCACGCGGATTGTTGATTGCGGGCTCTCTGCAGCTGGTTGCGCTGCTCTCCGGGTCCCTGGAAATCTGGTTTGCGCTCCGGCTATTCGAGCATCCCATCGGCATCGATGCGGCGCTGGTGCTCGAAAGCATGACCCAGGCGGTGCGCCATATAGCCTTCATCGTACCGGCCGGCCTGGGCGTCCAGGAGGCAGGCCTGATCATATTCGGCCACGTCGTCGGGATCAGCAGCGAGATGGCGCTGGCGGTGGCGATGATCAAGCGGATGCGGGAAGTGATCTGGGGGGTGCCGTTTCTTCTCTCGTGGCAATGGCTCGAGGGCAAGCGCCTGCACCGGGCTTAGTTTCCGGCCGGCGCTGCGCGCTGGAACTCTTTAAATCCACTGTAATTCCAGTGCCTGAGCGCCAGAACGAAGGCCGCTCCGCGACGATCCACCCGTGGCCCCCGGTCCTCATCGATCACGTCGGCACACTGCCGAACCGCGCTTTTGAGCACCCGCCTCAATTGATCGAAAGCCGCGTCCGACACTTCAGCGCCGTGGAAAAGAAACTCTTCGTGCGGTCCGATGAAGTGACTGGAGGTGAATTCACGCAGAATTTTCTCGTGGATGAGACGCTGCACGGGTCCGCCGGGACGCCAGCTGAAATGCCTGTTCACCAACAGCTTTACACGGTTTCCCGGCTGCAGTTCGATGACTTTCAGTCGGTCCAACTTGAGAAAAAACCTCAACACCTCCCGCTCGGTGAACCTATAAGAACGCGCGATATCCTCGAGCGACATGCGATTGATGAGGAGCCAGGCAATCAGGAACAGCTTGGGGTCGGCGACGATCTGTTGTTCCTGCGCCAGCGTGAGCTGATTCGTCGCCGGGCGCTCGCGCGCTCGTGCCAATAGATCGGCGAGTTCCGTTTGCACCAATTCGCAGATCAGATCCACGCGTTCGAGCGACAGATCGCCGACCGAAAACAATCGCTTTACGCTGGCGACGCTCAAATTCAGCTTCTTGGCGACGGCTGCGTACGTCAATCCCTGCTGCCGCAGTGATCGTTTCAATTCCGAAATGATGAGTGAGCGCTGCGCCATGTGAGGCACCCCGTGTCGGGTAGGATCCCCAGAAGGTATCACGTAGCGATACCCTGACCTGCTTGGAGCGTCCGCGGCGGAAATGGTGGCGTATGGCAGCACTCGTTATCTAAGTTAGCGCACGGACACAAAACGGGAGTATCCATGCGCTTGATCTTCGGGATGACAGTGATCTTCGGGATGGCGGTGATCTTCGGGCTCTCGGGTTGCGCTGATGTGGCGTGCCTCGGGCCGTGCCACGCTCACGCCCGGAATTCGACCAGCTTGGTGGAATTTCTCTATCCGGCGGGAACCACGCCGCCACCGCGGGATGCCCAGCCGCAGCTTCGTCTCCCGTTGCGTGTCGGACTGGCCTTTTTACCCTCGAGCGGCGCCGAGGCGGAACAGGGCTTGGATGCCGCGCACAAGGAGGCGTTGCTGGAACAAATCAGAAGGCGCTTCTCGTCGCGAAAGTTCGTAGCGGACATCATCGTGATTCCCGACTACTACTTGCGCGGGAAGGCCGGCTTCGAGGGATTGGAAGGAGTGCAACGGCTGCACGGCATCGATTTGATGGCGCTGGTCTCGTATGACCAGGTTGAGCACGAGGACCAGAATGACTGGTCGCTGGGTTATGTGACGATCGTGGGTGCCTACGTCTTGAAAGGCACGCGTCATGATGTATCGACATTGGTGGATCTCGCGGTCGTCGACCCAGCTACACGGTCCCTGGTGCTGCGCGCGGGCGGGTTTGACACGAGACACGGGAATACGACGCTCGTGCGGGAAAATGTGGAGCTGCGGGATGAGGCTAAAGCCGGGTTCGATGCCGCCGCCGGGCAGATGATCGATCATTTCGATGCGGCGCTGGTCAAATTCGAGGGCGATGTACATGAAGGCAGGGCGAATGTGCACGTTGTGTCGAACCGAGCCGGCGGTGGTGGCGGGTCCTTGGATTGGCCGAGCTTGTTCGCTTTGTCGTTGCTTGCGGTGTCCGGCGGGTTTCGACGCAGATCGGGCAATGCTTGATCTAGAATGCCTGCATGCACGTCTCGGCATTTTTTTTGCCAGCCCTGGCTCTCGTGCTCGCGCTCGCGCCGGCCCACGCCACCGTGTTCGAGTTGCCCGCCGATGGCTCGGCCGTCATCGGAACCGACACCACCATCACGACCCGCTACGAGGACACGCTGCTGGACATCGCCCGGCAGTACAGCCTGGGATATGACGAGATCATCCGCGCCAACCCCGGCGTGGATATGTGGATACCGGGCGAAGGAACCCGCATCACGCTGCCTGGCCGCCGCATCCTGCCGCCGGGGCCGCGCGAGGGCGTCGTCGTCAGCCTCCCGGAACACCGGCTGTATTACTTCCCGGCGGCGAAACAAGATGGAAAGCGGGTGGTGCTCACCTATCCGGTCAGCATCGGCAAGCTCGGCAAGAGCACGCCGCTCGGACAGACTCGAGTCATCGCCAAGATCGAACATCCCTCCTGGTATCCGCCGGCGTCGATTCGAAAAGAGCACGCCGATGCCGGCGATCCCCTGCCTGCGGTGGTCGGCCCTGGGCCGGACAACCCCCTGGGTGACTACAAGATAAGGCTCGGGTTCGGCAACGGAACGTATGAGATTCACGGCACCAACAATCCCACCGCGGTTGGCCTTGCGATCACGCATGGCTGCATCCGCATGTATCCGGAGGATGTCGCCGCGCTGTTTCCGCGGCTCCCCGTTGGCACGTCGGTGCGCCTCATCAACGTGCCGGTCAAAGTAGCCTGGATCGATGGCCAGCTGCTGCTCGAAGCCCATCCGCCGGTCGACGCGCGAGGCGACAGCTTCGAGCCCGACGTCGATCAATTCTCCAATCTGCTGCGGGCCGCGGTGGGGGACGCGTCGGTCGCCATCGACTGGGACTACGCGCGAGCGGTGTTGCAGAAGGCCGATGGAGTCATCGCGATCGTCGGCCTCGAAGCCGATCCGTCAACCCCCGGGCCGGATGGAGGCGCCGCGCGCCCGCCGACTATGTTCCGCTCGGCTCCGCATCGTTCTGGCAGGTGATCCTGTCGACGCTGACCCCCATGACATCGGTCGTATGCGCCCCTTCGGCCGTATCGAGGTATTGCCGATCGACCGCGATGGTGCGTCCGGAATGGGGAGAGACCTTGTAGCTGACGCGCCTCGATTCCGAGCGTGCGATGCCGTCTGCGGTCTTCCAGTGAACGCGGTAGTGAATCAGGCCGCTGCAACCGCTCGGCATGCAGCGCTGTCCGTCGATGCCGAAAGCGATGCGGAACTCGTCGCTATTCAACCGCATCACCAGAGGCGTGCCGACGAGAGAGACGGTGGGCTTGGCGGCAGATGCGGCCGTCGCACCGAGGGCCGTGCCCGCGGCCATGGCGCCCATCAAAAGCGCCGAAATCGTCTTCATCGTGATCTCCCTGGTTGAATGCGACATCGCCCTCGCACTGGTTGCGATGGGCGGACGATAGGCCCGTTCCCCGCACGGCGGCAAACGATGAATTCTGCACGGTGATCGAATTTTGCTCATGTCGCACTCGAGATATGCACCCCAGATCAGGTCCCCGTAATAATTCCTCCCAGGCTCCGGTCTCCTGATCACTTGCTGCAATTCACCCCAGGGGAGCAATCTCATGTCCACTTCACCGATGATTCGCCGACTGCATCCGATCGTCATCTGCCTCGCCGGCCTCGCCTGCGCCTCGCTGGCATCCGCCGACGATATGGCGTCGTTCGCCACCGGCGGCTATGCGCGGGGACTTCGCACCATGGACGAGATGCACAAGATCGATACCGACGGAGACGGCACGGTCTCGAAGCCCGAGTGGATCGCCTATCAGGAAAAAGTCTGGATCGTGCTCGATAAGGACAAGAAAGGAACGGTCGATGAACAGGAGTTCCTCACTCCGTCACACCAGATGGCAACCTTCGCGACCGGCGGGTACGCGCGCGGCCTTCAGACCAAGGCGATGATGCACAAGATCGACACCGACGGCGACGGCACGGTCTCGCACGATGAATTCATCGTCTACCAGACCCAGGTATTCGACATGATGGACAAGAACCATGCGGGATCGCTCGGGCCTCAGGAGTTCCTCGGCAAGTAGCCCTTCCGATCTGCCGCGCCTCGCGGAATCGATCATTGGGCTCTACAAAACCGAGGTGATCCGTCGGCGGAGTTCCTTGGCGAAACATCGAGGCGGTGGAGTTTGCAACGCTCGAATGGGTCGACTGGTTTAACAACGCCGGCTTCTCGAGCCGATCGGCAACGTACCACCTGCCGAATTTGAGCAAGAGTATTATGGTAGTCACGAGTCTCAAGCCATGGCGGCACGACTCACACTCGGGATCTCCGGAATTGCCGGGGCGGTTCACTACCTGCATTTTCTGGCCCGTAGCCGCAAAAATTGGGTTGCCGAGACAACTCTTATTTTTTTTTTGTTACAGGGCGCAGGTTGGGCAGACGGGATCGATAGCGCACAGGCGATGACTTCGGCGGTGCCAGAGAGATCGGTGCCCCAAACACTCGATCCGATTGGACACGTGTAACTTGTCTGGATATAGCCGGTGTTCGGATTGTCGTTACAGGGGCCCCCGCCTACAGGGCATGATTGGACGCTGAATTCGTTCTGAGAGGGAATTCCATCGAAGGTGATGGTCCCCGGCGTCGGAATCAAACTATAAGCGGTGTAGATCTCCCCGTAGCTGGTTTGATCCACTGCGCTTTGCGCGTAGCTCCACGTGCTCGACAATGTGGTTGCATAGGGCGGCGGGGGTCACCGGCACCACAGGCGCCTAAAAACATCGGCTTGAACAATCGACAGGTCCCTGCCGAAATCGATTTCGGCTTTTTGTGGTGTAAAGCGACGTTTCGTTGCGAAGACCCTCACTGCTCCGGAACTTTTTACCCCCTCGGGCAATGCATCGCTCGCGGTCTCGTTACTGAGGCGGTCGAAGGTCGAGCCGATTTGCTGCGTCGTCATCCCTGAAGATCCGCGTCAAATCTGAAGTCTTCAGGCGCGGCCTCCTCCCACGCGTTTGATTTTCTTTGACTGTAGTGGCGCACGTTTCCGCGGAAACGTCTGTGGTGCAAAGGACGGCAAGGAGCACCGCTACTCGAGCGTGGTGGAGAACCGCCGTGTCGCCGGCGGCTGGGTGCTACAGCGGCACGTACTGTATTTGGGCGAAATCAACTCCTCGCAGGAACTCGCTTGGCGCAAGTCCATCGATGTGCTCGAGGACGGCGGGCCGGCGCCGATTGCCCGCCCCCCGGCCGCTGCCGCACTCATCCGCGCGTCACAGGCGCTCGATGGTGTGCCGGTCCATCACTGATCCGAAATACTTCGCCAAGGCTTCGGTGAACGGACTCGGGTCCGCGGCGGCACTTGCAAACAGCGTCATCGATGATTGAAATTTGAGGTAATCGGGATGCCCGAGGATTTCCTCGATCGACCACCCTTCCTGGGCGATCACGAGCCGGGTGCATTCGTTCAATCTCGGTCCGAGAACGGCATGTTGCAGATACGCTCTGGCTTCCTCGATCGACGAGATGGCATATCTCCGTGCCATGTCGCTGTGCCCAAGTCCCTGGATTTGCGGAAAGACGAACCACATCCAATGCGTTTGTTTGCGCCCTTGGCGGAGCTCACGCATGACCTGCGCATAGATGCCGCGCTGCGCATCCACAAAACGCTGGAGATCGTAGCGATCAGAGTTCATCCATCGATCACAGCTCGGCGATCTGCCTGATCGCGGCGACCAGCGCATCGCGGGACTGGGGGTCGGCAAATTTGACGATCAATTTGCCCGATCCGGCGGCCCGTTGATGCAGCTGTACGTGGAGCAACTTGGTCTTCAAGAGCTCGCTCACGACGGGTGCGGCGGATTCCTCCTCGGAGTCCTCGACCGTCTCGAGTGCCTTGCGCACGAGCTGCTCCGTCTCGCGTACCGAATATTCGCGGGCGGCAACCAGCTGTCCGAGCCGCAGGCGATCCGCATCGCTCTCGAGCCCGAGAAGCGCCCGCGCGTGTCCCATGGCGAGCATCCGCTGGTCGATCAGCGCGACGATCTCCGGCGGCAGCTCCAGCAGCCTCATGAGATTCGTCACTGCGGCGCGCGAGCGTCCGACGAGGTCCGCGATTTCCTGATGGGTCAGGGAGAACTCCTCGACCAGCCGCTTGAACGCTCTCGCTTCCTCCGCGGAGGTGAGTTCCTCGCGTTGGATGTTCTCGATCAGCGCCACCAAGGCGGCTTCCCGATCGGAGAACTCGCGCACGATGGCAGGGATGTCCTTGAGCCCGGCGAGCTGGGCTGCCTGCCAGCGCCGCTCGCCGGCAATGATTTCGTAGCGTGCACCGTCGTGCTGTCCGGCGGGCAACGGACGGATCACGATCGGCTGAAGCACGCCGTTCGCCTTGATGGAGGCTGCCAGCTCCTCGAGCGGTTCTTGCTGGATCTCGCGGCGCGGCTGAAACGCCCCCGGGCGCATGAGCGACACCGGCAAGGTCCCCCCGCCTCGGCTGGGGCTGACGGAAAGCTCGGCGCCGAGCAGCGCTCCGAGACCACGGCCCAATCCCCTGACTTCGCTCGACATCCCAGCCTCCCCGCCGACGAGGCGCCCGAGTACCATTCAGACCCTGAGTCATCCGCGCGGCGGTGACGAGACCCATCGCCGCGAGCACCATCCCTGCGTGAGAATACTATCTTTCGGCGCGCACTTCCCGCGGCCGAATAGCCCACCATCGGCGCCTGGGCCGTAACCGGGGCGGCCTACCTCCGCGACGCGGCCCGCCACTCGATCGAAATGATGACCAGGCCGCTCGACCCGATGAGCAGCGCCCCCAGGAGCACGAACTTGTCGGGAGGGCTTCCCCAAACGAGATATTGAATGATGAACGCCCACGCGAGGCTCGTGAACTCGAGGGGCGCGATGGTCGAGGCCGACGCACGCCGCAGCGCCTCGAACACCAGGAATTGAGACAGAGCGCCGGCCAGGGAGAGCGAGACCAGCAGCAGGCAGTCGGCCGGCGACGGCGTCTTCCAGACCCAGGGGAGCATCAGCCCGGCCAGAAAGAAGAATCCCAGGTTGGTCATGACCATGTTCACGCTGGTCGGCTCCGCGAGCTTGGTCAGGCGGATCAGGATGGTGGATATCGACCAAAGTGCCGCGGCCCCGAGGGCGAGGAATGCCGGCCCGGACGCGCCGGCACCCGGCCGGCAGGCGATGAGGACGCCGACGAAACCCATGGCAATCGCGACCCATCGCCCGGCGGTTACCCGTTCACGCAGAACGGGACCGGCCATGAAGGCGACGAGGATCGGTGAGCCGAAGTAAATGGTGACCAATTCGCCCAGAGCCAGATAGCGGGCGGCGGAGTAATACAGCGCCCACGCGGCCACGATGATGAGGGCGCGGGCGCCCAGGAGCATGCGGACCGGCGATTTGAAGGCGCGAGGGAAAGGCGCGATTCCGTTGACCGCGGTGATCAGCAGCAAAATGATGCTGCTTCGCACGAACATGATCTGCCAGACGGAAAGATCCCTGACGAGGAGCTTCACCAAGGCATCGTGAATGGGGAAGACGAAGAAGCCCGCGAGCCCGAATGCGACGCCCTGGATGCTGGAGCCGGACTGGATGCCTGCGCTGAGTTTGGATTCCGCCATCTACAAAAAAAGCCCCGGACTCTTTCGAGCCCGGGGCCATTTCTTTTGCTCGTATTCTAGTTGTCGTTATTCGGCTGCTTCTGTGTCCCCCGCCGGTACCGCATCGTCCGTCTCTCCCATGCCGCCGCTCACGTCCATGAAACTGCGGCGTCGGCCATCGTCCGAAGCGCGTCGACGGCGTGCATGATACGCGAAGCCGGTGCCCGCGGGAATCAGGCGCCCAACGATCACGTTCTCCTTGAGACCGCGCAGGTCGTCCTTCAAGCCCCGGACCGCAGCCTCGGTGAGGACGCGGGTGGTCTCCTGGAAGGAGGCCGCCGAGATGAAGGACTCGGTGGCGAGCGAGGCCTTGGTGATGCCCAACAGGAGCGGCTCCCAGGTGGACTGATGCTTGCCCTCGGTCCTCTGCTTGGCGATCACGTCCAACAGCCGGCCACGGTCCATCTGCTCGCCCTTGAGCAGTGCCGAATCGCCGGTATCCAGCACCTCGATCTTGCGCAGCATCTGCCGCACGATGACCTCGATGTGCTTGTCGTTGATCTTCACGCCCTGCAGCCGGTACACGTCCTGGATCTCGCGAACCAGGTAGTTCGCCAGCGCCTCGACCCCCTGAAGCCGCAATATGTCATGCGGATTCGGCTCGCCGTCGGCGATGACCTCGCCCTTCTCCACCTGCTCGCCTTCGAACACGTTGAGATGACGCCACTTCGGAATCAGCTCTTCGTACTTGTCGCTTGCCTCGTTGGTGATGATCAGGCGGCGCTTGCCCTTGGTCTCCTTGCCGAAGCTGACCGTCCCCGAGCGCTCGGCCAAAATCGCCGAATCCTTCGGCTTTCTGGCCTCGAACAGGTCAGCCACGCGCGGCAGACCGCCGGTGATGTCGCGGGTCTTGGAGGATTCCTGCGGGATGCGGGCGATGACATCGCCCACCGAGACCTTGGCCCCGTCCTCCAGGCTCACGATGGCGCCCGCGGGGAGCGCGTACACGGCCGGAATATCGGTATTGGCGAAGGTCACTTCCTTGCCCTTGGCATTGGTCAGGCGCACGACCGGCCGCAGATCCTTGCCTCCCGAGCCGCGCTGCTTGGGGTCCAGGACCACGGTCGAGGTCAGGCCGGTGACATCGTCCACCTGGGTGGCGACGGTGATGCCGTCGACGAAGTCGGAGAACTTGATCATGCCGGCGACTTCCGTCACCACGGGGTGGGTATGCGGATCCCAGTTCGCGACCGACTGACCGGCCGCCACGGTATCCGCATCGTTCACGGTGATGGTGGCTCCGTACGGGATCTTGTAGCGCTCGCGCTCCCGGCCGAACTCATCCACCACACCCAACTCGCCCGAGCGCGAGACGGCGACCAGATGGCCCCTCTCGTGACGCACGGTCTTGATGTTGTGCAGACGGATGGTGCCCTTGCTCTTGACCTCCACCCCGTTGGCCGCCGCAGCTCTCGAAGCCGCGCCGCCCACGTGGAAGGTGCGCATGGTGAGCTGGGTGCCCGGCTCGCCGATCGACTGCGCCGCGATGACGCCCACGGCCTCGCCGATGTTGATGCGGTGGCCGCGGCCGAGGTCTCGGCCGTAGCACTGCGCGCACACGCCGTAGCGGGTCTCGCAGGTGATGGGTGAACGCACCATGACCTGGTCGATACCCATCTTTTCGAGGAGCTTGACCAGCTTCTCGTCGATCAGCATGCCCGTCTTGACCAGCACCTCGCCCGAAGAGGCCACGACCACGTCTTCCGAGACGACGCGCCCGAGGACGCGCTCGCCCAGTCCCTCGACCACATCGCCGCCTTCGACGATCGGCGTGATGGACAGACCGTTGACGGTGCCGCAATCGATCTCGGTCACCACGAGGTCCTGCGCCACGTCGACCAGACGCCGGGTGAGATAGCCCGAGTTCGCGGTCTTGAGCGCGGTATCGGCCAAGCCTTTGCGCGCGCCGTGGGTCGAGATGAAGTACTGGAGTACGTTCAAGCCTTCCCGGAAGTTCGCGGTGATCGGCGTCTCGATGATGGAGCCGTCCGGCTTCGCCATCAGGCCGCGCATGCCGGCGAGCTGGCGAATCTGCGCCGCGGAACCGCGGGCGCCGGAATCGGCCATCATGAAGATGGAATTGAAGGACTTCTGACGGACCTTCTCGCCCTTGTAATTGGTCACCTCGTCGGTGCCGAGCTTCTCCATCATGGCCTTCGCCACCTGATCATTGGTGCGCGACCAGATGTCCACGACCTTGTTGTAGCGCTCGCCGTTGGTCACGAGACCGGAGGAGTATTGCTCCTGGATCTCCTTCACCTCTTTCTCGGCGGTCGACAGAATCTTGGTCTTTTGTTGCGGGACCACCATGTCGTCCACGCCGATGGAGACTCCGGCGCGGGTCGCGTAATGGAAGCCGGTGTACATCAACTGATCCGCGAATACCACGGTCTCCTTCAGGCCCACCGTGCGATAGCACATGTTGATGGTCCCGGAGATGGTCTTCTTGGTCATGTCCTGGTTGATGGCATCGAAGGACAGGCCGCGCGGCAAAATTTCGGACAACAGCGCCCGGCCCACGGTGGTGTCGACCACGCGCGTATTGGGAGCCACGTGTCCCTCGGAGTTCCTGACGTGCTCGGTCAGGCGAACCTTGACCTTCGCCTGCAGGTCGACGTTGCGGCTCTCGTAGGCGCGGTGCACCTCGGCCACGTCGCCGAACGCCATGCCCTCGCCCTTCGCGCCGACGCGCTCGCGCGTCATGTAGTAGAGCCCGAGCACCACGTCCTGCGACGGTACGATGATCGGGTCGCCGTTGGCGGGCGACAGGATGTTGTTCGAGGACATCATCAAGGCCCGCGCCTCGAGCTGTGCCTCGATCGACAGCGGCACGTGCACGGCCATCTGGTCGCCGTCGAAGTCCGCATTGAATGCCGTGCAAACCAGCGGGTGCAGCTGGATCGCCTTGCCCTCGATCAGCACCGGCTCGAACGCCTGGATGCCGAGGCGGTGCAGGGTCGGAGCGCGGTTCAGAAGCACCGGATGCTCGCGGATGACCTCCTCGAGAATGTCCCACACCTCGGGTCCCTCGCGCTCCACCAGGCGCTTGGCGGCCTTGATGGTCGAGGCCTCGCCGCGCAGCTGGAGCTTGGAGAAGATGAACGGCTTGAACAACTCGAGCGCCATCTTCTTCGGCAATCCGCACTGGTGCAGACGCAGAGTCGGGCCGACCACGATGACCGAGCGGCCGGAGTAGTCGACGCGCTTGCCGAGCAGGTTCTGACGGAAGCGGCCCTGCTTGCCCTTGATCATGTCGGCCAGGGACTTCAGCGGTCGCTTGTTGGTGCCCGTGATGGCACGGCCGCGGCGGCCGTTGTCGAGCAGCGCGTCCACGGCTTCCTGCAGCATGCGCTTTTCGTTGCGCACGATGATGTCAGGCGCGTTCAGCTCGAGCAGCCGGCGCAGACGGTTGTTGCGGTTGATGACGCGGCGGTAGAGATCGTTCAAGTCCGACGTCGCGAACCGGCCGCCGTCGAGCGGCACCAGCGGACGAAGGTCGGGCGGCAGCACCGGCAGCACCGTGAGCACCATCCACTCCGGCTTGTTGCCGGACTCCATGAACGCCTCGATCAGCTTCAGGCGCTTGGACAGCCGCTTGATCTTGGTCTCGGAATTGGTGTTCGCCATGTCCTCGCGGACCTTCACCACCTCGGCGGGAAGATCCATGGACTTCAGGAGCTCGTGCACGGCCTCGGCGCCCATGCGGGCGTCGAACTCATCGCCGTGCTCCTCGATGGACTCGAGGTACATCTCGTCGGTCAGGAGCTGGCCGCGTTGTAGCGAGGTCATGCCCGGATCGACCACCACGAAGGCCTCGAAATACAGCACGCGCTCGATCTCGCGCAGCGTCATGTCGAGCATGAGGCCGATGCGCGAGGGGAGCGATTTCAGGAACCAGATGTGCGCGGTGGGGCTCGCGAGCTCGATGTGCCCCATGCGCTCGCGGCGCACCTTGGACTGGGTCACCTCGACGCCGCACTTCTCGCAGACGACGCCGCGGTGCTTCAGGCGCTTGTATTTGCCGCACAGGCACTCGTAGTCCTTCACCGGCCCGAAGATCTTGGCGCAGAACAGACCGTCCCGCTCCGGCTTGAAGGTGCGGTAGTTGATGGTTTCCGGCTTCTTTACTTCGCCGTACGACCAGGAGCGGATCATGTCGGGAGACGCGAGCCCGATCTTGATCGAGTCGAAGTTCTCGACCGGCACCTGCTGCTTGAACAACTTGAGTAAATCTTTCATGGATTAAGCCTCGCTCTCGAGTTCGATGTTGATGGCCAGGGAACGGATCTCCTTGACCAAGACATTGAACGATTCCGGCATTCCGGCCTTCATTTCATGGTTGCCGTCGACGATGGCCTTGTACATCTGCGTACGGCCGTTCACGTCGTCGGACTTGACCGTGAGCATTTCCTGCAGGGTGTACGCGGCGCCGTAGGCCTCGAGCGCCCACACTTCCATCTCGCCGAAGCGCTGACCGCCGAACTGCGCCTTGCCGCCCAAGGGCTGCTGCGTAACCAGGCTGTAAGGCCCGGTGGAGCGCGCGTGCATCTTGTCGTCGACCAGGTGGTTCAACTTCAGCATGTACATGTAGCCCACCGTCACCGGTCGCTCGAACTGCTCGCCCGTGCGCCCGTCGTGGAGCGTCGTCTGACCCGAGGCCGGCAGATCCGCGAGCGCCAGGAGACCCTTGATCTCCTCCTCGCTCGCGCCGTCGAACACCGGCGTCGCCATGGGCACGCCGTGGCGCAGGTTGCTCGCCAGTTCCACGACTTCCGCATCGCTCAGGGACTTGATGTCCTCCTTCTGACCGCCGGTCTCGTTGTACACCTGGCTGATGAACTTGCGGATCTCCGCGACCGCCTGCTGGGCCTCGATCATCTTGCCGATCTTGGCACCGACGCCCTTCGCCGCCCAACCCAGGTGCGTCTCCAGAATCTGCCCGATGTTCATGCGCGAAGGCACGCCCAGAGGGTTCAGCACGATGTCGACCGGGGTACCGTCCGCCATGTACGGCATGTCCTCGACCGGAACGATGGAAGAGATCACGCCCTTGTTGCCGTGCCGTCCCGCCATCTTGTCGCCGGGCTGTACGCGGCGCTTCACCGCGAGGTACACCTTCACCATCTTGAGCACGCCGGGAGCCAGATCGTCGCCCGCCGTGATCTTGGCCTTCTTCTCCTCGAAGCGCTTCTCGAATGCCTTGCGCTGACCCTTCAGCCGCTCGGACACGGTCTCGAGCTGAGCATTCAGATCTTCTTCCTTGAAACGGATCTCGAACCACTGCTCGCGCGGCAGATCGGCGAGATACGCGTCGTCGATCGGCGAACCGGCCTTGAGCCGCTTCGGGCCCGCCTCGGCGGTCTTGCCCTCGATCATCCCGCGCACGCGCTGAAACAGATCGTCCTCGAGGATGCGCTGCTGGTCGGCCAAGTCCTTGCGGACCCGCTCGAGCTCGGCCTTCTCGATGGAGAGGGCACGCGAGTCCTTGTCCACGCCGTCGCGGGTGAACACGCGCACGTCGATCACGGTGCCGTCCATGCCGGGCGGCACGCGCAGCGAGGTGTCCTTCACGTCGGACGCCTTCTCGCCGAAAATCGCCCGCAACAGCTTCTCTTCCGGCGTCAGCTGGGTCTCGCCCTTCGGCGTGACCTTGCCCACCAGAATGTCGCCGGCGCGCACTTCGGCGCCGATGAAGGCGATGCCCGCCTCATCGAGCTTGGCGAGAGCGGAGTCGCCGACATTCGGGATGTCGGCGGTGATCTCTTCGGGACCGAGCTTCGTGTCCCGCGCCACGCAGGTGAGCTCTTCGATGTGAATGGTCGTGAAGCGGTCTTCCTCGACCACCCGCTCGGAGATGAGGATCGAGTCCTCGAAGTTGTAGCCGTTCCACGGCATGAACGCGACCAGGAGGTTCTGGCCGAGCGCGAGCTCGCCCAGGTGCGTCGACGGGCCGTCCGCCAGCACGTCGCCGCGCTTGATGGCATCGCCCGCCTTCACGAGCGGTCTCTGGTTGATGCAGGTGTTCTGGTTCGAGCGCGTGTACTTGGTAAGCGAGTAGATGTCGACGCCGGGCTCGCCTGCGGTCGTCTCGTCGTCGTTCACCCGGACCACGATGCGGGATGCATCGACCGAGTCGACGCTGCCGCCGCGCCGCGCCACCACCGTGACGCCGGAGTCGATGGCCACCGCCCGTTCCATGCCCGTGCCCACGAGCGGCGTTTCCGACCTCAAGGTCGGCACCGCCTGGCGCTGCATGTTCGAGCCCATGAGCGCGCGGTTCGCGTCGTCATGCTCCAGGAACGGAATCAGCGAGGCGGCCACGGAGACGATCTGCTTCGGCGACACGTCCATGAAATCGATCTTGTCGGGGGCCGACAAGGTGAACTCGTTCTGCGTCCGGCAGGAGATGAGATCATCGACGAACTCGCCCTTCTCGTTGAGCGTGGCGTTCGCCTGCGCGATCACGTACTGGCCTTCCTCGATCGCCGACAAATAGTCGATCTGATCGGTGACCTTGCCGTTGGAGACGCGCCGGTACGGGGTCTCGAGGAACCCGTAGTCGTTGGTGCGCGCGTACACCGCGAGCGAGTTGATCAGGCCGATGTTCGGACCTTCCGGCGTCTCGATCGGGCAGACCCGGCCGTAGTGGGTCGGATGCACGTCGCGCACCTCGAATCCGGCGCGTTCGCGCGTGAGGCCGCCTGGGCCCAAGGCCGATACGCGGCGCTTGTGAGTCACCTCGGAGAGCGGATTGTTCTGGTCCATGAACTGCGAGAGCTGCGAGGAGCCGAAGAATTCCTTCACCGCGGCCGCCACCGGCTTCGCGTTGATCATCTCCTGCGGCATGATCGGCTCGCTCTCGGCGATGGTGAGGCGCTCCTTGACGGCGCGCTCGACGCGCACCAGGCCGATGCGGAAGGCGTTTTCGGCCATCTCGCCCACGCTTCGCACTCGGCGATTTCCCAGGTGATCGATGTCGTCCACCTGACCGTTGCCGTTCCTGATGTCGATCAAGGTCTTCATGACCTCGATGATGTCTTCCTTGGACAGCACGCCCGAGCCCGTGATTTCCTCACGCCCCACGCGGCGGTTGAACTTCATCCGGCCGACGGGCGACAGATCGTAGCGTTCGCTGTTGAAGAACAGGTTCTGGAACAGGTTCTCCGCGGCATCCTTGGTCGGCGGCTCGCCGGGACGCATCATCCGGTAGATCTCG
>Ga0187863_10001504_pt1 | contig 18510 bp, 16 predicted proteins | sample June2016WEW_11_1_FD_132975 | JGI IMG/M metagenome (GOLD analysis project Ga0187863, IMG submission 132975) | Peatland microbial communities from SPRUCE experiment site at the Marcell Experimental Forest, Minnesota, USA - June2016WEW_11_10 | ecosystem: Environmental > Terrestrial > Soil >... | reverse complement strand
GTCTCCTCTTTCAACTCACCGCGCGCCAGTTCCTCTGGATCAACAATTTCCTTTTCCCAACCGCCTTGCGGCAACTCCCACGCGCGCGCCTGAATCGTGTAACGAAACTGCTCCACCAGCCACACGCGACCGTTCTCGATGGGCAAGATAATCGCGCACTCGTCCTTATCGACAACGCTGTAGATCCCCTCTTTCCCATTGGACCGCAGGATCCGGTCCTCGCGCAGCCGCAGCCAGCGGTTACGATAAATCTCGCGGCTCGACAGGGTTGTAATGGAAGGCGCGGGTGCAGGCGATGACGTCGGCTCTCGAGAGGTTTGGTCGCTCACAGTTCTAGTGTGCCATGCACCGGGCTATAGGTTTCGGAATTGGTGTAGATAGAAATACCTCGCAAAGTGGCGTTTTCATCGAGAAGACGGCGCCTTTCGATTCCCTCAAAGAGCCACATGAATTCCGAAATTGCTCTAGGGCTCGAGACGGTTCATTCAACTTCGCCCACGGCTTCTGCAGGACGCACGCGATAGGCGCGTAGCCTGCCGATAAGGGATGCGGGCCCGCTCACGACGAGGCGCACCATGTTTCCTTCGTACGCCCTTTCATGCACCACCATGCCGGCCTCGATTGCCGCCAGCACCGAGCCTTCGCGCTGCGGAACGCGTAGTTCAGCGTCAAGAATGGGATCGGAGTGAAGAGCATGGTCGATGGCCTCAAGCAGCGCATCGATTCCTTCCCCCGTGCGGGCGGAGACCAACACTTCACCGCGAGACGCAAGACCTGCGCGCTCGTGTACCGCAAGCAGATCGATCTTGTTCAGCACTTCAACGCGCGGCTTCTTCAGTGCGTCCAACTCGGCCAGCACTTTCTCCACCTGTTCTTTTTGCTCCTCGCCGTAGCCTGAGGCTGCGTCGCGCACATGAAGCAGCACCTCAGCCTGTTCGACTTCTTCCAAGGTGGCGCGAAAGCTCGTGACCAGCGTGTGGGGCAGGTTGCGGATGAATCCCACGGTGTCCGACAGCAACACCTGGCGCCGGCTGGGCAGATTCACAACGCGAAGTTTCGGATCGAGCGTGGCAAACATGCGCGATGACTGCAGAACCTGCGCGCCGGTGAGCTGATTGAACAGCGTGCTCTTGCCCGCGTTGGTATAGCCGACCAGCGCCACTGTTGGAACTGGCACAGACTCGCGACGTTGTCGCTGCTGGCGGCGCACCCGCCGCACCGACTCCAAATCAATCTTGACTTGATCAATGCGCCGCTGAATCTTGCGGCGATCCGTCTCGAGCTGTGTTTCACCGGGCCCGCGCGTGCCGATTCCGCCGCCAAGTTGCGACATGGCTTTACCCCGGCCCGTGAGCCGCGGCAGCATGTATTCAAGCTGTGCCAGTTCCACCTGCAACTGGCCTTCGCGGGTCCGGGCATGACGCGCAAAGATGTCCAGGATAAGCTGCGTGCGGTCCAGCACGCGGCATGGCAGAGCGGCCTCGAGGTTGCGCAGTTGGGTCGGCGAGAGGTCGTGATCGAACAGCACAAGGCCCGCTTCGGTCGATGCGGCGACGCCGGCAATTTCTTCCACTTTCCCGGCTCCCACCAGTGTGGCGGGATCGGGCCGTGGGCGACGCTGGAGCAATTCAGCCGCGACTTCGGCACCCGCGCTCGCCACAAGCTCGCGAAACTCCGCCAGAGATTCCTCGACGCCGAATCCGGCGGCATCCGAGGAAACTGACTCCCTGTCCGCTGCCGGCGCATGCGCCACCGCACCGCCCTCCGCAGCCGCAGCAGCGCGCTGCGACGCAGCCAGACGAGCAGCCGCCAAGCCTGCTCGATTCTTCGCGGAGCGGCCGGTGAAGTCGACGCCAACCAGAACAGCGCGCTCCGGCCGCACAGCTAGGCGATCCGCGTCTGTCGCCTGTTGGGCGTGCAGCCGCGACCGCCTGCCGCGCATGTCAGTCTTCTTGGAGCGAACGATCACACCATCTTCAACATCTGCCTGGCGGGCTTAACGTTGCTCCGCCGTGGCTGCAGCCGGCGTCGGCGCCGGTACTGCGGATGGGCCAAGCCCCGTGTGCCCAACTGCGGGGCGATGCTCCGCCGTATGGAGGACGCTCCGGTTACTGACCACGGTTGAAATGGCGTGTTTGAAGATCAATTGCTCCTGGCTGTTGTTTTCAAGCAGCACTGAGTACTTATCGAAGGAGCGGATCTTTCCAGTCAACTTGACGCCGCTGACCAGATAAATCGTGATCGGAGTTTTATCTTTGCGAACGGTATTCAGGAAGGTGTCCTGAATATTCTGTGCCGGCTTGTTTTCCATGTGCCGATCTCCTGCTTTCGTAGAGTAGGGTGTTGGGTGCAACCATCCTGCACTTTCGTGAAAATACAAATCCGCGGGCGCGGCGCCGGAAGCCCCGGTTCCGCCTGATCCCGCAATGTGTCAACAATAGCGAGGTTCACTCACCTTTTCAACTCCGCCCATTGCATACAGTGACGAGCCGCATTGGGTTTCTGACTCGACCGCCTGAAATTGAACTCCTTTTTGTGCGCGGCTGCTACCCTATTGGGGTGCAAGACCGCGCTCAATCTGCCGTGCATTCCGCTTCGAAAAGCCAACGGGTTTCCATGCCCGTTCCGATGTTAGATCTGAAGCGGCAGTACGAACCCCTGCACCGTGAGCTGCTTGAAGCCCTCGGGCATGTACTGGAGACGCAACACTTTATCCTCGGTGAGCCGGTAGCCGCCTTCGAAGAAGCCGCGGCCACTCACCTGGGCGTCTCTCACGCTATTGGATGCGCGTCAGGCACCGACGCACTCTGGCTGGCGCTGGCTGCCGCCGAAATTTCGTCAGGATCGGCCGTGATCACCACTCCTTTTAGCTTTTTCGCCTCGGTGAGCTCGATTCTGCGAGCGGGCGCCCGGCCCGTGCTGGCCGACATCGACCCAACCAGCTTCAATCTCGATCCCGCTGCCGTCCAGGCTGTCCTGGCAGGCAAAGACGGCGACGCGGTCAAAGCTATCCTTCCGGTACACCTTTATGGCCAGCCCGCCGACATGGCACGGTTTGCCGGGATCGCCAAGACCCGTAACCTCAAACTCATCGAAGACGCCGCTCAGGCTTTTGGCGCTATGTGGGGTCGCATTGCCGCCGGCGGCCTGGGCGACATTGCCGCCTTCAGCTTCTACCCCACCAAAAATTTGAGCGCCGCGGGCGACGCCGGCATGGTCACGACCAACTCAGCGGAACTGACCGAACGCGCTCGGATGCTGCGCCAGCACGGCATGCGCCGCCGCTACCATCACGACGAAGTCGGATGGAATGCCCGCATGGACGGCTTTCAGGGCGCAATCCTCAAGGTCAAGCTGAAGTACATCGACGGATGGAACCAGGCGCGTCACTTGATCGCCAGGCGCTATCATGCGCTCTTTCACGCCGCAGGACTGGCCGAAGCCGGCGCGTGCCCGGGCAAGGGTATCGTTTTGCCGCACGAAGTTCCCGGCAGCAAGCATGTCTGGCATCAGTATGTGATCCGGACGAAACGCCGCGACGCGTTACGCGATTTCCTCGCCGAACGCAAAATTGGAAGCGAGATTTATTACCCCGTCCCGCTCCACATGCAGGAAGCTTTGAAGCGTCTCGGCTACGGCGAAGGCAGTTTCCCTGAAGCCGAGCGCGCTGCCCGCGAAGTCCTCGCTCTGCCCATCTTCCCCGAGTTACGCAAAGACGAGCAGGAAACCGTCGTCGCCGCCATCGCAGATTTCCAGAGCTGAGATCCGTCCTCTCATCTCGCAGTTCCCTGTCTGCTTTTCTGTTTCTCTGCTTCTCTGGCGACCATCCTCCCATGCCGTAAAATCAACCCCAGCATGAAATGCCCCTATTGCGGCTTCGGACAGGACCGCGTTGTCGATTCGCGGGAAAGCAAGGAAGCCGACTCCATTCGCCGCCGCCGCGAATGTGAAAAATGCAACCGCCGCTTCACTACCTACGAGCGGATTGACGAAATCCCCTACATGGTTGTCAAAAAAGACGGCCGCCGCGAACGCTTCGACCGCGAAAAAATCCTGCGCGGCCTGCTCCGCGCATGCGAAAAGCGTCCCGTCTCCTCCGTACAACTGGAAAAAATCGTCGACGCCACGGAGAGTTTTCTCATCGATGCCCCAGAGCGCGAACGCACCACCAGTGAAATCGGCGAACTGATCATGAACGAGCTCAAGGGCCTCGACACGGTCGCCTACATCCGCTTCGCTTCGGTCTACCGCGACTTCAAAGACGTCCGCGAATTCAAGCAGGAGCTAGAAGGCCTGCTCGATTCCCACCGCGGCAAAAGCAAGAACTGACTGTTTCGCGATCAGGAAGAACCCGACCAAGTGAGAGATCTCGTCAAGCAGTCACCTCTATAGGCCGCGTAACAGCTGGTTATTTTGAGACTGGCAGGGTAGTATTCTGACTCTCTCCCCGAAACACTTAAAGGAGCGTCAATGAAACTCCGATCCCTCTGTCTTTGTCTTCTCGTGTGTGCCACCGCGGCAACTCCCGCCCGCAACCAGGCGAAAAAGACAGTAAGTAGCGAAGCCGATCTGCCGCGCTTCAGCTTTCCGCTGGACCAGCCCGCCAGCCAATTACTCTCCGCCAAGGATGCCGCTTTCGCGCCTTTCGCCAAGCAAGTTGGGGCTGCCGTCGAGTCGGTTCTCTCCGGCTACTCGATTACCGACAAGCAGACCTTGCGCGATTTGCTCTTCGCTAAAGCGCAGCTAGAGATTCTGGACGGCAACGCCAAGGATGCTCTCGCTCTGCTCGACCAGGTTCGCGACCTTCAGGAAAAACCTGCGGCTAAACTCACGTCCGGCCTATCCCTGCGCTCCATCGCACAAGCATGTCAGGATACTGGATCGCTCGGTGGGCCCGCCTTCGAACAGGCGTTTCAGAAACACTTCTCTGAGGCCATCAATCCTCTGTCCTGGGCTCCCGTCCAGGACACGGTCAAGAGCATGCGCAGCAACTACGAGATCATGTCTCCCGATCTGCTGGCCGCAAACGTCAAGCAAGATCTTGATCCGCAGGTGGCGAAGACCGGCGGCTTGGACCTTCCCAGCGCGGAAGAACTGGTGAATATTCGCGTCGTCGGCGAAATACAGCTGCCCCTCGCCAAGATAGCTCTTGCCGTGCTCGAGCCTTACATCACTGCGCATTCGGTCAAGAAGCCCGACATCTGGGCTGCGCGCGACGTGACTCTCGCACAGTCAGACAAGCTGCACCCGGTGCGCATCGCCATCTTCGACTCCGGCGTGGATACTTCGCTCTATCCCAATCAACTCTTCGTCGATCCCAACCCCGACGGCCACGGCCCGCACGGCCTTGCCTTCGACACGCAGGGCAATCTTTTCGCCGGCGACCTGCAACCTCTCACCGACGAGCAAAAGGCCACCTACCCAAAGTTCCTTTCACTCTCGCAGGGACTCGACGACCTGCGGAACGGCATCGACTCCGAGGACGCAGCCGCGACGCGCAAAACGCTCTCAACCATGCCCGCCGACCAGCTTGCGCCGTTCTTGAAGACGGTCGATTTCCTCGGCCAATACGCGCACGGAACGCACGTAGCCGGGATTGCAGTGCACGGCAACCCCGCTGCGCAGCTTGTCGTAGTGCAGTTCAATGATGGGTTGGCCGATCTGCCCTTCGAGCCCACCGTCGCATGGGCCGAGAAGTTCAAGGCCGATTTCCAACAAGTGGGCGATTACCTCCGCTCCCATGACGTGCGCGTGGTGAACATGAGCTGGGGCGATTATGTGAGCGAGTTTGAGCAGTGGCTCGACAAGACCAGCTCAGAAAAAGATGCCGAAAAGCGCAAGCAGATGGCGAGCGCCATCTATGACGTGTGGCGCGAAGGCGTTGACGACGCAATCAAGGCCGCGCCCAACACGCTGTGGATTTGCGCGGCCGGAAACTCTGACAGCAATGCCAGCTTCGTGGGCGATGTGCCCGCTTCGCTCGAGGAGCCGAACCTCATCGCGGTAGGCGCGGTTGACCAGGCCGGAGACGAAACAAGCTTCACCAGCTACGGCAAGACCGTGGTGCTTGACGCCAACGGATACGAGGTTGAAAGCTATCTGCCCGGCGGCACCAAAATGCGGTGGTCCGGAACGTCCATGGCGTCGCCCAACGTGGCCAACCTGGCAGCCAAGCTCATCGCACTCGATCCCAAGCTGCCCCCCGAACAGACCATCGCTCTGATGAAAGAGAGCGCCACAACCAGCGCCGATGGCCGCCTCCATCTCATCGACCCCAGGAAGACCATAGAACGGCTCAAGGAGGATATGGCGCGGAAATAGCCACGGTTCATCGGACGGCAGTATGGCAATCTGGCTTCGCGCTCTTGGACAAACGAGTGGGCAGATTTGTTCGGCTTGGAGGCCGCGAGAATCCTTTGCTCATTTTTCCTCCTCTTTCGCCAAAATAGAGTTGGAGCGCACCTCGACCGGTCGCGATCCCGATTCCAGGAACGCGGTCTAAGTCTTTTCCGCAGACGACTCTGCGGATAACTCCTTTGCTGAGGGAACTTTGGCTGCGCAGCCTCTCGGCAAACGTAACAGAATGAGGAATTTGCTCCCAGAGACCCGAGAGGGGCACGGCTGTATCTTCTAATCAGCTATGGCAGAGATAAAGACACATCGCATTACACTCATCCCCGGCGACGGCATCGGCCCTGAAGTCACGCAAGCCGTCGTCCGCATCCTCGAAGCCACCGGCATCAAGTGGGAGTGGGAGCGACACGCTGCAGGCGCTGAGGCCTTCGAAATCTTCGGCGAATACATTCCGGCTGCACTCTACGAATCCATCGAGCGCAACAAGGTCGCACTCAAGGGTCCCGTCACAACCCCGATCGGTGGCGGGTTCAAGAGCATCAACGTCACGTTGCGCAAAAAGTTCGACCTCTTCGCCAACTTCCGGCCCATCAAGAATCTTCCCGGCATGGAAACAAAGTGGCCCGGTGTCGACCTGATCATCGTGCGCGAAAACACCGAGGGCGAATACGTCGGTCTCGAGCACGAGGTCGTTCCCGGCGTGGTCGAGAGCATCAAGGTCATCACCGAGAAAGGCTCAACGCGCATCGCGAAGTTTGCATTTGAATACGCGCGCAAGCACGGCCGCAAAAAGATTCACTCGGTGCACAAAGCCAACATCATGAAGTTGTCCGACGGCCTGTTCCTGCGCTGCGCGCGTAAAGTGGCCGAAGGCTTCCCTGAGATTTATTACGGCAAGCACATTATCGACAACACCTGCATGCAGCTGGTCATGAATCCGTATCAATACGACACACTACTGCTCGAGAATCTCTACGGTGACATCGTCAGCGATCTCTGCGCAGCGTTCGTTGGCGGCCTCGGTCTCGTTCCCGGCGCGAACCTCGGCCATGAATGCGCCATCTTTGAAGCCGTCCACGGCTCGGCGCCGGACATCGCCGGCAAAGACCTTGCGAATCCGACGGCTCTTCTGCAATCGGCCATCCTGATGCTCCGCCATCTCGACGAAGAAGCCACGGCCGACAGAATCCACAAGGCCCTTGAGACCGTCTACGGCGAGCGCAAAACGCTCACGCGCGATGTAGGCGGCACTGCCGGAACGAGCCAATTCGCCGATGCGGTACTGGCGGCAATGGGATAAAGACAAGAAGTAGGCAACAGGGAATCCGGAGTGGAAAACAGAAATGACTCACTACCTGCTTTTTTACGAACTTGTCGACGACTACCTCACGCGACGCACGGAGTTTCGCGACGTTCATCTGGGCCTGGCGTGGAAAGCGAGCGAGCGCGGCGAACTAGTGCTCGGCGGAGCGTTGGCCAATCCTGTCGACGGCGCCGTGCTGCTTTTCAAAGGCGATTCGCCTGAAGTTGCCGAGCGCTTCGCAAAATCAGATCCCTACGTTGCCAACGGCCTGGTAAAACGATGGTATGTGCGCGAGTGGACGACCGTCGTGGGAGAAGGCTGCGCAAATCCTAGACGCCCAGCGGAAGTTCCGGCCAGCAGCTGACGACTCCGGAAACTGCGGGTCCGTTCCGCAGCCGTAACGCGCAGGTAATAAAGCGGCTCCTGCGATCCTCGTGTACAGGAGATCCTCCTGTACACTGGAGTGTTCAAGGCCATGCAAATCAAGCACCCAATCGGCATCCTCGGCGCCACCGGAATGGTGGGCCAGCGCTATATTCAGCTCCTCGAGGACCATCCCTGGTTCGAAATCACCTGGCTTGCGGCCAGTGACCGCTCCAGCGGAAAAACCTACGGCGAAGCCGCCAAGTGGCGCCTCGATACGCCGCTCCCAGAGCGCATCGCCCAAATGCCTGTCTCCCCTGCTGAGCCCGACGGGGCGCCCGGCATCATCTTCGCTTCCGTCGATGCTGCCATTGCCCGTGAGCTCGAGCCCAAATTCGCGGACGCGGGCTGCGCTGTTCTTTCCAACTCAAGCGCCTTCCGGATGACCCCCAATGTGCCGCTGGTCATTCCCGAAGTGAATGCCGACCACCTCCACCTCATCGAGGAGCAGCCTTCGCGCAAGCAGTCGGGCGGCTACATGGTCACGAATCCGAACTGCTCCACCATCGGCCTCGTCATGGCTCTCAAGCCCCTTGAAGATCGCTTCGGCATCGAGCAGATCTTTGTCACCACCATGCAGGCAGTCAGCGGCGCCGGTTATCCGGGCGTGGCATCGATGGACATCCTCGACAACGTTGTTCCCTACATCGGCGGCGAAGAAGAGAAAATGGAAGCCGAGACGCTTAAGCTTCTAGGGCGGCTTGACGGCCACGCTGTCGCTCCGCTTGCGGCAAAGATAACAGCCCATTGCAACCGCGTGCCGGTCGTCGATGGCCACACCGAATGTGTCTCCATCAAGTTGCGCAAGAAAGCCACGGCGGATGAAATCCTTACCGCGTGGGACGGGTACAAGCCGCTCGCTGGCCGCGATCTGCCGTTCGCCCCCAAGCAGCCTGTGCAATTCGCCGCGCAGCCTGACCGTCCGCAGCCGCGCCTCGACCGCAACCGTGAGAGAGGCATGGCCATCACCGTCGGCCGCTTGCGCCCGTGCGGCCTGCTCGACTGGAAGTTTGTTCTGCTTTCCCACAACACCGTGCGTGGCGCTGCAGGCGCTACCATTTTGAATGCAGAGCTGCTGGCCAGCCTCGGCAAACTGGAGCCCCTCACCGAAGCAGCAGCGCGCGTCTGAAACGCGACATTTGCACAATGGATATTTCCACATGAGTATCGTTGTGATGAAGTTCGGCGGCACGTCGGTCGAAGATCCGATCGCCATTACGCGCACCGCGGGCATTGTGTCTGGGCGGCTGGCGCTCGGCAAGCGGCCCGTTGTGGTGGTGAGTGCGCTCGCCAAAGTTACGGACCAGTTGTTGCGCGCGGCTACTGCGGCGGCGTCAGGCGACCGCACCGGCGCACTCGCGATCAGTTCGCGTCTTCGCTGCAGGCATCGCGACACGGCGACGGCGCTCGTGAAAAACTCTGCCGAGCTTGTCACACTGATCGACCAGAAGTTCGATTCGCTCGACGAAGTTCTGCGCGGCCTGGCTGCCATTCTCGAGCTCACGCCGCGCATCTCCGATCTCGTCTCCAGCTATGGCGAGCGGATTTCGAGCCGCATCGTCGCTGCAGCATTCCGTGAACGCGGCATGGATGCGGCACACGTGGACGCGCGCGACGTAATCGTCACCGACTCGCAATTCGGGAAGGCAATTCCGCAGGACAGCATCATTGAAAAGCGCGCCGCTGAAGAGTTGTGCCCGCTCCTCGACCAGAACAAGGTCCCGGTGATGGGCGGTTTCATTGCTTCGAATGAAGACGGCATTACCACCACACTTGGCCGCGGCGGATCCGACTTTACCGGAGCGCTGGTGGGTGGAGCGCTTAACGCGAGCGCCATCGAAATCTGGACAGACGTCGACGGCATCATGACCTGCGATCCACGCGTCTGCGCCGACGCGCTGCGCGTCAAAGTCATCAGTTTTGAAGAAGCTGCTGAACTCGCGTACTTCGGCGCCAAGGTGCTGCACCCAGCCACGATTCTGCCCGCAGTCAAAAAGAATATCCCGGTCCTCGTGCTCAACAGCAGGAACCCTTCCAACGAGGGAACGCGCATCATTTCGCTGGCGCCCCACTGCAAGAGCCCCTTCAAATCCATTGCAGTGAAAAAGAAGCTGAGCATCATCGATGTGGTCGCCAGCCGCATGCTGATGACCCATGGCTATCTGAGCGAGATTTTTGCCATTTTCGACAAACACCAGTGCCCGGTGGACATGGTTTCGACCAGCGAAGTTTCGGTCTCGCTCACCGTCGACTCGAATGACAAGCTACCCGCGATTGCGGCGGACCTGGGCAAGCTGGCCGATGTGAAATACGAGGGAAAGAAGGCTCTGGTCTGCATGGTCGGCGAGGACATTCGCGGGCAAAGCGGCATGGCAGCCCAGGTTTTTGGAGCGATTCGCCACATCAACGTGCGCATGATTTCGCAAGGGGCAAGCGAAATCAACATGAGCTTCATGATTGAAGAAGAGGATGCCGATGAGGCCGTGCGGTCACTGCACGCGGCCTTCTTTCAGAATCCCGACCCGGCCGTGTTCGACGTGGAAGCTCACAAAAAACAGCTTCTAGCCTCTAGCTCCTAGCTGCTAGCTTGTGGATATCCTCCTCAACAGGCACAGCCCTGCTGCACACGGCGGTGGAGATCTATTTCGTCAAGGCCGGAGCAGGCAGAATTTACATAATCAAAGTCTCTTAGCTAAAAGCTAGAGGCTGACAGCTAGGAGCTCAGTCGGAATGCTTTTTCTCGTCCTTGGTAAAGGCAAGACCGGATCTCTCGTTGCCGAGGTGGCGCGCGAGCGCGGCCACGGTGTGCGCGCTTATGACGTATACGAGAACGAACACGCATCGGCACTGACTGCGCCCAATCTCGCAGGCGTCGATGCGGTCATCGATTTCACAACGCCGGAAGCTGCGGTTGAAAACATCCGCGCCGTGTTGGCGCTCGGCTGCCGCATCGTCGTGGGCACCACGGGTTGGTATGGGCAGCTTGCGGAATTGAAGGCCATAGCCCACCGGCGCAACGGCGCTCTGCTCTACGGAACCAATTTCTCGATTGGCGTGCAAAAGCTGTTCCGGCTGACCGCTGAATTGGCCAAGCTGGACGGCTACCGGTTTGCCATCGGCGAAACGCACCACACCTCGAAGATCGATGCCCCTTCGGGAACGGCGATCACGCTCAGGGAGATCATCGAAACGGTCAGGCCTGGTATCGAAATTCCAGTCGAGTCGCACCGTGTGGGAGACGCGAACGGCGAGCATATTGTGACCGCGACCAGCGAATACGACACGCTGGAACTGCGGCATGATGCCCGCTCGCGACGCGGCTTTGCCCTTGGAGCGGTGCGCGGAGCGGAATGGGTGCACGACAAGTCCGGGGTCTGGGAGTTCCGCGAGATCTTCGATCAGTTGTAAAGGCGCTAAGCGTCGACGTGGATCGCCGGCTATTTCCACACGCTTCGTGCTGGCAGTAAATGATGACAACTTGAAGACAACTTGCACAGCATTTCCGTGCTAGGATTGGTGCCACATCGAGCTCCCGCGCGGAGCCGATTCCTGTTCCCGATCGCTCAATTTCGCCATTGGCCACAACGAAAAAGGAGGCGGACATGATTCTCCGATCAGCCGCACTCGCCGCCGTCTCAGTTCTCTTCTCTGCAACAGCCCTCCCCGCCCTTGCTACCGACACGCCCTCTGCGGACGCAGGTGTCTCGAAGATCCGCATTGTGCGCCTCAGCGAGGTGAAAGGTGCGGTAAAGATGGATCGCGCGATTGGCCGCGGAATGGAACCCGCGGTAGCGAATATGCCAATCGTGGAAAAGAGCTTGCTGCGCACTGACGAGGGCGTGGCAGAAGTCGAATTTGAAGACAACAGCACACTGCGGCTGGCTCCGAACACTGTAGTCCAATTCGAGCAACTGAATCGGCAGGCAACCGGCGCCACCGCTTCGTCGGTTCGCGTGTTGCGTGGAACAGCCTATGTGAGCCTGGTGAAGACACGCGGCAATTCGTTTGATTTGCTATTTGCCAAGCAGGGCCTTGCCCTGGAACCGGGCAGCCACATTCGCCTGGAACTGGATGACGCACAAGCGAACGTGGCGGTGCTGGATGGCACGGTGCGCGTGGATGGGCCAGCGGGGGCCGAAGAGGTCGCCCGAAAAAAGACAGTAACGTTCCATCTGGCCGATCAGGGCCAGCCGACAGTAGAGAAACAGATTGCCGCAGAGCCCTACGATAGCTGGGATCAGACAGCAACCGGCTACCACGCACGCACGGCCGCCTACAACGCGCTGAGCAGCACTCCGTATAGCTACGGGCTGAACGACATGGCGTACTACGGGGGTTTCATGGACGCGGGAGGCTGCGGTTCCATGTGGCGTCCCTATTTCACGAGCGCAGCTTGGGATCCATTTTCGAATGGTTCATGGGCCTACTACTCCGGTGCCGGCTACTCGTGGGTGTCGCCATATCCGTGGGGATGGACACCGTATCACTATGGAAGCTGGTCGTTCTGTCCCGGCACGGGATGGGGATGGCAGCCCGGTGGGGCATGGAATGGTTTGAACAATGGCACAGGACTGTTCGCAAGTGGCGGCCCGGTGCACTTCCAGCCACCGCCAGGCCGGGTCCCCCGACCGGGCGAATCGACAGTGATGCCGGTGAACTTGACGCCCCTGGTGCGATCGGAACTGGCCTCGCCTGAATCGTTTGTCTTTCGCAAAGACTCGGCGGGACTGGGAATTCCTCGCGATGAGCTTGGGAAACTCGACAAGCTCTCAAGGCAAACCGTGGAACGAGGCGCGGCGAGCGCCCGGATTTATCTCAGCGCCCCAGCCATGATGAGCAGCGGACGCGCGGTGAATGCCAGCGTCGGCCCGATCGCCATGCATCGGGGGTCTGCGCCGGCGACATCCGAATCTTACGGATTCGAGTCGGCCGAACGCGGCGGCCCCTCAAACGTTCGCGCCCCGTCTGGCGCATCGGGTGGGATGCCGAGCAGGGCTTCCGGGCCCGCGCCGTCCTCTGGAGGCCACAAGTAGAGCCGACGAATCGCACCCCACGAATCAATCACTGATAATTGCCGCGCGAGCGTCCGTGCGTTGGCACGATGACGTCCATCAAGCCGCCTGAAAGTCGCTGCGAGCTCGTCTCCCTCGGCTGAGTTCACAGTTGGGAGTTTCCCAGGACTTACGACGAGCTGAGACATGCCGCCATCCCTTCAGGCACAAATACCTTGGCACTAGTGACGATGTTTTTGATCGGGCAGCCAACTCGAGGGCCCGAGCTGGAATCCCCCTTTGTATGAAAACGAAATGGCAGTTTCCAGCAATTCTTCTGGGGGCGGTGCTGACGTGTGGGCCGGCTCTCGGTTGGAGCGAGTCCACGACAGTCCAGGAAAACAGTGCGAAGCAGGACATGAAAGACGCGGGACACGAAACCAAGAATGCCGCGAAAGACGTCGGACACGGCACGAAACAAGGCACAAAGAAGGTCTACCACTCGACCAAGCGAGGAACGAAGAAAGCCTGGCACAAGACGGAGAATACGACGAAGGGTACTGTCCATGGGGCAAAGGAAGGTGCAAAGCAGCCAGATTAAGGCTGCACACTTCGAATGCTCAGCGCTGGTCGAGGGAGAAGATGACCCTAATAGTTGTCTGTACCTCGACGGGCTGGTTGTTGAGCATGTAAGGGCGATAGCGCCAGGTCTTCACCGCGTCCATCGCTGGACCGCGCAAAATGGCGGGTCCGCTGATCACATGAAGTCCCTCAATCGCGCCTGTCTTGGAGATGTTTGCGCCTAACATGATCGTTCCGCTGACACGTGCTGCCTTTGCGAACTCGGGATAGATTGGCGCTGTCTTGTGAATCAACATTCCTTCAGCTACGCCGGCAGAGATGGCGGAGACACCCGGGACTACTTTCAAGTTGTTCTGGCTACCGAAGATCTGGCCAGGAACGGCCTCGCTGGTTTCAATTGCGCCTGGTGCGAAGCTGGCGGGCGCTTCTTCCACTGAAGAAGGTTTCTTCATCGCGCCTGAGATGCGTGAAGGCGCGCTCAGCTGCGCATTCATCATGTCAGACGCCACTGGAGTGGTTTGCGCGCCCGTCTCGGGGGTCGCCAGGGCGGCCGGCGAGGGCTTGGCTATCGACTTGGCCTCAGTTGGAGCTGCACTTGAGCTGGGGGCCGCGCTTTCGGTCGGAGGAACCGAGGCCTGCGCCGTCGAAGGGGCTGGTGCATTTTGCCGCGACGATGGCATGAAGACAAGCATGATCAAACCCACAACGACCAAGGGCACTCCCGCGAGCAAAGCCCATCGCACCCAGGGGCGCTGCGGCTTAGCGGGATCGCTCGTGTCCACTTGCCGAAAGAGCGGCGCGGCAGCAGCCGAGGCGCTTTCAACAGGCGCGGCTGCGCGTGCCACAAGCTGTGGACCGCTGGGCGGTGTGATGCGTTTCTTTACAGGCGCCGGTTCGGCAGCAGGGGTCGGTTCGGGACTGACTTCGGAGGACTTGCCTGCGGGCGCGTGCGCGGTGCGAATCCAGAGGCTGTCCCACGCACTGAAATCGGTAGACGGCGGATCGCCGGAAGGCTGTGGCTCCCCTGGATGCGGTTTTCCATTGGCGCGGCGCAGCTCATCGGGTTGGACTTCAGGCTGAGAGGCCGCCTTAGGAGTTTCCGCGGATTGAGAGAACGGCTGAAGGTCTGGGCGGCGAGCCTTGCTGGAATAATCGTAGGCTGGAGCGCTGTACCCTCCCGGTTCCGGAGCGGTCGGAGCAGCCGGAGCGACGGGCGCAGGCGGCGCATCCAGAATGAATTCCGGCGCGACCGGCTCGGGCAGCAGAAAGTCCTTCGGATCGAGAACTTCGGTCTCTTCTGGATGCACGGGAGACGGAGCGGAAATAACGGGAGGGGGAGGGATTGCCGCCACCTCGGCCTCGGCCGGCGCGTCGCTCACATCTTCAGGAAGTGGCAGGAAATCGCGTGCACCCGCACGCATGCAATCCCGCAAAAGGTCGGGATCGTTCCGCATCGAGTAGACCATCACGATGGCGGTATTGAAGGCGGCTATGCTTTCGACGATCTGGAGCGCGTAGCTCTGATCGCTATCCACGTCGATCATCACGACGTCGAAGTGCTCCTCCATCAAGTTCGGGATATCTGCAAGACTCGCCGGATAATCGATAAATTCGCGCACGTTGCGCGCTTCGGCGCCGGAGAGGGCTTTGACCATTACGCTGCGATGCGCGGCATTGGGTCCGATGAGGGCAATCGTGGTGCTCGTGGATCGAGTCGGTTCTAGGTTGGGATCCTGAAGGGTGGTCGCCATTTCAGTTCTGCCGCTCATAGGTCCTTCATCCTTCTTGCCGGAGCATGGGGATAAGAAGCATCAAGTCTTTGCTGCGAGCCACCCCTCGCCTCGGCCGTTGTGACAGACGCGAAAGACGCGTGCACACCGCGGTTGTCGGCGTTGTGGCAAGCTCGACTAGCAGTTACAGCGAGATCTGTGGGAAAAGCGACTGCAACCTGCAATTTTGGTTTTTAAAACGTTGCAGGGTGAAGCTTTATCTATTCAAAGCAACTACAGACTGCTCGGCGTTTCGGCAAAGCAAATGCTGGTACTGGTTGGAATTCCCCTGTGAGGGAATGGTATACGCGGAGCCGGTCCCGGTGGAACTGCCCGTTTGTTACCCGGACATGCCTTTGGTCACGAAGGCAGGGAGGGGCGCGCTTGCAATTTGGAACGAGGTTTGCTTTCAGGTGGTGAGATTTGAAAGATTTGCGGCCAATGCCTTTAATCTAGGCTCATGCTCCTTCGCCCGGCCGTGCCTGCAGACATTCCCCGCATCGTTGCGCTGGAGCGCACTCCTGGCGCCCGCCAATTCGTTGGCCAGTGGACGGAGGAGCGCCACCGAGCCACTTTCGCCGGGGCCGATGCGCGCTATTTTGTGACCGCATCCGGCCCGGACGAATTGCAAGCCTACGTCATATTGCGCGGGCTCAGCGAAGAGAGCGGCGCTATCGAGTTGAAGCGCATCGTGGTGGCCAATCCGGAACGCGGACTAGGACGCCGGATTTTGGCGGAAGTGATTCGAACCGCGTTCGAGGAATTCCATGCACACCGACTCTTCCTCGACGTGTATGAGGACAACGCCCGCGCGCGACACCTCTACGAAAGCCTCGGCTTTGTGTACGAAGGCACGATGCGCGACGCAGCTCGGCGCGGGGAGAGGTATTGCAACCTGCGGCTCATGTCGATGCTGGAAAGCGAATACCGAAACCAGGATTAGGACCTGGGATAGCCGACGGGCGATAAGAGCTGCAATGGCATTCAATTCCTGGCGATTCGTGCATTCTTATCCACGCCCAACGGGTATACACTCACCAATGATGGAAACGACAGGGTGCGGCACGGCAATCGTCACGCCTTTCCGGGCGGACGGGGCCATCGACGAGCAGGCTCTGCGGGCGCTGGTGCGCTGGCAAGTGGACGCAGGCATCGATTTTCTGGTGGCCTGCGGATCGACGGGCGAGGCGGCGACGCTCGATGAAGGGGAATGGCTGGACACGATCCGCATCGTCATCGATGCAGCGGACGGACGCGTGCCGGTGTGGGCCGGATGTACACATAACTCCACGCGCACCTTGCTCCGCCAGGCTGTGTTGCTCCGGGATGTTGATGGCATCGATACGATCCTCTCCGCCAATCCCTACTACAACAAGCCCAGCCAGGAAGGTCAGTTTCAACATTTCCTGGCGCTGGCAAATTCGGTGTATCCGATCCCGGTGTGCCTGTATAACGTGCCGGGGCGAACAGCGGCAAATCTCGAGGCGATGACGGTCGTCAGGCTGGCCGACGCCGCGCCGAGTATTCAGGCCATCAAGGAAGCCAGCGGAAACCTGGGCCAAATTGCCAAGTTAATCCACCACTTGCCCCGTTCCTTCAAAGTCTTTTCAGGCGACGACGGCCTGGCGCTTGCGACCATTGGCGTCGGCGCGCATGGACTCATTAGCGTGGCCTCAAATGAAGCGCCAGCCGAAGTGGGACAGATGGTCCGCGCTGCGCTCCGCGACGAGTGGGCCATGGCGCGGCAGATTGAATCCAAATACGCAAATCTCTTCGAAGCCAATTTCTGGGATTCAAATCCCGGACCCGTGAAGACCGTGCTCAACCTGATGGGCAAGTGCAAGGAGAACGTGAGGCTGCCGCTTGTGGCGCCCGACGCGAATACACGTGCACGCCTGGAACGGTTGGCAGGAGACCTTGGTCTGCTCAAGTGCGTCCCGGCCGGCCAATTGGACTGACTCCTTCCCGACCTGCCGCCACAGCGTGCCTGCAGGATGAATCTCATCCGCCGGACTAAGAATTCCGCTGAGGTTGTTGTGCTTGAGCGCATCAATCCGCGCTGTTATCGAACCTAGGCAACCGCCAGTTCTCGCGCGTACTCGATGTCTTCGCGCCGATCGAGCACCACGCTCAGATTCATCAATGCTCTTGAAGAGCAGGCCGGGCACTCCCGGTTCGCATCGCTCACGCAATTACAGTCAAGGCAAAGAACTGCATGGTCCAGGGGAATCGCCGATCTCTTGGTCAGGGATGTCAACTTCTCCATTGAGTTTTCTCACCTTCCCATTAGATGAAGATCGAGGTCGATAGTTGCTATCACTAACACCAAGGTAGTAGGTGTCCCCGCTCGAAGCTGGAAATACGCGCTGTCGGCCATCCGTGAGATTTTGCCTGTATAGTCGCGAACTCCTCCTGCCAAATGTCGAAATACGTCTCTCGCGGGCGTCATGATAGTGGCGGACATGAATTCCGCTAAAATCCAAACCGGAGGAATTCCGATGCAATACCTATTCACGCTGTACGCCGATGAGAGTGGTTGGGAAAAAATGACGCCCGAGCAGCAGCAACAGGGAGTTGGTGCGTACGCGGCCTACACTGAGGCGCTCAAAGCCGCTGGCGTGCTCAAGAGCTCCAATCGCCTGCAGCCCAGTTCTTCTGCAACCACCTTGCGCACCACCAACAGCAAAACGCAGGTCCTCGACGGGCCGTTTGCGGATTCAAAAGAACAGCTCGGCGGATACTACCTCATCGATGTCCCCGATCTCGATGCAGCCCTCGCATGGGCCGGGCGTTGTCCTGGCGTTGGGCATGGCGTCGTCGAGGTGCGAGCGATCTGGTCGATGGACCCGGCAACCCAGAAGTATGAGGGAGAAGTCTCTCTCGCAGCTAAGAAGTGAACCTGATGACCAACAACTCGTGCAGCGGCGCGCAGGCAAGCATCACTGCCGATGCGGTGGCGCGCCGCAGCTATGGCAAGTTAGTTGCGTTTCTCGCCGCGCGCACCCGCGATGTGGACGCGGCGGAAGACGCGCTTGCGGAAGCATTCGCATCAGCGCTGGCCGACTGGCCCCGCAACGGCTGCCCCACC
>Ga0187863_10001503_pt1 | contig 18515 bp, 17 predicted proteins | sample June2016WEW_11_1_FD_132975 | JGI IMG/M metagenome (GOLD analysis project Ga0187863, IMG submission 132975) | Peatland microbial communities from SPRUCE experiment site at the Marcell Experimental Forest, Minnesota, USA - June2016WEW_11_10 | ecosystem: Environmental > Terrestrial > Soil >... | reverse complement strand
AGTTCGATCAGTGAGCAGGTGAAATGGATTCTCAAACGCCTGCTCGCGGGAAGCCGGCCGGAGATAGCGGCCGTGGCGCGCGAGCTCGGGCTGAGCGATCGGACCTTGCAGCGTCGAATCATCGATGACGGCGCAACCTTCCGGCAGTTGCTTCTCGAGGCACGACAGGAACTGGCGCACGAGTACCTCAACCGGCCGGAGATGGATGTCTCGGAAGTGGCATTTCTGCTCGGCTACGAGGATTCGAATTCTTTCTATCGAGCTTTCCGAATGTGGGAGGGGACGACACCCTCCCGGTTGAGAGCAGCGCTCCGACGATCTGAAACTAGGCAATAAGTACAAGAGGAATAGGGAGGAATTTATGACCAACGTATGGTTAGTCAGGGAGGACTTCCCGACGTGGTCCTTGCTTGTGGGCGGACCTTCGCCCGTGGTTATCGGCTTCAGCGACCCATTGCACAGAGGCATCGCGGCCTGACGGCCTCGCTATCCGCGCCGACGGGAGTTCGCAAGTGTCCGGTATCGGGAAAATCGGACCCCGGCCGCGATCGGCAGATAATGGCCGGAAGTCATCGCATGACCTTCCCGGAAGCGGTCAACGAGCCGCTCCGCACATCGACCCATTGGCAGCGACCGAGTTCGACCCACAGGCAGCCCGACCTTCCGGCAGAAAGCGGCGAAGCGCGGATCGGCGGACTTGCGCGTCTTTCTCTTCATCCGACTGTCCTCCGAAACCCCAGTACGCCGCAGACTCTGCTTTCATTCATGCTGCGCCAGAAACAGGAGTCCCAGCACGCACAGCACGGCGAAGCGGAACGCAGGTTCCTGGCCGTTCCAGGTAGGCGACTGCCACATGAGGAAATACTCTCCACCTATAACCTCAAACCCCGCTAGCCACAGTAACACGCCGAGCGACAGTGCCATGACGCCGACTGCCTTGGCGCGTGAGAATTTCTCGGGATCATCTCTGGCGGCGAGCATCCTGAAGACCGCGAATCCCGAAAGCAGGCCCACCAAGAGTTCCACGGCGATGATGCAAAGATAGGCAGCGTGCTGCAGCGGCCCCCAGCGCAGCGACCGCCAGAGCAGCGGGTTACCCGGAAACGTGGTATCCATCTCGAGCACATGCTGCACGAACTGGAAGTTCGCGCGGTAATCCATGACGTTGTTTATTCCGACCAGGCCGGTCCACACGCACACGGACGCCATGAAAACGATCTTGCTTCGTCGTAGCGCCTTGGAGAGCTGCTGGTTCACTTCTGCGCTCACGAGTCGCACCGCCTCGGTTCAAGCGTAATAGAGTCCATCGTTGACGCCCAGGGTTGATCGAATGATAGCATTCCGATTCCACCAACCACCTAGGATCGATATGGACCTTCGAGTACTTGCTGGTGTTTTCTGTGGAGTCGCCTTTACTCTTGCCGTTGTTTCTTTCGCGGATACGCCTCGCCCGCAAAGCCAATGCACGATGCAGGTTTCCGAGATCAATGCCCGATTGACTAAAATCGAAAAGAGCCTCGCCGCCGTGCCAGCACTTTCGAGCGACGTAGCGTCGTTGAAAGCCACCGATACGGCCAACGTTAAGTGGCAAGGCGACGCCATGCAGAAATTAAACGAGATCAATTTGAATCTCCTTAATTTCCAAGCCAACGTGATGTCACGCCACTAATTCATCTGGCGGTGCTCTCGAAATCAGCGGCTGCGTCAGGGAAAGGCTCTAGACTCGCTAAATGGCACGGAGCGAACCGTTTCCGCCGGTGGCCACGTACCGCTTCGAGGCGACTCAACCCCGGCGAGTTGCCGGACAGTCAGGCCGCTATCTCTCGATCGAGCCCTTACTGCCGCTAACCCGCTCCCTCTAGATGTTCCCGCTCTTGCCGTCGGGCGCTAGCGGCAGATCGGGTGCATCCCTCTGAATTGGCCGATAGCCGATAAACTCGTAGTCGGCAATCGCGATGCCGCCGGTGGTCGCCGCGACGGCTTGGTCGTAACCCAGCAGTCGTGCCAGCGGTGCTGTGGCAACGACGATCTTCCCCACGTCAGGCGTGTCCTCGACACCTTCGATCAATCCACGTCGCTGGACTAACTGGGCAACGACATCCCCTTGGCGATCGGCGGGGGTGGTCACGCGGACTCGAACCCAAGGCTCCGTCGAACCCTGGTCCAAGTAGACGACTTCCACGGCTCCCACTGCCACCGCGGGGATCGCTACTCGAAGCATGGCGACGGCGGCGGAGATATCACGTTCAGCGACCCCATTGATGATCAGTCCGCGTGCCGATGACTGAGTTTGCACGCCGGAAAATCCAGCCAAAACTGCGGCGCCTTGCTCGGCGAAACTCAATTGGAATCTCTCCGATGGATCGGTAACGAGCACGCGCAGCGGAAATCTGGTTTCCGACATCATGGTGTCCACCCTACCTCAAGTCACCAACGGCCGGTTCGTGATCCCGGCCGCTCGGGTGCGGAACGCGCGATTCCGGCGCCGGACCTACGGCGTGCCGTTGAGCAATCCCTGTTCCACCAGCACCGGCGGATGGCGGTGATGAGTGGCCTGCTCGTATCCGTAGGCGTATCCCAGGAGTTCTCCGTCGTGCCAGGGCTTCCCGGAGATCTCGAGCCCGAACGGCAGCCCGCTTGGATAGTAGCCGCCCACCACGACCACCGCGGGTACGCCGAGCATGTTCACCCAGCTCGTGTCGGAGTGCGGGCCTTCGCTGAGCCGGTCATTTTGCGCCATGGTCTCATCGACCGGTGGCATCTGGATGGCGGGATAGACGTATCCGTCGAGATGCAGGCGCTCCATTGTGCCGAGATAGGCCTCCATCAGGCGCTGGCGGGGACCGTAGTAATTGGCCTCGGCATCGGGATCGCTCTCGATCTTGCGCTGTGTGATCGTGATGTCGCCGAATTGCGCGTTCGCCTTCTCGGTGCCGATGATCGGCTCGCCGAGCGGCTGGCCCATCAATTCTTCGTACTCGGCGGCGGAGTGATATTGCGCAGGTCCGAAGGTCCGCAGAAACAGATCGGTCCCTTCCTTGACGTAGGGGTATGTCGCCACGCGGGTCGCAAGCCGCACGAAGCTGTCCGGCAGCACCGTGTCATCCATCACGATGGTGGCGCCGGCGGCGCGCAGCTCTTCTACAGCCTTCAAGAACGCGGTCCGCGTCGCAGGGTCAAGCGGGTTGGCCTGATCGGCGGCCTGCTTCTCGGCGAGGACATCCGGGACGATCGCCGGCACACCGTGAAACGGCGGGCCCATGCCGCCGAGGATGAATGCCGGTACACCGAAGCGCCTGCCCTTGAGCGCGTCGGCCTTCAAATACCTGGTGTAGGGGCCGGGCTCGGCCTTCGTGGCAGCCTCGCGAGTGGGCGGATCGAGGGGATCCGGACCCGCCATGACGGATAACGCAATGGCCGCATCCGTGACGTTGCGGGCAATTGGTCCCGTGTTGTCGAGCAGCCAGTCGAGCGGCGCGATGCCGGCGGTACTGACGAGACCGCGAGTCGGGAATACACCGACGACACCACTGGTCGCCGCCGGCATACGGATCGAGTTGCCGGTGTCCGAGCCACTGCCGAGTACCGCCATGTTGGAGGTGACCGCAGTCACTGTCCCGCCGGAGGAGCCGCCCGGAGAGAACCGCACGTCGTACGCATTCCCGGTGCGCCCGAACGAACTGCTGCGATTGGTATCGGAGTTCGCAAAATCGGGCATGTTCGTGTGGCCGATCAGTACTGCTCCCGCAGCACGCAGCTTGGCGACGATCGTTGCGTCACGCGGCGCGACCAACTCGTGCCCAGGGATGGTGTAGCCCGACCAGCCGTCGGTCGTAACCTCCCCGGCAATGCTCGTGTTCGCCTTGATCACGATGGGTACGCCCCAAAGCGGCGAGCTGTTGACCCGGCCCGCGGCGGCTTCCGCATCTTCCCGGGCGGCCGTTTCGAGCGCCGCCCGGTCCAGGATCGTTTCGACGGCGCGGTAGATTCCGTTGTAGCGATGCACGCGCGCGAGATGCCATTGCACCACCTGCGTGACCGTGTAGCGATGTTCCGCATAGTAGCGCTGCAACTGTGGGACGGTCACCTCCATCAGGTCCCGATCCATCGCAGCTGAAGCCGCAACACCCGATTCGGCCCGGGTCGTGTAGGGGACGCAAAGCAACAGCAGGCCGGGAAGGACTGCAAACAACGTGCGGCACAAACGCATAACGGAACGACCTCCAGCCCAGTTGAACTACGGCGGCCGTCGAGCCACCGCGTGGCCCAGGGAGCGCGCGATTCGCTCGATGTTGCCGGGGGCCAGGACGCCGAGTCGCATCATAACCAATCTCTGGGACGAATCCGTATTATCGGGCGGCTCAATGGTGTCGCCTACGTACCCACGGCGGCTCTACGGTTTTTACTCGATGTCCAAGTCGCGGAGGATCAGCGATCTTCGCGTCACCGGCCCCGCCGCGCCGCCTCGATCTTGGCGATGTCTATCTTTTTCATTGGCATCATCGCTTCGAACGCACGCTTGGCCGCCGCGGGATCCGGGTCCGAGAGCGCAGCCATAAGGGCGCGCGGCGTGATCTGCCAAGACACACCCCACTGGTCCTTGCACCAGCCGCACTGGCTTTCCTGGCCGCCGTTTCTCACGATCGCATTCCACAAGCGATCGGTTTCGGCCTGGTCGTCGGTCGCGATCTGAAACGAGAACGCCTCGTTGTGCTTGAACTCCGGGCCGCCGTTGAGCCCGATGCAAGGGATGCCCATCACCGTGAACTCGACCGTCAGGACATCGCCCTGCTTGCCGTTGGGATAGTCGCCGGGCGCGCGGTGGACCGCGCCCACGGTGCTGTCGGGGAAGGTCTCCGCATAAAAACGAGCAGCGTCCACGGCAGTGCCGTCATACCACAGAAAAATCGTGTTCTTGCTGGGCATGGTCGTTCTCCTATGCCAATTCGCGGGTACACAATTCCGCGCCGCAAGACGAACCGGCGCGTTCGCTCGATGCCGGGATTATCGGGCTACTTGGTCTCAAATGAGAAGCGAAAAGGAGCGGCTCGGAGCTGCTCCACCGGCGTTTTCGATTAAAACGCGCCCGTACTAGGGAAACCACTTACTCAGGACAGCCCAAGAGCAGCCGACATAAGTAAGGAGTTCAGTGAAAATCCGCTCGCAGCCTCTGTGGGTAGACGGGAGCGCTGTTGACCGAAACTTTACTTTCCGATGAGTGCCAAGAGATCAGCGATCCGCATGGGCAGACGGCGTCGATGGCCGTCGTTCCGCTTCACCTCTCTCGTGATCGCCCGGCGCTCGAGACTCATTTCGCTGCACTCGACAGTGAGGGTCTGCGCTACAGATTTTGCGGCTCAATCAAGACCGCGGGCGTGATGCAGTATCTGCATCAGCTTGTCGGAACAGCCGCTCATTCATACGGTATCTTCCATTCCAGTCTCGCACTGGTGGCTGTCTGTCAACTCGCGCAGTCTGCAGGTGATCTTGAGGTGGGAATCAGTGTACTTGCACCTTTTCGACGCAAGGGATTTGCCATGGCCCTGCTCGAGCACTCGGCGAGATACGCCCGGGCGCGCGGACTCAAGGCCCTGACCATTCACAGCCTGGCGGACAACACGCCGATGCTATCGCTCGCTCGACGAATCGGGATGAGTGTCGAGATCTTGGAAGGTGAAGCCGATGGGCGCCTGAGACTTCGCGCCGGAACGATATCCGGGGAGAGCTTGCGTACGGCGAGCAGGGCATTGCCGATGACCGCGGCAGAGAGGGGTTCCGCGCGCGGACACCCTGCCGTATCCTGCGTCCCTGGATTATCGAGCCGGGGTGGTCATGGCCAAATCTACTCTTAAGGGCAGTTGCCTGTGCGGCGGCGTGAAGTACGAGGTCACCGGCGAGGCGCAGCGATTCTTCCACTGCCATTGCTCGCGCTGCCGTAAGGCGACGGGCACCGGGCACGCCTCCAATCTGTTCCTTCAACCAGCCGAGCTCAAGTGGCTCAGTGGCGAAGATCGGATCCGTGCATTCAAGGTCCCTGAGGCCCAGCGATTCACCAACAGCTTCTGCGCAACCTGTGGCGGCCGCTTGCCACGCCAGCCGAAGGGCTCCGATATCGTCCTGATTCCGGCCGGGTCGCTGGACGATGCGGCACCCATCGAGCCGCAGGCGCGCATCTTCTCCGAGTCGCGCGCGAGCTGGTCCTGCAGCGATGGCGAATTGCCGGCCTATCCGGAACTCCCGCCCTCCGGAGCGTTGCGGTAACGAGCGGTACGCTAGCGAGCTGTTCGGCCGGACGGGTCAACCGCCCGGCCACCAATTCCAGCGGCCGGCAAGACGGATGAGCGCGGGTCCGACGGCCATGCGGATCACGGTTGCATCCAAGAATACGGCGACACCCAGGGCGAATCCCAGGATCTTGATGAGCACGAAGTCGCCGAAAACGAACGCGCCGAAGATCATGACCATGATGAACGCGGCGAAGGTGATGACGCGGCCCGTGCTGGCGAGTCCCTCGACCAGGGCGGCGCCGTCGCCGAGGCCGGCACGCCGGCCGTCGGCAATTCGCGAGACGATGAACACCTCGTAGTCCATGCTCAAGCCGAAGACGATGCAAAACACCACGATGGGCAATATCGGAAAGCCGCCATGCATCGGGCTCGGAAGTCCCACGAGCCGCGCCCCGAGCCCGTGCTGAAAGACGATGGCCACGGCGCCGTAGGCGGCGGCTACCGAGAGCAGATTCAGCGCCACCGCCTTCACCGGAATGAGTACGCTGCGGAACCAGAGCGACAGCACCAAGATCGTCGCACAGATGACGCTCACGATGACGGGCCCGAGCGCGTTCTTGATGGCATCTTCGTAGTCGGCGTTGAAGCCGGGCAGGCCGCCCACGTCGACCCGCGCTCCGGGAATCCCCGTGAGGGCATCGAGATTCGCCGCGCGGATCTCCCGCACCAGCCGCACCGCGTCGGGCGCCGCGATATCCTTGTGCGGCAGCAACGCGAGCAGCACCGCGCGGCCGTCGGCGCTCACGAGACTGCGCCGCTGCGAGTCCGGGAGCCGGTTCAGCAACTCGGGACCGCCGAGCGGCACCGTATTGAGCGTGGTCACCGCCCACACGTGCTGAATTCGCGGGTCGCGCGCGAAGTAGCGCGCGAGCTTCGATGCGGCGCGCCAGCCGGCCTCGTCCTGTACGGTGATTCCCGGCGGGAGGTAGAGAATCACCTGGATGATCTCGCCGAAGCTGCCGCGCCCCGCGCCGTCTATCTCATGCAGCACGCGCACCGATTCGGCGCTATCGGGGAGCCAGCGGCCGCGTGGCAAATCGATGCGCAAGTGTGTCGCCTGAGCGGCGAGCAGCACGAGCGGTATGCCGGCGACCGCGAGGACGCGCAAGGGATGGCGCATGACCCAGTGCGCCCAGCGCCGCCAATGACGGGGGCTCGCGGGCTTGCGCGCGAATCCGAGCGCGCCGGCATCGATCCACGGGCCGATCCACGCAAGCAGGACCGGCAGGAGCGTGCTCGCGACCAGTACGGCGACGGTGGTCACGAGGAGTCCACCCATGCCGATGGACCGGATCTCGCTCACCCGCACCATGAGCATCGCGGCGAATCCGATGGCGACCGCCGAACCCGACACCAGGACGGTGCGCCCGCCGTGCTTGGCCGCTTGAACCAGCGCCTCCGGCCGCGACAATCCTTGCTCGAGTCCGTCCCGGTAGCGACTCACGATCAACAGCGCATAGTCGATGCTCAGGCCGAGCCCGACCATGCTCACGATGCTGACGACGATCAGGGAGGATGGCCAAACCCGGTTCACCACCGCCACCGCGCCGAGCGCGACCACGACCGTCAGAGCGCCGCAGAGAATGGGTAATACGGCCGAGATCAGGCTGCGGAATGCAATCAGCAAGAGAACGAGCGTGAGCGGCAAGACCCGCCATTCGGCGGCGCGCGTCTCCCGCGCGCTGATGCGGCGCAGGTCGGCATTGACCGCCGCCTCGCCCGTCCAGCCGAACGCGATACCCGGGTACTTCGGACTGAGCTGCACGCGCAACGTCTCGGTCAACTGGCCGAGCTTCGACATCACGGCGTCTTCGGTGCGCTTCGGGGCATTCAGCCCGACGATCAGGATCGGGCTACCGTCCTCGCCGAGGAACAGGGAGTCCTGGCGGTCGAGATAGGACAGAATTCCGCGCACGCCGGAGGTGGCACGGATCGTGTCGATCACCTGCTTCAGCAACGCTTCGCCGGCGGGGGTCCTGGGGTCCGGCGCGGCCGTTATCCTCAGGAGTGCGATTTTGGCAAACGGCGACTCGAACAGCTGTTGCAGCGCCGCCTCAACCCGCGAGGACTCGCTGCCCTTCAGGCGCACGCCGGCATCGAGCTCCTGGTTGACGCGGGCGGCGAAGGGCAGCGCTGCCAGCGCCACCAGCACCCAGCCGGCGAGGATCAGCCAGCGCCGGCGCGGGGAGAACTGCGGCTGGTTCACCCCGTCAATCCCGCCCCATCGTGCAATTCAGGTCCGCTTCATGAGCACTCATCGCCGCCCTCTCGAGACACCATCAAGGGGGCGATAGTATCAAGCCGCGGGGGCTCTCGGCGGGCGCGTATTGCGCCCGCGCCCGAGAAGCGCTGCCGGTCACTGCCGTGCCGGCATGCCGATGCCGGTGACGTACAGCACCGACTCCGATATGCCATCGATCCCGAGATCACGCTCGATGACGGTGTCCTTCAGAGCCGCGGTGCTGAAAGGAGCCAGCCCCAGGCGGGTTGCCGTCAGACAAAAGGTCTGGCCGAGGTGGCCTGCGTCCAGGAGCACCACTCGATAGGCTCGAGGATGCTGGTATTTCCACATCGTCCGCGCAAACACACCCGTCATGATGAAAAGCGCCGCGGCATCCGCGACGTAGGGCTGATCCGCGCAATAATCGCGCGCCGCTTGCGGGGTCGCTCCGGAAGAGATCAGCTCGAGCGCATGACCGCGCACGTCATAGTGATAGAGCCCCGGATCCAAGCCGTCCACTCGGAGTGCCATCAAATACACTTCTATGGGATGCCTGGCGCCGCCGGAGGGACTCGTCTTGAGCGCGAGCAACCCGAATCCCGGCGAGTCGAGGTACCCTTGCACGCCCCAAGTGGTTTGAAGCAGCGTCGAAACGCTCTCGAGCGAGACCGGCTGCCGCGAGAATGTTCGCCGGGTGCGGCGGGCGTGCAGCGTCTTGAAAAAGCTGTCCGTCTCCTGTTCAGGGTGCGGCAGTGACCTCGATTCGGCGCCGCCGCTCTTCTTATAGGGCGGCGGCTGCGGCGCGGCCGCGACCGCCTGCATCTTTTGCTCCAGAGTCCAATCGTCTCCCGCGTAGGGGGCATCTTTGGTCAGGAAGTGATATGCGCCGTGCGGCAGCCACGGTTTCCACAGCGAATCGAGGCGATCATCGCGAGCCGCCTCGGGGGAGTCGCATTCCAGGAGCAGCCGCGCGTCGATCAGCTTCAGGATCGCCTCGCCGACGCTTTCCGGGGAATACGTGTCGAAGGCGAGCAAGGCGTCCCGGATGGTTCTTGGAGAGAAGAAGAAGCGGATGATCTCCAATGCGACGGGATTGGCGGCGTATTCTTCTCGGGTGAGGTAGTTGACCAGCCGCAGATTGCCGTCGTCCCAATATGCCGATTGGCAACGAGCGCTTCTCAAGGCGATGGCGCCTTGCATGGACCCAAGTGCTCCGGATCGGCTTCCGCGGTCAACCGGTGTGCGGCGGCATGATCCTGACCTGCTTTTTCACTTTCTTGAGCCCGGAGTCCAGTCTTTTCCGGTCGATCGTTCCGGCGTTCAGTTTTTGTAAGAGCAGGTCAAGCTCTTTGTTGATTTTTCCCTTCAGCTCAGCCGTCTTCCTTACGTCCGAATCGCTCATCACGAGTCTCCTTCGTATGGCCGCAGGCGCTGCGGATTGCCTTCCTCAATGCGACAGTGCAACGTCCGATACGCTACTCCGGAAACCTCAGCTTGGCCAGTCATCACGGGATTTCCGGGAGCGTTCATGGCGGAAAATTCAATCGGAGCTCGAGCGCTTGGAATCGAGGCTGATTACGGATGGGATCGAACATCCAGTCGACCTTGATGCCCACCAAGCTCGCTCTGCGCAGGCGCTCCCCCGTGGCGAGCCACTCGAGCGCCGCATCCGGATCTCCCCACTGGGCGTAGACGGCGGCATAGCTGACTGCGCTGAGATCGCCGTTCAGCGCCTTGAATCTTTCAAGCTCGGCTGCGGCCGGCGGGATCTTGCCGAGCGCATGGTAGGCGAGTGCCAGACAAAAGTGCCGTTCTCCGCCGTCAAGCGGCGTCGCGGGCGATTCGCATAGCTTCGATGCGAGTTCCGGACGGCCGAGTGCGAGATAGCTGGTCGCGCTGTAGATCCCGGCATAGTAGCCCTCCGCGTGCAGTGCCTTGGCATCTTGAACGGCGACCAGCACATCATCGAATCGCCGAGCCCAGGTGAGATTCTGCAGAAGATGCTCGCGGTAGCGGGGATTTTGGGGGTCTAGTGTGATTGCGTGCCGCATGGCCGCCAGCGCCACCTCATGGTGGCCCACGATGCCCTCGAAGCCCGCATAGCTGTCCAGAACCGTCGCACTGCCGGGAGCGAGCGCCATGGCGCGATCGACTTCGCGTTCTGCGGCGCCGAAGTCGAGGTAGCCGTGAACCAATACATGCCAACCGAGCGCCATGTGTGCGTCCGCGTCATCGGGGGCCAGCGTCACGGCCCGCTCGGCCGCTTCGCGCGCCATCGCATACAGATCGCGGACGGCCCCGGGGTCGGTGGTGAAGTTCGCCACTCCATGCAGTGCACGAGTTCGATGCGTATAGGCGGCGGCAAAGTTCGGGTCGAGCGCAATGGCTTGATCGAAAGCCGCGAGCGCCAGGCGACTGGAGGCGAGATCCTGGGCCGTGATTTGGATTTGGATACCGCGAAGATAAGCGTCATACGCTTCCGGGTTGTGCGTGCCGCCCACTTCGATTCTTGCCGCCTCGTCGCCGAGCAGCTTGACCTGCAGTTCCTGAGCGACCGCCGTGGCGATGTCGGTCTGCAACGTCAGGATGTCGCGCAGTTCCCGGTCGTAGTTCTGCGACCATAGGTGGTAGCCATTGACCGTATTGACCAATTGAGCCGTGATTCGCACGGTATTGCCGGATCGACGGATACTGCCCTCGAGGATTGCGGCCACGTTCAGCTTGCGGGCAATGGCTGCAATATCCGCATTCTTGCCCTTGAATGAGAACGAGGAGGTGCGCGCGGATACCTGCAGCGCCTCGACATGCGAGAGGGCATTGATCAGTTCCTCGGATATTCCATCCGAGAAGTAGTCCTGCGTCGGGTCCCCGCTCAGGTTGGTGAAGGGCAGCACGGCTACCGAGTGGACCGGCGGAGTGAAAGGCGCCGCCGGTGCGGCGCTCTCCGCGCGCCTCGGCAGGATCAGGCGATCCACTCCCACCGCCAGGCAGATCGCGATGATCGACATCGCCACCAGCCAGGCCGTCGCGCGATTTCGGCGCAGAAACTTTCCGACTCGATAGGAAACCGGAGCCGAGCGCGCCTTGACGGGTTGCCCATGCAGGTAGCGCTGCAGATCCTGTGCCATGCTCGCGGCACTGTCGTATCGTTCCGAGGGGTCCTTGGCCAGGGCCTTGAGCACCAGGGCATCCAAGTCGCCCCGCAACTTGCGCGACAGCTGCTCCTGGGTCGCGGCGCGTGCCGCGCTTGCTTCCGGGGTGAGCTGCGTGCTGGGCTTTTTCATTTCGGCGGAGGCAATCGCCTGCCTCAGCCCGGCAAGGGAGGCTCGCGCGCTCAGCCAATACGGCCGGGTGCCGGTCAGCAATTCGTACAACGACATGCCGAGCGCATACACATCGCTGCGTGCATCGACGGGTTCGCCCGTCAGCAGCTCCGGGCTCGCGTATTCGGGCGTGAGTGCCTGGCCATAAATGCGCGATATCTCGGTTTGATCGCCGTCCTCCTGCAAGAGCTTCGCAACCCCGAAATCGAGCAAGCGCACCTGGCCCGATTCGGTGACGAAGATGTTCGAGGGTTTGAGGTCGCGATGGATGACGTGCTTCTCGTGCGCATACTTCACCGCGTCGAGGACCTGTAGGAACAACGCCAAGCGCTGCTCGACGTTCAGGGCCTGCGTGTCGCACCACGCCATCAGCGTTCGCCCCTTCACGTACTCCATCGAGAGGTACGGCAAGCCTTCGGTATCCACCCCCGCGTCGTAAAAGCGCGCAATGTTCGGATGCTCGAGGCTCGCCAGGATGTCGCGCTCGTGCGCGAAGCGCTGCTCGAGATCGTTACGCCGGCGTGTCAGCAGCGGAAGCTTCAGCGCCACGTCGCGCTTGAACGCACCGTCCGCGCGCCGAGCCAGCCAAACCTCCGCCATCCCGCCGGCCCCGAGAAGACGAATCAGCTCGTAAGGGCCGACGAAGTCGCCCGCGTTCAGGCCGCTCGCACTAATCGGGTTGAAGTCGCTATCGGACACGGTCTTGGGCCACCTGATCGACGGCGCTCCACGCATCGACCGGTAGCGCCTTGCCCGACAGGCAGCTCGTCCGTGCTATCCGATCACCCGATAGATTCATTGGTGTCTATCGCTCTGGGGGTGAGGTGGCCTCGCTTACCGGCAGCCTTCTAATGGTTCTTATCCGTACATTTCCTAGGATGCACGAGAGGAACTTGCGGTGCAATGCGGCGCGGCCGCGGCGCCGGTGCCGATTCTCGCACCATTCAGAGGCGCACCGCCTCGTCTCGGAGCCGGTGCGCACCTTTCAGCGCTTTTCCAGCACTTGTTCAGCGTCCGGTCAGGATTGCCGCGGGCTTAGGTCATAGCGTCGCCATCAGAGGCATCCACCTCGCTCGTGTTCCCCACAGGAGAAAGCCATGTACATTCAGCATTGCAGCAATCTTGCCCGTTCCGCCTCCCACTCCTCCAAGCGCATTCGCAAGGCACTGTTTGCCGCCCTGGTTGCCCTCGCGGGGGGCATCTGCGCATTGATGCCCGTCTCGGGTCACGCCGACGAGTTCGCGCCGGTATCCATCCGCGTGAACATCGCCGGCCTGGATCCCAATACGGTGGAGGGCGCTCGCAAGATCTATGGTCGCCTCGAACGCGCCGCTTGGACGGCCTGCGGCGAATCGGAGTCCGACATTCAGGTGTTGGCGACCGGTGGCCCGAGCACGTGCGTCAAGGACGCGCTCGCGAACGCGGTACGCGCGGTGCGCAGCGCCGAGGTGGCGCAACTCTACGTAATGCACATCGGCAAGAGGACCGCCGCGGCATATGGGGTAACACCCGAGATCCTGACGGCGCAGAAGTAACGCAGTCATGCATGAGCTGGCCGAGGGCGTGCGCTCTCGGCCAGCGTTCGGGCCGATCGCGCACCGCTCTGACACGGTCTCCACCGTTTGTCCTACGCGCGGGATGCCCAATCACCCCTTCACCCCCGGTACCATCTAGCATCCCCGCTACCATCCAGTCTCTCACCGCGTCGAGACCAAGTGCATGAAGGCCGAAAAACAAATCAACGTCCTGACCGCCCAAGTCGATGAGCTCCTGTCGCTGCTCGAGCGGCACCCCTCCCCCGATATTGACCCGCTCCGCTCCCGCATCGAGGACACGCTCGACGCCGCGAAGCGCGCCCTGAAGCCGAGCGTTCCCGCCCGACTCGGCCAATACGCCGTCTCGCTCGACCACTACGTCACCGGATATCCCCGACTGGGTTTTTTGACCGGCATGCTCCTGGGAGGAGCGATCGTTTACTTCGCGCGCCTGGGTCGACCGAACGGCTAGAGCTGCGGGAGACCTGCCTCGCGTTTGACAGACAGGCCCCGGTGCCTCTTCAATTCGAGCCATGAACACGAGCGCTGGTCGCGCTGACGCAGCCGAACCGGCGTGATTTTCCATGACGCCGCGTGATCTTTCATGACGTGCCCGAAAGCTTTGCGACGCTCGCGCGCGAGGCCGCGAGCGCCCTCGGCTTTGCGAGCAACGCAGCGATGGGGCACGCCGCATTCCCCTGACCCACGGCGACGTGGTCGTCTGGGGCGGCCCGGCGAGGAAGACCTTTCACGGCATCCAGCCGCTGCCGGCCGGTGTGCATCCGCTCACCGGAGCGTTTCGCTATAACCTCACGTTGCGCAAGGCGCGATAGGCGCTCTAGGGGCCCTTCGGGGCACCGGCCGTCGGGATAGGTGTGCACCATCCCGCGTTGCAGTAGCATGGCGTGAGCCGGCAACATCGTGGAGAGGAAGGCTAATGGCCCGATACGGGATTCGCGCGCTCATCACCTCAGCCGCTTTCGCGGCGGCCTGCGCCTCGAGCGCAGCGACCGCAGCAGGGCTCGCGCCCGAGCCGGCGTTCTCCTTCGACAGCAGCCCCGGGCGGCTGCCGAAGAATGTCGTGCCGGAGCGCTACGAGGTCGCGGTCACGCCCGACTTGAAGGCCATGACCCTCACCGGGCGCGAATCGGTGACGCTGCAGGTGCGCTCGAGCACCGACCGTCTGGTGTTCAACTCGCTCAACGAAACCTTGAGCGACGTGCGCTTCGACGGGCAAGCGGCGGCCGCCGTCGCCTCGGATGATGGGAAGCAGCTGACGACGGTGAGTCTCGCCCACCCCGCCAGCGTGGGCCCGCATCGGCTGACCTTCAAATACACGGGCAAGATCGAGACGCGCCCGCAGGGGCTGTTCGTGCAGCCCTACTCCTACCCGGGCGGCCCGTCAGGAAAGATGCTGTCCACCCAGATGGAATCGACGGATGCGCGGCGCATGTTCCCCTGCTGGGACGAGCCCGCGTTCCGCGCGGTGTTCGTGCTCACCTTTACGGTGCCGAGCAGCTGGTCGACGGTGTCGAACATGCCGATCACCACCCGCATGGTTCACGGCGCGCGCGCGACCGTGCACTTTCGCCCCACGCCGAAGATGCCGTCGTACCTGGTGGAATTCACCGGCGGAGATCTCGGCCATATCAGCGGCCACAGCGGGGCCACGGGGCTCGGCGTGTGGGCGGTGCGCGGCCAGGAAGCGAACGGCCGCTACGCGCTCGACAACGCGACGCAGATTCTGGCCGACTACAACGACTACTTCGGTTTTGCATTCCCGCTGCCCAAGCTCGACTCGATCTCGATTCCCGGCGGCTTCTCGGGCGCGATGGAAAACTGGGGGGCCATCACCTACATGGAGGAGCTGCTGCTGCTGCCCCCGTCCAGCACGCTCTCGGATCAGCAGGAGATCTACGCGACCCAGGCACACGAGATGGCGCATCAGTGGAACGGCGATCTCGTGACCATGGGATGGTGGGACGATCTGTGGCTCAACGAGAGTTTCGCCTCATGGATGGCGGCGAAGGAGACCGCGCTGCGTAACCCGGGCTGGCAGTGGTGGGAGCACGAGGATGTGGACAAAGAGAGCGCCATGGACGCCGATGCGCTGCCGAATTCACCCGCCATCCAGCAGCACGTGACCGACGAGCTGCAGGCCGCCAACGCCTTCGATCCGTCGATCACCTACAACAAGGGCCAGGCGATCTTGCGCATGCTGGAGGCCTACCTCGGGCCGGACGAGTTCCGCGAAGGGATCCGCAGCTACATCAAGGCGCATGCGTATTCGAATGCCACGACGACCGACCTCTGGAACGCGCTCGCGAGCACGACCGGCAAGGACGTCGCGCAGATCGCCGGCGATTGGACCGGGCGGCCGGGCTTTCCGCTGGTGCGGGTCGATGCGACCTGCGGCGCCGACGGGGCGCGTACGCTGCGCTTCGCGCAGTCGCGCTTTCTGCTCGAGGGTCACACAGAAGGCGATAGCCACTGGAGAGTCCCGATGCAAATCCGCATCGGCAGCCAGGGGAAGCCGCGGGCGGCATTGCTGAGCGGCGAAACGCTCGCCGCCGGACGCTGTGCCGAGCCGTTGAGCGTCAATGCCGATGCGATCGGGTTCTACCGGGTCCAGTACGATGCGGCGACGCTCAAGACGAACACCGCGCATTTCGGTGAGCTGCCGGACGGCGACCGCATCGCGCTCCTCGACGATCAGTGGGCCTTGGTGCTCGCCCGCGCGCAGCCGCTCAGCAACTATCTCGCGCTCGCCTCGCACATGGACGGGGATCTGGACACGCGCGCGTGGCAGCAGATCAGCGCGGCGCTCGGCGCCATCGAATACGACGAGCGCGGCCGTCCCGGGCACGATGCGTTCACCGCCTATGCACGCTCCGTGCTCGCGCCCGCTTTCGCGGCGCTCGGCTGGGATGCCAAGCCCGACGAGCCGCCGGATCGGCAGCAGCTGCGGCGCACGCTGATCCGCGACCTCGGCGTGTGGGGGGATGCGGAGGTGATCCGCGTCGCTCGGCGGCGCTTCGACGCCTTCCTGAAGGATCCGGCCTCGCTTGCCGCGAGCGATCAGCCTTCGATCCTCGCGGTGGTGGCGCATGACGCCGATGCCGCCACGTTCGAGCAGCTTCATACGCTCGCCCGCGGCGCGAAAAATATCTCCGAGCTCGAGCGCTTCTACGCGGCGCTCGGCCAGGTACGCGACCCGCAGCTCGCCGAGAAGGCCGCGCAGATCGCCTTTTCATCCGAGATTCCGCCGCAGGCGATCCAAGCGCGCATCCAGATCGTCGGCGCGCTCACCGAGGAGCATCCGGCGCTCGGCTGGCGCATGTTCTCGGAACACGCGCATGAGCTGCTGGTCTCACAGGGCACGTTCGAGCCCTTGATGGAAGCCCAGTACGTGCCGCAACTATTCTGGAACAGCGCGCCGCTCGATCAGATCGAGGCCTGGGTGCGCAGCAAGGTCCCGGCCGAAATGGCGCCGGAAATGGCTCGCGGCATGACGGCCGCCCGACTCAAGGTGAGCGAGAAGGAGCTTTTGGTGCAGGAGGCGGACAAGCTGGCAGCGAAGTAACGGAGGTAAGCCCATGGTGAGCTCGATGCCCGTGATCTTCTTCGGACACGGCAATCCGATGAACGCCATCACGCAAAACCCATACACCGAGGCGTGGCGCGCGATCGGGGCGCAGACGCCGCGGCCGACGGCGATTCTATCCATCTCCGCGCACTGGTATGTCCCGGGGGCGCGCGTCACCGTCGCCACCGCCCCGCGCACACTCCATGATTTCGGCGGCTTTCCGCCGGCCCTCTTCGAGGTGCAATACCCGGCGCCCGGCGATCCCGCGCTCGCCCGGCGGGTCCAGCGGCTGCTCGCGCCCTTGGATGTGGGGCTCGACGAGTCGTGGGGACTCGATCACGGAACCTGGTCGGTGTTGCGGCATGTGTATCCCGACGCCGATATTCCCGTGGTGCAGTTGAGCATCGACGAGAGTGAGCCCGCGTCCTATCACTTCGAGGTCGGCCGGAGGCTCGCGCCGCTTCGCGCCGAGGGGGTGCTGATCGCCGGCAGCGGCAATCTGGTCCACAACCTGCACACCTACGCCTGGGGCCGCCATCCGCTCGATCCCTACGATTGGGCCACGCGCTTCGAGTACACCGCGAGACAGCTGATGCTCGCCGGCGACTATCCGCGTCTGGTCGACTACGAGCGGCTGGGAGCGGATGCCGCGCTGTCGATTCCGACGCCCGATCATTATCTGCCGCTGCTCTACGTGCTCGGCGCCGCTCAGCCCGGCGATCCGGTGGGCTTCCCGGTCGAAGGTGTGGACGGCGGCTCGATCTCGATGCTGTCGGTGCAGCTGGGGTAAGACGCTCGTGCGCTAGAGCCCGGGGGCACCAGGGAAATTTTCATGCCGTGATCGCGCTAGCCTGCCGCAGTCGAGGCCAAGCGCGCCGCCGGGCGACGCGGCCGTTCCAGCCCATGGCCGTGCGGACCGGTTTCGCGGCACCACAGGAGCACCGCCGAAGTGAGCGCGACCAGGCTCAACAGCCCGAAGAACCAGAGCATCGCCTCATAGCCCGCCGGATGATCGGCGCCGGCATGGGCGCGATCGCTCACGAAGCCGGCGATCCGGTTCGAGGCGAAAATTCCGAGCGCCTGCACCACGGTGATCAGGCCGAGCGCCGTTCCCAGCCGACGCGGGTCGACGATCAAGGTCGTCGCCGGCCAGATGATGGCGGGGACCAGCGCGAAGCTCACGCCCATCAGGACCGTGGACACCCACAGGCCCTGAGCGCTCAGGCCGAGCACGACGAAGGTGACCGGCAAGAGCAGCGTGCCGAAGCTCAGCATCATGGCGCGATGCCCGAAGCGGTCGGCCAGAAGCCCGAAGAGCGGGGTGGCGAAGATCGCCGCGAAGAATACCCAACTGTTCGCAAGTCCCGCCGCCTGCAGAGACAGGCCTTTGCTGTGTTGGAAGTATTCGATCGCATAGGTGGTCCGAAACGGGAAAAACACCGCGGCATAGAGCACATGCAGCGCGAGGATGTACCAATAAGAGCGGTCGAACTTGAGCAGATCGGCGAAGTCCATGCGCGTCTCGGCCGCCGGCACCGCTCGCAGCCCTCGAGGCAAGTGCTT
>Ga0187863_10001498_pt1 | contig 18550 bp, 19 predicted proteins | sample June2016WEW_11_1_FD_132975 | JGI IMG/M metagenome (GOLD analysis project Ga0187863, IMG submission 132975) | Peatland microbial communities from SPRUCE experiment site at the Marcell Experimental Forest, Minnesota, USA - June2016WEW_11_10 | ecosystem: Environmental > Terrestrial > Soil >... | reverse complement strand
GTTCGAGGGGACGCTGCGGGCGCATCGCATGGCGGCGGATTATATTGCTCGCGACTCGATGCGATTTTCGATTGTGGCGGCGGAGTGGGCGGGGGTGAAGGAACGGCTGAGGGGGATGATGGATTTGCGGAGGTGACGCGGCAGCGACAAGGAAGCGAGCCTAACCCGCTTCTTGCGTCGCGGAAAGCGCACCCGCGGTTGTGCTCAGGACTGGCTGCTTTGGCTGGCGCTCCACGGCCGTAGAGACTGAGATTCCTTCGGCTTCGCTCAGGACAGGCTCCTCCGCCGCGATGAAAAACGCGGCGTTCGGGATGACAATACGAAATTTACGGTCAAGAGTAGCAGCGCCCGCAGATTGGAAGCATCGCTTCGCTCACTTCGGAGTGCTGGTATCGCCGCTGCTCTTATCGGGTGCAGGCTTATCCGTCTCGGCCTTTACTTCGATCTTCCTGGTCGACAGGAAACTCCAGATCGTTTCGTTGGCGTTGGGGTCGGGACTGGTCTTCCCGACTTCCTTTTCTACTTCGTATTGCTCTCCGCCGGGCCAGGTGTTGCCGGCGCCTTTCACGCTGTAGGACACGACCTGTGCTCCTTGCTGGCAGCCGTCGTAGGTTTCGACTTTGATTTCCATGCCGCCTTTTTCGTGAGACGGGAGCTTGGATTGGGTTGGCTTCTCAGCGCAGCGCGCCATCTTGGCCCACGCTTTCGCGCTCTCCTCGACGGAGATGACCGGCAGGTGAAGATTGTGTTCGGTGCCGCCGCCGTAGGGGACAACCGGATCGGACGTGCCGTTGATCATCACCACCGGCAGCGGACGCGAGGGCAGGCAGATCATGGTTTTCGGCATGGCCGCGCCCACCGGGGCAATCGCGGCGATGCGGTCGGCCATGGAGCAGCCAGCCTTCATGGCCATGAGGCCGCCTTCGGAAAGTCCCGTGGCGTAGATGCGCGCCTGGTCGACTGAAAACTTCAATGCCATCTGGTCGAGCATCTGATTGAGGAAGTCGACGTCATCCGCTGGCTCAGACCTGCTTTCGTCGTTGCGCCCCTGTCTACCCGAGGGGTCGCCGCCCTGAGATCCGCCGCTGGGATATCCACCACCACCGCCGCCGCCGGGATATCCACCGCCACCGCCGCCCGGATAGCCGCCACCGCCGCCGCGGCGGCCGCGTCCCGGACTCCTCATCATTGGCTGTTGCACCGGCGGACGGACGCCCACATTCCAGCGGCCGTGCAGCGCGCTGGGGTAAACGGCGATAATGCCGTCTTTGTCGGCCAACTCGGCGAAGCGGGTGAGGCGCTCCATGTCGTCGGTATCCTGATTCATGCCGTGCAGCAGGATTACCACAGGATATTTTTGCTTGGCGTCGTAGCCCCTGGGCAGGCGCACCAGGTAGGTGCGATCGATGTCGCTGACTGTAACTTTTTCCTTGGTTTCCTGGGCTCGGGCGATCGGAGTGACGAAGAACAGAGCCAGGCAGGCTACGATGGCTGAGGCGGCCCGCGTTTTCGCGCAACGCTTGAATCTCATGGAGTCTCCCTATGGGTGACCCGGCACTGCCCCAGGCACTACTCTACACCGCTTGGAAGCGTCGCGCGGTGCCGGGGTTGGCTGAAGTTGGCGATGTGCACGCGGTTTCGTGGGAACAATCCTGCGGCGGCCTGCGTATTCTCTTGTGACAGCATTGAGCACGCGCGCCGACGGCGCGACTGGAAGGAGAATTACCATGGACGGACTCACGGGCTTGGTGGCAGTAATCATGCTTTTCGGGATGCCTACGGCAGCGTTGGGAATGTACAGTTTTTACCGCGTGCGCAAGCTGCGCACCGAGGAAAGGCTGGCAGCGATCAGCCGTGGAGTAAGCGTCCCCATGGAGCCGGAACTTGCGGAAGCCGCGCGGTCACGGCGGTCAGGCATTTTGCTGATCGCAGCGGCAGTGGGATATACGATTACGTTTTCTCTGATTGCGCGGGTCGAGCCGGATGCATGGGTCGCGGCCGCGTTTGGGGCCATCCCCTTCACGCTGGGGCTGGGATTCTTTTTGGATTCGGCCCTGATCCGGCGGGATGCGCATCCTTCGTAGGAGCACAGGCGGACGATCGTTGCAGGGTGATGAGCCCTTAGCCGCTTGCAATTAGCTTCAAAACAAGACACCGACGCATCGGCCACACCGTCGGCGTCCCTGAGAGAACCCCTTTCCGCGCCTGTGGCGACGGATGGAGTTAGGGGTCCTTCGACTCCGCGGAACGGTTCGCTTCGCGGACCGTCTCGCTGCGCTCAGGATGACAATCTGTACGGATCTGTGCACTGCATGACGGCAAGGTCACTCGCCGGCTAGGAATTTGTATTGTGCCTCTGTCAGCGGGACCACACTCAGCCTGCCCTGGCGCACCAGCGGAGATTCGGCGAAGAGCTTGTGAGCTTTTACTTCCGCCAGCGTCACGGGTTTCGAAATTGACTTGCCGGCTTTGATCTTCACTTGCGGATTCTTCGGGTCGGCGGCGTCGACTGAGACCACGCTGGCGGTGCCCACCGCGCTTTTTTCGTCGCCCGTGTGGTAGATGACCAGGCGTTCGCCGGGCTTCATCGCACGCAGATTTTTTAAGGCTACGGGATTCGTTACCCCATCCCAGATGGTGGTTTTCTCGCGCTCCAGCTGAGCGAATGAATACACCGACGGTTCCGTTTTCAATAAATAGTCCATAATTCTCCGCGCACTATCGCGATCGGAAATCTCCGATTCAACGACTCTCGATCTAAAAACTCTAACCACAGAGGACACAGGAGGCCTTGAGCACGCGATTCGAGTTTCCTTAGTTCGGCTTTTGATTCTTGTCCGGGGGCGGCGCATCCTGCTTCGGCGGAGTGCTGGAGCCCTTGCTGGCGTTGCCGTAAATCGAATACTGACTCTGCGGGCGCTTTAGTTTGATGGTGAAATCCATCTTCGGTTTGTTGATGTCGAAGTCTTCGCCGTAGGTTTGATATCCGGGGGCGAGGACCTGGACGCGCAACTTTCCGTAGGGGATGCCATCGAAGTTCGACTTCCCTTCCGCGTCGGTTTTCAGTTCCATGCCGCCCTTGCCCTGTTTTCCGTTTCCGCCCACGGGATGCATGATGACGCTGGCGCTGCGAATCGGCTTTCCGTTCTCGTCTTTCAGAACCTGGAAACTCAACAGCGACGTGGGGCCTTCTTCATCCTGCTGCGCCGCTGCCGCTGGCGCAATTGCGAGAGCTATCAGCACTACTCCCGCCGTTACGATTCCCGCCGTCCACGTTTTCTTCATGGTGAGCATTTTATGCGGGTGGACATGTTCTGTCATCTGGCCGCCTAAATTCATGACCACCGTGGGCACGGGGGGCACAGGGTAAAGCCAAAACGCGGGGCCGGGGGATGATTTAGGGTCAACCCGGCGCCCGCAGGCCTACCGAAATATTTTTCTCGCGCGATTTTTCCCGGACGAAACTATTTTTCCCAAATAATCTGGGCCTTCTTGTCCAGCGCGTGCTCTTTGCGGGCTGCGCGCGCGAGGTCGCCGAGCGGCACCGGAGGCGGACCGACGGGACCGAACTCCCAGAGCGGCCGCTCGCCCTGGGCGTAGGAGTAATCAGAACGCTCCAGGAGATTCTGAGACTGAGCCATGTCGTGCTGATAGGCGTGCATCACGTGGTCGGCAATCGGATTTACGTTTGGCTGGTTATTCAGCACGGGAGCATTCTGCGCAAAGGCTGCAGTGGCGCAAATCAGGAACATCACACACAGGGTCATTTTCATTTTGTAAAGTCCTTACGCTCTCGAAGTTTCAATGCCCGCGAGAGGTTACCGGGAGTGACTATGGCGTGTTACCCACGCCTCTACCCAAGGTAGGAGCAAACTCCATGCCAAATGCTGAGGCGGTCGCAACTCGGTTTACGGGATGTATTTGCGGGTGAGGAGCAATTGTTTGCACACTTGTGGAAGAGAGGACTCTGGGCCGGCGGATGGGACGCAAAGGGTAAAACTGGGCTCCATTCAATTCCGCCGCCTACTTAGGAGAACACTATTCTGCGGCCACCCCGTCGTCTTTCTTCTTTACTCGCACCACGGTGATTTTGGCGAAGCCTTCCTCGAAGGTGGGAGCTTTTAGTTTGGCGGCCATGCGGCGCATGACGTCTTCGGGGACGACACGGTCGCGGCGCTGATGGCGCTCGATGCAGACTTCAAGGGGCACATCGAAAAAGATGGCGTGGACTTCGTAGTTGTAGTCTTTGGCCAGCTTGACCCAGTGCTGGCGCTCCTGCGGAGTGAGGTTGGTGGCATCGACGTAATTCATGGGACGCTTGGCGATGAGGCGCGCTTTGAGCATGGAGCGCAGGTTGGAGAAAACGAGATCCTGAAAACGCTGCTCGCGGACGTCATCGAAAAGCAGTGAACGAATCATGTCGCTCGAGAGCGGAGCCACGCTGTGGCGCTTGAACCAGGAACTCTTGCCGGAACCGGGCAGGCCAATGGCGAGCACTACGATGCCTTTGGGAGCACGTTGCGTGACGGTGGCGGCTGCGGGCGGCCTGGGCAATGCGGACGCAGCGGCGGGTACGGGCTCGGTGAGTTCCGGGGAGTCTTCCGTTTCCGGCGGAATCGAGGGCGTGATTCCTTTGGGAGTGAAGGCTTGAGCAACGGCTTGTTCGCGGCCGCGGCCTCCGCTTCGACCGCGTCCACCACGGCGGCGGCGGCCACGGGTGCGCGGTGCGCCTTCGCCGGGTGCGGGAGGGTCGATGGCGTGAGGGACCTGGTAGGGAACCTCGGCGGATGAAGTGTCGGCGGACGAGGCTTCGACAGACGGAGCATCGGCGGGCGGAGCGGGAGACGGGCGAACGGAACGAGCGCGGGAACGTGGCCGGGATTCCGGTTGAGGCTCAGGGTCGTGGGCGGCGGGAGGGGCGGATTCCCTGCTGCTTTCTTTTTCTGCGTCGGGATCGGCGGGCGATTGTTCGGCGTCGAAGTATGCGGGCTGCAGGGGCGGAGGAGCCGGCTGGTCAGACGACTCGGAAGGCTTTTTCTTACGGCGCTGAAAACGATCGCGCATCCATTTACGCATGTCAGGCTTGTAACACATCTGCGGCGGCGGGAGCAATGGTGAGCGGTCGTGTTCTGAATTTGTAACCACCCTTCGACTCGGCTCAGGGCACGCTCCGGACGCTACGGAACACAAGGTAGAACCGGAGGCTGCAAGCTACAGCTTTAGGAAGGTCTCATCCCGCGATTCGGCTTCCCAGTTACAATTATGCAATGGCTGGCCAGGTTCCCGATTCCATTCGCGGGCAAAAGTATATTTCGCTTACTACGTTTCGCAAGAACGGCGCGGGCGTGGCGACGCCAGTTTGGTTCGGCGAAGAGGATGGAAAGCTTTACGTGATGACGCGGAGCGATATGGGGAAGACGAAGCGAATTCGGAATAATCCGCAGGTGAAGGTGGCGCCGTGCACGATTCGCGGGAAGGTTACGGGGGCTGAGTTCGCGGCAACCGCGCGATTGTTGCCGCCGGAGGAACAAGCGCGGGCGCGGCAGGCCATCAATCGCAAATATTGGTTAGCGCGGCTGCCGCTGGTCTGGGCGCGCACGGATACGTATGTAGAGTTGAGGTTTGAGTGAGGGGAAGATTGGCGCTGGAACTCTCTGATTGCGTCCAGTCGCAGGCCCTGCGAGGACGACAGTGTGGTGGAAGCTCCCTTTGCCGGCCGACGGTCGTGCAGACTGGCAGGGATTCTTCGTCTGGCTCAGTAATGACCAACTTTATTTCGAAAGAGTGAAGCCACAGCCAGCGCTGCCGATCTGCTTGTCAGTGATCCCGCGCACGCAATGTCGTGACTCGAAAATCGGCTGCTGAAAAGGTGCGGCAGCGATTTACGGCGGTTCCAGTTCCCTGCTAACATCATTTGTTTATGGTTCGGGGTCGCAAGCACTCTGGACCTGCTGTCGTAGTTAGTAAGTAATCGGCCATCATATTCAACGGAGGAACTATGGCAATCAAAGTTGGTATTAACGGATTTGGGCGAATCGGGCGCAACGTTTTTCGTACCGCGCTGAAGGATCCGGGGCTGGAATTCGTGGCGGTGAATGATCTGACCGATCCGAAGACGCTGGCGCATCTGCTGAAATACGATTCGATTCTGGGTAACCTGCCAAACCAGATTTCTGCCGGGCCGGACAGCATCACGGTGGACGGCAAGACGATTAAGGTATTCAAAGAAAGAGATCCCGGGGCGCTGCCGTGGGAATCGGTGGGAGCGCAGGTGGTGATCGAATCGACGGGACACTTCACCGATGCGAACGATGCGAAAAAACATTTGCGCGGCACGGTGAAGAAGGTGATCATTTCGGCTCCGGCGAAGAATGAGGACATCACGCTGGTGCTGGGAGTGAACCACGAGAAATATGACGGGGCGAAGCATCACATTATTTCGAACGCGTCCTGCACCACGAACTGCCTGGCGCCAGTGGCCAAGGTGATCAACGACGAGTTCAAGATCATTAGCGGGACCATGACGACCATCCACTCCTACACCAACGATCAGGTGATTCTCGACTTCCCGCACAAGGACCTGCGACGGGCGCGGGCGGCGGCGATCAACATGATTCCGACCACAACCGGGGCGGCGAAGGCTCTGAAACTGGTGATTCCGGAACTGGGAGGCAAGATCGACGGATTCTCCATGCGCGTGCCCACACCGAACGTTTCGGTGGTTGACCTGGTGGCATGGGTAGAGAAAAAGACGACCAAGGAAGAAGTGAATGCGGCGCTGAAGAAAGCTTCGGAGTCGGGACCGCTGAAGGGGTATTTGGGGTATGAGGAGCACGAACTGGTGTCGTCGGATTTCAAGGGCGACTCGCGGTCTTCGATTGTGGATGCGCCCATGACCCTTGTGGTCGGCGGCAACTGCGTGAAGGTGATCTCCTGGTATGACAATGAGTGGGGATACTCCTGCCGCGTGCACGATTTGATTCATTACATTGCGGATAAAGGCCTGTAAGGATTGTGGAATCCCATCCTGACGTCGCAAAGTGCGCGATGTTAGGATGGGCCACCCGCATCTTAAATTCTGCCTTCCAGAGGACAACCAGCCATGTCCAAACTTTCCATTCGTGATCTTCCGCTCAGCGGGAACCGCATATTCATGCGGGTCGATTTTAATGTGCCGCTCGAAGACGGGCGGGTGATGGACGATACCCGTATTCGCGAGACGCTGCCGACCATCGAGTACGCGCTGCGGCATGGAGCGCGGCTGATTCTTGCGTCACACCTGGGGCGGCCAAAGGGCAAGCCTAATCCTAAAATGAGCTTGAAGCCGGTGGCGGAGCGGCTGCGCATGCTGCTCGACAAGGAATTGGCGCGCGGCGAGAACGTGGGATTCTGTCCCGATTGCGTGGGGCCGGAGGCAGAAGAGGTAGCGACGCAGTTGGAAATGGGGCAGACGCTGCTGCTGGAAAATTTGCGTTTTCACGCGGAAGAAGAAGCGAACGACGAGAAATTTGCCAAGCAACTGGCGGCGCTTGCTCCTTACTACGTGAACGACGCGTTTGGGTCGGCGCATCGGGCACATGCATCGACGGTGGGAATCACGAAGTTTGTGCAGAAATCCGCGGCCGGGCTGCTGATGGAGAAAGAACTCAAGTATCTGGGCAAGACGCTGGAGCATCCGGAAGAGCCGTTCGTGGCGATTCTGGGCGGGGCCAAGGTGAGCGACAAGATCGGCGTGATTCAGAACCTGATGAAGAAGGTGGATTCGCTGATCATCGGCGGAGGAATGGCGTATACGTTTCTAAAGGCGCAAGGGCAGGAGATTGGCAAGTCGCTGCTGGAGGCGGACAAGGTCGGACTGGCGCGGGAGTTGCTGGATGAAGCGAAGAAGCGAAACTTGAAAATCCTCTTGCCGGTGGATCATGTGGTTGCGAGCAAACCGGAGATCAATGCGGTGGTGCAGCAGATTGGCGAAGGCCAACCGATTCCTGCGGATAAGATGGCGCTCGATATCGGGCCCAAGACGATCGAACTGTTCTCTGAAGAAATTTCGCGAGCGCGGACGATTTTATGGAACGGGCCGATGGGAGTGTTTGAGGTCCCGGGGTTTTCCAAAGGCACGTTCAAGATCGCGCAGGCGGTGGCGGAAAATGTGGGCGCGATTTCGATTGTGGGAGGCGGAGATTCGGTGGCCGCTGCGCATGCGGCGGGCGTGGCCGAGAAGATCACTCACATTTCGACTGGAGGCGGCGCATCGCTGGAATTTCTGGAAGGAAAGAAGCTGCCGGGAGTTGAGGCGCTGACGGATAAGAAGTGAAAGCTTTGGACGCCGCCGTGCAAACCTCCACCATGCGACTCGTGCTCGACCGGGGCAAAGCGATTGACATTCATGGTCCCGCCGATCTCACCGAAGAAACCACCGACGCGATTGTGAATGCCGCGAACTCTTATCTCCTGGGCGGCGGCGGAGTTGATGGCGCCATCCATGACGCGGGTGGCCCTGCCATTCTCGCCGAGTGCCGCGCAATCGTGAGCAAAATCGGAACGCTGCCGGCTGGAAAGGCAGTCATCACCACGGGCGGACGGCTTTCGGCAAAGCATGTCATCCACACCGTCGGTCCCGTCTATCGCGGCGGGGAACCGACCGTAGCTGAAGCTCTGGCCAGCTGCCATCGCGAGTCGGTGCGTTTAGCGGACGATCACGCTCTAACTTCCCTGGCATTTCCTGCGATCTCGACGGGCGCGTACGGATATCCGGTGGCCGAAGCGGCTCCAATCGCGATTTCTGCGACGCTCGATGCACTCGCGTCCGCAAAGCACGTAACGCTGTGTCGGTTCGTGCTCTTCGACATCTCGACGGTTCGCGCCTATCAGCGGGCGGCCGAAAAACTTGAACGGTTGAACACCACTTCTGCATTCAGGATCGAAAAGGCTCAGTCATGAGAACAAAAGTAATGGCCGCCAACTGGAAGATGTATAAAACCCCTGACCAGACTCGCGACTTTTTTCGCGATTTTTTGCCGCTGGTGGCGGGGCATACCCGCGATGAAATTGTGGTGTGCCCTCCGTATATTGATCTGGCGGATGCGATGGAGGCGGCGAAGGGATCGAACGTCGCCATTGGCGCGCAAAACGTTCATTGGAAGGAAGAAGGAGCTTTTACCGGCGAGATTTCCGCCGCCATGTTGCTCGCCTTGGGCGTGAAGCACGTCATCATTGGACACTCGGAGCGCCGGCAGTATTTTGGTGAAACCGATGACACGGTGAATCTTCGCCTGAAAGCCGCGCTGGAAGCCGGGCTCACGCCCATCTGCTGTGTGGGCGAAGTGCTGGAAGAACGCGAAGCGGGATTGACGGACGATGTCTTGCGGCGGCAATGCGTGCGGGCCTTTCACGCGATTTCGGCGAAGAAGGCGGCCAAGCTTGTCGTGGCATATGAGCCGGTCTGGGCGATTGGCACGGGAAAAACCGCCACTCCGGAAATTGCAGCGGAGGCGCACGCGGTGATCCGGGGCGAGGCTACGGAAATTTTTGGCGAGGAGTTTGCCGGCAAGTTGCGAATTCTTTATGGCGGATCGGTGAAGCCGGAGAACGCTGCGACGCTGATGGCACAGGAAGAAATTGACGGCGCGCTGGTGGGCGGAGCGTCGCTGGATGCGAAATCGTTTGCGGCGATCGTGAAGTACTGAAGGCCGCGGTCGCGCGAGGTCCCGTTGTCATGTCCCCGTTCGCCGGCCGTGAGCAAGAGCCCGTCGAGCTTCGCTCGACAGGACCCTTCGGCTTCGCTCAGGGCAGGCTATCGAGGGCAGCTTTCCCCACATGAGCTTCTACTCCCCGGTATTCAGTTCCGGTTTCATTTTCTTCCGATCGGCACGCCCGGCCTTACGCCGCGGAAATTTCTGTGAGCGATGGGAATAAAACCATCGCCGGCTGGTTTACTCTTGTGTACGTGTCGGAAACAAGCTTGGCGTCGGGATCGTTCGAGCAGCTGGCCATGCCCCACTTCGAACGGCTCTATAATTTTGCCTGCTGGCTCACCCAGGACCGGCAAGAAGCCGAGGACCTGGTGCAGGAAACGTACACCAAGGCGCTGAAAGGATTCGCTTCTTTCCAGCAGGGAACAAACTTTCGCGCCTGGATCTACAAGATCCTGCGGAATACGTTCCTGACCTCCCGCACCGGGCTGAAGGCAACCGCAACCGTGCCGCTCGATGTCGAAGGCGAAGAGGAAGTCCTCCCCACGGCGAAAGAAACGCCGGAGAGCATTCTGTTGCAACGCTCGGATTGGCAACTGCTGCAGCAGGCAATGGAGCGGTTGCCCGTGACTTATCGCGAAGTGCTGCTGCTGTGTGAGGTGGAGGAGATGTCGTATCAGGAAATTTCTTCCACACTTGGCATCCCGATCGGCACGGTAATGTCCCGTTTATCCCGCGCCAGAAAAACGTTACGTGCCGACTTGCGGCCGGGGGTTCAAGAAGGATGAAATTCACGGTGAACCATGGTTTGTGAGTCCTGGAAGGCAAAACTCGACACCTACCTGGACGGTGAGCTTCCCGAGGAGGAGATGCGCGAGTTCGACGCTCACGTGCGCGGCTGCCCCTCTTGCTCCGCCGATGCGCTTACGCGGGTGCAGATGAAGAGGGCGATTCTTCTTGCTGGAAAACGGTTTACTCCCAGTGCCGAGTTCCGGAAACGAATACAGCAGGGCGTCGCACCCCAACCGCAGCGCAGCTTCGGTCTTAGTTTCGGTCTACGATGGGCGTTGGCGGCGGCGGCCGTCATTTTGGTGATCGGGATGTTAACTATAAGCTATGTTAGCTCCCGATCGGGCAGAGACCAGATTTACAGCGAGGTGGCAGACTTGCACGTCGCGGCGCTGGCCAGTTCATCGCCGGTGGATGTGGTCTCCACAGACCGGCACACGGTGAAGCCGTGGTTCCAGGGAAAAATCCCCTTCGCGTTCAATTTACCGGAACTCCAAAACACCGAGTTTTCACTGCTTGGCGGGCGGATGACCTATCTTGACCAGACCCCGGGTGCGCATCTGATCTACGATATACGAAAGCACCATATTTCCGTGCTGGTGTTTCAGGAACGGTCGTTGAAATTATCAGCCAGCTGGGACGAGACTTCTCTCGCCCCGAAGAGACTTCCGTTCAACATGGAAACGTGGAGTCAAGGCGGGCTTCGCTATTTCGTGATTGGCGACGCGAATGCGGCGGACATTGATAGTCTTGCGAAATTGTTTAAGGCCACATCGTAGATAATGTGGCCGAGGGAGTGTCTATCATGAATGCCAATGCCGGCGAAGCGGGCCGCGACGAGGACGCCAAGGCGACTCCATTGCGCCATCCCAAATTATATCGATACAACAGGAACCTGCCCGAGCCGCAGGTTTGGCGGCGCAAACCGGAGGCGGCCTGATGCCGGGTTTTCAGTCTGATGCTTTTGTATTTCTTGGCGCTACCGGCGACCTCGCGCACAAACAGATATTCCCGTCCCTGCAGGGGCTGATTCGCGACGAGGGTTTCAATCTTCCCATCGTTGGCGTGGCCAAGGCAGGCTGGAATCTCGATCAACTCAAAGCGCGCGCCAAAGAAAGCCTCGAAAAGCACGGCGGTCTCGACCCGGATGCATTCGGCAAACTGATTGGCCTGTTGCACTACGTGGACGGGGACTACAAAGACCCCAACACCTTCGCCCAACTGCGCAAAGAATTGGGCTCTGCGAAACAGCCGCTGCATTACCTGGCGATCCCACCCAGCTTGTTTGCCATGGTTGCCGAGGGGTTGGCCAAATCCGGCTGCGTTGAGAATGCGCGGGTCGTGGTGGAGAAACCCTTCGGGCACGATCTGGCTTCAGCGCAGGAACTCAACCGGATTCTGCACCGGTATTTCCCCGAGGAACGGATCTACCGCATCGATCATTTTCTGGGGAAGGAACCGGTGCAGAATATTCTCTACACTCGCTTCGCCAACCCGATGTTTGAACCGCTCTGGAATCGCAATTACGTGCGCAGCATCCAGATCACTATGGCGGAGAAGTTCGGGGTCGAGGACCGCGGCAAGCTCTACGACGAAACCGGCACGGTGCGTGACGTGGTGCAAAACCACCTGCTTCAGGTGCTGGCTAACCTCACGATGGATCCGCCGACCGGCGAGGACCACGACGCGTCGCGCGATCAGAAAGCCGCGCTGCTCAAGGCGGTGCGGCCGATTGCTGCGGGAGACATGGTGCGCGGCCAGTACGCGGGTTATCGTTCCGTCGCGGGAGTAAACCCCTCTTCAACGGTTGAGACCTTCGTTGCCGTCAAGCTGTTCATTGAAACCTGGCGATGGGCCGGCGTGCCGATCTACATTCGCGCAGGCAAAATGCTGCCGGTGACCGCGACGGAGATTCTCGTGGAATTCAAGCGGCCGCCAATCGAAACCTACGGCGAAATCGTACCCAGCTCTTCCGCGCATCTGCGCATGCGCATCGACCCGGATATTTCCATCGCGATGGGAGTGCGAGTGAAGACGCCGGGCGAGCGGATGATCGGCAGCGACGTGGAACTGACTCTTACTGAACAGGCCGCCGACGACATGCCCCCTTACGAACGCCTTCTGGGTGATGCCATGCGCGGACAAAATGAACTCTTTGCCCGCGAGGATCTGGTCGAAGCACAATGGCGTGCCGTGGAACCGATCCTGGGCAACGCGGCGCCGTTGTATGACTATGAGCCGGGGACATGGGGACCCGGTGAGGCTAACCAGCTTATCGCCGATTATGGACCGTGGGGCAATCCGAAAGTTTAGCAAGAAAAAAGTTCGGTAACAGAAATCAAGAAGGAGCGGGCAATGACTCAGCGACTCACCGATGCGCCGTCGTGGCATGCGCTGCAAGCGCATTACGACAAGATCAAGGAAGTACTACTGCGGCGGCTGTTTGCCGATGATCCCGGTCGCGGTGAGCGATTGGTTGCCGAAGGCGCCGGCCTTTACCTGGACTACTCGAAGAACCGGATTACCGATGAAACCATTCGGCTGCTGCTTCAGTTGGCCAAAGAGCGAGGTGTGGCCGATCGTCGCGACGCGATGTTTCGCGGCGAGAAAATCAACGTCACGGAAAACCGGGCAGTGTTGCACGTTGCCCTGCGCGCTCCCAAAGGCACGCAGATCAAAGTCGACGGAGTGGACGTGGTTCCGGAAGTACACGCGGTGCTGGAAAAGATGGCCGCGTTCTCCAACCGCGTGCGCAGCGGAGAATGGAAGGGCCACACCGGGAAAGCCATCAAGAACGTAATCAACGTCGGTATCGGCGGCTCGTACCTGGGCCCCGAAATGGCATACGACGCGCTGCGCGAGTTTACCGATCGCGCCATGAAGTTCCGCTTTGTTGCGAATGTGGACGGCGCTGCATTCGCCGAAGCCACGCACGACCTCGATCCCGCGGAAACTTTATTTATTCTGTCTTCGAAGACTTTCACCACGCTAGAAACCATGACCAACGCCGCCACCGCACGCCGCTGGGTCGTGGACGCGCTCAAGAGTGACGCGGCCGTAGCCAAACACTTCGTCGCAGTCTCCACTAACGCGGATGGCGTCGCCAAGTTCGGAATCGATACCGCCAACATGTTTGTGTTTTGGGATTGGGTCGGAGGGCGCTATTCGATGGATTCCGCGATTGGACTTTCCACCATGATCGCGATCGGCCCGAAGGGGTTCGAAGACCTGCTCGCCGGATTCCACGACATGGATGAGCACTTTCGCACCGCGCCCCCGGAGAAGAATCTTCCGTTGCTCATGGGACTGCTTACGGTCTGGTACAACAATTTTTTCGGCGCGCAAACTCTTGGCATCATGCCCTACTCGGACAACCTCAAGCGCTTTCCGGCTTATCTGCAACAACTGCAGATGGAGAGCAACGGCAAGCACGTGGACCTCGACCGCCAGCCCGTAAGCTACCAGAGCGGGCCGATCATCTGGGGCGAGCCCGGAACCGATGGGCAGCATTCGTTTTACCAGCTCATTCATCAAGGCACGAAGCTTATCCCCTGCGACCTGATCGGATTCTGCGAGCCGCTCAGCGACTTTAAGGACCATCACGATTTTCTTATGGCGAATCTGTTCGCGCAGGCCGAGGCGCTGGCTTTCGGCAAGACGACCGAAGAAGTGAAGGCCGAGGGCGTTCCCGACTTTCAAATTCCGTTCCGCGTTTTCGAAGGCAACCGGCCGACCAACCTGATCCTGGTTGAAAAACTGACGCCGCGAGCATTGGGTTCGCTGGTCGCGCTCTATGAACACAGTGTTTTCACGCAGGGCGCAATTTGGAATATCGACTCCTTCGACCAGTGGGGAGTGGAGCTTGGCAAAGTGCTGGCGCAGCGCATCATTCCCGAGTTACAGAGTTCCGCGGAACCCCAGCTCAAGCACGATGGCTCGACGAACACGTTGATCAGGCGGTATCGCCGATTGCGTGGCGGCCAGTAGTCAGGAAGATCAAACCTGGGAACCTGCCGTTCGCCTGCAGCCCTTCGACAACGCGAGGAGCTCTCGATGCTCTGCGTTCGAGCCTAACTTCCTCTTCCTCGCTGCCGCACGTCCGCCTTTGAGCGCTCCACTATCAGTCTCAGAATGCGTGTTTTGCTGTCTGCGCCCCTCTCGTCAGCGGCTTCAGTAGGGGCGAAAGACCCCGCCAGACGAGCCGTGAAACGTTTTTCATCGCTACGTAACTATCTCTAGTGCAAAGGTTTCAGGGTTTTTCCCGTTTTGGGCCTCCGCCCCGGCGAAACTTCGAAACCCTTTGCCCCAAATTCGAATCTAAGGTTTTAGGCGTAGACGCGTGCTCCTGAACCCCGTAGTTGATCTGGTATTCGTCGGGGCGCGCGAGTTGTAAGTGTCCAGGTCTCAGACTTCCAGGTCTAAGTAAACCAGGTCTGAAAGGTAGAGTGATGATTACAAAATTAGTGAATGCGTTCTTCGGTTGCCGCCACGCCCGTTTTAGCTTTCCCGTCACGGTTCGCGGAGCCGCCCGTCCTCAGGCCGCGGCTTTGACCGGAACCTACGTGGCTTGCCTGGATTGCGGCCACGAATTCGCTTACGACTGGCAGGAGATGAAAGTGATCACTTCTCCCGAACGGCATCGGGAGCGCGCCGCGCAACTGGCCAAGCACGCTGCCTGAGCCGGCGGTCGTGCTTTCATTGCAGCCCCGAGACGCGCGAATTAGACTCACGGCGACTCGATGCGACATGCCGCAGCCTCAAATGATTCTGCTTCGCCTCCAGTTGTACGCGGCACTCTTCGCTAATCACTCTGCGCGAATCAGTTTGCGGTCGTGGGTTTGAACGCGTAATACCCGCGCCGCGCCTGCACGTCGAACCTGCCTGCAGCATTCAACGTCACCTTCAGCTTGTGAAACCTCCCGTCGAGTTTCTGCGGAGAAAAACCAAGCACGTAGACGAACTCGGGAGCGTCCGCGGTGCGCCGGAAACCTTCATCCAGATTATTGTTGTTGTGAAAGAAAACTCCACCAGTGCCGCTGGCGAATTCCGCCATCACGTCGCTTCGCGCCTGCGCCTCGGCGGAGTCAAACACCGGGTCGCCGACCCTTCCAGCGGTTCCACCCGCATACAGGCCGCCCGCATCCAGCGTGTTGATGACAACTCCGGAGCGCGCGGCGCCATCCACAATTTCCATCAAGTCCTGCTCCATACCCTGGGTGAGGGCAAGAAACCCCGGGGAAACCAGCACAATGCTGCGCTGGCCCGGCATTGACCCAGTCCTCCGGATCACGCTGCTCAGGATCACCAGCGCATTCTTGCTTTCCACGTTTCCCGTGTTCAGCACCTCCAGAGCTTTTGCCGCAGCCAGATGTCGCGCGTGCGGACCAGGAAAATCTCCCCGCGTCGCGCAGTCCGCTGCTTCGGCCACCGCAACGCCCGTTGCCTCCGGATCCGATTTATTCAACATGAGGTCCGCCATGTAATAACTGATCGGCGGGCAATCGGACTCAGCAAGCATCGACTGCGGTTTGAGCTGGCGCAGACTGGCTAATAGCTTTTCTCCGTCATCGGTGAAATCCACCACCACGGCGCCGGAGGTCGTAAACACAGCCGCCTGCTCTCCCGCTTTCAGCGCGCCCAGGTGCCGCGCCGCAGCCTCGCGCGCGCCCGTGAGTTCCTGAAGGTTCAGGTGAACGTCGTCAAACAGATAAGCCGTAGCGCGTTCCCCCGCCGCCAGAGGGCTCCGGCTGGTTTCCGCCTGAACTGCTCCTTGTCCCTGTCCCTGCACATGGGACGGTTCGCCGGACTGCTTCGGCCGCAGGCTGAGCGCAGCCGTTTCCAACGAAAATTGTCTGATGATCTGCGCCCTTCCCTCGTCGAATAGCCGGAAGTTATCCTGCTTCATGCTTCCGACGGCATGCCCGGTTCCATCGCGCAGAACCACGCTCACCGGCACCAGCCGCACGTTGACTCTGAATGCGGTCCGCGGCGTGTCGTCAGCAACTCCGGATGCCGCGGCGATCTTTGTGTTTGCCATTGCGATCGCCTCGCGTTGCGACTGAATCCGCTGCTGCTCTCCGCGCAGTTCCGACAATCTCTGTTGCATCGCGGCCGTCACCGCATCCAGCATCTGCTCCTGCTCGGCTGCGCGTCGAGTTTCACTTTCCTGAACTGTCATCTCCTGGATCGCAGAGAAGGTCTCCTCGCTTTCATCCAGGTCCGCCCGCAAAGAGGCGCTGCTGGGCGAAATCTGCGGCGTTGATGCGCCTCCCGGAGCGCTCGAGCCCGCATTTAGAACAAGCCGTCCCTTAGCCCTGAACTTATGGCAATCGGTGAGTCGTACCACGTTCCGGGTCTTTTCTCTCCCTACGATCGTAAGAATGCTGAAGTCAACGGGCAGCACGAACGACGACCCATCTGCAAACGCCACGCTTTCATAATCGATCTGCTGCTCCGCCCGCGTGATCGCGAAGTTTTTTGGCAGGTCCTTCGCAATCGATTCGAAACGCAGCACGGTTCCCGTTTTCTCGTCGACCCAAAGCTCCCCACCGTAAGCCGGAGCCACCACCTGATTTTCGGCGTGCAGTCTCCACAGCGGGTCGTTCTGTTTCGGAATCTGGTAGGTGAAGATCCAGGCGGCGTGTTGACCCACAGTGCCCTCCCGGTCGAATTGAAACAATGGCTGATTAGTGGCATCGAAAATCGAGCGAACATTGTCGCTCGCGAATTCCCCCGACGACCAAAGCCCGGTAGCTTGCGCGGTCGCGATCGTCGTCGGGCCGCCGTTCACTTTGATGTCACTATAGGATTCGTTTCCATCTTCATATCTCACCGACGCGGTAATCAGGTCGCTGGGCACGCGGCCATTGCCGCGGTAGCGCGACGCCTCCTGATGGCAGATGAAGTTCGGCATCTTTTCCGCCAGGCTCATCACGTACTCGCAGACGCCGGGCAACGCACTCCCATGCGGAATGCCGGCCGGCAGCCACGCGCAGGGGTTCGCAGAGATCATCGCCGCGTCGGTTGGCCCAAGCGGCAACTTTTTCCCTCCGTTCAGCGCCGCTGCGGACTCTCCTGACAGCACGCCGCCGCTCTTCCCCATATCGGCAATGGCCTTACCCGCGACTTCCGCGAGGGTTTGCCATACCACTTCTTGTAGTGAGGTTGTGTTCTCCACTGTTGCCGATCCGGCCGCGAAAACGGTTCCGTCGGCCGCGCGGGTCAACTGGTACTCCACGGTCGCCGCGAATACCGGAACCGTGTCGTAATCCACCCCGTTGGGCCTCAGTTTCGAGGACGTCGTCACGTTCGTCAGCCGCGCCGATATGATGAACTGGCAGTTCCGTTCCTTCGCTTCCGCGATCGCACGACCGCCCCACCCGGCATCCAGAACGACCGCCTGCACCCGCCATTGCAGTTCCTTGTCCGGCTTATGCCGATTGAGTGCCGTCGCCAGCCGGTCCTGCTCCTCGATCTCCGACGCCGCCTTGTCGTACTTCGGGGGCACGGCCACGCCCACGCGCACCACCGTGTCCTGCTGAGCGAAAGCGGAAAGGCAAAGGCACCACAGGATCGAGACTAGCGCCACTGAAGAGAAGACTCTCATATTCTCCCCGGCTAAGAGAATTGAACGCCAATAATCATACAAGACCGGGTGCCCCATTTCTGGCGTCTTTTGCGAGAAGTGGGCCTTTTGACTTTGCCTCTGTAGGGCGGACACTCTCGTCCGCCGCTTTTGACTTTCGCCGCCAAAAAACAAAACCGGCGGCCGCAGCCACCGGTTTATCTGTTGTATTTCTACAAACTAGTTCGACGAATCATCCCGCCGCTTCAGCGTCGGACGGTCATCATCGCTCTGCGTATTCCCGCTCTTGTTGTCGGTGTTCGAAGTACGCCGCAAGCTGGGCTTGTTCCCGTCTTTCTGGTCGAGCAGCTTGTGCTTGTTTTCGATCGCCGCCAGCCGCGCCTTCACTTCGTCAAACTCCGACGTGGTCACAATGTACTGCGGCTTGGCCGGGAGAATCTTGCGAATCTCCTCCTGCGACTTCTCGATCCGGTCCGGAGTCTGC
>Ga0187863_10001495_pt1 | contig 18561 bp, 12 predicted proteins | sample June2016WEW_11_1_FD_132975 | JGI IMG/M metagenome (GOLD analysis project Ga0187863, IMG submission 132975) | Peatland microbial communities from SPRUCE experiment site at the Marcell Experimental Forest, Minnesota, USA - June2016WEW_11_10 | ecosystem: Environmental > Terrestrial > Soil >... | reverse complement strand
TCACGGGCAGAAGGTTGGTGGTAATTGTGAGCCAGTGCCCTCACCAATAGCTGAAGTTCAGTTTGTCGAGCCAGACTGAGTAAGCGGTCTGCTGGTAATCCCCATCCTGCTGATAGTTGATGGTGACGCCATACCACGTGGTTGTCGTGGGACTCTCGGAGTAGTTGAGCGTGGCAGTGTTTCCGTTGAGGGTAATCGATTGGAACAAAACCTGATTGTCGGAGGTGCGTTGAACCTGGATAACGAGATGGTTCCAGGCATTTGCAACAGGATTGCAGGCCACGCCGGTTGGGTGCCATTTCTGGCCGGGATTGTCCCAGATGTCCCATTCATTGCCCCCGGCAACGCGGCATTCATGTCCCCAAATGAAGGAGTAGCCGCCGACAAACTGGTTGATATCGAATTCCAGCGCCTGAGATACGCTGAGATCCTTGACATAGAAATAGACGTCATAGGTGAAGTTGTGGAGGGCAGGGACGATCGTGTGATTGGGGTCGGGCATACCCTGCGAGGAGAAATCGCCGATCAGGTGGTTGTTCCAGAGCACGTCTGAGTAATCGGTCTGCCCGCCAATGTCCATGAGAGATGCGTTGCCGCTAAGCGACGGGGACGAAATATTCTGGGTCATCGACCAGGTGACCAGCGGACCCGAGGGGCTGCACGAAGTACAGATGTTATAGGATGGCGGGAGCAGACCATAGCCGGTCCAGCCCGCTTGTTGATGCAGATTTACAAAGGTGCCGGAAGTGGAGCCACCACCGACGGTGATCGTGATGGGAGTTACCGCTGCTCCGCCACACTTATCCCATTCCTCTACGACCGTGTGGTAGGTGCCCGCGGCCAGAGTAAGCGAGGTGTTGAGCTGAGAGCCTTGTGTTTGATAGGCGAGTACATTCGGCGCGGTATAGATTCCCATGGAGGCGACGCCGCTAGAGCAAGAGGAAGTAGCCGAGGCTACATACTGCACCGTGGGACTGACCGTTGTGTTGGTCTGGGGAGCGGTCACGGTGACTTGCCCGCCGCTGTTAGAACCCGTCACCTGGACGGTGACCGGAGTGGAGGCACTGCCTCCGCAGCCATCCCACTCCTGTACGACGGTGTGGTAGGTGCCAGGGTTCAAGGTCAGCTCGGTATTCAGGCTCGCGCCCTGTGATGTGTACGCCAGCACCCCCGGAGAGGTGTAGATGCCCATGGCTGAAACGCCCTTGGCACAAGACGTGGTCGAGGTTGCGACATATTGAACTTGCGTGAACACGCTCGAGTTATTACTCGGCGCTGTGACTTGCACCTGGGCGGAGCCAGCAGAAACGTTAATAGTGACCGGTGTCTTGCTGCTGTCGCCGCAATTATCCCAAGACTGAACTACGGTCTGGTAGGTACCCGGGCTCAGTGACAGCTCGGTGTTGAGGCTGCTTCCAGAAGTGCTGTAGGCGAGAACGTTAGGCGCGGTATAGATTCCGATCGCGGCAACTCCGGCGGCGCAGCCCGTGCTGGCGCTCGCGACGTATTGAACGGTGGTGCTCACTGTGCTTCCGCTGGCGGGGGCCGAGACGGTGACAGTGCCAGTCGGTTCGGCAAAGCTAAGGGTTGCTGAGCACAGTGCTAGAACGAGGACAAACCTTCTCATAAGCGTACTCCGGTCGTAGGGTACGGCGTTGCAGTACCTACAGGATTTTTCGGATGGGTTGTAAGTGATTCTATGTAGAGCCACCGCTGCTCGCAAGAAAATTGATGCCGAAGAAAAATCAGAAGTTCTAGGACCGACTGTCAAAATCAGCCCTCGATGACGATCACTAAAGTTTGCCTGGCCTAGGGGTTTTCACCCATATCTCGCACCGCGATACTGCATCTTCAGTTTTCCTGACATCTTCGGAACGTCTCCTCCACATCTCATGCATACCTCGATTTGTACCGGGCGATCGATCCCGATGAAAGTCGGGGAGACGCCTTAACGGTTTCGGGTGAGGCGATTTCGGAAAGGAAGTACCTACGTGGAACTGGGAGCATTCGTGATGGTTCCGGGCGGGGACGACTTCACAGGGATACGTGAGGCTCAACCCCATGGCCTAGCAGCTTTCGAAAATCCGCGAGCGCCTTATTCCTCGCGGATGCCGATACTGGGCAACGACGTCTTGCGGTCGTGGATGGATCGCGTCCGCAAGCTGGGAATGCAAAGCCTGTGGCTTGCTAGCGGCGCGGGTGCGGGCGCCGCGACCAGCGCTCTGGCTGAGTTCGCCCGCCAGGGAATCGAGCGCCTGCTCGTGATTGAGCTCAAGTCGTATGCGGAGATGGATCTTGCCGATTTACTTCGATTTCATTGCGAGCGCCGAAATCCGGTGACGGAGGCCCAGGATGCCGGAGGGCAACTGGGAGTCCGGTTGCTGGATCGTCCGGCGCTGCGCGCAACCGCGGAGAAATACGAATCTTGCTGCCCTCCGACCGAGAGCGTGCGAAATCCTTATCAGTTTAGCGGATATGCCAAGCGCATTTTGTCGGCGAGGGAAAGACAGGAGTTGGTCGGAGATGGACTTACGGGCGCGTGCGCAATGCGCCCGTTGGGAACGCAGATTCGGGAGCAAGTGTGGATCGGGGAGGGAGTGAAAGTCGCGACTTCCGCCCGGGTCATCGGCCCAACTTATATCGGCGCGGACACCATCGTCCGCGCTGGGGCCACCATCGGTCCATTTGCGTCAGTGGAGCGCGACTGCGTGGTGGATTGCGGAACCACGGTGGAGCGATCCACCGCCCTACCGGATACCTACCTGGCGGCGGGCCTACTCATTCGGAATGGTCTGGTGGACGGGGGGCATTTGGAACATCTGGGCTGGGGAGCAGCGGCAGATCTGGAGTCGGCAGGTTTGGGAAGCAGGATTTCACGGCGTGGATCGCGGAGACAACCGTTCAGTCCAGCCCCGACCGACGACTGCTCGCGAGGCGAGAACGCCTTGCCGTGGAACTTGGCTTCGTCTTCAGCCGTGGCGCAGCCCTGGCTGCAGGTGCAGCTGTGAAAAGTGAATCTATCAAAGGTTCAATCATGAAAGGTTCAATCATGAAAGATAGGGCCATGAACGGGGCAGCCTGGAGGATCCTTCCATTTCCTTCTGCGTCGAGTTCTGCGAGCCGCCGGGCGCAGCGGAAAGATCTGCTCAGCGCTCTGCGCGTTTCCGAATCTCCGGTGATTGTGGATTTCTCGGAGTGCCGCTCCTTGACTTTCGAAGACATTGACTTGCTACTGGAGTGCCTCGGACAAGCGGCGGGTCGAGATACGCAGGTGGTGTTCGTCGCCGGCTCCAACGCAAACCGTCTGCTCCTTGAAGTGACCCGCATTTCTTCGCTGGCTCCGGTATTCATTTCCGTTGAAGAGGTTCTTGCGCATCCGCAGGTGGCAGCAAGATGCGATGCGGCGGATCGTGCCTGTGAAGATCGTGCCTGTGAAGATCGTGCGAACGATCATCAAGGTGCGAGCCAATCTCAAACTCTTTGGAGTGCGTAAATGAATCCGACCAGTCACGCATATTCAAGATGCTTTTTAGTCGCCATTCTGGTGGGTGGATGCTTGATTTCGAGCGAAATACCTCTCTTGGCGAGTCCTCAGCAGTCCAGCCAATCCAGCACGGCGGCCCAGAAACCGGACGATTCATTTCCAGATAACCCGCAAGTCCAAAGCGCTCAGACTCAGACGACACAGTCATCGGGCCAGCAGTCGGCGCCCGCGCCTTCAGGAGCTGCTGCAGCGAAGGCGGCAAATGTGAAAGGAGCTCCTGTGGCCCAGCCTGCCGGCGCAGCGGTGGCGCCCGTACGTCAACGCGGTCATCGATCGCTCCTGATCAAGGTGGGCGTGATCGCGGGAGCCGCAATCGGTGTCGGTGCAGTGGTCGCACTGTCGGAGAGAAGTCCGGCGCGGCCGCCCGGGGCTTCGCCCGCTATACATCCCTAAACCTTCATGCCTGAACATTCATCGCTGAACCTTCGTCGTTGAACCTTGATCGCTGAAACAGGAGTTCTCTGAGAGATGGCTTCCGATAACGCCGACGCGCCGACCACGGTCCCTCGCCCGGTCCTGATCAGCTTCTCGGGAATCGATGGAGCTGGGAAGACCACGCAGATCGAGTACCTTTCAGGGTGCCTGAAGCAACGGGGCCTTCGCGTCTTACGGCTTAGCTTTTGGGACGACGTTGCGGTGTGGGCGAATATGCGCGCGGGAGTGGGTGGCAGGGCAATGAATTCCGGCAACGCGGATCGGACGGGTGAGAACTCATTCTCCCCGAGAAACAACAAGCACGTTCGGAAGTGGTATTTGAGCACAGCCCGCGCCGGTTTCTACATGCTGGACGTTATCCGATTGCACCGCCTGCTTGCCAGTGAGCAGGTATGCAACTCTGACGTTGTAATCTTCGATCGATATATCTATGACCAGATCGCAAATATCGATTCACCGTCGGTTGCAACACGCAGCTACAGCAAGATACTTTTGAAGCAGACTCCCGTTCCCGACCTGGCGTTCGTTCTGGACGCGTCGCCGGACGCCGCTTTCGCGAGAAAGCCGGAATACCCTCTAGAATTTATGCACCGCAATCGCCGAGCTTTCTTGCAGCTGAAAGAACTTGTTCCACAGCTGATCGTGATTTCTGATGCGAGGCCGGAAGACGTGAGAAGTGAAATTATTTTTCACATCAGCCGTTCGCGGCTCGCAGAGCGCGTTTCAACTGAGGGGAAAACTGAACTTCCCGCGGACAACGCAGTAGCGCAGCAACGGAGTTGCTGTAGCGTGCGAAACGACCCAACAGCAATCGTCTAGGTTGCCATCCAAGGCTTACGCGTTATTTCGAAAGCGAGGCCTTGAATGGATGCTGGAGTCTCCGAGAATCGTCTTTCCCTGGTTGTGCCGACGCTCAACGAAGCGGGGAACATCGACAAACTAATCACTGCGCTTACGGATGCACTGCGAGAGACTCCATACGAATATGAAATCGTGGTAGTCGACGATGGAAGCACCGACGGAACGGTGGAACAGGTTCGTGACTGGACCAAACGAGATGCGCGTGTTCGCCTCTTCTCACGTACGGGAGAACGAGGTTTGGCAGGGGCGGTGTTGTACGGCTGGAGTCAATCCCGAGCGAACCTGCTCGGCGTGATTGACGCTGACCTGCAACATCCCCCTGAGCTGTTGCCGGAACTTTTGCAGCAGACCGAGCACGCCGATATCGCCATCGCGAGCCGGTATGCGCGAACTCAGGGAACAAGGGGTTGGAATCCTCTGCGTGCGGCCGTCTCCCGGTTGAGCACGCTTGCCGCGGCGCCTCTCATCAAGAAGAACCTTGGAGTCACCGACCCGATGTCGGGTTTTTTTGTAATTCGCCGCCGCTGCATCGAGGGACTGACTTTTCAGACGACCGGCTTCAAGCTCCTGCTTGAAATCCTGGTTCGCGGCCGCATCCGGAGTGCACGAGAGATCCCATATCAGTTCGGCCTTCGCCGCGCGGGCAGGAGCAAGGCCAGCGCGAGCGTTGCATTTCACTATTTGCATCTTCTGGGCCGGCTCTCGCGCGATCTGGTGTTGCGTTCGAGCGAGCAATGAAGATTGCGCTCATCACAGCATTTCCGCCGAGTCGACAAGGGCTGAATGAATATGGCTTCCATGTGGCGGAGCAGCTTCGCCAGGAGCGGTGTGTTGATTTGACGGTGTTGGGAGATTATCTTCCTACAGCCGCGGAGGAACTGCCGGGTTTTAAGGTGGTTCGTTGCTGGGGTTTTGGAAAGTCCGCCAGCGTCGCTACTCTGGTGCGCACTATTCGGAAGGTGAAGCCAGACGTGGCCTGGTTCAATCTCGGTTTCGCCAGCTTCGGAGACCGTCCTCTTTCGGCTGTGCTCGGCCTTTTGGCGCCGGCCGCGGCACGGCTGAACGGAGTGTACTCGCACGTTACGCTGCACCAATTGTTTGAGACGGTCGACCTGGAGGATGCTGCGGTTTCTTCGCCTCGGCTGTACCGGGCAGGAGGCTGGCTGGCGACGCATCTGCTGTTGAGTGCGAACTCGCTCTCTGTACTAATGCCCGCCTATCGCCGAACTCTCGACGAGAAGTACAGGCGGGGCCGGGTGAGCGTAAGATCGCATGGCATTTTTGCCGGGCGGCCGGACCCTCCGGACTTTACGCGCCGGGGAAATCCCACCCACCGCATTCTTGCGTTTGGAAAGTGGGGGACTTATAAGCGTCTAGAATTGTTAATCGAAGCGTTCAATCGAGTGGCGATGAAGTTCCCGCACGTAGAACTTGTCATCGGTGGCGGGGATCATCCAAAAACTCCGGGCTATGTGAAATCGATGGCGCAGTGCCACGCGACCGGTCGCATTCACTTTCTCGGTTACGTGCCCGAGAATGCGATTGCCGACCTGTTTCGCGAGGCAAGCCTGGCCGTGATGCCCTATACGTCGTCCGCGGGATCGAGCGGTGTGGCGCACCTCGCGGCGCAGTATGGGGTTCCGGTCATCGCGTCGGGCATCCGCGACTTTCGGGATCTAGCGGAACATGAAGGGATTGCCATGCAGTTCTTCACGCCCGGCGACGCGGACAGCCTGGTGGAGCAACTGTTGCTTGCGTTGAATTCTCCGGATCAACTGAAGGAGATGGCGTGGCGGAGTTACGCAGCAGGAGTGGCGATGAGCATGCCGCAGGTGGTGCGGGAATACATCCGGTCTTTCCGGCAACAGGAGCGCGTCAAAACGCTGCAATTGGCGGCAGGCTTGCGTCGCGCGGGTCAATTCCGCAGGAAAGACGGGCTTGCCCGCAGGGTGGGCGAGAAGATTCAAAGCTGGCAAGACGAGGACGAGATCGCAAGTCCCACTGCGTAAGAGGGTGCGGAAACCTCGCTGCAGACATAAAAGGCGAACACAGGGGCTGAAGAGTGCGCGTGAGAACTTGTGTCGCCCCTCCAGGACTCGTGATCTCTTCGCACTTTACCCGGCACTTCCGTGCCGGGCTGTCACATTGCGCCGCTTCGCGGCTGGATTTTCGTCGCGATTGTTCCACCGTTCTCGACAAGATCCAGTTCTCAATGCACACTGTGAAGCCCGCGTTGATGTTGGGAGCTTAACGCGGCGCTCTTCCACTGTGCCGGGCCGGCGTCCGCGAGTAGTAATTATTTATTCTTGATTTGGATTCTGCGACTCAGAGTTTTGCGCCGGCGAAGAATCTGTCGGTTGCGGGCTTGGCGCCGCATTCTGGTCGTGTTCGGAATTCGGCGGTGGAAGGGCGGGAAGCGCTGGAGCCTGCACTGCAATCGGAGGGACCGGCGTCGCATCCTGTTCGCCGATCGCAGAGTCGCGATGCTTGAGTTCGATGGGCCTGCCTGCGCGCCGTTTCGTCTCTTGAACAGCTCTGAGTGTGGCCTCCACGTCCCCCTGATTATCGTCGGCGAGAGTGTTGATCTTCCGTCCCTCGGCATCGCGGCGTGTGGCGTAGCTCACCTTCGCATTCGCGTCTCGCCCGGAGCGCGCTGCTTCGTAATACATTTCTGCGCTCTCCCGATCACCTGCCAGTTCGGCAACGTAGCCCAGGTTATTCAGCGTGAAGGCATTCTGTGAGTCGCGTTGATACGCCTGCAGGAAGAACTCCCGTGCAGCGGACGGTTTGTTATCGTTCAGGGCCGCCACTCCACGCAGATTGAGGCGAGCAGTGGCCGCCTCGGCGCCTTCGCCCCGGGCGATTTGCTCGCTGATGGCTGCCGCGTTTGCTGCAGCTACCTCGCTGATGGGGCGGCCACGCCACTTCACCCGCGGAGTCACAACGACCCGCTGTTTGGAATGGATGCTGGCGGCTCCGGAATAACATCGCAACGCGCCTTGGAGATCTCCAACAGCCTCCATCGCATAGCCGAGATTGTTGAGTAGAAACGGATTGTCCGGGTGGCGCGGCAGGGCTGATTGCAGAAGGTTCCTGGCCGCAAACACGTGCCCTTGTTGAAGCAGCACAATCGCCTGCTCGTTGATCCTGCTGACTTCCTGGTCAGAATCCTGCACCTGCCGGAATGCCTCGTCCAGAGGCTTGCCCTTGAGGGCCGCTTCGTTGGACTGGTCGATGATCGCATCAGTGTGTTCGCGCGCTGCGAGCGCGTAGTAGCGCAGGGCTCGATCGGCATCGCCTTCCAATTCGGCAACATAGCCGAGATTATTCAGAGTGAACGGGTCGTCGGGGTCCAGCAGGTAGGCCCGATAGAAGAGTTGCTTGGCCTTTTTCTGATGGCCATGCTTGAGTTCCGCGACACCCTCGCGGTTGAGCTTCTGGCTGGGCGTGGATATGCTTCGCCCCGGAATGGGGACATGCAAATCGCTGGCGAGCCCGAGACCTGTTCCGGCGAGAAGTTGCATCGCCAGAACACCCGGAATCGCACAGAATCGTCCTGCTTTGGAAAAGTTCATCACGATACCGGACTTATGATGTGCGCACGCACCGTACGGTTGACTACAGCAAACACCCTAGATCGATGCCCCCATCCGAAATGATCGAACTCAGCATCCAAGCAGCGATGCCAAGACTCTTCTTTGTCCTGACCCTATTGGCCGGCTGCGTACAAGCGCAGACCGCCGCGCCTGCTGCGTCCCTCGCTGCGCCGCCGGTCACGCCGCCCGCAACGGTCCCAGCGGCAACGAACGATGACGGGCTGCCCCGATCGGTTGCGGTCGCGGACACGTCCTCGGAGCCCGTTCCCGGCCGCAAAGTGGGGCTGGTACGCGGCGTGGTCAAGCGGCTGGATCCGATCCACGACCAGCTTTTGATTCACGCCTTCGGCGGCGGCGATCTGCGGATTGCTTTCGACGGGCGGACGCAGCTTTTTTCTGAAAATACGCGTACCCGTTTGAGCAGTATTCCGGCTGGGTCCGTAGTGTCAGTAGACACAGTGATCTACGGTGGAAAGCTGTTTGCGCGGGCGGTGCGAAAGGGCCCTTCCAATGCGGCTGAGTTGAGCGGGCAGGTCGTGGGTTATAACGCGGCAAAATCTCGCCTCACCCTGCGCGATCCCATAAATCCCGACGGCGTTGCGCTGCGCATTACTTCGAGCACGACGGTTGTGAACCAGGGCCAGCCCGCCGCGCTGTCGGTCTTGTCTCCGGGAATGCTGGTGCGGGTGTGGTTCTCTCCCGCACAAAATGCTGCGAACAAAGTTGAGATTCTCGCCGAACGGGGAAATTCTTTTACATTTGAGGGTCGAATTATCGCCGTAGACTTGCGCTCGCGCGTTCTGTCATTGTCCAACGATACCGATCAAAGCATACGTGAGCTGGCGATAGGCGCGCTGGATGCGAACAGCCTCGGTCTGTTGCGAGAAGGCGCCGAGGTTAGCGTTCAGGCCGAGTTCGATGGGGACCGCTACGAGCTCCGCACTGTCACCCTCGTGCCGCGCTCGCAGTAATCGCCATCGGGGCGCAGATGCGCTTCCGCAACAGCTCAAGATGTTTCAATTTCGGCTAGCTTTTCCCGCACTGTCCGGGCGACAAAGAAATCGCCATCGCGGAACATGTAACGGATGGTGTGCCGAACATAGCGGATCAGGCTTCGCGGGTTGGTCTGGTACCAACAGCAGGTGTCCATGTTCGGAGACAGACCGCAGTAGAAACGGAAGCGGCGGTGCGCGGACTCGGGCATGGTCATCATGGCGGCCGCCATGCGGTGATTTCCTTCAATAATCGTCAGGGGATGGTGCTCGTCGGTGCCGATCAGCAGCACGACATCGGGCACGTCGCTGCCGCGGAGATCGCTCGCGATCGCCTTGAGTTTTTCCAGGAACGGACTCTGCTGCCCGCGAGCCAGTCCCGCTTCGGCGCGGCGAACCATTTCCGTTAAATAAAATCCTTCGCCGGTAAAACGCCGCCACTCATTGCGGGGAAATGACCGCAGGCGCGCCAAGTCACGCGGCGTTAGTTCAATTTCCCACCACTCCGTCCCGGCAGGCAGTTCACGCCACAGGCCGCCGCGACGCCGGAACAGCAAGGCTCGCCGAATGGAGTTTTCATGAGGATGCTCAAGATCGGCATGGTCCACCAGATGCTTGAAATCCTCGCGATACGGATCGAAGTCGGGATGGTAGAACTCGCTGCGCAGGAATTCCGCGATGATCTCCTCTTCCGGAACGGGCCGCAGGCGCGGAAAAGGTTGCGAAGGCGCAGGAAGGGTTTGCATCGATTCGTCTTGCTCGCGGAAGAGCGGGATCGCGACGACCGCGAGCAATCCGCACATCACGAATACCTGTACCACAATCACCTGGGACAGGGAGGCGTGATAGCGCCAGATCGCTGCACCCAGCAAGGCACTCGCCCCCAGCTGAACCCAGGCCGCGCTGCCGGTGCGGCGCGAGATCTCGTACATCATAAGAACCACGGCAATGCCATAGATGCCGGTCATGATTGCATACTGGTTTAACAGGGCGGAGAACGAACCTGTCGCGCCCAGAAGGAACGGCCTCCCAAGCAGCATCGCCCACACAGCCGCCGGCGTGAGCGCCACCGCCGCGATGAATGCGGACGTGACTGCTCCTACGATGAACAATCCGGTGTACAACACCGAGCGCCCGCCCTCGCGGTTCGTGTGACTCGCCGTCAGCGGAAACATGCTGCTCACTACCGACCACGACAACATGAATACCACGCGGCCAACCAGGGCCACGGCCGCATAGACTCCCGCTTGTGCCGGGGGAAAGAAATGCTTCACCAGCAAGATGTCGAGGTTACTGAGAATCACCTGTCCGATGAAGTACAGGATGGCCTGCATGCCTTCACCAAAAGGTGCAATCTTGATCAGACCCGGTTTCGCCCGGACGTGGGCCCCCGGCTCACCGGCGATATATGCGGCGACGATTGAGAGCAGCACCGCTGTCATCACACCGGTCACTCCCATTCCGAAGTGAAGGAAGAGAAGAGCGCAGGCGAACTTAACCGCCACCTCCACCACGACGCTGATGGCTAGGCCGCGAAAGTCGCAGCAGCCCTGCATCCTGCCGCGGCGGACTCCCAGAGGCATATACACTCCAGCCGCGAGTGCCAGCAATACCAGATCGTGTTGTGCCGGGAGATTGAAATACGACTTAAGGTAAGCGCTGCCGGCAGCGAGCAGCAGGGCAATTCCCAAGCCTACCTGCCAGGCCCGGCGCAGCATGCTGGCGTAGATTTGCGCTCGGACAATGGTCTCTGAATTCCGGGCGATAAATTTAGAAGTTACGATCTGGAACGACAACGGGATGGCGGCCACGAGCATGAGCAGCGTGTATAAGGCGGAGGCATGGCCGAAACCCGAAGCGCCTAACATGCGCGCGATCAAAATGTTGTAGAGCAGGTTGGTTGCGGCCACCAGTCCAGTGCTGAGCAAGAGGATGGCACTGCCCCGCACCACATGGCCGCGCAGGATTTCGACATGGACCGGCCTTATGGTGGCTTGTGCTTCCGGAAGTGTGGTCATAACGAAGTTGCGGTCCTTAAACCGTTGGCGCCAGGCGCGTCAAAAGGTGACCTGCGCCGCTGGAACGATCTGGGTGCGCCCTTGTCCGGGAAAATCGTAAAAGCTCTGCTGCTGCAGGCCGAAAGAAAATCTCAATGGATAGGCGAGTGAAGCCGTCTCCGTGGATATGGCTTTGCCGAAGCCCCGTTCTCGGGTGTACGAGAGCAGGAAACTCGAAGTCACACTGTCGTACGCGTGAAAGCTGCGTCCCGATGACCACGCACCCGAGGCGGAGAGCGTCCAGTGCTGACTAAGCACGGCGTCTACCCCGAAGCGCGGACGGAGAGCCTGCGCAATCGCGTACTCGCTGCCTTCAACCCGCCAGGCCCGGAGAAATTCCGCCGCCGCCAAAACCCGGATGTGGGAACCAAATGCACGCTGCAGGCCCGCGTAGGAAATTGTCTGGTAGTACTCATGGATCGATGGTCCGAAGAGCAGGTCGCGGGCGGTGTACCCGGTCAGTAGTGCGGTCTTGCCCCAGGGCCTGCCCACGCGAAAATCGATAGTCCCGGAAAAATCACGAGAGTGGAGATCCTGTTCTGTGAAGGGACCCGCTTCCCGAATCAGATTGCCGGAGAACGAGAGCCAATCGCCGATTGGGCTGCTGGCCACATAAACGAACTGGCGAAACAGGGTCTGATTCATGGGCAGCGGAGCGAGCGTGTCGCGACGGACGGTGTACTGCAGTCCGGGCAAAATATTCAGCTTCACACTGCCAAGTTGCAAAACCGGCGCGACAGAAATATTGAAGATTGTGTCGAAGGTGTTGCGATTCTGAATGAGAAGTTCGCTCGGAAAAGAGATGCTTCCCTCAGCATTGCGCTCGCCGATAAAACCTTGAATTTGAGGAAAAGAGTCCGGCCTGAATTGAAAGCGCGAATCGGCGAAGGTCTCGATGGAACGCCGAGGGGGTGGCAACAACGCGCCTTTATTTTGCACGCCGAGCAGTCTAGCGTCCATTTGATAGATATTTACATCTTCAAATACTGCATCTACACGCGCGTCAGAAGCCATGCCAAGGCGATCGGTCATAGGACGGCCTTCTTCTTCGGCCAGTTCTATTTCGGCTGTTCGGGTCGCTGGGTCCTGGGGGTCGAGTTGGTTGGCCTGGACGAAGGTTGCAAGTGCGCGATCATTCTCGCCGCGCTGGCGGTAGACGTTGCCCTGGGAGACCAGAAAGTTATAGTTGCTGTTGCGATCCGGATCGTCGGGCAGGCTGGCCAATTGCAATTCCGCGCTACGCGTGTCGCCGAGGGCCAGCGACGCGTTTGCCATGCCCACGGCGACCGACGTATCGTCGGCGCCCAGCGCCTGTGCGCGTCCATACATGCGCTGCGCCAGCGGATACTCGTGGATCCCCATCAAAATTTCTGCCGCGTTTAGGTAATCGTCTGGGGAGGTTACATCGGTAGGTGCGACTCTTGCTTCGGCAAAACCGAGGGCCACTTGTTGTTGCGCATCGGATGTTTTGCCTTCATCCGCAAACAGCCGCCCCAGGGCAAGCCGAACCTCAAGACGATTTTCGTCAGAACCTTCCAGGGCCCGCGCGTACCAGGCCATCGCCTGGTCGCGATGGCCCATGATGCGCAGTGTGTCCGCGATGACGAGCAGGACTTTGTAGTCCTTCGCCCCGCCAGCACGCTGCGAGGAATCAATTGCCTGCAGCGCGTCGGACGACCGTTTGAGCTGCGCATAGGATCTCCCCATCTGCGCCGAAATCATCGGATCATCCGGCGCAACCGCGAGAGCGCTGTGCAAAGTGTCAACCGAGGCCGCATATTTGTGGCCCCGGTACTGGACATCAGCGAGCGCGATGTAGGAATTCGGAGTATTCGGATTCAGCTTGATGGCCTTCCGAAATTCGGCTTCCGCGGAAACCAACATAGCTCGCTGGCGGTAGCCTTCGGCCTTGACCAGATGCAAACTCTCCGAGTCGGGAAGTAAACGGGCTGCGATTTCAGCCTCTTTGAGAGCCGCCGTGGAACGCCGCAACTGGAGCAGCGCATAGGCCAGTCCCAGGTGGGCTTCGCCATACAGTGGATTCAACGACAATGCCTTGCGGAAGTCCTGCTCTGCTTTGGTGGCCAGGCGCATGTCGTTATATACGTAGCCCCGGTTCATGTAACCCACCGCTATTTTGGGATCGATCTCCAGGGCGCGCGTGAAATCGCGAACTGCGGCCTCGTGTTGGTTGTGGTCGGCGTGCACGTACCCCGCGATCAGGGGCAGGTCGCGATCACTACTGAGCAAAGGTTCATAGCGGTCCACGATTTTCATCGCTTCATCGAGGCGCTTGAGAAATAGAAGATCGTAGGCAAGATAGTCGACGGCCTCGCGGTCCTGCGGCAGTTTCTCGATCACCTGATATCCGAGATCTGCCGATTCCGCGTAGTTCCCGGTCATCGTCAAGTAACGCTCATGCTCCCGCATGACTTGCGGATTTTGTTGCATCGTCTGCGAGGCGCGCCCGAGCCACTCCTTGGCCTGGTCGAGATGGTGCGCTTCGAGCGCCGCATTGATTGCTCCGGCGACAATCAACGGATTGCTTGACGACCGCTGGAACGCCTGCTGATAGCTCTCTTGCGCTTCCGGAAATTGACGGTCTGCGCTGTACAAATCACCCAGAGCCAGGAAAGGCACATAGTCGTCGGAATGTTTTTTGGCCAGTTCCAGGAAGTAACCGCGGGCGGCTGCGGAGTCGCCCATTTCGCGGGAAAGGAATCCGAGCGAGCCCAACGCGCCCGCACTCGAGGAATCGATTGCCAGCGCCTCGCGGTAAGTATTTAGGGCCTCTTCTTTTCTATCCGTCTTCCAGAGTAGATTCGCGTAATTAAGAAGCAAAGTGGGGTTGCGTGGCTCGATTTGAAGGGCTTCCTTAAAATCCTTTTCGGCGGAGTCAGCGTTCCCGGCGGCCAGTTCGGTTGCCGCTCGCAGTCGCAAAAATTCGAGGCGGCCGGAGTCGGTCACGTTGATCGCATTGATTGCGTTGGTCGCGTCTTTCGTTACGCGGTCAGCGTTGGTGTTGTCTCCGGCGTCGCGATAAATCTGGGCAAGGTCTACGCGCAGCGCGATCGGATAGAGAACACCCTCCGGCACGCCTTCGGGCAGGTGCTGAAGCGCGGCTTCGTACTCGCGGATCGCATCTTCGTTCTTATGCTGAGATGCGTCGAGCCGTCCCCGCAAGGCAAACACGCGATAGTGTTCGGGATTGAGCGTTGCGGCAAGATCCAGAAGAGCCGCGGCTTTGTCGAACTCGCCGGCATTGAGCATGGCTTGCGCGGCGTTCAGTTGGATCTCAATATCCCGCGGCGCCCGGGTTGCGGCCGCGCTATAACTGCGGGCAGCCGCGTGGGTATTGCCGGCCAGAGCGTAGGAGTATCCCAGTTCCGCGAGCGTGCTCGCATCTTTTGCGCGCAAGTCCTCGAGAGCGCGGATGGCCTCGTCGTAATGGCCGGTATCGCGGTAATAAGACGCAACCGCGCGCACGACCTCGGGATTAGTGGGAGCCGAGCGGCGCGCGTTCTCCAGCATTTTGTGTGCCGACTCGCCGTCTCCGATTCGCTCATAAGCACGCGCCAGCAGAAGCTCGGTTCGCGGCGACGCCTTTACAGCTTCCGAGCGCTCCAGATATTCAATCGCTCCTTTCGGGTCGCTGGGCAGCAATAGTTCGCCCGCGAGCTGAAGGTCCAACTCGCTTCTGGGATTTGCGGCCAAAACCTGTTCTAACGTTTGCTGCGCCTCCGCACTGCGTCCCATCCGGGCGTAGGTTTGCGCCAGACCGGATAGCCCCTCTATTGATGATGGCTTCAATGCGAGGCCGCGACGATAAGCATCGACTGAGAGCGAATACTGTCCGTTCAATCGGGCGGCATAAGCCAGCGTGAACCAGAGGTCTGAATTCTGTGGAGCGGAGTTCACCGCGCGCTGGGCATGCGCCGTGGCGCCTGCGGAGTCACCGTGTTGCAGAGCCGTCTGCGCGGCTCGCGCCTCGCGTGCAACTTCGATGCTGGCTCCCCAGCCCATCCCGGTCTCGTTAGTGCTGGAGGGATTGCTGGAGGACGGTGAGGCGTGCTTTTTCGCAGGAGCGGGCGAAGTGGAGGACGTTTGGCCGTTCACATCAAAGGTTTGGGCAGCGCTGGCGGTGGCCACCATCAGGACTGCAAAGCCCAGCGATCTCCTGAACGCTGAATGCACCATTCCTTTTCCATGACCCCCCTGGCATATAGTCTGGCTGGCGGCGAAAGGATACACACCTGCCCTTCCGTCGTCGGTCAGATGCAGGAACATCCCGGAGCGGTTGCGGACTTTTGAATTTCACTGCACGCACCCTCGCCAAAAAATATCTGCCAACCTTTGCCGGGCTTCCGGCAATCAAACCGTCGCTCAAATGAGAGACCGCGAGGAAACGTTTGTGCTCCCGACAAAGGCCGGCATTTGGCAACGTCCGATTCCTGTTGCAGCGATCATCTTGCTGGCGCTCGCCATCCACGGGCCTTTGCTCGTGATGCAGTTGCCGGCTACGACGTCCTATGACGCGAATCTGCACATTTTTTTTGCCTCGCATTATGCACATCACTGGTTCGATCCGTGGAATGAGAAGTGGTTTGGCGGCTTCTCTCAAACCACTTATCCTCCTCTTACTCACCAATGGATCGCGCTGCTCTCATATATTGTTGGACTCACCGAAGCCTTCATGCTGGTGCAGTTGGCCGCTGTTGTCCTGCTTGCGGTGGGGGTATACCGCTTCGCGCAGCTTTGGGTGGATGACCGCGCGGCCGGCTATGCGGGGGTATTGGCCGTCTTCGCCGGGAGCATCGCGTTTCTCGTCTATTCGGCAGGACAGTTGCCCACGACATTGTCAGCGCCTCTGTACCTCCTGGCTCTCCCTTATTTCTATTCGTGGTGCCGATCGGCCAGTTGGCGATCACTATTGAAGGGGATTGCTCTCACGCTGGCCGCCGCATCGGCTCATCACGTCACGCTCATCTTCGGCTCGGTCCTGTTTGCGGTGCCGGTGTTGTGGCTGGCGTGGTACGACGGTCGCGGGAACGAGCAACCTGGCGCGCCCATCATTGGACGCGGTCTGGTATTCGCCGCGATTGCTGCTGTGGGTGTTGGAGTCGTTCTGTTGCCTTACTGGATTGCGATCATTCGCCATCCCATTGAGCAGTTGCCCATTCCGCACGCGAGCCGTTCGAACTTCCTGATGAACTGGGCCTACGGCATGAATTATTTCATCGTGCCCTATGGCGCTCTGATCCTGGCCTTGCCCTTCATCGCGATCAAGGGTGCGTCGAATCCGCGTTTGCGAGTCCTGCTGCTGGCGTTCTGGGTCACCTTCCTGATTGCATTAGGGGGCACGACGCCGGTTCCGCGCTGGATATTCGGTCGAGCCTTTGAAATTCTCACCTATGAACGCTTCACGCTTTGGGCAACGGCGCTGGCATTGCCGATTGTTGGATTGTTAGTGGAGCAAATGATCGACCGCTCTCCGCGCTGGGGTGCGATCGCCGTTAGTACAGCCGCGGTCGCCAGCCTGGCGCTCGCGATGGGTTGGCTGACATGGAGCCCGTTTCAAACGGTTAGCTCGCTGAATGTGGATTCGGTGGTCGGGTTCCTGAATCGCGATGGCCACGATCAGTACCGCTATCTTACGCTTGGATTCGGAAACGCTCTCTCCAAGGTTGGTACCTACGCAAAAGCGAACAGCGTGGATGGCGAGTACAACTCGGCTCGCCTGCTTCCGGAGATGACGCGTTACGGCGCAGCACAATTGACGAGCGCGAAGTTCTTCGGCGCCGCCGGCATGGATTCACTGCGCGCCATGCTGCAGCATGCCAACCAGTACGGTTTGAAATTCATTTTCGTGCACGATCCTTTTTATGAGCCTCTGCTGGTTTTCGGCGGATGGCGTCAGGTGGAGAGCTACGGCTCCGGCACGATCACGGTGTGGTCCAAGGATGATGCGGTTCCGGCGCGAACTATTCCCTCAGACGCCATGCCGGCTCCATGGGAGGGATTGATTTGGGGCATCCTGCCCATCGGCAGCAGCATTCTGGCAATCTTGTTTGTGTGGTTGCTGGTCGAGCCGCGCCGCGCGCACGAAGTGATCATGATTCCGAGTGAAACGCCGGAAGGTGTCTACGCCGATGGGGTGCGCTCATGAAGTGGGGGATTGTGGCTTTTCTCGCCATCGTAACCGCGGTACTGGTTGCTCTTGCCTGGGTGCAGTCCGGAGGGCTCAAGCAGCATGCGATGTTCTCCGCGGTGACGCCTGAAGAAGCCGTGCAGGCTCTGATGACCCAGATTCAAGCGCACAACTATGAGCAGGCATATGCTTCGCTCGACCGCAGCAGTGACACGGACTTAGCATCCTTCGTTCGCGAGTTGGGTGGCAGCGACGGCAGTTTGCGCACCTACTCCTCGCTGCAGACCGCGGAGGTTTCCCCGCTGCACGCCGATGGAGACCAGGCTTTGGTGCGCGTCAGGATGAATTGGTCGAGCGCGTTGGGTTCGCTCGATGACGTCCGGGATTTGCACGTACGCCGCTATGGTTCAGTTTGGCGTGTGGTGTGGCCAAAGCCGGCGCCCTCCGCCGTGCCCCCGCAAGTGGTGCCCGTGAATTATTTGCGTTGGGAAGTAATCGGCCGCAACGCCTCGCAAAACTGGGGTGCGCAAGACGTAGACTCGCCGAAAGTTCGCATCACCTCGATGAATGCGATCTCGCGCCCCGGCCGCGTGGTGATTCTCGGGGAAGTCGAGAATGAAGACACCGTCCCCGCATATTTGAACGTGAATGCGACGCTGCTGAAGGCTGACGGTTCTCCCATTGAGGAAGAAGGCAGCTTCGATCTGATCTCGCACGTGTTGCTTCCCAAGCAGGTTTCGCCGTATCGCATTGACTTCCCGGGCGTTCGCATGGACTCGGTAAAAAGCGTGCGCATGGATGCACGCGCTCTCCTGGTCCCGGCCAGCGCAGATCCGGTGATTGCGGTCAGCGATCAGGCAGTGAGCAAAGATGGATTGGATCGAAATGTGTTGAAGGGTGAATTGGTGAATGAAAGCGGCCGCCCCGT
>Ga0187863_10001494_pt1 | contig 18565 bp, 16 predicted proteins | sample June2016WEW_11_1_FD_132975 | JGI IMG/M metagenome (GOLD analysis project Ga0187863, IMG submission 132975) | Peatland microbial communities from SPRUCE experiment site at the Marcell Experimental Forest, Minnesota, USA - June2016WEW_11_10 | ecosystem: Environmental > Terrestrial > Soil >... | reverse complement strand
CTATTTACGATATACGATTTACGATTGACGTACCAACTGGCGTACGAATCGTAAATCGTATATCGTAAATCGTAAATGAATGAAGATTCTGCTGGCCAGCAGTGAAATCCATCCGTTCTCAAAAACCGGCGGGCTGGCCGACATGGTGGGCGCCCTGGGCAAGGCGCTGGCGCGCGCGGGCCACGAAGCGCGCCTGGTCACGCCGCTGTACCGCGGCATTCGCGAGCGGTTTCCCCAAATGCAACGCGTGGACTGGCACTTTGATTTGCCACTGGGCGATCGCTACGTTCAGGCGGCGCTATGGTCGCTGGAAATGGAACCGGGCCTGGTGGCTTATTTCATCGAGCAACCGGGCTTTTTTGATCGCGCCGGAATTTATCTGGAGAACGATATCAGCTATCCGGACAACGCCGACCGCTTCATTTTCCTTTCGAAATGCGTGGCGCACCTCGCCCGTTACCTGCCGTGGCAGCCGGACATCGTGCACGTTCATGACTGGCCGACCGGGCTGGTACCGGTGCTGATGCAACACCAGCAGCGCGTGGGCGGGTGGGGGAGCCCGCCGCCCGCATGCCTGACCATCCACAATCTGGCGTATCAGGGGGTTTTTCCACGGGACACCTTCGCCTTGACGAATCTGCCGCCGGACTTTTTCACCCTTGAAGGCGCGGAGTTTTACGGTCAACTGAATTGTCTGAAAGCCGGCATCGAATTTGCCGACATCATCACCACGGTCAGCCCGCGTTACGCGCGCGAAATCACGACTGAAGAATTTGGTTACGGTCTGGACGGCCTTTTGCGCCGGCGGCAGAGCCGGCTCCGGGGAATCCTCAACGGCGTGGATTACGATGAATGGGATCCGGCCCACGACTCCCTTATTGCGCACACCTACTCCCTGACGCGTCCGGCGGGCAAGACCGCCTGCAAGCTCGCGTTGCAGCGGGAGGTGGGTTTGCCGGAGGACCGGGACATACCACTGTTCGGCACCATCACACGACTCGCGGATCAGAAGGGTGTGGATATTCAACTGGGCGCGCTGGAGGAAATGCTGAACGCGAACCTGCAATTTGTTCTGCTCGGCAGCGGTTCATCCGTCTACGAGCGGGGTTATGCCGAACTGGCCCGGCGCTTTCCCTCCAAGGTCGCCGTGCGGGTGGATTATGACGAAGCCCTGGCGCATCGCATTGAAGCCGCCTGTGATTTCTACCTGATGCCGTCACGCTTCGAGCCGAGCGGTTTGAATCAGATGTACAGCCTCCGTTATGGAGCCATTCCCATTGTTCGCGCCACCGGCGGTCTGGACGACAGCGTGATTGATCTCACTGAAGACGCAACGCGGGCCGATGGGATCAAATTCCGCGAATACTCGGCGCGGGCGCTGGCCAAGGCCATTCGCAAGGCGCTGGCCCTTTACCAACAACCGGATTTGCTGCGGCAATATCGCCGTCACGCGATGAAAACCGTTTTCTCCTGGGAACGGGCGGTGGGCGAATATCTGAAGGCTTACGAACTGGCCCGGAATTTCAGGATGCGTTCGCTCCCTTCCTGAAGAAAGTAGCGGCCTGGGTCTGGCGTTCATCACGTTGAACCAGGTTCACATACCGCTGGGCGCGCTCAACGACGCAGGAAACGGGATGATCCACCTCCGCGGGGGCATTCCACAAAACGTAAAATTCGAAGTCGTTGGGGGAACGCCCATGGGTCTGCTCAAACCGCTCCACGCGCGCCTGCATGATATTCCGGGCAACCGTCAATGCGGCCATGGTATCTTGAGGATTGCCACCCGGCCAAAGCTGGGGACGAATCTGAAACCGTGAGATCTCACCGCAGCGGCCGACTGCATAGTCGTTATCCCCGGTTTCAAGCATGGACAATGCTTTCCACCGGTCCATTCCAGAAGCGCTTGAAACCACCCCCAAAGCGGCCAGCGCACACATGGCCAATAAGAACTTCATCACACATATTAGACACTATGTCCAAGTTTCCGTCAAATGAACTTGTTCACACATTGAATATAACAAACATTGTGTGTCTGTTATTATAGCCGTAAAATAAGAGAAAACTCTTAATTTGCCTGTTTACGGGCCCACGCCTCCTCCTTGGCGTTGAATTTAAATCTTTGTAGGCTGTTCTTTTTCCGCCGAATCCAAAGGATACGGAGTCTCTTTGAATTGATTGTCCTTGCGAAATTCCTCTTGAAAATGCTTCATCAAGCGTCTGATTCCAAAGCAGACGAGGCTGAAGGCGACCAGGAGGGCAATTCCTATCGTAATAGTTGGTGAACTGAGCATCGATACAGCGTTTTCAGGTTAATCTTAATTTGACCAACCCTTAAGCTAGTTCTCTGCCACCTTTTTACCCTGGCTTGGCCGGTTAACGCCGGATTCCGTTGAATTTGCCGGCCATTTTCCTCACCGTTGAGCGAGGTCCAAACCGGGCAAGTAATATAAGCAGGCGGTTTTGGAGCCCGGGGACCGCCACTACCTTTCCCTTCCGGAATGAGCGAAGACCGTAGAGCGCAACCGCCTCCGCAGACATTCTGACCTGTCGGACCATCCGTGCCGGGTCGGCCTTTGCCACCTGGCCAAAGTTTGTGGCCGTGGGGCCGGGGCACAAAGCCGTCGCTGTCACGTTCGTCCCGACCAATTCCTGGGCCAGCGCCTCGGTGAAGGAAAGCACGCAGGCCTTGGTTGCGTAATAAACCGCCATGCCCGGACCGGGCACAAAACCCGCCACAGAGGCGACGTTCAGAATCCCTCCACGCCGGCGTTGCACCATCCCGGGAAGAAATAATCCGGTCAACTCAACCAGCGCGTTTACGTTGACCTGAAGCATTTCAAGCTGCCTGGGGAGCGGTAATTCGGAAAACTTTCCCCAAGCGCCAAAACCGGCATTGTTTACCAGCACGTCCACCGTGATTCCCCTGCCCTGCAATTCGCTGAAGATGCGCTCCGGAGATTCGGGCAGGGAAAGATCGGCGGTCAAAACCGCCGCCTCAACATCGTAAGTGCGGTGCAGTTCATCAGCCAGGGATTGCAGCGCCGCCGTGTTGCGGGCGGTGAGGACCAGACGGGAACCGTCCGCCGCAAAACATTTGGCCAGTTCCCAACCAATACCCGATGAGGCACCGGTGATCAGAACCGTCTCGCTGTTCGCGCCGATCATCTGGTTGGGAGGTCCTATTGATTGCCCCAGCCGAATCTCAGGGAGATGGGCCAGTAGACAAAGAAGGATTTTCCGATGACGTGGTCGTCGGAAAAATCACCCCAGTAACGCGAGTCGAGGCTGTTGAAGGTGTTGTCGCCCATCACAAAATAATGGTTGGTTTCCACCTGAAAACTATCGCCGGGTGCCAGCGCTTCCACCATGGCGTGCCCATAATAATGATTGGGCTGATATTCCAATGTCTTTTGACCGGGTCGAACGTCAGCAAAAGCATACAAATTGGTGAAATGAGGTGTCGAGGCTGACACGGGCTGTCCATTCGCGATCAGATGCCCCACCGGGACCGTTCCCAATCTCGGCACGCTCTCAACTTCATAATCCTGCTTGACTGATAAAGATTCACCACCCAACCCCACCAGACGCTTGATATAGAATGTATCCTGCTGGTCGGGTGGCAGGCTGGTGATGCCGTGGGTGTCAAAAACCACAATCTCACCGCGCTTGGGCTGGCGGAAGTTATACGTCAGCCGATCCACGAACAAATGGTCGCCGGCATGAACCCGGAGCTTGATAACGTCATCGCCCTGGTGAAAAAGCCGCCCGGGATCCAGCCCGGCCCGGTACCTCAGCGGCTCTTCACCATAATCCGGAGGAAACCAGATGGTATGCCACTCCCCGGCGAACTCAATGCGCTGGTAAATGGAAAAAAATGCGGGCGGCCAGGGCTTCGCAATCTCATCCACGGCGCCATCGGTCGGGGCGACAAAATGAACATAGGAAATCCCATGAAACCAATCCTGGATGCGTCCCCAGCCGGTCGGAATTTTCATGGCCTGCTGCAATTGCAATTGTTGGTTCACGATTTTTGCCTGGTCATCCAGGCCTGCATAGACCGGAGTGAAGTCGGGTTCAGAGGTCACGCCATAAAGCGTCGGCTGCATCGAACCGGTGGGAATCTTGAACGGTTGCAGAAAAAACGTGCGGATGCCCATCGCCACGGCAATCGCCACCAGCAACACCTCCACATTCTCACGCCAGGCGGCGTTCGGATATGGCTTCAGCCATTTGTTGGCGGCGAATTCCAGTTCCTCCATCTTGATCCGGATCCGGCCCGGATTGGGCTTCGGTTCGTTGATTGCGGTGTCCAGTTCGTTCATGGCGAGCGTCACCGCGCCAATCGCCTGGGGCGAAAGCACGTCGCGCTGCGCGCAATACCAGCGATGAACGTGTTTGCGCATCGCGAGAGCCTCGCGAATCGTTTTGGAGAACAGCCAACGAATCATAGGTGATTGAGTGATTTTGACACGGATTTCACAAATTTACACAAATTAAAACCCAAAATTAAACCCACATTATATGGTGCAATCCGGGTCTCCATTTTACGCCTTCAGCACCTCAATGAACGCCTCCTGCGGAATATTCACGTTGCCAATGGATTTCATCCGCTTTTTGCCTTCTTTTTGTTTCTCCAGCAACTTGCGCTTGCGCGAGACGTCGCCACCGTAACATTTTGCCGTCACGTCCTTGCGAAAGGCGCTCACGGTCTCCGAGGCAACAATTTTCCCGCCGATGGCCGCCTGGATTTTCACCTGGAACTGCTGGCGCGGGATGACTTCCTTCAGTTTCTCCGCCAGGGTGCGCCCCCGGCCTTCCGCCTTCGTGCGATGCACGATGCACGAAAACGCATCCATCGGCTCTGCGTTGACCAGCATGTCGAGCTTCACCATGTCGCTCTCCTGGTAATCCGCCGGCTCGTAATCCATCGAACCAAACCCGCGCGTAAGGCTTTTGATGCGATCATGGAAATCAATCAGGATTTCGTTCAACGGAACCAGGCTCGTCAACATCACCCGCTTCGCGTCGAGCGTTTCCGTGTGGTCCACCGCGCCGCGCTTTTCCGAAATCAACGCCATCATGTCGCCGATGTTCTCGTTCGGGCAGATCACAAAGGCCTTCACCATCGGCTCCTCGATCTTCTCGATGTAGGTCACGTCCGGCATGAACGCCGGGTTGTCCACTTCCTTGCGTTTACCGTCCGTAAGCGTGACGTGATAGACCACGCTCGGATAGGTTGCGATGATGTCCATGTCGTATTCCCGGCGCAGCCGTTCCTGCACAATTTCCATGTGCAGCAGGCCGAGAAAACCACAACGGAAGCCGAAGCCCAACGCCACGCTCGTTTCCGCGGAATACGCGAAGGCCGAGTCGTTCAACTGCAACTTGGCCATGGAAGATTTCAGGTGCTCGTAATCCGCCGTGTTGATCGGATAAATCCCGCTGAACACCATCGGATGAACCTCCTTGAATCCCGGCAGCACCGGCGAGGGGTTCCGCGCGTCCGTGATGGTGTCACCCATTTTCACCTCCTGCGCGCTCTTGATGTTGGCCGTAAAATAACCCGTCTCGCCGACTTCCAGCTTGTCGCGCGTGTACGGTTTTGGGTTAAAGCTGCCGACCTCCTTGACCTCGACATTTTTCCCAGAATGCAGGAGCTTCACCTGCTGGCCGGCCTTCAACTCGCCGTTGAACACGCGGACGTGCGTAACGACGCCCTTGTAGGTGTCGAAAAATGAATCAAACGCCAGCGCCTGCAAACTCCCCTGCCCCGTCGGCTTGGGCGGCGGCACCCGTGCGACGATGGCTTCCAGAATGTCGTCGATGCCGATGCCTTCCTTGGCGCTGCAGGGAATCGCCAGTTCGCCCGGCAAAGCCAGAACTTCCTCCAGTTGTTGTTTGGCCTGCGCGACATTGGCATGCGGCAGGTCAATCTTGTTGATGACCGGGATGATTTCCAGGTTTAGCTTCGATGCCAGATGAAAATTCGCCACGGTCTGTGCCTCGACACCCTGCGCCGCATCGACCACCAGCAACGCCCCTTCACACGCGCTTAAACTCCGCGACACCTCGTACGCGAAATCCACGTGCCCGGGCGTATCAATCAGGTTCAATTCATAAGTCTCGCCGTTCCTGGCCTGGTAAAGCATCGTGACCGGATGCGCCTTGATGGTGATGCCGCGTTCACGCTCCAAATCCATCGAATCCAGCAGCTGCGCCTCCATATCGCGCGTGGCTATGGTGCCGGTGCGGTGCAACAGCCGGTCCGAGAGCGTCGTCTTGCCGTGGTCGATATGGGCAATGATGCTGAAATTTCTTATATGCGCTGCGTCCATTTACAAAATTTGCCGGGAGGGACGGCGTGTCGCCGTCCCAAAAATAATTCAGGGTCGCCGGCACGGCAACCCTCCCAAAAGGAAGGGAAGGATAGCCGGAAAACGGTTGAAGAAAAGGAAATTTGACACACCAGATAGGAAGGTGAATTCGGGCTGGCTTTTGGCAGGGACGCGCGGTGTGATATCCGGTTGTCTGAAGCGGTGCGCCCGGCGCTATGTCGCCGCTTCAGGTTTGACCGCTGGCGACGGCGTGGGCGGCTTGCGTTGCCTCAAATAAACCACCAACCGGTATCCGAGCAGGATGGCCAGCACCGTCGCGAACACCAATGGCTGGCGCACGTCGGCTTTTACCTGCATGTAATAATGAATCACCCCGGCCATGGCGGCCACGTAGGCCAGCCGGTGCAACGCACGCCAGCGTTTGCCGCCCAAGCGCTTGATCATACCATTGGTCGAGGTAATCGCCAGCGGGATCATGACGATCAACGCGGTGCTGCCAACAATCAGGTATTTGCGTTTGACCATTTCCGTCAGCGTGCTGGAAACACTGAAACCGCGGTCCAGGCTGAAAAAACACAGGAAATGCAGGCAGCCGTAAAAGAAGGCATAAAGCCCGAGCATCCGGCGGAATTGAATCAGCCAGTTCCACCCGGTGACTTTGCGCAGCGGCGTCACCGCCATCGTCAGTATCAGGAAAATCAACGTCATCATGCCGGTCGTCAGGATGAGGAAATTTTGCGGGTTCGCGCCGAGCCGATGATGCGACTGGTCCCACACGAGCAACGCCAGCGGCACCGCGCCGTTGACGAGAATCAGCAACTTGGCGAAACGGATGTCGTTTTCCTTCATGCCGGTTAGAAACTCGCGCGCAGGTCCATCCCGGCATATAAATGACCCACTTGTTCCTCGTAGCCGTTGAACATCAGGGTCGGGCGGCGGCCGGATTCGCCGATGCGCTGTTCGGTGGCCTGGCTCCAGCGCGGATGATCCACGTGCGGATTCACATTGGCGTAGAAACCGTACTCGTTCGGGGCATACGCGCTCCACGTCGTGCGCGGCTGGTCCGCCACCAGCTTGATTTTGACAATGGATTTGATGCCCTTGAATCCATATTTCCACGGCACGACGAGCCGGATGGGCGCGCCGTCCTGCGGAGGCAAGGCCCGGTCATAAATCCCGCTAGCCAGAATTGTCAACGGATGCATCGCCTCGTCCATCCGCAAACCTTCGACATACGGCCAGTCGAGTACATCACTCCGCTGCCCCGGCATGCGCGTGGGATCCAGCAAGGTTTGAAAGGCGACATACTTCGCGTCGTTAAACGGTTCGACCACATCAAGCAATTTGGACAAGGAAAAACCAACCCACGGAATGACCATGGACCAGGCTTCGACGCAGCGCATGCGATAGATGCGCTCCTCCGGCGGACTGATTTTCAATAAATCGTCGAGATCGAACACTTTGGGTTTGTTTACCAGGCCTTCGACCGACACCTGCCAGCCTTTGGTATCGAACCCGACCGCGGCAGGCCCCACGCCCTCCTTGTCGGTCGAGAATTCGTAGAAATTATTGTAATGCGTGATGTCCTCGAGGGAGGTCTCCGGCTCATCCACCCGAAAGCCCGCGGCATTGGCTGTCGTCGCAGCGGGTTGGGTGATCCCCTGGATGATCGGCGTGTTCACTTTGCCGGCGGCCACCGGATTCAGACGCCGATAAGCCACGCCGGTGGCCACGGCACTGGCTGCGAGGACCCCGGCCCGAATGAAAGACCGCCGATTGAAATAAACCGCCGGATCGGTGACCTCGCGACTGGAAATTTTGTTTGGCTCTTTCAATGGAACAACAATGACTTGAACTTCACGTGCAGATTAGCACACCTTGCAAAATGGCTCAAACCCGAAGAAAAGATAGTTTGCCGGACGACTCAAAAGCCTGTTTTTCTTCGCCGCCTCAGGTCGTTTTGCTCCTGTTCCACAACAAACGCGAGGGCAAAGCCATCGTGGCCCTTGCTGCCGACGGTTTGGATGACCGTGGCGTTGACGCGCCTTTCGGCGGCGAGAACCTCGAAGAAACGACGCATACCCTGGACTCTTGGATCATCACTGGTCGCGTCGGTCACCGCGCCTTTGCGCACAACGTTGTCCACGATGATGACGCTGCCGCGCCGCGACAGTTTAAGCGCCCAAACGAAGTAATCAGCGGTGCTCTCCTTGTCGGCATCTACGAAGACCAGGTCAAACGGGTCGCGGCTTTCGGCGGCGAGTTGCGGCAGCGTGTCCAGCGCCCGGCCAATGCGCAGCTCAACGACCCCGGCCAGGCCCGCGCGGGCAAGGTTGGTGCGCGCGACTTCGGCGTGTTTCGGGTCAAACTCCAGTGTGACCAGCCGTCCACCGTCCGGCAATGCCCGCGCCAGCCAGATGGTGCTGTAGCCGCCCAACGTTCCAATTTCAAGAATGTTCCGCGCCCCCTGCATCCGCGCCAAAAGTTGCAGCAACCTGCCCTGGGTTGGCGAAACATTGATGGGCGGCAGGCCGGCAACGGCGCTGGCCGCGAGCGCTGCGTCCAACGCAGCATCGGACGGCGCGAGCAAACCGTTGAGGTAACAGTCAACCGCGGTCCAGGTTTCCTGGTTCATGGGTTCCGCGCGAAGGATGGGGCACGGTTGAGGGGTTTGAAAACAAAAAAGGCCGGACCCATTCCCGGCCCGGCTCACAAAACAAACCCATTCTCCCAGGGCCGATTATTATGCCATGACCGGCTTTTGTTTTACCTTTTTTACCAGGACGGCCTTGTTTTTTTTCAAATATTTCTCGATGGTCGTCCGGCCGCCGACGGAATTGGAAATTCGGACAGCGTTGGGCTTGGCCAGCTTGTAATGCACCAGCCATTTACCGATGAGGCCCACCGTGAAATTTAATCCCGTCACGCGCCAGACTTGACCGGTTTCCAGGGGTTGCAACTGCTTCCGTCGCGCAGGCTTGGTTTTGCTCATGTCAGAGCTTGCACCGGATCAACCGGTTAAACCAGCTAATTCGCACCCGTTTTCCACGGGCATCAGCCCGCCTTGAGCACGGTGCGAATGGCGGCCCGCAGCTCCGGCAAGGCAAACGGCTTGGTCAGACACGGGACCTTTTCCAATTCGAGGAACTGGCGCATGGGTTCGTTGATGACGTCGCCCGTGATAAAAACCATGCGCCGGCAGAGCTGGGGATTGGTGGTGCGCAGACGTTCGTAAACCTGGCGGCCGTTCATTCCGGGCATCTTCCAGTCGCAAAAAGTCACATCAAAACAACTTTGTTTCAGTTCGTTGAGGCCGGCCTCCCCGTGCCGGGCCACCATCACCTCGTAGCCGTGATGCCCGAGATTTTCACGGACCAGACTCAAAATGGGTTCCTCATCATCGATGATCAACACGCGTTTGCCGGTCCCTTCGCGCCGGTCGATCTTTTCTGGCGCCGGCAACCCGGGCGAGTCGGCTTTGGCCCCGTTCGCCTCGACCGCGGGCAGATCAATGGTAAACGTTGCGCCTTTACCGGTCCGGCTCGCGGGAGTGATCGTGCCGCCGTGTTCCTTGATGATGCCGTAGCACAGGCTCAAACCGAGGCCGGTGCCCTTGCCGACGCCCTTGGTGGTGAAAAAGGGATTGAAAATGCGCGGGAGAATCTCCTGCGGGATGCCCGGGCCATTGTCCTGCACGATGACGCGCACGTTGGTGCGGTACGTGGTGGTGGTGATGATGATCCGGCCGTCCGGCTGGTTCGCTTCGATGGCCTGACGGGCGTTGTTGAGGACGTTGAGCAGCACCTGCTGGATTTGATTTCCGTCCGCCATGACCAGCGGCAATTCCGGATCCAGCCGCGTTGCCACCTCGATGTTGCTGGTGCGTAGCGGGTAGCCGACAATCTCCAGCACCGATTCGACCAGGTTGTTTACGGACACAGGTTTGCGTTCGGGCTTTTGCGGGCGAGCGAAACTGAGCAGCAGGTCGACGATCCGCTGGCAACGCTGTGCGGCCTTGAAAATCATTTCCGCATAATGCTGGCTTTTCGCATTTAAATTCTCTCCCCGGAGAATTTCCGAAAAGCCGACCACCGATGTCAGAGGGTTGTTTAATTCATGCGCCACCCCGGCTACAAATTCGCCCAGGGCCGATAATTTTTCACTCTGCAATAACTGGGTCTGGGCGGTTTCCAGTTGCGAGCGTGATACTTGCAGGTTCTCCGTCATTTGGTTGAAAACCCTCGCGAGTTCACCGCATTCGTCGTGGCTGTGCGCGGTCACCCGCCGGGTGAAATCACCACGCCCGACCGCTTCGGCGCTGTCACGCAACTCGCGCAACGGTTCCGTGACCCGGCTGATGAAAAACCACACCGCCCCGGCACTGGCCAGAATTGCGAGCACACTCACCGCCAAAACCACCCGCTGGGTCGCACGTTTGGCAATCAACGACTGCTCGTTCGAATTCAACAGGATGTAACCCAGGCTGCGGTCACCGCTCAACGATTGAAACCGGCTGGCGGTGCAATAATAATGCACGCCGTTCAGGACCATGGGTTTCACGTTCGCCGGGGCGTCACCATTGTTGGAGGCGCCCGTCGTTACGTTAAAGAAACTGATGAATTTTTGGTTCGCATCCAGTCCCGGCAGGGTCGTGGCGATGACGTGTCCGCCTGCAATCAGAATGATCTGGCTTTGGGCCAGCTGGCTGAATTCATGCGCAGCCGCCACGCCCAGTTCGGATCCCAGCATCAACACGCCGATTTGTTTTTGGTCCGTGTCGTAAGCCGGGATGACCACCACATCGTAAAGCTTGTCGCCCACCCGCACGGTGTCGGCCCGTTCACTGCCGCGCAACGCCAGACTCATGGCGGGGGCCGCCGCCGCGACAAACTCGGGTACCGAAATCAGGGGATCATTCTGCACGCTGTCCTGGAGCTTGCCGCCATTTGATGCGAAACAGACGATATCCACGTTCTGCATTTCCATCAGGTGGCTCAAGGTGTCATGCAGGGCGCCGCCGACTCCCAGCAGGAACATCTGCCGCCAGAGCGGTTCGTTGGGAAGGTTGTGAAAGCGCAACAGCAGATTTTTCCGGCGGAGTTCCTGCGAGTAACCGATGACCGCGTTCGCGGTCGTCAATGTGTTGCGGGCCTCCATTTCCGATTGTTCCGACACCCGGTAATTAACGATGAAGAAGACGACCACCATGGCCCCGATCATGCACGCGACCACGGGAACCAGCACTTTGGCGCGGAAGCTGGCATCTAGCAGTTTGCGTGGATGAATCATAAAATGTCCAGTACGGCTCAAAACCATCACAATTGGTGCCAGCCCGCCCTTTCCCATGCGGCTGTCCTGATAAAAACCGACTTACTGGCCCAATCAAACCATGGAAATAATTTCTTGGTTAACAGCGAAGCGGTTCCTATGCCAAAAAAGGCCCGGGAATCGCCCATTTCCTCACGGTTTGAAGCGGGAAAACCAGCTCTGCGCTGCCCCACCCCGGAAGGTGGCATGTGAACTGGCAGCCGCTTCCGTTTATTCGCTTACAGGCGTCAATGCCGAAACCGACCGTTATGTTCCAACTTTTGCTTTTGCCTGAGTTGTGCTAAGCATAACGTCATGTTTAAGGCCAGAGCTTATTCCGCACAGACCCAAACCTCACCGCTCGCACCCGCTTCCATTCAACGCCGCGATCCCGGCCCGCACGACGTGCACATCCAGATTCTTTTCTGCGGCGTCTGCCACACGGATTTGCACATCGTCCGCAACGAATGGCAGGGCACCACCTACCCGTGTGTGCCCGGCCATGAAATCATCGGACGCGTAACCAAAGTTGGCGTGCAGGTCAAAAAATTCAAGGAAGGCGACGTCGCCGCCGTCGGCTGCATGGTGGATTCCTGCCGCACTTGTGAAAACTGCCGGGACGGGCTCGAACAATTTTGCGAGCAAGGCGCGGTGTTTACCTATAACAGCCCCGATAAACATCTCGGCGGCATGACCTACGGCGGCTATTCCGAAAGTGTCGTCGTGGATGAAGGCTTCGCGCTGCACGTGCCGAAGCATTTGGATTTGGCCGCCGCGGCTCCCCTGCTCTGTGCCGGCATCACCACCTATTCGCCGCTGCGTCATTGGAAGGTGGGCAAGGGACAGAAGGTCGGCGTTGTGGGACTCGGTGGCCTCGGCCACATGGGCGTAAAATTCGCCAACGCCTTCGGCGCACAGGTGGTGGTGTTCACCACGTCGCCCGGCAAGACGCAGGACGCCCTCCGGCTGGGTGCGCACGCGGTGGTCGTCTCCAAAAACGAGGACGAGATGAAGAAACATCTCAACAGCTTTCACTTCATCCTTGATACCGTTTCCGCGCCGCACGACATCAATGCTTATCTGACGTTGCTCAAACGCGACGGCACCCTCACCCAGGTGGGCGTACCACCCGCCCCGCTGCCGGTCCAGGTCTTCAATTTGATCATCGGGCGGCGGCAATTCTCCGGTTCCCTGATTGGCGGCATTCGCGAAACCCAGGAAATGCTGGATTTCTGCGGGGAACACAACATCACCTGCGACATCGAGCGCATCCCGATCCAAAAAATCAACGAGGCCTATGAACGCCTGCTCAAGAACGACGTGAAATACCGGTTCGTGATTGATATGGCGTCACTGAAATAAGCAGCCAGCGACCCGCCGCCCTCAACCCGTAACAATCCGTTTCCCGCAAATCAAAATTTCAGCCTGATTTTCCAACCGGTTCTGCTTGGCAAGCGCGCGTTTCATCGCTTAGCTAGGCGCCATGCAATTGGTGCTCGATTATTTAAAACGCCACCAGGCCCGTTTCGTGGCCGAGTTGTGCGATTTTCTCCGTCTCCCCAGCGTCTCCGCCCAGCCACAGCATAAAAAGGATTTGCAGGCCTGCGCCGGCTGGCTGGCCAAACATTGCCGGCAAATCGGCCTCGACGCCCGCGTCTGCCCGACCCAGGGACATCCCATCGTGGTCGCCAAAACGCCCGGCTCCGCTGCGCTAAGGCGCGGCAAGCCCCGGCCACATTTCATGGTCTATGGTCATTACGACGTGCAGCCGCCGGAACCGCTGGAGCTATGGAAGTCGCCGCCGTTCGAGCCCCGCATCGCCGGCCGCGCGATTTTTGCCCGCGGTACGACCGACAACAAGGGCCAGCACTTTGCGCATCTCAAGGCCGTCGAAGCCTATCCGAAAACCGGTACTCCCCTGCCCTGCGACCTTACGTTTGTCATCGAAGGCGAAGAGGAGGTCGGCAGCGCCAATCTGTCGAAATTTCTCAGGTCGCACCGGAACGAACTGAAGTGCGATGCCGTAGTCGTTTCCGACACCGGCATGCCCGATGCGGATCATCCGGCGCTGACTTATGCCTTGCGCGGCATCATTGCGTTCGAAATCATCATGCGCGGCCCGGCCCGCGATTTGCACTCCGGTATTTTCGGCGGCGCCGTGGACAATCCGGCCATGGCCTTGAGCCAGTTGCTGGCCGGACTCCGCGACCGGAACGGCCGCGTCGCCATCCCCGGTTTTTACGACGGCGTTGTCCCGCTCTCGGCCTACGAACGCAGACAATTCAAACGGCTGCCCACTTCCGACCGCGAACTCCGAAAACTGCTCGGCGTGACAAAATTGTTCGGTGAACGCGGCTTCACGCCCCTGGAACAACGCAGCGCGCGTCCTACGTTTGAAATCAACGGTCTTACCAGCGGCTATCAGGGTGCGGGCAGCAAAACCATCGTGCCCGCCTGGGCGCGGGCCAAAATCACATGCCGCCTCGTGCCCAACCAACGACCGGCTCACGTCCGCAGGATGGTTTGCGATTATCTCAGGAAAATCTGTCCGCCGACGGTGCGCCTGGAAATCGAAGCCGGTCACGGCGCGGAAGCATACCTGGTCTCGCCGGACGGCCCGCAGGCCCAGGCGGCGTTGCGCGCGCTGCGCCAGGCGTTTCACCGCGAACCGGTCCTGATGCGCGAAGGCGGCTCCATCCCGATTGTCAACGAATTCAAGAAAATCCTGGGCGCCGATTCCCTGTTGCTGGGACTCGGTTTGCCGGACGATAACGCCCATTCGCCGAACGAAAAGTTCGACCTGGACTGTTTTGAAGGTGGCCAGCGGATGAGCGCGCTGCTCTGGCAGGAGTTGGTGAAAACCAGCTAACGGCCAGTTGAAGAAGGAGCCGACGTGAGGAGGCTCATTATTTTCGATTTACGATACACGATTTACGCGGTTCTCGTGGATTGTGGTAAAGATTGTAAATCGTAAATCCAATATCGTAAATTAGGCAGAGCCTCGTCACCTCGGCGCCTGCAAAGAAAAAAGTTTCCAGTCAGAGTGGCATCTACTGCCAACCCCATAGTCACCAAAAAAGAATGAACCTTTTGGCCTCCTGCCGTTATTAATGGGCAGACGCAATTACAACCATTACCATGAAAAACCCGAAAACCATCTTTCTTTTAACGCTGATTCTGACGGTAACCACGCCCGGTTTACGTGCCGAGCCGTACCGCACGGACATCAACCCCGCGCTGCTCTATTATCAGGCCTTTATCGTGGGCGCGGAGTTGCCCCAGTCCGACCACGACTATCTGTTCACCAATCAATGGCAGGGCCAGACACTCCCGGCCCGATTCGGCGAACTTATTGGCCAATCCGACAATCAGTTCAAATTGGTGCGCCGGGCGGCGCACTCCACGATGCCTTGCGATTGGGGCATTGATTGGACCGCCGGGCCAGAAACCTTGCTTCCGCATTTGAGCCGCGTCAAGGCGACCGTCCAAATGGCGCAGTTGCGGTCAATTTGGGAATTGCAAAATAACCGTCAAGCCGACGCCCGCGATGATTTGCTCGCAGCGTATACACTGGCCCGTAATGGTTCACGGGACAACAGCCTGATTGCAGTGCTGGTTCAATTCGCCTCTGAAGCCATCGTCAATTCCACCCTGGCGGCGAATTTCAGCCGGTTTTCTCCGGAAACGTTGAAGGCATTGGTGGACGGATTCGATGCGGCCCCGCCCCGGGGCACGATGGCCAATGCCGTTGCCACCACGGAAGCGCATTGCTTCTCCGATTGGGTGGAGGCCAAAATCCCGGAATTGCGCAAGCAGTATCCCGGCGACGATGCCAAAGTGTTGGACAACTTTCGCAGTGTTTTCGAGGATGTTGGAGGTGACGGGCCGCCGGATACCAATACTTGGCCAAAGATTGTTGCCGCCGCGGGCGGAACGAGTGAAGGATTTCTGAAGCTGGTCCGTGAAATGCAGCCGATGTTTTCGCGCCTCGCCACCATCGAAGCCTTGCCCAAGCCGGAATATGATGACCAGATAAAACAGTTCTACGCGGACCTTCAAAACTCATCCAATCCGGTCATGAAATGCGTCTTTCCCGATTTCCGGAAAGCCCGGTCGAGGGAGTTGTCGGCTCTGACGGACTCCGCCATGGTGCGGGCGGCGGTGGAATATAGACTTCATGGCGAAACCGGTTTGCAGAGCGTCAAGGATCCTTACGGGCACGGCCCGTTTCAATTCCAACGCTTTATTTTCGAAGGCGTGGACCGCGGGTTTGAACTCAAATCGGCCTATGCCGGGCGTGGATTTCCGGAAGTGATGATTTTCGTCGAAAAGGACGGCCCGCCTTTTCACGTGAACGGAAAATACGCCGGCCAGGCCGTGTCCCCGTGATTCACCACGCTCCAAACCAATGGAGCCGGACAGTTCCCTGATGGAATTGTCCGGGTTTTTGGATTATAACTGAGATGTGTTCAGCTTGAGCCCAACCTTCGTGGAAATCGAAGCCCCAGACACGCGGAACCTGCTGGATCTGGCTCAGGCAGGTGATGCCGAAGCATTCGGCGCGATTTGCCGTGTTTATGAGACCCGCCTGTTGCGACAGGCCATGACGCTCTGTGGCGACGCCATCCTGGCCGAGGACCTCGCGCAGGACACGCTGGTGGAAGCATGGAAAAGTCTGCGCCGCTACAACGGACGCTGCCAGTTTTTCACCTGGCTTTGCGCCATCCTCCTGAATCGTTACCGCAACGTCCTCCGCGGAAATCGTTTCCGGCCGACTTCTCCACCCGGCGGGCAGGATCAGGAGGCACTTGAACCACAAACAAATCTGCCCGACCCCGCCGCCCTGCCGGACCAGGCCATCGAACGGCGCGAACAGGCGCTGCTCGTCCGACAATGCGTCCAGTCATTGCCGGCCCGACATCAGCAGGTCATCTACCTGCGATTTTACGTGGACGATTCATTGGAGGGCATTGCCGCCGCCTTGGGCTGCTCGGTGGGAACGGTGAAATCCCGCCTTTTTCATGCCTTGGAAAAGCTGCGGAAAATGAATGCCTTCAGTCCTCAATTGTCAGATTTCAATACGAAAGGCGGGATGTTATGAAACCGTGTGCCCAAAATCGGAAACTCATTGCCTGGCTGGCCGCGAACGCACTCGATGCTCCGCAGGCGCAGACTCTCCGCGAACATCTCGAAACCTGCGAAGGTTGTCGCCGTTACCTGGCCGATATTTCGAGCGTGACTGAACGGCTGGTGGCGGTGGAGGCAAATCCTGATATCCAGGCATCCGAATCCTTCCACCGAAAAGTGGCCGGCAGATTGCGGGCGACGAAACCGGATTCGCTCTGGGAAATTCTGGCGGTGTATTGGGCCCGGTCGAGCTGGCGCGTCGTCTTGCCGGCCATCGCGGCATTGGTCGTGGTCGGCGTGATCGTTGCCACCTGGCGGCAAGCGCCGGTGGTTTCTTCGCCCCCGCGCACCAGCACACAAACGGCGGCAGTTTCAGGCGAGGACAATGATCTGGCGCCGACCCTTGCCAACTATCAGAGGGTCGCCAATCAGTCTTTGGCCAGATTGGACGCATTATTGACTCAACAGGGCAGTCGAGCGCTGCCGTCCATGCCCATCTATACCGCCTCGACGCTTACACTGGCAAATGGGTCGTTTTAAACGGCCGTACTGGGAGCGCCGGCGTCCCGCCGGCGTGTTGTTTGAAGTCTGGCCGGCGGGACGGTGCCGCTCCCAGTATTAAACCCACGCTTCCAATTCCGCTTGCAGTTGTTCCAATGGCAAACCCACCACGTTGCTGAACGAACCAGAGATTTCCGAAACAATCGTGTCGCCGTGCTCCTGAATCGCATAGGCGCCCGCCTTGTCCAACGGGTTCATTTTGGAAAGGTAACCATCGATTTGTTCGGCCGTGAGCGGACGAAACGTCACGTCCGTGCTGACGCCAAAGGTGCGCTCGCGATACGCGCGCAGGTGAATCAGGCTGACACCGGTGACGACCTGATGCGTCCGGCCCTGCAAACGCGCCAGCATCCGTCGCGCCCCGGCCAGATCGGCGGGTTTGCCCATGATTTCACCGCCGGAAAAAACCAGGGTATCCGCCCCCAACACCAGGGCGTCGGGGATTTTTTTGGCGACGACGCGCGCCTTGCGATGCGCATTGAGCTGGCAAAGTTCCAACGGCGACAACTGGTCGTCGAAAAGTTCCGTGGCGTCGCTGGGGACAACCTGGAAATCCAGATTCAACTGCCTCAGCAATTCCGCCCGCCGGGGCGACGCGGAAGCCAGAATCAGCGGCGGCAAATCCATGCGAAAAATCTAAACGTTACCAGCCAGGGTGTCGAGCGGTGGTGGCGGCGGACCTTGACCGTTGCCGGAAGCCGCTTTGCCGGCGACACTCGCAGAACACCCCGCCAATTATCAGCGTGCGCCATGCGGGAAAATCCGTTACTCCATGGCCTGTGAACGACACGCGCCATCTCGTCAATCTCGCGCTCATCGGTTTCATGGGCACCGGCAAGTCCTCCGCGGGCCGGCTGGTGGCCGAACAGTTGCATTTCGATTACCTCGACACGGATGAATTGATCCAATCACGCACGGGCCGCACCATCACCGACATTTTTGATGCGGACGGCGAGGCGGCCTTTCGAAAACTTGAACGGCAACTGGTCGGGGAACTGGCCGCCCGGAAACGCATGGTCATTGCCACCGGCGGCGGCTTGCCCGCAGACCCGCTCAATCTGGCCAGCCTTAAAACCCACGCCCTGGTCGTCTGCCTTTGGGCTTCGCCGGAAAAAATCTGGGAACGGGTGCGAAACCAGACCCACCGGCCACTGTTGCGCGACCCGAATCCACAGTTGAAAATCCGCGAACTCCTCGCCGCCCGCGAACCGTTTTATCGTCAGGCCGACGTGCTG
>Ga0187863_10001493_pt1 | contig 18570 bp, 16 predicted proteins | sample June2016WEW_11_1_FD_132975 | JGI IMG/M metagenome (GOLD analysis project Ga0187863, IMG submission 132975) | Peatland microbial communities from SPRUCE experiment site at the Marcell Experimental Forest, Minnesota, USA - June2016WEW_11_10 | ecosystem: Environmental > Terrestrial > Soil >... | reverse complement strand
GCAACTCGGCCCATGGCATCACAGCTTCCATCTCCTCCAGAAACTGCTCCCGCCGCGTCTTCTTCGTGTACCGCTGAAACTCCGCCTGCCGAGCCAAGGTCAACTGCTGCATCTGTGATCCCCCTCCAAATACAGCTTCACTCAGAAACCATAAGGATCAAAGAGTTTTTCAGAGGTTCCCTAGAGCCATCAGTTTCATATAGCGCTTATGCAGGCGATTCTGAGCCTTGCATGCAATTTCGGTGATTTCTGCTCAAACCAATGCAACCGCGAGGGCAGGGCCGCACCGCGGTCGCGGATCTTCTCCGAGCCAATCAGGCGAAAGGTATGATCGTTGGAAAGGCGCTCGGCGTCGTTGAGGTCTTCATATCCGGCCAGTCGGCTATAGATCGACTGGCGCAGCAAATCCGGCAACGGCAGTTGCGTGTTCTTGCCGCGACGATTACCGGTCAGGTTGTCGGAGATGGGTTGGCCGAGCCCGAACCGCTCATCCAACTCCCGAACCAACAACAAGCCGGCGTCAGAGGTGATTCGTGATGCCTGAAAATCAATCTTCAGAGAGGAGTTGAAAAAAACCTGAATGGGCTGCTTTTGTATCTCACCTATTGGGTTTTCGCCTCCAGAGCGTCTGCAGCGCGTTAGCACCCTCGTAAACATTGACGATTCAGACGATCCGAAGATTCGGAATTATCATTCAAAAAGGAAATGCGGGTTAAGAGGTTTTGGGGCCGATAATTCTTATCGGCATGTCTGTCGAAGCAGACACTGTGATTTCGCGAAGGCATATCGACATCTTGACCCTAGGTCTCTGACCGTGTGATTTCGTACCTTGAGTTCAAGCTATCCCAGGTCCCAAAATCGGGACCTGGGGCACCCAAAGTTGGTACAACTTCATGCGGTCAGAGTACTAGAGGTACTCCCAGAGGTACTCGGATGCCATTCCGCTTGGGATCAACCCGCAATCGGCTCCGGATGGTTGGCGGATCCTCCTGGTTCAATGCGCGTTCCCGTCTGCAAGTGCCTCTCCGCAGAACTTTCCCACCCTTTCAAATGCGGCAGCGAGATCGGGCTGCAAGCCACATTCTGCCGCAAGGGTCTGAATCGGGACCATTCAGTCCGATAGCGGCGCAAACAAGAGCCGATCGGACAGGGCGCGAGCTTCTGCCTCTTGAATTTGTCGCCCTCCACTTCCGGCAGACGGCTGATGGCAAGCCGCTCCAGACAACGATGCAGCGAAGAGCGGCTCAGCTTCGGGATCGTGGCCCGAAGTGCATAGAGGCAATCGTCGAGCGGCAACAAGGTGTGCTTGCGAATGGCAACGATAATAGCCTCCTACGCCGCAGTGGCCAAACACGCTCTCCCGTCAGCCACAGAGACCGGTTTGAGCCAACGGTCATGTACAACCATGGCATACTGAGATACCCTTATCTTGAACTGCCGGTCACGATGGCACCGCTCCTTCCTGTCTAGATCCGATAAGCAAGATTGCGAAGGCAACCGGAACATGGCAACTGCTGCAAGATGCTCACCGCCGGGCCAATGCGTACGTTAGGAGTCTCAATGATCGATCGCCTATCCCTTGAGGATTCCGTGATTCATGTCCATGTCGCGACAGTATCGCTTAGGGCAACCAAAAGCTTCACTCATGGCACTATAGTCTTCGACGTGAAGACGCGGACCGTCACCTTCGGCAAATTGCCCCCCATTGCAGTCCCGGAGGAACTCACACTTGCGGACGGCACCGTGCTCAAATTCCAGTTAGTCGCCCCCGATGGCACACTGAGCAAACAGACGCGTTCCGGTGCGCTCAAGGCCAAGGAAAAGCAACCAGACTTCCTGCGCATCGCGGGCGCGTCGAAGACCCCACGCAAGTTCCCAGCCGAAGATGGTTGGGAAAACGCAATCTACAAGTATCGCGCCTTCTTCTCGCATCCAGGTCTCAAGACCGATGTGGAACTTCCTGAGTGGCTCAAAGGTTCAATCGCCCGCCAAAGGGCCTTATGGAATCGTATGGCATGGCTCTGCCGCGAAACTCGACTCAAGTGCTCGCCGGTCCCGACGGATAAGATCGTTGACTTCGTCCAGAACGCTATCCTGCCGGAAATCGACGCGTTCAACAGTGCGCCAGGACGATCCAGAGAGAGAATGAAGCACCCGGCCAAACTCAAGATCGAGACGCCTGGTTTGGATTGCCTGTGGGGCTTTGTCGGCGAATTGCGCGCGCGGACCGGAAAGGGCCGTGCTGTACCGGCTGGCCTACTCGACAAGGTGGTCGAATTCGCCCAGCAATTCAAGACAGACTACACGCCGTTCAACGAGTTCATCGCCGGCTTCCAGGCGATCGCTGAGAGGGAGGCAGCGGCACTTGGTCTGCGTCACTTCGAGATCCGGCCTACGGTCGGTGCATTCAAAGCGGTCCTTGACCGCCGCAAGACCACCAAGGCGCATTGGTCGGAAGGCTGGCCGCTCATCAAGTACCCGGACAGCCCCAAGGCGGCCAACTGGGGGCTCCACTATCACTTAAACAAGGCTGGGGTTGATTCAGCTCTCCTTGAGCGAGAGGAAGGTATACCGGGACTGAGCTTTGGTCCGCGTCTCAAGCCTGCTGACACTGGCCATGAAAAGCTGACTGGCGTTGCGGCCAAACGCATCCTGCGCGAGGCTCAGATCTCCATCTCTGGAGATAACGACGAGCGGTGGACCTTCCACTTTGGGGTGCTTCAGCATCGGCCTTTGCCGCCGAATTCTCACTTGAAGGAGTGGAAGCTCATCTTTCAGGGCGGTGCCCTCTGGCTCTGTTTGGTGGTAGAGCTGCAACGCCCCGTGCCGGTTCCCGGACCGCACCCTGCTGGTCTCGACATCGGCTGGCGACGGACAGAAGAAGGCATTCGATTTGGCACCCTTTACGAGCCCGCGACAAAGACCATCCGGGAGCTTACCGTTGACCTGCAGAAGTCTCCTTGCGACCACAAGGACCGGGTTCCCTTCCGCATCGATCTCGGTCCGAGCCGCTGGGAAATGCGCAACGCCACCGAACTGGTACCTGATTGGAAACCAGGCCAACCCATTCCCAGTGCATTCGAGACCAGGTCGGTCTTGCAAATCCGCCGTGACAGAATCAAGGAAACAGCCAAGAGACAGTTGAGAGAGCATCTCGGTGAACGGCTTCCAGTTTGGTTCGATAAGGCCGGGCGTCGCGGCCTGCTCAAGCTGGCTCAGGACTTCAAGAACGAATCGGCTGTCTGCGAAATTCTCAACATTTGGCAGCAAAAGGATGAACAGCTTGGCAAGCTTGCTTCCATGTATTTCGACCGCTCGACGAAGCGAATTGAATATGGGCACGCCCAGGTCGCACATGATGTCTGCCGCTTTCTTCAGCAGAAGGGTGTTATGCGTCTGATCGTCGAGACCAGCTTTCTCGCGAAGGTATCCCAACATCAGGACAATGAGGATCTGGTCAGCATAGAGCGCTCCCAGAAGTACCGGCAGTTTGTGGCCGTCGGCAAATTCCTGGCGGCGCTCAAGAACACCACCAGGAAATACGGCATCGTCGTCGAAACAGTCAATGCGATGAATACCACTCGCACCTGCCAATACTGCAACGCGTTGAATCCAAGAACGGAGGAGGAGCAGTTCACTTGCAAGAGATGTGGGAGGCAGGTCCAGCAGGACCATAATGCCGCAGTCAACCTTTCGCGCTTCGGCAGCGATCCTGTACTGGCAGAGATGGCACTCCATGCCGATGAAGTCTGACCTATGAACCTGCGCGAACTTCAAGCAAGCAGGAATGGTCCGGATGTTGGCGCTGTACGCTTCTCACTCAAAGGAAAGGAGATATTGGAGTTGTACCTCTTTGGCTAACGCACAATTATGTGCCCAACAGCCTAGTTCGCAGAGATCCGGCCGCAGCCTGCTGATTATGCACGTGTTACAATACTGCAGTAACAGTGGCATCACAGTGCATTGAATAGATGCAACTGAGAATCGTTCTAGGCAATCAGGGCCACTCGATGGTAACAGTGGCATCACAGTGCATTGAATAGATGCAACTTTGCGCCCTACGACACAGTTCATGCGCTTCAGCCCAAGCAACAGTGGCACCACAGTGCATTGAATAGATGCAACGGCATCTCCCCGGTCTCATCCAGCAGGATTGTGCGTAACAGTGGCACCACAGTGCATTGAATAGATGCAACCTGAGCAGATGTTGCAGTTTCACTGTGTTGCCCTGTAACATTCGCACCACAGTGCATTGAATGGATGCAACATGTGAGAGATTCCGGAATCGGCGTGGAAATACCCGTGTAACATTGGCACAACAGTGCATTGAATGGATGCAACATCTTGAAACAGGTGCGCATCGGGCACGAAAGCCGTAACAGTGGCGCCACAGTGCATCGAATAGATGCAACTCGTAGACCAGAGCGATGTTCGTATCCAGCCCAAGCAACAGTGGCACCACAGTGCATCGTATAGATGCAACATGGGCGATCGATGGCCATCCTGTTGGCGCTCTGTAACAGTGGCACCACAGTGCATCGAAGAGATGCAACAAGTGGAAGATTGCTTCCCATTTTGGGTGGAACCAAGCAGCAGTGGCACCACAGTGCATCGTATAGATGCAACGGCTTGATCTCAATGCGCGAGATACTCTGACCTTGCCCCCGCAAACGCATCCCTTAGCAAGCTGTTCTAATGCGAAGGGGTAGCGAAGATGACGAAGTCGAAGCGGGGACGTTACACGCTTGAGTTCAAGCAAGAGGCGGCACGGCTTGTTGAGTCGGGCCAGAGTCAGGCGGCATCTCGCAGCCTGGGAGTGGCTGAACAGGCCTTGGGCAACTGGGTCAGGGAGCATCGAGCTGGAACCTTGAGGGGCACCAGCAGCAAGCCACAGGTAACTGCCGAGCAGATGGAGAACAGCCGTCTGCGTGCCGAGCGGCGCGTGTGATGATGGAGCGCGACATTCTGGGAAAAGCGACGGCGTACTTTGCGAAGTGCCAGAAATGAAGTACGCCTTTATTCAGCGCAACAAGCTGGTCTGGCTGATCTGTGTGTCCGCAGCGGCGGACCGGGTGCTGCTGGTGAGCGTCCCTGGCTATCATGAACACCTGGCGCGGCGCGTGGAAATTGCCCCGCGCCGCAGCAAGTAAAAATCGCTTGCTGGGGACCCCGGTCTGGAGGCAACTGCGGGCGCAGGGCATACGGGTGGGCAAGCCGGGGTCCCCAGCGACAGGTCTTCGTCGCTGGGGTGGAAGCTGCGTGTGCAGCGGCAGATGCAGAAGCATGGTATTCAGGCCCGCGGCAAGCGGCGCTTCCGAGTTGTCACCGCCGGCAGCAACCAAGGTCTTCCGATTGCGCCCAATGCGCTCGATCGCAAGTTCATCGTAGTCGCGTCCAACCAGGCGTGGGTGGGCGATTTCACGTATATCGCGACCGAAGAAGGCTGGAGATTGAGCGGCTGCAGAAACTGGGCACGGAGGTCTGGTTCCGGGCTAACGCGGCCGTTGCCAAGCCTGACATCTACGAAGCATTGGAAGAACATGGAGCGAAGTACACGATTCGGATTTCTGCCAATGACTGCCTGTTGCGGGTCATTGCAGAGTCGCTCACGCGGCCTGTGGCCGTCAGGGACATAAGCCCGTTGTGTGGTACAAGGGTTTTTATTTATCGGACGGCCAGTTGGATGGCGGCGCGGCGCGTGGTTGCCAAGGTGGAGTTTCATGCCGGGGAACTGTTCCACCGGTTGGGCTTCATCGTGACCAACACGCAGCTCGCGAACCGGAGGGTCGTCCACTTCTAAAATTAACGCGGCAAGGCTGAGCAATGGATCAAGGAAGGCAAGCAGGCGGTAAAGATGACGCGGCTGAGTTGCCTTCGGTTCCGGGGTAATGAGGTACGGTTGTGACTCAGCATTCTGGCCTACAACCTCGGGAATCTGTGGCGAAGGCTGGCACTTCCAGTTGGCATCTCAGACCGGCCTTTGACCAGTTTGCAGCAGCGGCTGGTGAAGACGGGAGGTCGACTGGTGAAACAGGCGCGGCACTACTTCGCGGTACTACTGTCTAATGCTGGCGGAAGGACATTTGACGCGCACACGGTTCGCAGCGATGTTACGTGGGAACGCGTTGTTGCCGCTTAAATGGCCGCTTCGGATTGCTCCTCCCTGGCGGCCGGTCCGCGCGACAATGCACTAGACTGAAAGAATGCGCAGTGGCGGTCCTTTCGGTTCGACCTCTCTGTCGTCGGCATCACTGCAACCGAGGGATTATGCGGTGAAACCGTGCGGCGCGGAGAAACTATGGCTTTGCCGCTTCACAAAACCACCCAACGAGGCACATCCATGCAGAAGGTCGCTTTAATCACAGGCATTACCGGGCAGGACGGCGCGTATCTGGCCGATCTTCTGCTGGGCAAGAGTTATGTTGTGCATGGCATCAAGCGCCGCTCTTCATCGTTCAACACGGCGCGTATCGACCATATCTACCAGGATCCCCATGCGCCGGACAGCCATTTTCAGATTCATTACGGAGACATGACGGATTCCACCAATCTGATCCGCATCGTTCAGGCGGTGCAGCCGGACGAGATCTATAACCTGGCCGCGCAGAGCCATGTCCAGGTCAGCTTTGAAACGCCGGAATATACCGCAAATGCCGATGCTCTAGGCGCATTGCGGATTCTGGAGGCGATCCGGATTCTCGGACTCGTAGAGAAGACGCGGTTCTATCAGGCTTCGACATCTGAGCTATACGGGAAAGCTAGAGAGACTCCGCAATCGGAAACTACGCCCTTTTATCCGCGCAGCCCCTATGGCGTTGCCAAGCTCTATGCTTACTGGATTACGGTAAACTACAGGGAGGCATACGGGATGCATGCCTCGAACGGCATTCTGTTCAATCACGAGAGCCCCATCCGCGGCGAGACCTTCGTCACCAGGAAGATAACTCGCGCGGTGGCCGGCATTCATCTGGGCGTGCAGGATAGGCTCTATATCGGGAATCTCGACTCCAAGCGCGACTGGGGCCATGCGCGAGATTATGTGGAAGGCATGTGGCGGATCGTGCAGCAGGATACGCCGGACGACTACGTCTTGGCAACGGGTGAAACACACAGCGTGCGCGAGTTCATAGAACTGGCCTTCTTGAAGGTAGGCCGCAAGATCGAATGGAAGGGCAAGGGAGTTGACGAGGTGGGCATCGATTCCGCCAGCGGCGACGTACTGATCAAGATCGATAGCCGCTATTTTCGCCCAACTGAGGTCGACCTGCTCTTGGGTGACGCATCCAAGGCGCATAGGATTCTGGGATGGAAGCACACGGTCGCGTTTCCCGAGCTGGTCTCCGATATGTTGAACGCGGATTTGAAAGCTGTCGCCAGAGGATCCCGCGTGAGAGGGATTGGTCATGACTAGTTTCGAGTTGCAAGGCCGTCGCGTCTGGGTGGCCGGTCATCGCGGCATGGCCGGGTCGGCGATTGTGCGGCGCCTGGCGCGCGAGAGTTGTGAAATCGTGACGGCGGCGCGCAGCGATCTCGATCTGTTGCGCCAGGCTGATGTGGAAGCGTGGATGGCGGATCGAAAGATCGACGTTGTCTTCCTTGCCGCCGCGACGGTGGGCGGCATTATGGCGAACGCGATGCGCCCGGCGGAGTTCCTATACGAAAACCTGGCTATCGAAACCAATGTCATCCATGCGGCATGGCGCACGGGCGTCAAAAAGCTATTGTTCCTCGGTTCGTCCTGCATCTATCCGCGGCTTGCGCAGCAGCCGATGCGCGAAGAGGCGCTGCTGACCGGGCCGCTGGAGCCAACCAATGAATGGTATGCGATCGCCAAGATTGCTGGCATCAAGTTATGCGCGGCATTTCGCCGCCAGTATGGCTGCGATTTCGTTTCCGTCATGCCGACCAATCTTTACGGTCCGGGAGACCGGTACGATGCGGAAGGCGGCCATGTGGTGGCCGCTTTGATCATGAAGATTCACGCTGCCAAGAGCGCCAACAGCCCCGTGGTTGAGCTGTGGGGCAGCGGGACGCCGAGACGCGAATTCCTTTATTCGGAGGATTTGGCGGACGCTTGCGTCTTTGTGATAAAGAACTACTCAGGCGAGATGTTCTTGAATGTGGGCACCGGAAACGATATGACGATTCTGGAGCTGGCCCAAAGCATCGCCAGAGTCGCCGGCTGGAAGGGAAGTTTCACGCTGGACAGGTCGAAGCCGGACGGAACGCCGCGAAAGGTCATGGACGTAAGCCGCCTCCGCGCCCTGGGTTGGAGCGCTCCGACGGAGTTTGAAGCCGGCATGAAGGAAGCCTATAAGTGGTATGTTGCCAATGTGGCCGGCGCTGCAAGTTCGCATTGAGCGTATCGGTCTAGAGTTATAACCGGAGTTAGGCGAAGTTATCGAGGGAGTGAGTGAGCGTATGAAATCGAGCGGACGTTTGGGCGGGACACGGGCTGTTTGCCTGGCAACGCTGCTGGCGGGCCTGGTGCTTGTGAGCGGCGGCGCGCCGGCAGCCGGACAGGCGGGAACGGCGGGGGCTGGAAAGGCGGCGCCGGGAACTGGCGCGGGGCAGTGGGACAGTGACTCCGGCCGTCCGGAGACCGTCTGCGAACCGTCGCTTCTGGATTCGCCGTACATTCCGGTTGATAGCTGGGTCTATCCCGCGGTACTGCGGCTTTATTCAATGGGCTATGCGAGTAACGTTTACCTGGGTATGCGCCCCTGGACTCGCGCTAGCGTAAGTCACATGCTCGAAGATGTCGACGCCGGGATACAGGATGCCGATACCTATGGAGATCCCACTACGGGAGAAGCGCAGGCTATCTACGATGCGCTGATTCACATGCTGAGAGACGACATGCAAGGCCCGTGCCTGACGCATCAGGGCGGCACGCGCGTGGAGTCTGTTTACTCCGTGGCGCGGGCCATCACCGGCACGCCGCTTCGCGATAGCTACCATCTGGGATCGACAGTCGTCAACGACTACGGGCGCCCCTACGAGAACGGCTTCAACAACTACTCGGGAGCCAGCGGCTATGTGTCTGCGGGCCGGTTCCTGCTGTATGCGCGCGGCGAGTTTCAGGGCACGCCCTCGGCCGCCGGCTACTCGGCTGCGCTGACCCAGACGTTCGCGGCAGCGGATGTAGGCCTCTTGCCGATAGCCATCAATCCAGCCACGGGACTCCCCTACATCCAGACCACCATCCCGACGGGCCCCATTGCCACGACCACCCAGGGACGCGTAGTTGAGGCCTACGCTTCCACACACTACCTTAACCACGAGATTTCATTCGGCAAGCAGGACGATTGGCTAGGGCCTGGGTTGGGCGGCGGCATGGCATACTCCAATAACGCCGAAAACATCTACTCCTTCCGCATCAACCGCATTGAGCCGCTGCGTATTCCGCTATTATCCCGGCTGACCGGCCCCTTCCGGTATGAGTTCCTAATAGGATCGCTCAAGGGACACACCTATCCCAACGACCCTTGGGTGCACGTCGAGAAAGTCAGCTTCAAGCCCACGACTGACCTGGAGTTTGGCTTCGAGCGCACCGTCATCTGGGGCGGGGAAGGGATTGAGCCCATCACCTTGCACACCTTCCTGAAGAGTTTCTTCAGCTTCTCCGCCGCAGGGGCGGCAGAAGCCACGCGCGATAGTCCGGGCGCGCGCTTTGGCGCATTCGACTTCTCCTACCGGCTTCCCTTTGTCCGCAACTGGCTCACGCTCTATTCGGATTCGGAGGTGCATGACGATGTCTCGCCGGTCGACGCTCCGCGTCGCGCCGCCTGGCGTCCGGGGCTGTATCTCTCCCATGTGCCCGGAATTCCTAAACTGGATATTCGTGCCGAAGCCGCCTCCACCGCGCCCCCAGTGCGCCTCAGCGATTCCAGCCATATGACCAATGGCTATCTTCAAGCCGGCCACTTTATGTATTACGAAGGTCTCCAGCAACAAGGCTACACAAACAACGGCCAGCTATTCGGCGACTGGATCGGCCGCGAAGACAAGGGCGGCCAGGGCTGGATCACCTATCATCTGAGCGGCAATGAGTGGTTCCGGGTGGGGGTGCGCAATCAGAAGGCGACCTATGACTTTATCCCCGGCGGAACGACCCTGAACGACCTCAACTTCCAAGCGGTCAAGCGCATCGGCAAAGACTTCGAGGTCAAGGGCGACTTCGCCTACGAGCGCTATAAGGCGCCCATCTATCTTCCCGGCCAGCAGACCGTAACTACAACCACCTTTCAATTCACCTGGCTTCCCGAGCGGAAGATCAGCTTCTAAGAATTTGTCCGATCGTCAGTGCCTATCTCCACTGGCGGGGCAACCTCCGGCAGTAGAAACAAGCCCTGCTTCGTGAACGCGAATCATCCCGATGATACGGCTTCATAGTGATCGCGGCAGCCAGTACGCCAGCGAGGACTTCAGTGAGGTACTCAAAGAGCATGGAATTACGCCATCGATGAGCCGCAAGGGCAACTGCTGGGACAGCGCCTGCTCGGCGACGTTTGTTCGGCTCGCTGAAGGTGGAACGGCTGCATGGTGAGCGTTTTGAAACCATCCGCGAGGCCAAGGACAAAGTGCCCCCCGTAAGCGGCTCATAGATGCGCCGGAGCACATCGGCGGAGCGCTCGGAGCTGGCGCCCACGACAATGCGGGCGCGATGCAGGAAGTCCACTATGGCCGTGCCTTCGCGGAGGGACTCGGGGTTTGAAACTACATCGAAGTTTTTCGAGTCTGCGCCGTAGCGGTGAAGCATGCGGCAGATCCACCCGTTGGTGTAAACCGGCGCTGTACTCTTCTCCACAATCACTTTGTAGTCGTCTATGGAGCGGGCAATCTCAGAGACCGCAGCCTCGACGTAGGAAAGGTCGGCGGCGCTAGCGGCGCGCTGGGGGGTGTCCACAACGATGAAGATGGCCTCGCTGCGCTTCACGGCCGAACCCAGATCAGTCGTGAATTCTACCCCGTGGCCCAAGTGCCTGGCCAGCAACTCGGGGAGGTGGTCTTCGCAATTGGGTACGCCCCCTTCGCGCAGAGTCTTCACCCAAGCTTCGTCATTGCACGCACAGGTGACCTGATGGCCAATTTCGGCAAAACAAACGGCCGTTACTAGTCCCGCGCATCCGGACCCAACTACACAGATGGAAGCTTCCTTCGACATCGGCCTGTGCCCCCTTTCCCTCAGTGAACCACTAGAAAAGGCAATCTCTTGCCATCATACCGAGTTCTGTCCGGTGCCAACTATTGCTTTCTCTCGGAGGTAGTGTCCTAATTTGGTTTAGGAGGCACTTATTTCGCCTTCCATTTGCCCTCTACGGTATGGAAAACCGTGCCCCAAGAAATGATGGACGTGGCCCGCGCTGGGTGGGAGGAGTGTGGGCACGGTCAAACTCGAACAGATTGGGCGACAGGTGGGCATCGGCCTCTTTCGCGCCGGGCAGTCTCTTTCTATGCTTTTGGCAAGATTATGCGAGTCCCTTTGGTCAATCTGGCACGGAAGCATCAGCCGGGGATGGTTCGTTGTTCTGCTGCTTGGAGGTGTGGGGATGATCTCTATCGCAGAGCACGCGGCGGAGTCGGCGCTGCTGGTGCTTTCCGGATTCTCGATCACTTCCAAACTTTGGCATTGGCAGAGCGAGGGCTTCTTTGCTTTGCGCTTTGGCGGCGCGCAGAAACTGTTTGAACTTTGACCAGGCCTTTTCGAGGAGGTTCCCGTCGCGTGCTGGCGTTTAGAACCCTGGAGGAGAATAGGCCACTGCACCCCACAAAAGAATCCTCCTAATTCGAAAAGGAGCCGTCAGCACTCTCTGAATCCGCCCGGTCCGTACCCCCCCATTTGCTTGAGGATTCCGTGCTGGAATGGAGGCCCGCAGTCAAAATGCGATTCACATCATGCACTAAAGTACCGTCATAAATCGCAAAAGATGGTTACTAGTAAGTGCTTTCCGCACATAATGACATTACTTCGGACACTTTACTTGGGTGGCAAGAGGGTAAAATCGATGAAATACGCCTCATTCGCATTCGCTTTGGGCTTTCTGGCGTTGGGTCTAGGCCCAGGATCCGCTCTTGCAGCAACTTCTACCGCCTCATTCACTGTCACCGCGACGGTTCAGGTCGGCTGCCAGGTCTCCGCCCCCGCCACGGTGTTCGAAGCCTACGCAGTTGTTGCGGCGAACGCGACATCCGCCGTCTCGGTCGCCTGCACCAACCCCGCACCGTATAACGTCAGCCGCAGTGTTGGACTGACGACCAGCGCCGCCGGAATGATGACCGGCCCTGCTTCAGCCTTGCTGGGCCATGCGCTGTTGGCCGAATCCGCGCATGCGGTCAACTGGGGCCGGCCGACCGGCACGAATACTGCGGTCGGAACTGGCAGCGGATCCTCCCAGCCCTACGCCGTCTATGGCCAGACTGCGGGAGCGCAGTACGCCGCGCCCGGCGCGAACACCGATACGATTACCCTCACAGTCACCTATTGACCGGCGGTGCCTGAAGGCGCCACGCCAAAGAAAGCCTCAAGGGTCATTGCCGTCTTCTCAACTTATTTGCCTCTATGTCGGCGCCTACGGCTCTGTTTCCAAATTTCCCTGGCCGGCATCCCTCCAATCGTGCCTACGGCACCAAGGTAATCCTGCGCGACGAATTAAAGGTAATCTTGCCTGGCAAAGTAAAGGTAACCATGCGCCCTACACGAAAGGGGTAACCATAAACGCTTGAATAATAACACGTTATAGCTATTGCGGGGAATCATCGGGGCGCAATAGCATCTTGGTGCAATTAGAATTTGCACCTCCAGGAGTAACCCCGATGAAGTATTCGAAGATTTTCAAGTCTGCCTTGGCCGCCGCCGCTGTTGGATTCCTGGCGCTGGGCCTTGCTTCCACACCAGCAGTTGCAGCAACTGCCAACACAACTTTCTCTGTCACCGCGAGCGTCGCAGCTACCTGTTCGATCTCCGCCAGCACACTGGCATTCGGAGCTTACACTGGTGTAGTAAACAACGCCACGACCACCCTTTCGGTCTATTGCACCAACACCACGCCGTATAATGTGGGGTTAGATGCAGGCTTGTCGGGTGGTACCGTAACGACGCGGGCGATGAAGAGCGGTGCTAACACGCTGGCCTATTGGCTGTACTCGGACACCAACCGTACTGTCAACTGGGGAAATACCACCGGCAGTTGGGTTGGAGGGACCGGCACCGGCTCCGCCCAGACGCTCACGGTATACGGCCAGATCCCCGCGGGGGAGCCCATGTTTATCGGTTCTTACTCCGATACGATTACCGCCACCGTCAACTATTAGACTGTTGACCGCGTTTCCAATTGGGGTCTCCATGATCTCGCGGGACTCATGTCGACTGATGGCGGCGGCCAAAGCGCTTGCCGCCACAGTTGTCATCGTCCATCTGGCTGGTCCGGCGGCGAGTGGACAGGCGTTGTCGGTTTTGCCCGTCAACGTCTTCCTGTCGCCCGGTCAGAGGGCTACGAGCATGACAGTGACCAACCAGGGGAACAGCGCCACCGCCATTCAGATTCGCGCTTACGCCTGGAGTCAGAAGGATGGCGACGATCAGCTCACGGCCTCAGACGCAGTGGTGGTGAGTCCGCCGCTTGCATCGATCACTCCGGGGGCCAGCCAGGTTATACGCCTCATACTGCGTCAGCCGGCGCAGGGCTGCGAGGCTACCTACCGCATCATACTCGACCAGATTCCGCCTCCGGCCGAGCCGGGGGTCGTGCATATGGTGCTGCGCCTGTCGATTCCGATCTTTGCCCTCCCGGCGACCCGCGCAGTTCCCCATGTCCAATTTCACCTGGAGGTGAATGGCGGGCAGCTTTTCCTTGTGGGAATCAACGATGGGCTTCGCCATGAAGTGTTCCGCGATATCGTGCTTACGACGAGCGATGGCCGCAAGCTGAAGGAAGAGTCCAGCACATCGCCCTATATCCTCGCCGGCGCAACCCGGCGTTGGCCTATTGCCGCGCAGGGTTCCCTGCCGCTGCCAAGCGAAACCCTGCAGTTGACAGCCCACGCGGACGCCGGCGCCATCGAAGAGCAGGTCCGCTTTGCTCCGGCGCCTTGATACTGCCGGAAAGGCAGCAAAACGGCTCCGCTGTGGGGAGATCGTCCTTCTTGTGCTTGTGCTGGCCATCATGCCGCAACTGGCCGCAGCCACCGACGCAGCGTTCGCCCCAGCCGCCTCTGCGGCTGTCGCCCTGGCTACCCCTGTTGCTACCGGGGCGGCTACACCCGCTGCTAACCCCGCAGCCGACGGCGCTGCCAGCGGCGCAGCCCCCGACCAGACACTGCTTCTGGACGTTCAGGTCAATGGCCATTCCACCGGCAAGATCGGGGAATTCACCCTGCGGCGCGGCAAGTTGATGGCGCGGCCGGACGAACTGCGCGATCTCGGTTTCCGGGTTCCGGTGTCGCGCGCTTCGGAGACCGGCGATCTGATCGCCTTGTCCGACCTGCCCGGAGTGACCTGGAGCCTCGATCAGGCGAACCAGGTGCTGCATGTGACAGCCAGCGATAGTGCCTTGCTGCCGACGCTCTTGCAACCCTACGGACGAGAATGGCCCATCGGACGCCGGATGATCGAGAGCGGAACCGGCGTGACGCTTAACTACGACCTCTCCGACACATACGCCAGCGGCAAGTCCAGCGGCACCGGGTCGCTGGATTTGCGGGGTTTTTCGCGTTGGGGCATCATCAGTTCCGATTGGCTTGGCTATGCCGGCGCGGCTTCGAGCGCCGCGGGAACAAACACGGCAATCCGCCTCGACTCGGCCTATACCTTCGCCGATGTGAATACGCTGCGGAGGTACAGCCTGGGCGACTTCATCACGAGCGGCCTTTCCTGGACCCGTCCGGTTCACCTGGAGGGCGCACAGATCCGCTCAGACTTCAGCATGCGGCCCGATCTTGTGACTTTTCCGCTGCCCACTATCACCGGCTCGGCCGCGGTTCCCTCTACGGTAAATATACTGGCGGACGGAAACCTGACGGTTTCGAGCCAGATCGCCGCCGGCCCCTTTGAGATTCCCCAGCTCCCGGTGGTATCAGGGGCGGGCACGATCTCGATGACGGTGACGAATGCGATGGGCCAACAAGTGACCTTGACGCAGCCATTCTACGCCAGCTCCGCGCTGCTGGCACCAGGTTTGCAGACCTTCGCCGTGCAAGCTGGCCTGGTGCGGCGCGACTGGGGCGCAGCGAGCAACGACTACGGGAAGATGGCAGGCGCCGCCTTCTATCGCCGTGGCCTGACCCGGAGGTTCACTGTCGAGGGCAGCGTCGAAGATACACCAGGCGCCTTCATGGCGGGCGCGGGCGGCGTGGCGCAGATCGGCCATCTTGGCGTCGTGAATTTTGCGGTCGCGCCGAGCGTAGCCAGCGGGCACTTGGGTGCGCAATACTCGGCGGGGGCTCAGCGTATCGGCAGAATGTTCAGCCTTGGAGGATCCGCGATCGTAGCCGACCGCAATTACCGGGATATCGCGTCTATGAACGGCGCCGGAGTTCCTCGGAAGCAGCTAAGCGCTTTTACCAGCCTGTCTGTCAAGCGGTTCGGCTCCGCGGGCATGGCCTATGCGGAGGTTAACCAAGATCCCACCCCCACCCCGAGCCTGCAAAGCGTAATGTCTGCCCAGCACTCCCAGGTCGTCACTGCCAACTACTCGTTTCAGTTTCACCATGCCTCGATCTATGCCACCGAGTTTCGCGACCTGGTGAACAAAGGCAGCAGCGGGCTGCAGGTTGGCATGACTATCCCCTTCGGCAGGCGAAGCTCGGTCAATCTCGGCGGTTCGACGGAGGGCTCGGGACAGATACAGGTGCAGCAGCCGGCGCCAATGGTCGGCGATTGGGGCTATGAGGCCTATCTTTCCGCTGGCGACACAACCCATATGTTCGCCCAGGGGCAATACAAATCCCCCGTCGGCCTGTTTACGGCCGGAGTCGATGAGGACGCCGGGCAAACGACTGTGCGCCTGGAATCTCAGGGGGCCCTTTCATTCGTCGATGGGGGGCTGTTCCCGTCCAATGCGATTTACGATAGCTTCGGCATTGTGGACACCAGTCCCATTCCGCATGTACACGTGTATCAGGAGAACCGCGACGTGGGCACCACGAACTCCTCGGGGCGGCTGCTGGTGCCTGATATGCGCTCGTTCGATCTGAACCACATCGCAATTGAGCCGACCGATATTCCGCCTGAGGCCACGATTGACAATGACAAGCGCGAGATGCGCCCCCAGGATCGCTCCGGCGTCGTGGTCAGGTTTCCGATTAGATTCAGCCATGCCGCATTGCTGAAGCTGATCGATGAGGCCGGCCTTCCGCTGCCCCTGGGCAGCACAGCCACTTTGCGGGCCACTGGCGCCGTCGTCCCGGTCGGTTACGATGGCGACGCATATGTTGAGAATCTCAGTCCCTACAACGAAGTTATCGTCGAGCAGCCGGACGGGCGGCGGTGCAAGGTCGCCTTCGACTACAGGTCCTTGCCGGGAGATATCCCCTCCATCGGACCGCTGCGCTGCATGGAGCAAAGACCATGATGCGAAAACTGGCACTGACTGTATTGTTTCTACTCGCCATTGGCGCCCGCCCAGCGGCGGCACAGACATGCTCGCTCACGGTGACGGCCATGAGCTTCGGGACTTACACTGGAGCACTCCTGAACGGCACTGCTACTGGGAAGGTCACCTGTGCCGGAGGGTGGGATATTCCGCTGAATGCCGGAACAGGCGCAGGCGCGACCGAGACCGTCAGGAAGATGACCGGACCAGGCGGCGCCGAGTTGAGCTACGAGGTATACCAGGATGCCGCACGGACCATCAACTGGGGCAACACCACAGGCACCGAGCTGACCGGAACCGGCAATGCGACTGTCACTTTCTACGGGCAGATCACGGCGGGGCAGTACGTCGTTCCAGGCACTTATACCGATACCCTCTCCACCGCCACTACCGATTTCACCGTCACGGCAATAGTTCAGGCCACCTGTCTGATTTCGGCGGGTAATCTGGCCTTCGGCACTTACACAGGCGCGCTCATCAACTCTACATCGACCATCTCAGTCACTTGCACCAACACCACTCCGTACAATGTCGGCCTCAATGCCGGGACGGCGACCGGCGCGACAGTGACAACCAGGGAAATGAAGGGTCCTGGCTCGGGTTTGCTGGGCTATTCGTTGTACCAGAACTCCACGCACACCACCAACTGGGGCAACACTGTCGGCACAGATACAGAGCCGGGGACCGGCACCGGATCAGTCCAGTCTCTCACCGTTTATGGCCAGGTTCCACTGGGGCAGTTTCCCGCACCCGGCGCTTACTCCGATACGATTACCGCAACCCTCACATATTGATCGCCGGACCGCGATGGGCTCGACTGGGCGAAAGATTGAGCGGCGAGTAGCGTGGCGACCGTGGCACTCCCTCGTGTCGGTCATATCGGCAATAAGCGAATGTCGGTCACGCCGAGTCCACTTCTCTCCGACGGCGGAGTGCTATGACGCAGTTAAAGCGCTGATCTTTAACGGCTGTCGTTCGGCCTGGCTGCGTATCGACCGCAAGCCGAGATAGCAGCCCACATCGCTACTTTGTTGGAACCTGTCTGTAATCATTAGTTTCAATCAGTTACGACGCATGACAAGACAACGCGGCAATCGTGCAAGAACCGGTTCCAGAAGTGCGACATTGAAGAGTTTCATCATTATCTTCGGGAATGCCGACCTAAATCTCGTTTGTCACAAAGTCCTGTCGAGAATCTAGGAAATTCGCTTGTTTCAGCAGATTCTGACGTTCGAAAAAGCCATCGGGTACAGAATCGCTCCGAAATTCCTCTGCCCAACTCCCGTTTCACACCTTTCTTGGATAGAATAGCTGCCAGAGGACCAGGTCGATGCGGCAGGAAGTACCGGCGTCCCAGGAGGGTTCAGAGAAGTTTGCCCGGAAGAGCAAGCGGGAACTGTTTCTCGACCGGATGGAGCAGGTGATCCCATGGGGAGAGTTGCTGGCTCAGGTGGAGTCGCGTGGTCCGCAAGCAGAAAGCGGCCAGCGTCCGGCAAGCCTGTCAATCCTGTTACGAACCTATCTCATACAGCAGTGGTTCAACCTCTCGGACACCGGCGCGGAGGAGGCGCTCTATGAGTCGCCCGTGCTGCGCAGCTTTGTTGGAGTCGATCTCGACGTCGCTCCCGCGCCGGACGAGACGGCGATCCGCCATTTTCGCCAGCTGTTGGAAGAGCACGATCTGGGCGGCGAGCTGCTCGCTAAAGTGAACAGCGATCTGGACAAGCGGGGCATCCGCATCACGACCGGGACAAATGCGGACGCGACGATCCACGATGCGTCCTCTTCGACCGCGGAGACCCCGAGCGACCGCGATTCCCAGGTGCAACGGGCCGGCGAGGGCGGCCAGCACGACGCGGAGACGGCCGCGCCCATGGCGCAAGATATTCCCAGCGGCCGGGCCAGGGGCAGAGTTCCGGACAAGACTGAGACTCCCATTCTTGGCACGGGCGCCTTGTCCGTTGCGGTCATCAGCCCG
>Ga0187863_10001487_pt1 | contig 18627 bp, 16 predicted proteins | sample June2016WEW_11_1_FD_132975 | JGI IMG/M metagenome (GOLD analysis project Ga0187863, IMG submission 132975) | Peatland microbial communities from SPRUCE experiment site at the Marcell Experimental Forest, Minnesota, USA - June2016WEW_11_10 | ecosystem: Environmental > Terrestrial > Soil >... | reverse complement strand
TGAGGAAGTGGCGCGAGGCCGGCGCATCGATCGTCGACATGGCCTGCGTCCATGCGCAGGTGACGCAACGGCCGCTGCCCACTCGGCGCGTCGTTCTGGGCGAGATCCCCGGGCGCTCGGGCACGCTCGCCGTTCAGGCTGCCGAGGCCGCCCGGGCTGCGCGGTGAATCTCGAGGCGCATCCGGCCGGCGCCGCGCGCCGGCGCTCGATCTACGTCGGCTTGCTGGCATTGGTCGCCGTGCTGTGGCTGGCGCTGCTGCCGCTGCGGCCCTTGTTCAATCCGGACGAGGGGCGCTATGCGGAGATTCCCCGCGAGATGCTCGCGAGCGGCGACTGGATCATTCCGCACCTGAACGGCCTGGCGTACATCGAAAAGCCCCCGCTGCAATACTGGGCAACGGCGCTGTCGCTCGCTGTGTTCGGCGACACCGAGTTCGCGGCGCGGCTCTACACCGCGCTCTCGGCCTTGGGTGCGATGCTCGCCGTCGGACTGGTCGCGAAGCGGCTCTGGGGCAACGGCGCAGGATTCAGGGCTGCGGCGATGCTCGCGGGCATGCCGCTGTTCGTGATCTTGGGGCAGCTGTCGACGCTGGACATGAGCCTGACGCTGTACATGACCGTCGCGCTGGCGGCATTCCTGGCGGCGCAAAGCGCGGCGGCGGCGGGACGGCCGACGCGCGGCTGGATGCTGCTCGCCTGGGCCGGCGTCGGGCTCGGCGTGCTGACCAAAGGCCTGGTGGCGGCGGCCATCCCCGCGGCCGTCCTGGGGCTCTACAGCGCGTATTCGCGTGATTTTGCTCCCTGGCGGCGGCTGCATGCCGCGGCGGGGCTTCCGCTGTTCCTCGCGATCACGGTGCCCTGGTTCTGGCTCGCGGCCCGGCGGCTTCCGGATTTTCTCGAGTTCTTCTTCGTGCACGAGCACTTCGCCCGCTACTTGACCCCAAGCGCGGACCGGGAAGAGGTCTGGTGGTTCTTCGGTCCGGTGTTTCTGCTGGGGAGCCTGCCCTGGACGCTGTCCACGCTGCGGGTGCTGTTCCTGAACTGGCCGCGCCCCGGCGCCCGCCGCGATTTCGATTCCACGCTGTTTCTCAAGATCTGGGTGTGGTTCGTGTGCGTGTTCTTTTCCCTGTCGGATTCCAAGCTCATCCCCTACATCCTGCCGGCGCTGCCGGCGCTCGCGCTGCTGACCGCCTCGCTTGCCGAGGATCAGCGCATGCGCGACCTGTCGCGTACGGCGCTCGCCACGGCGGCGGCGGCGGCCGGTCTCGCGCTGCTCTGCCTGATCGCGCCCGCTCACCTCCCGCCGTCGGACCGGAGCGCCTACTTTCTCGCCCTCAAGGGACCGCTGGCCGAGATCGCCCTGCTGCTCGCGGTCTCGGGCCTCTACGTGCTATCCCGGCGCCGCCGCGACGCCACGGACTCGGCCATGTTCTTGGGAGCCGGCTGGTGCCTCGCGGGCCTGCTCGCCATGCGTGCCGCCGCGGCCGTCGCGCCGATCTATTCGGGGGTCACCATCGCCCGCGCGTTTCCCGCCATGCCGCGCGACGTGCCCCTGTACAGCATCGCGACGTATGATCAGACATTGCCGTTTTACTGGGGGCGCACCGTCGAGCTCGTGTCTTACCGGGGCGAGCTCGATTATGGTTTGAAGCTCGATCCCGACGCCGAGATAGCGACGGTGGCGCAATTCGTGGAACGCTGGACCGAGGAGTCCAGCGGGTTTGCAGTCATGGAGAAATCGATGTTCGATCAGCTCTCGAGGCGTGGCGTGCCGATGCGTGAGGTCGCCCGCGATGCGGGCCGCGTACTGGCGGCACGGCGATGACGGCGCCGTTCCTGCCGTTCACGCGGCCGGCGATCGATGTGGAGAGCATCGCGGCCGTGGCCGAGGTGTTCCGCTCCGGTCAGCTCGCGAGCGGTCCCAAGGTGCAGGCATTCGAGGCCGCGCTGGCGGCGTACCTCGGTTCCGGCCGCCACGTGCGCGTGATGACCTCCGCGACCGCGGGCCTCGAGATGGCCCTCGAAGTCGCCGGCATCGGCGAGGGGGACGAGGTGATCGTTCCCGCCATGAGCTTCGCGGCCAGCGCGAACGTGGTGGCGCGCGTGCGGGCGAAGCCCGTGTTCGTCGACATCGAGCTGCGTTCGCGCAATATCGACGTCGCGCTGATCGAGGCCGCGATCAGCGCCAGGACCCGAGCCATCATGCCGGTGCATTTCTCCGGTCTCGCGGTGGATATGGACGCCGTGCAGTCGATCGCGGCCAAGCATGGGCTGCGAGTGATCGAGGATGCCGCTCATGCGATCGGGACGCGCTATCGCGGCCGGCTCATCGGCAGCTTCGGCGACCTGACGGTGTTCAGTTTTCACCCCAACAAGAACATGACCTCGATCGAAGGCGGCGCGATCGCCACCGGCGACGAGCAGGCCGCCCGGCTCTTCGAGCAATATCGCTTTCACGGCATCAAGCGCAACGCCGAGGGCGAGATCGACGTGCTGTTTCCGGGCGCCAAGAGCAATCTCACCGATGTGGCGGCGCAGATCGGCATCGATCAATTGAAGCGGCTGGACGGATTCAACGAGCGCCGCCGGGCGCTGGCGGAGCGCTATTTCGCCGAGCTCGACGGCTTTTCGGGCGCCGTGCTGCCCGCGCGCGGCGACTCGGGCCATGCCTGGCACATGTTTCAGCTGCTGATCGATTTTGCGGGGCGCGGCATCACACGTGCGGCTTTTCAAAAAATGATGGCGGAGCGCGGCATCGGCATCGGCGTGCACTACCCCTGCATCCCGGGTCTCGCGTACTACCGGCAGCTCGGCTACCGTCCCGAGGACACACCGGTCGCCGCGCGGGTCGGGCGCGAGACGGTCACGCTGCCGTTGTTTCCCGCGATGCGGGACGAGGATGTGCCGCGGGTGTGCGGGGCGCTTCGCGAGGTGCTCGGGCTTTGATATCCATCAGAAGATAGCTATAATGACCATATGGAGAAGGCCACTATTTCGAAGCTCAAGAACAATCTGAGCGCCTATCTGCGCAAGGTCAGAGCGGGGCAGGCCGTCGTCATTTACGACCGCGATGTACCGATCGCGCGGCTCGAACGCATCGAAACCAAAGGCCGAGGAGCGGATCGGTTGGCGTTGCTTCGCGCTCAAGGAGTGCTCAGGCCGCCGCTGCGCCAACCGTCGGCCGCAAGCCTGCGCGCGACGCTCCGCGATCCGGTGCGCCGGGGCGCGAGGCTGGCGGAGGCGGTTCAGGAAGGCCGTCAGGAGGATCGGTGAGCCGCGCCAAGCCATGAGATTCTGGGATGCGTCGGCGATCACTCCGCTGCTTTCCGAAGAGCCCGCGCGAAAGCGCCTGCTGGAGTTCCTCGACGAGGATGCCGACATCATTGCCTGGTGGGGTACGCCGGTCGAGATAGCATCGGCCCTGTCGAGGCGCGAGCGAGAGGGCCTCTTGACCGCCGACGAAGCCGCCGCTGCGCTCGCGGTTGCACGAGAGCTGTCGAATAGCTGGCACGAGATCGCACCGTCCGATGCAGTGCGGCGCACCGCCGAACGCCTGCTTCGGCTGCATCCGCTTCGCGCAGCCGACAGTTTACAACTCGCGGCGGCACTGATCGCCGCCGACCACGATCCGAATTCGCTTCCCTTCGTGTGTCTCGACGTGCGCCTGGCGGGTGCCGCCCAACGGGAGGGATTTTCAATCTTGGCGTAACCACGCGCCCGGGCGAGCCTCCCTGCCTTGCGAGCCCGATGCGGACAGCGCAAACTTCCTGCGCGTTTCCGGGTACTCACTCATCTAGGCATAGGCACGAACCGAGGTACAGGTATGAACCGAGGCATTGGTATGAGCCGTCATCTGGCTCTCGCACTCTCGTTGAGTTTGGCGGGTCCCGTCCTGGCGGCGCTCGCGCCCGGCGCGCAGGCTCCGGATTTCACCACGCAGGCAACGCTCGCCGGCAAGCCATTCAAGTTTTCGCTCGCGGCGGCCCTCAAGAACGGCCCGGTGGTCCTGTACTTCTACCCGGCGGCATTCACTCCCGGGTGCACGGTCGAGGCGCACGAGTTCGCCGAGGCCACCGAAAAATTCAAGGCGCTGGGCGCGACCGTCATCGGCGTCTCACACGACCCCATCGATAAGCTGAACAAATTCTCCGTGACCGAGTGCCGCAACAAATTTGCGGTGGCCTCGGATGCCGACCAGAGCATCACCAAAGCCTACGATGCGGTGCTCGCCGCCAAGCCGGAGTATGCGAACCGCACCTCCTACGTGATCGCGCCGACCGGCAAGATCATCTACGAATACACCGCCATGAATCCCGACAAGCATGTCGAGAACACCATGGCGGCGGTGCAGAAGTGGCAGGACGCGCACAAGAGCGGCGGATACTGATCACCGAGCCCCGGGCTCGCATGCAAGCTCGCGGCTCGCATCCCGGCCCGGGAGTCGCACCTCAGAGATGCTCGTCCCTTAGCCGCCCGCCGAGGGCTGCCGATACGGACGCGATGAAGGCGCCCACCAGCATCGAGAGCGCCAGGTAGATCGAGGCCTCGGCGGCGCCCTTGCGCGCGGCATCGGCGGCAGCCTTGGCCCTGTCCGCCGCGGCCTGGGTGTCGGAGAGGAAGGTGTCGACCCGGGTTTGGGCGTCCGCAGGCGAAATGCCGGTCTCTTCCGCGACGCGGGCGGCCAAATAGGCTCGGTCGGCCGCCGGCACCTCCCCCGTGGCCATGGCGTGAAACGCGATGTAGACGGCCTCGACGCGGGGGTCGCTGTCGATGTCGAGGCTGCCGGGACCGAGAGCACCGGTCTCGCCGCCCGGCGGGGCCTGTGGGGCAGCGCCCGTCGCGGCGCCCGCGGTGGGCAGGGAGGCCGACCCCGGTCCCGGCCGGAACAGCTTGTCGATATCGTAGGTGAGAGCCGCGGGAGGCCCTGCGGGCAGGCCGCCGGGCATCATCCCGGCGCCGGGTCCGGGCGCGCCGGGCCCCGGAGCGGCTGCGCTCGCCAGGCTGCCGAGCGCATGCGCGCCGCCGCTCACGAGCGACGACACCGAGCCCGTCAGCACCGCGGCGACGAAGAGGGTCGCCACGGACCAGGTCACGAAGCCGTGGGCCGTATCGCGGAAAAAGACCTCGTGCGTGTGGGTACCCACCCACTTGGTGCGCAGTCTCCCCGCGATGTACCCGCCGAGCGCGGCCGAGATCCACTGCGTCACGATCAGCCAGATGGCCGAGGTCACCGTGAACGTCGTGGCGGAGACCCCGCGGCCCGGCCAGGGTGAGATCGACGCGAAGCCGAAGCCGGAGCCGAGCGCGAGCAGAACCAAAGAGCTCGATACCGCGACCGCCGCGCCGGCGAAGATCGCGGGCCAGGACGCCGCCGATCGCCCCGCGAAGCGTGCCTCATCGGCGCGAATGTCACCCGGTCGAGCGCCCCCCGACAAAATTGCCTGTTCCATGGGAATACTCCTTCGCGGCTTCAGCGATGCGAGCACATCGCCAATAGCAGGATCACCGGAAGGGGAACGCCGAGCAGCCAGAGGAGAATACCGCGACCCATGGTGGAGTCCTCTTGTTCGTTATGGTGCGGGGAAGGCTAGCGCCGCGCCCCCGGCGCCCTCAATCGTCGTTCCCTCCGATCCGATGTAAGCCGCCTCTGACGCGCGGCGCGCGTACGGACAGCGTGCGAAACTGCGCGCATGGCCCCTCGATTCGAGCTGCGAACCCGAACGACCGCGATCCCTTGGGTGCTCGGGGCGGCGCTGCTCCTATCGAGTTGCGCATCTCAAAAGCCCGTCGCTCCCACGCTGAGCCCGGCCGAGGCTCGTGCACGGATCGATCGATCGCTACCGGAACGCCTCGCCGACCGTGCGGGTTGGGTGAACGATCTGTACGCCGCCTTCACGGCGCTGGCTCTCCCCCCGAGCCGCGAGAACGTCTGCGCGGTGCTCGCCGTCACGGCGCAGGAATCGGGTTTTCGCGTCGATCCGGTGGTGCCCGATTTGGGCGCCATCGCCTGGCGTGAAATCGACCGCCGCGCCGCGCACGCGGGCATCCCCGCCGGCCTCGTCCATGAGGTCTTGAAGCTCAACTCGCCGACCGGGCAAAGCTATGGCGAGCGCATCGATCATGCCCGGACGGAGAAGGAGTTGAGCGACATCTTCGAAGACTTCACCGGCTCGTTGCCGCTCGGCCGCACGCTGTTCGCGAGCTGGAACCCGATCAGGACGCGGGGTCCGATGCAGGTCAACGTGGCTTTCGCGGAGCAATTTGCTGCAAGGCACCCGTACCCGTATCCCATCCAGGTGAGCATCGACGAGGAGTTGTTCAGCCGCCGCGGCAGCCTGTACTTCGGCACCGCGCATCTATTGGCGTACGCCGCGCCCTATGACCGATTCCTATATCGGTTCGCCGATTTCAACGCGGGTCGGTACGCGAGCCGAAACGCCGCCTTCCAACATGCCCTGAGCGCCGCAGCGGGCATGCCGGTCACGGCCGATGGCGCGCTCTTGCCGCATGAGGGTCAGGCCCAGGCGGGTGCTACCGAGCTCGCCGTGCGCTCGCTGGCGGCCCGCTTGGGCCTCGACGATGAGGCCATCCACACGGCGCTGGAGCAGGGCCGGAGTCCCGATTTCGAGCATACGGCCGTCTATCGCGGCGTATTCCGCCTCGCGGAGCAGGCCGCAGGGCATCCGCCGGCGCGTGCGGCGATCCCTCAGATCACGCTCGAGGGTCCCAAAATCGAGCGGCACCTCACCACGGAATGGTACGCGCGCCGGGTCGACGGCCGCTTCAACGCCTGCCTCACCCGCTGAGGGCTTTGTTGGGGGTTCGAACCTATTTGGGCTCGAACCGCAAGGCGACGCCGTTCATGCAGTAACGCTCGCCGGTCGGCCGCGGCCCGTCCGGGAACACATGGCCGAGGTGCCCTCCGCAGCGCGCGCAGTGCACCTCCGTGCGCCTCATCCCCAGGCTTTGATCCGTGGTGGTGCCGACGGCCTTCGGCAGCGGGGCGAAGAAGCTCGGCCAACCCGAACCGGAGTCGAATTTGGTGGAGGACTCGAATAACGGCAGCCCGCAGGCCGCGCAGGCGTACATCCCGGAACGATGTTCGTCGTTGAGCGGGCTGGTGCCGGCGCGCTCGGTGCCATGCTTGCGCATGACCGCGAAGGTCTCGGGCGCCAGCGTCTTTTTCCATTCCTCGTCCGGACGATCGATCTTGGGTTCCGTCTCGTTGCTCATGCGCACAGTTTAGTCGCGCACCCGCGGCATGAGAAGCTTGGCGATGAGGGCGGTCCAGCCGGTCTGGTGGGAGGCGCCGACCCCGCGGCCGTTGTCGCCGTCGAAGTATTCGTAGAAAGGAATGCAGTCCCGGTAATGAGGATCGGTCTGCAGCTCCGGCTGGTGGCGCATGACCGGCCGATTGCCGTCGCCGTCCTTGAGGAAAATGCGCGACAGGCGGCGCGACAATTCCTCGGCAATCCGCTCGAGGGTCAGATAATTGCCCGAGCCCGTCGGGCATTCCACTTTGAAATCCTCGCCATAGTAATGGTGGAATTTCTGCAGCGATTCGATGATCAGGAAGTTGAGCGGAAACCAGATCGGCCCGCGCCAGTTCGAATTGCCGCCGAATTGCCGCGAATCGGACTCGGCCGAGGCATAGCGGACCGTGAGATCGTTGCCGTCGAGCCGGAACACGTACGGCCGCTCGAGGTGTGCGCGCGAGAGCGCGCGCACGCCGTAGTCGGAGAGAAACTCCGATTCGTCCAGCATGCGCTGCAAGAGCTTTTTCATGCGGTGTCCGCGCAACAAGGACAGCAGGCGCCGCTTGCCGCGGCCCGGCGCCTGCCAGTGCGACACCAGCGCAGCCAGGTCCGGGCGGTGCTCGAGGAACCATTCGAGACGCTTGCGAAACCCCGGCAGCTTCTCGAGCATCTCGGGCTCCAGGGTCTCGACCGCGAACAGCGGGATCAATCCCACCATGGAGCGGATGCGCAAGCGCACCCGCGCATCGTCGGGGAGATTCAGCACGTCGTAGAAGAACTTGTCCTCATCGTCCCACAGGCCCCCCTCGGCCATGCTGCTCATCGCCTCGGCGATGCCCAAGAAATGCTCGAAGAATTTGCTGGCGATGTCCTCATAGACGTGGTTGTGCTGCGCCAGCTCGAGCGCGATGCGCATCAGATTGAGCGCGTACATCGCCATCCAGCTGGTGCCGTCGGATTGATTGATGTATCCGCCGGTCGGGAGCCGCGAACTGCGGTCGAAGACGCCGATATTGTCCAGCCCGAGAAAGCCGCCCTGAAAGATGTTGCGGCCGAGCGCGTCCTTGCGGTTCACCCACCAGGTGAAATTCAGCATGAGCTTGTGGAAGACGCGCTCGAGGAACTCCAGATCCCCATCGCCGCCGTGAAGCTTGCGGTCGATCTGAAACACCCGCCACGCGGCCCAGGCATGCACGGGGGGATTCACGTCGCCGAACGCCCATTCGTAGGCGGGAATCTGGCCGTTCGGATGCATGTACCATTCGCGCGTCAACAGCACGAGCTGGTGCTTGGCGAACGCGGAGTCGATCATGGCGAACGGGATGCAATGAAACGCGAGATCCCAGGAGGCGTACCAGGGGTACTCCCACTTGTCGGGCATGGACAGCACGTCGGCGTTGGTGAGGTTGCGCCATTCGGTGTTGCGGCCCTGCCGGCGCGACTCGGGCGGCGGCGTCTGACCGGGATCGCCGTTGATCCAGAGCGGAATGTCGAAATGATAGAACTGCTTGCTCCAGATGAGTCCCGCGAACGCCTGGCGCTGGATGATGCGGGCGTCCTCGGAGGCGATGTCTTTTTGGAGGTGCCGATAGAAGTCGTCGGCCTCCCCGCGGCGCGTCTCGAGCACCCGGTCGAAATCTGCGAACGGCTCGCCCGCGGGGCGGCGCACGAGGCGCAGCTTGAGCTCGACGCTCGCGCCGGGAGCGACGAGGTATTGGCGCCACACCGCAGCCTTGGTGCCGACTTTGAGCGGATTGACGCTCTCCCGCCGCCCGTCGACGATTCGATGGTGGAAGCTGTCCTTGAGGAATCCCGGACTGCCGAGACCCCATAGCAGGGGCGCGTTCGATTCGTTCTCCGCGAACAAGAGCTCCGCGGGACCCTCGGTGTAGAGCCGCGTCATGCCGAGCTCGGCGGGCTCGATGGCGATGACGCCGTCGCCGACCGCGCGCAGCGCCGGCTTCGCGGTTCCGGGCCGCCAGCTCCAGGTGTTGCGCAAGATGAGCTGCGGCACGAGATGCAGCGGCGCGGCCTCCGGTCCCCGATTCCAGGCGGTGACCTTCATCAACAGGTCGCCGGGCTCGGCTTGCGCATATTCGACGAAGACGTCGAAGTAGCGATTGCCGGCGAACACCCCGGTGTCGCGCAGTTCGTACTCCGGCTGGCCGGTGTCGCGCTGCGCGTTCTCCTTCACCAGATCCGCATACGGAAATTCACGCTGCGGGTACTTGTAGAGCATCTTGAGGTAGGAGTGCGAAGGCGTCGCCTCGAGATAGAAGTATTCCTCTTTCACATCCTCGCCGTGATTGCCCTGCGAGTTGGTGAGCCCGAACAGCCGCTCCTTCAGAATCGAGTCGCGCTCGTTCCAGAGCGCGAGCGAGAGGCACACGAGCTGCTCCGCATCGCACATGCCGGCGATGCCGTCCTCTCCCCAGCGATAGGCGCGGCTGCGCGCGTGCTCGTGCGGGAAATATTCCCAGGCGGTGCCGCCGGGGCTGTAGTCCTCGCGCACGGTGCCCCATTGACGCTCGCTCAAGTAGGGCCCCCAGTGCTTCCATCCGTCGGGGCCGGGCAGGTGGGCCAGCAGGCGCTCGCGTTCGCGGGTCATCGGGCGGGCTAGTGCGACCGCGGGGATTTTCGGATTTCGTGCTCGAGCTGTATCCACGACCGTAGTATCTCAGCCACGCTCCAGGCTTGCGCGAAGCAGCCGCACGCATTGTGAGGCGCGTCACCCTCGAAAATCTCACTGATCGAGCCCAAACAGGCGCTTTCCAGATGTTCTGCGATCGGGTTCAAATACGATTGAGCCAGCGCCGCATCGCCATGGGTGCGGTAATGAGCGCGCACGAAGGGTCCGAGGAGCCAGGCCCAAACCGTTCCCTGATGATAGGCGGCGTCTCGTTGCCAGGGGCCCCCGCGGTAGCTTCCGAGGTAGCGCGGGTCCCGCGGACTCAAGCTGCGCAAGCCGTAGCTCGTCAACAGCTCGCGCGCACAGCAATCGACGACCGCCCGCATCTCCTCCGGCGCCAGCGCGGTGTAGGGAAGCGACACCGCGAACAGCTGATTCGGGCGGATGCCGGCATCGCTGCCGGAGCCGCCGTCGACATCGATGACATCGTAGAGGCAGCGCAGCGCCGGGTTCCAGAAGCGGCGGAAGCCGGCGGCCGCGCGCGCCAGAAGCGCATCGCAGCGGCGCTTTTCATCGGCGTCGCCGACCCGATCCGCCAGCCGCCCCGCCACGTGCAGGGCATTGAGCCAGAGCGCGTTGATCTCCACCGGCTTGCCCACGCGCGGCGTGAAGACGTGATCGCCATGCTTGGCGTCCATCCAGGTCACTTGAACGCCGGGCTCGCCGGCGCGCAGCAAGCCGTCGGCGGGATCCACGCCGATCCCGTAGCGGGTCCCGTCCACGTGGGACTGAATGATCGACTTCACGACCGGAAACAGCTCGCGCGTCAATTCCGGGTCGCGCTTGGCCGCGAGGTACTCGTTGAGCGCCTGGAACAGCCAGAGCGTGGCGTCGGCGGTGTTGTACTCGGGAGCGGTGCCCTCGTCCGGAAAGCGGTTCGGCAGCATGCCCCGGTCGACGAATCGCGCGTAGGTCCGCAAGATGCCGGCCGCGATGTCGAGGCGGCCGAGTGCGACGGCAAGTCCCGGCAGGGAGATCATGGTGTCCCGGCCCCAATCGGCGAACCAGGGGAAGCCCGCGATGATGCTGTACGAGCCGGCCGCATCTCCCCGGCGCACCAGAAATTGGTCCGACGCGGTGGCCAAGGTCTCGATCCACGCCGGCGAGTGTTCCGGGAGCGCCGCTCGCAGGCTCTTCGAGCGCTCGAGCAGCACGGCCGCCACCGCGGCGGGGGCGGGCGGCGCGGACGGCTCGGCGCTTGCCGTGAACGCCAGCGGCGCGCCCGGGGAGAGTTCCGCCCGGAACAGGCCGGGCACGAACAGATCCTCGAGCGCATCGAGACCCCGTGCCGCCTCCTCGCGCTGGAAGAACTTCCAGTACCACTCATTTGCCGCGGTGAAGCCGCCGCGATCGATGCCCAGATGAAACGCCCGCGCCCCGCTGAACGCGCGCACGGTGCAGCCGGCCGCCCGCGCCTCGACGCCGAAGGGGCGGCCGCCCTGTTCGTGCGCGTGCATGTCGCGATAGGCGACCAGCGGCTTGAGATCGACCCAGGCGGTCGCGGACGCGCGTTGCAGCTCGAGGGTGAGATAGCTCACGTTCGCGCCCGGAGCCATGAAGATGCGTTGCTCGAGCAACGCGTCCGCGAGCGCATAGCGCCAGACCGGAAAGCCGTCCTCGACGGCGAACGACTCGAGGTCGAGGAAGCCGCGCGGATCGACCGTGCCGTCCGCGAATTCGTTCGACCCGAGCGCATAGCGGCGGCCGAGATACTCGACGCTCACCTCGACCTTGGCGATGAGCAGCGTGCGTTGCACCGGCGGGGCGAGGCTCGCCATGAGGAAGGCGTGATAGCGGCGCGTGTTCGCGAGCGCCACCGTGCCGCAGGCGTAGCCGCCGAGTCCGTTGGTCACCAGCCATTCGCGGCGCACGGCCGATTCGAAGTTTCCGCACAGCGCGCGGCCGATTTTCGTCATGCACCGCCTCGAGGGGTCACCGGGTCGAGCGATACAGTAGCACCGCGCCGACTCCGGCGACGCAAATGACCCCCGCCATGGCGCGGGCGGTGCCATCGTAGAGCGCGCTCACCGCGGAGCCCGCGAGGCCGGCGAAGACGAACTGCAGCGTGCCGAAGAGCGCCGAGGCGGTGCCGGCGGAGTTTCCGAAGTGCGCCAGTGCGAGCGCGAAGCCGTTGGAGAAATTGAAGCCGAGCAGCGCGATGAAGAGGAGCTGGGGGATCGCCAGCCCCCAGAAGCCGCCGATATGGCTGACGGCGGCGACCAAAAGCACCACGCCGACGGCCGCCGTGCAGAGCATCGCGCGGCGGAAAATGAGCTCCGGACCGAACCGCGGCACGATGTGGGCGTTGATGCGCCCGACGACGAGCAGCCCGACCGCATTGGCGCCGAACATCCACGCGAATTGCTGCGGCGACAGCTTGAAGTGGTCTATGTAGACGAAGGGGGCGCCGGCGATATAGGCGAATACGCCCGATTGCATGAGATTGGCCGGAACGGCGTAGCGAATGTAGCGGCGGTCGGTCAGCAGCTGAAGCCAGAGCTTGGGGCCCATCACGCTCGCCCGTTGCGCCGGAATGGACTCGCGCAAGGTGAAGAAGGCGATCGACAGGCAGACGATGCCGAGCCCCGACAACAGCCAGAATTCCATGCGCCATCCGGCGAACAGCAAGATGGCGCCGCCCAATTGCGGCGCGAGGATGGGGCCCAAGCCCGTGATGAGCCCGAGGAGCGAGAGCGCGCGCGCCGTGTGCGCGACATCGAAGCGGTCGCGGATGACCGCGCGCGGGATCACGCTGGCGCTACCGACGCCGAGCGCCTGAATCACCCGCCAAACGGTGAGGGAGGCGATGCCCCCGCTCAGCGCACAGCCCACCGAGCCGATCACCGACAGCGCCAGCCCGCAGAGCAGGGGCGGACGCCGCCCCAGGTGGTCGGCGAGGGAGCCGAACAGCAGCTGGCTCAGCGCCAAGCCGGCGAAAAACGCGGGCAGGGTCAACTCCACCGCGTTCGCGTTGGTCTTGAGGTCCTGGGCGATCGCCGGCAGGGCCGGCAGGTACATGTCGAGCGAGAAGGGCGTGAGGATGGAGATCGCGCCCAGGAGAATCAGTAACTTCGAGAGGGCGGGCGGCGCCGACATGGCGCCGGGCTCGACATTGGACAGGGCGGAGGGCATGCGTTGCCTGTAGAATAGCGGTTTAACCAGAGACGGGTGTGGTGAATGGTGCAGGAAGTGCGCGGCGGCAAGGCCGCCTTGATTTGCGGCTCGGTGGCTTACGACACGATTCTGGTTTTTCCCGACCAATTCAAAACCCACATCCTGCCGGACAAGATTCATATCTTGAACGTGGCCTTCCTCGTTCCCGAGATGCGGCGCGAGTACGGCGGCTGCGCCGCCAACATCGCCTATGGGTTGACGCTGCTCGGCGACACGGCCCTGCCGATGGCCGCCGCAGGCCATGATTTCGGCCCCTACCGCGAGCGAATGCGCTCGAAGGGCATCAGCGTCGAGCACATCAAGGTCATCGACGACGCCTTCACCGCCCAGGCGTTCATCACGACGGATCTGGACGACAATCAGATCACCGCGTTCCATCCGGGCGCGATGCAATACGCGCACCTCAACAAGGTCTCGGACGTGAGGGCGAAGATCGGCCTCGGGATCGTGGCTCCGGATGGGCGCCAAGCCATGATCGAGCACGCCGCGCAATTCGAAGCCGCCGGTATCCCGTTCATTTTCGATCCGGGGCAGGGGCTGCCGATGTTCAGCGGCGCCGAACTCGAGCAATTCATCGAACGCGCCACCTGGATGGCGGTCAACGACTACGAGTGGGGCCTGGTGCAGCAAAAAACGGGCTTGACCCAGGCTCAAATCACCGACAAGGTGAAGGCGTTGATCGTGACCCGAGGTGCCGAAGGCTCGGTGATTTACACCCAGGATCGCACCTGGGTCATTCCCTGCGCCAAACCGAAGGCGGTGGTCGACCCGACGGGTTGCGGCGATGCCTACCGCGCTGGTTTAATCCATGGATTGCTGCACGGCCTGGATTGGGAAACCACCGGCCGCCTGGCCTCCCTGATGGGGGCGATCAAGATCGAGTCGCGCGGGCCGCAGAATCACGAATTCACGCGCCCGGACTTGCTGCGGCGCTACGGCGAGAATTTTGGACCAGTACCTGAAGGGATCTGACACATGAGCAAGAGTTTTTCATTCACCTCCGAGTCGGTCTCCGAGGGCCATCCGGACAAAGTTGCAGATCAGATATCCGACGCGGTGCTCGACGCCATCCTGGCGGTCGACCCGCGCGGCCGCGTGGCCTGCGAGACCCTAGTGAAGACCGGCGTCGTGATCGTGGCGGGCGAAGTCACCACGAGCGCCTGGGTCGACGTGGAGGCGCTGGTGCGCAAGACCGTGCTCGATATCGGCTACAACACCTCCGACATGGGGTTCGACGGCGCGAGCTGCGGCGTGCTCAACATCATCGGCAAGCAATCCGCCGACATTGCCCAGGGCGTCGACCGCAAGGACGAGCGCAAGCAGGGCGCGGGCGACCAGGGCCTGATGTTCGGCTACGCCACCAACGAGACCGACGTGCTCATGCCGGCCGCGATCACGCTCGCGCACCGGCTGGTGAAGCGCCAGGCGCAGGTGCGCAAGAACGGCAAGCTCCCGTGGCTGCGGCCGGACGCGAAGAGCCAGGTCACCCTGCGCTACGAGGACGACAAGCCGGTCGGCCTGGAAGCCGTGGTGCTGTCCACCCAGCACTCGGACGACATCAGCACCAAGGCTCTGCGCGAAGGCGTCATGGAGGAGATCCTGAAGCCCGTGCTGCCGGCCAAGTGGATCGACAAGCGCACCAAGTATCACATCAATCCCACCGGGCGCTTCGTCATCGGCGGACCGGTCGGGGATTGCGGGCTCACGGGCCGCAAGATCATCGTCGACACCTACGGCGGCTTCGCCCGCCACGGCGGCGGCGCGTTTTCGGGCAAGGACCCGTCCAAGGTGGACCGATCGGCGGCCTATGCGGCACGCTACGTCGCGAAGAACATCGTGGCGGCGGGACTCGCCGCGCGCTGCGAAGTCCAGGTCTCCTACGCGATCGGCGTCGCCGAGCCGACCTCCATCATGGTCGAGACCTTCGGCACGGGAAAGCTGCCGGATACGCGGCTCACGCAAATCGTGCGCTCGCACTTCGATCTGACGCCGTTCGGCTTGCGCGAGATGCTCGATCTTGCCCGGCCGATCTACCAGAAGACCGCCTCCTACGGCCATTTCGGCCGCAAGGAAGAGGAATTCACGTGGGAGCGCACCGACAAGGCGGAAGCCCTGGCCGATGAGCTTCCCGCCACGCGAGCCGCCTGAGCGCGCCCGCCCGCAAGGAGTCGATTACATGAACGCACAGATGAAAGAGAAAAAGGATTACCTGGTGAAGGATCTCGCGCTCGCCGACTGGGGCCGCAAGGAGATCAAGATCGCCGAGACCGAGATGCCGGGTCTCATGGCCATTCGGCACGAATATGCGAAACAGCAGCCGCTGCGCGGCGCGCGCATCGCCGGCTCGCTCCATATGACCATCCAGACCGCGGTGCTGATCGAGACGCTGAACGCGCTCGGCGCCGAAGTGCGCTGGGCTTCGTGCAACATCTATTCGACCCAGGACCACGCCGCCGCCGCGATCGCGGCGGGTGGCACGCCGGTCTTCGCCGTCAAGGGCGAGACCTTGGCCGAGTACTGGGACTACACGCACCGGATCTTCGAGTGGCCGGAGGGTGCGCACGCCAACATGATTCTCGATGACGGCGGCGATGCCACGCTGCTGCTGCATCTTGGCGCGCGCGCCGAGAAGGACGCTTCCTTGGTCGGCTCGCCGTCGAACGAGGAAGAGGAGTGCCTGTACGCCGCCATCAAGGCCAAGCTCAAGGCCGATCCGAAGTGGTATTCGACCCGCCTCGCGAAGATCAAGGGCGTGACCGAAGAGACGACGACCGGCGTCAAGCGGCTCTATCACATGGCCCAGGAAGGCAGCCTCGCGTTCCCCGCATTCAATGTGAACGATTCGGTCACCAAGTCCAAATTCGACAACTTGTACGGCTGCCGCGAGTCGCTGGTCGATGCCATCAAGCGTGCCACCGACGTGATGATCGCGGGCAAGGTCGCCGTGGTGGCGGGCTACGGCGACGTGGGCAAGGGCTCCGCGCAGGCGCTGCGCGCGCTGTCGGCGCAAGTGTGGGTCACCGAGATCGATCCGATCTGCGCGCTGCAGGCCGCGATGGAGGGATACCGGGTCGTCACCATGGAGTACGCCGCGGACAAGGCGGACATCTTCGTCTCCGCGACCGGCAATTACCATGTGATCACCCACGAGCACATGAAGCGCATGAAGGATCAGGCCATCGTGTGCAACATCGGCCACTTCGACAACGAGATCGAGGTTGCGTCGCTGCGCCAGCACACCTGGGACAACATCAAGCCGCAGGTCGACCATGTGATCTTCCCCGATGGCAAGCGCATCATTCTGCTCGCCGAAGGGCGCCTGGTGAATCTCGGCTGCGGCACCGGACACCCGTCCTACGTGATGAGCTCGTCGTTCGCGAATCAGGTGCTCGCGCAGATCGAGCTCTACACGCAGACGGCGAAATACCCGGTGGGCGTGTACGTGCTGCCGAAGCATCTGGACGAGAAGGTGGCGCGGCTGCAGCTCTCGAAGCTCGGGGCGCAGCTCACGGAGCTCACCGAAGCTCAAGCCAAGTACATCGGCGTGAAGAGGGAAGGGCCGTACAAGGCGGAGCATTACCGCTACTGAGTGCGGTTTACCTGGGAACGACCACCTCGGGCGCGGCCTTCAGCCGCCGCGCCCGACGACCGAATCGGCGATCGTCGAAGCTCAGCAGGCATGCCGGGTAAGCCGAAAGGCGCGTCGCGCTCTCGCCGGCCTCGGTCTCATTTGGAACAGGCACCCGGTGAGTCGACTCCGTATAATGGCGCGCGAATTCGAGGCGGGCACGGCGTCGGGGGGTGGGTCTGATGGGCAAGGTGACGGGTTCCAAGGTCTTCCCGGACGCGGCGAGCGCGCTCAAGGGCGTCGTCAAAGACGGCATGACGCTGATGTGCGGCGGCTTCGGTCTGTGCGGCATCCCCGAGCGGTTGATTGCCGCGCTGCATGACTCCGGCGCGCGGGATCTCACGGTCGTATCCAATAACGCGGGCGTCGACGGCGCCGGATTGGGTCTTTTGCTCAAGTCCCGTCAGATCCGCAAGATGATTTCTTCCTACGTCGGCGAAAACAAGGAGTTCGAGCGGCAGTATCTCGCGGGCGAACTCGAGCTCGAGTTCAATCCGCAGGGCACGATGGCCGAGCGCGTCCGTGCGGGCGGCGCCGGCATCTATGCGTTCTTCACCAAGACGGGCGCCGGCACGGTGGTGGCCGAAGGCAAGGAGCAGCGCGTGGTCGACGGCGAGACCTATGTGCTCGAGACCGGACTGGTCGCCGATGTGTCGCTGGTCAAGGCGTGGAAGGGCGACACCGAGGGGAATCTCATCTACCGCAAGACCGCGCGCAATTTCAACCCGAACATGGCGACGGCGGGGCGCGTGACGCTGGCCGAAGTCGAGATACTGGTCGAGGCCGGCGAGCTCGATCCCGATCAGATCCACACGCCCGGCATCTTCGTGACTCGCATCATCGACGGAAGCCCGTACCACAAGCCGATCGAGAAGCGCACCAATCGCAAGCGAACGGAGGGATCTCATGCCGTGGTCTCGTGAGGATCTCGCCGCGCGCGCGGCGAAAGAGCTGCAAGACGGCTTTTACGTGAACCTGGGGATCGGCATCCCGACCCTGGTCGCAAACTACATTCCGGCGGGCTTGAAGGTCGTGCTGCAATCCGAAAACGGCATGCTCGGCATCGGGCCGTTTCCCTATGAGGGCGAAGAGGACCCGGACCTGATCAATGCCGGTAAGCAGACCGTGACCGCGCTGCCGATGAGCTCGTATTTTTCCTCCGCGGACAGCTTTGCCATGATTCGCGGGGGCCACATCGACATGGCGGTGCTGGGCGCCATGGAAGTCGCCGAGAATGGCGACCTCGCCAACTGGATGGTCCCCGGCAAGATGGTGAAGGGCATGGGCGGGGCCATGGATCTCGTCGCCGGGGTCAAGCGCATCGTGGTCGTGATGGAGCACAGCTCGAAGGAGGGCGAGTCCAAGTTCAAGAAGCGCTGCGAGCTGCCGCTCACGGGCGTGAACGTGGTCGACATGCTGATCACCGACTTGGCGGTGTTCTCGCGGGCGACGCGCAAGGACAAATTCAAGCTGATCGAGACGGCTCCCGGCGTGACGCGGGAACAGGTGCGGCGGAGCACCGAGGCCGATTACCTGGAGTAGGTCGCAGCGGTCGGCGAAAAGCGCTACTCGAGTCGAGGCGTCGAGTGCATTTCTGAGTGATCCAGCACAATTTGTGCGTCGCCCCAACACGACCTTCGGCTTGCGTGCGGGTGATCGTTCACCGAAACTCTTTTTTATGAGCGCCCATTATCTGAATCTTGTCGCGGTCAATCCGAAGCGGGAGGAATTTCGGCGTTATTTCCCTATCAATTGACTTAGCGCCGGCACTCAGCGGTCTGGACCGGAGGGCTCGGCAACCCGCCAGCTCAATTTGAGGTTCAGCCAGAAATTCCAGCCGGTCACCACCGCGATGGCGACGGCATTCGCGACGTAGCGAT
>Ga0187863_10001484_pt1 | contig 18653 bp, 16 predicted proteins | sample June2016WEW_11_1_FD_132975 | JGI IMG/M metagenome (GOLD analysis project Ga0187863, IMG submission 132975) | Peatland microbial communities from SPRUCE experiment site at the Marcell Experimental Forest, Minnesota, USA - June2016WEW_11_10 | ecosystem: Environmental > Terrestrial > Soil >... | reverse complement strand
CCGTCGCGTTAGTAGCGAGCACGAATACCTGGCGTTCCTTGGCGCTATCTTCCAACAGAACCTGCTGCAACGCGGCGAGCGCGTCTGAAATTCGCCTCATTCGAACGTAACAATTCGCGGCTTTCCAATTGATCTCCGGCGAATTCGGGAAAAGAGCGCGGGCGCGTGTGAAGGCGACCAAGGCGTCATTTTTGCGCCCGGCCCACTCATATGCTGCGCCAAGATCGGCCCAGTAAAACGCATTGTACGGGCTTAGTTGCGTGGCTTTCTCGCTGAGGCGTACGACTTCGGCTGAATTGCCACCACTCGAATAAAGGTGAGTGAGCGTTGCAAGATCGTCGTAATACTCCGGATTTCCCGGGTCCCATTTGATGGCGGTTTGAATATCTTGGGGCATTTTCTTTCGGAAGTACCATGCCCCGATTGCCCGCCGGGTGACAAGGTACATGCAGTAAAGCAGACCGCAGACGAGAAATGCCCTAAGCAATAAGCTAAGACTGCTGTTATTCCTCAAATTTCCGTCCGAGGGAGAGTCCGAAGAAATTTCACGTTCCTACCCACTCGAGATTGTGGAGACGGGAAAGCGCGCTGATTGTATCGAAAGCGTTGGCAAGTAACGCAGGATATTTCAACGGAGAATAATTCCGCCACCCGAACAAAGCGGCATGGTCTGGTTCGGGGCAAAAAAGGCCCCATCCTTTGCGCTAAGCAGCAGATGGGGCCTCTTTTAGAAAAACTGAACTTTAGATTACGACAACCAGCGCAAGGCGAACACCAGGGTGGACCGGATTGATCAGGTAATACTGACCGTCAATATAATCGACATAAACGTCGTCCGTGTAACCCCAGCCAACCGGCCACGCTTCACCAAAACCAAACCAATAGCCGCCGTACTGAAAGCGCGACTGGCCTCCCACGATAACCGGATGGCCGACGTGGAACGTGTGTTCATGGCCAAAGTGCGAATGGAACTGGGCGTCGGGGATGCGGCCGTTCTCGATGGGGCCGTGCTTCACGGTGGACTTGGTCTCCGTCCGAGTGTCAGATTTCGTCACCGTTTTTGTTTCATGCGTGTCTTTGGCCTTCGGAGCATTCGCGTCCTTGGGAGGCTTTTCATCTTTTGCAGGTTTGGTTTCCTGATCATGGGGCTTATTTTCAGCGGGCTTGGCATCTTGCGGGTGGTCTTCCTGAAACGCCTGCGTGGGAACGGTAGTACCGAATAGCAAAAGCAAAGCTGCTGTGCCGAAAACAGCGCTGAGGCTTCCAAATCGCTTCATGACATGCCCTCCGTAAGAGTATTTGACAGCTTAGCGACAGCAAATGGGTAAAGTCATAATTGGCGCTCCGTATGCGAGCCCATAAATATAGATGTAGAACGCATGGGGCGAGTTACAGGGATTAGCGGCCCGATTACCCAGGACTCACAAAAAATGCGGCGGGCCGCGCGAGCCTCCGTTTATTTTGCGGCGGCGGAAGCGGCAGAGAGTTTTGTCGCAGCGGAGGATACCAGAGTCGCTTCGTCCTGGAGAACGGCGGCAGCACGGGCCATAGCTTGCTCCGCTTGCTTCCATTTCTTCTGTTCGATGGCTTCGCGGACGGCAGGAATTGCTTTCGATTCGTATCCTGTGTAGACGCCTGGGGCGTAGATCTGATGCTTGTACCAAAAGCGTCCCGGCAAGCCTTCGGGAGTGGTCAACTTGCGTTCGCTTTGGATCAGCAGGCCGTTGACTTCGGCGATGGATGCGGAAGTTAGCGCCGATCCGCCGTTTGCGTCGGCGGCGGTGAGAGCTTTCTGATACTCGCCGGCGCTTCGGGAAAGCGCGTCCGCGCTGTTCTGAAGCGGAGAGAAATCTAAATATGGAGGCAGATCTTCCTTTTTGGGCGGAAAGTACGCCTTTTTCGGATCGGCGGCGGCAGTGAAGACGCCTTCTTCGATTTCCAGGTTGCGCTCGCGGATGTCGTCGCGCATCTTGGTGGAAAATGTTTGGAGGCCCTTGACGTAGGTCTGGACGGTGTCGGCAAAATCGGAGAAATCAAAGGGCAGCAAATCAGCGTCGGCCAGCCGCATGATCATCGAGCCGTTAAATTGAGAAAGAGTGCGGCCGTAAACAAAGTCCGTGTCGCTAAAGTGGGTGTACCAGTAAAAATCGTCATAAATCGAGTGGTAGATGCCGCCTTCGTCTTCGCCGCCGAAACTGGCATCGATCACGGCAATACCAAGAAAATTCTGGAACCCGGCGTGGTCGGAACCGCCTCCTGAAATGCCGATGCGAATATCCTTGCGTTGCCGCAATTCTTGGCGCTCTTCGTCGGAGCTCGCGGACTTGATGCTGTCGAGCTGCCAGCGCTTCCAGACCGTAAGTTTTGTTTCGGGGTCCTGAACGTCGTGGGCAACATCGTTCACGAGTTTTTCCAACGTGTGCGAACCTTCGGCCCCCAGAACGCCACGACCGTTGGAATCTGAATTGATATAGGCGACGGCGTGTTTGCGCAGTTCGTCTGCATGGGTTTCAGCCCATTCCACCGAACCAAGCAAGCCGGGTTCTTCGCCGTCCCACGCGCAATAAATGATGGTGCGCTTCGGCTTCCATCCAGCTTTGACCAGGGCACCCAGCGACCGAGCCTCTTCCACGAGGGCAACTTGGCCAGAGATGGGGTCTTCCGCGCCGTTCACCCACGCGTCGTGATGGTTGCCGCGAAGAACCCACTCGTCCGGAAATTGCGCGCCGGGAATTTTTGCAATCACGTCGTACAGCGGCTTGATGTCCCAATTGGAAAACATTTTCAGATGAACTTTTCCGGGGCCAGGGCCCAGCCTATAAGTGATGGGAAGGCCTCCGCGCCATGCAGGGGGCACCACCGGGCCTGCGATTGCCGCAAGAAGCGGCTCAGCGTCAGCGTAGCTAATCGGAAGGACCGGAATTTTCGTGAGCGTGGGAGCATTCTTGATGGGGAGGCGCTTGGCATCGGCGGTTGCGCCGACTCCCGGAGTCAAAGGATCGCCCATGAATTCGGTGCTGTCTTGCACGCTGCCGCGTTGCACTCCCTCTTTCGGACGCCAGGCACCTTCCGGGTAGGTGACGCCCGGGGAATAACCATCGTCACGCGGGTCAGAATAAATAATGCAACCGATAGCGCCATGCTCGGCAGCGACCATAGGCTTGATGCCACGCCATGCGTGGCCATACCGCGCGATGACGATTGCGCCTTTTACCGAGACGCCGTTGCGTTCGAGAATTTCATAGTCATCCGGGATGCCGTAATTCACATACACGAGCGGGCCGGTGACGTCGCCATCGGCGGAATACGCGTTGTAGGTGGGAAGCTGCTCGGATTGCTGATTGGATGTGGGGTCCCCGGGCACCGCCGGTTCCTGAAGCTTGGCGACGAAATGCGGGCCGCCCTCGACGAGTTCGACGAGACGCTCTTTGGGCGTGGGAAAGAGGACGTTGAAGGATTCGATATGCGCGTCGAGACCAAATTCTTTAAACTTCGCGAGGATCCATTCGGCATTGTCTTTATCGTACGGCGAGCCGACGTTATGAGGATGCGCGGAAAGCCTCTGCATATAAGCGCGAAGATTGGCGGGATCAGGCGTAGCGCGAAATTTCTGCTCCCAGTCGCGTTCGGTGTGTGACGATTCAACGGAGTAACCTGCGAGCGGCGCCTCGTCGGCGATAACGTAGCTGGCAGCGGACACAATAGATACGGCCAAGAGAAATGATCCTGCGAGAACGTTGCGATTCATAGTCCCCTCGATTTTGCGCCCATATTCTGCCTTAAGCTCGGAACGAATAAAACAGTGCATCGAAAAATGGGTGAGCTGAGGATTTTGGCCCAGCGCGGCATGAAGCACCAACTGCGGTCTGGCTAAAGGCGGCTGCTCAAGGGCCAGAGCAGATAGCGCGAGCGCGTAACTTTCTCCGCGATTTCTGATCTAACTTTCAGGAGGGTATGAAATGGCAAGGAAAAAAGGATCAAGAAGAAAATATGGCAAGGCTGCGGGCAAGAGTGTGCAAAGCGCGATGCATCGAGAAAAACGGGGCACGTTGCGCTCGGGCAAGGGTGGAAAGGGCGGGAAAGTGACCTCACGAAAACAAGCAATCGCCATCGGTCTTTCGGAGGCACGCAAGAAGGGCGCGAAGGTTCCGAAAAAATCCAGGTGACGCACGGCGGAAGAAAGAAAAAGCGAAATAAGGGCTCTTGAGGGCTGCACTGGTACGTTCGTACCATTGAGACGCATGGGCGGCGTTGTAAACTTTCGCGCCATGGCCGCAAAACTACAGTGTGAAGCGCTAAATCGAATCCTTCAACAGGCCGATTCCACATTCCGAGAGGCAAGAGAAATTCGCAGGTCCAAGGACCTCTCATTCTATGAGGATAGCGAGCTCACCCGCGGCGAGCACAAAAGGATTGATGCTCTGGTGAAACATCTGCTCTCGGGGCATGAGGGCAGGCCTTGCCCGGCAGGAGAAAGGCCGATCGTGGGCGCGCCAAAACGAGCGGAATTATTGCGAAAGAAAGCAGCGGTGGCTTAGGCGCAGCGCGGTTCTCGGTTCGTGCAAAAGCTACCTCCACTAGGAATAAATTCCGTTCAGTCCTTCAGGGACTCTTCAAGTTAACCAGAGAAATTTTCGCAGTTTTTCGCATAAAAGCTAAGTCCTGCCGTTTTGCGATCTTTCGACTTCACTAACAAAACACATCCGGCAAGAATGTCCGATTGATTTGCCCAGTCGGCATGTTTATTGCTAGCGCTCTTCCGTTAAACATATCCCCTGGACGGCCCATGAAGACAAGAGACTGCATAATTGGCGACGAAGAGAAACTGATGGAAGTACGGCTTTGGCAGGCGGTGGTGGTGACCACTATTCAGGAATGGGTGTCCGGGCCGCTTCGCCGCAAACGCGAAGCCGAGGACTATTTGTTTAAGGATGAGCGGGACTTCCCCCTTGTCTGCCAATCGGCAGGACTGGACGTTGGCCGCTTGCGCTCGAAACTAGCGCGGCTCAAGCTCCCAGAAGAACTGAAGGCCTCAAGGTTACCGCTAATCTGGAATGAACTGTCGCTTCAGCGATAAACCATTCGGGCGCGCTTCAACGATTTCCCCTAACTAAACCTACGTGGCATAATCCTATGCTGTCGTTTAACTATTCCGGGGTAGTGCAATTGGTAGCACGCCAGCCTTTGGAGCTGGTTATCCTGGTTCGAGTCCAGGCCCCGGAGCCAATTCTCCGATACGCGCCCAGCCGCGACGGGAAGCTCGTCGCAAACTCTCCGGCTACGAATTCATCACGGACGCCGACGGTACACCTTGCGCAAAATGGGCTGACGCTCTAGTCTAGGCGCCAGCATGCAAGGCTCGGAGTTCACGCCGCAATTCCTAATCCTCGGAGTAATTTGGTATATCGTATTTCTTTTCTCGACGACGTGCCACGAAGGCGCTCACTCCCTTGCCGCGAAGCTTGGCGGAGACACGACCGCGTTCCACGGCGGACAGGTGACGCTCAATCCGATTCCGCATATACGCCGGTCGCCGTTTGGACTGGTGGTGGTGCCGATCATTTCCTATTTCCTGGCGCATTGGATGATCGGGTGGGCCAGCGCACCTTACGACCCCGCATGGCAACAGCGCTATCCGCGCCGAGCTGCCTGGATGGCGCTTGCAGGCCCGGCCGCAAACTTTACGCTGGTGATTTTTTCCGCGCTGGCGATTCGCGCCGGATTATCTTTGGGATATTTCAGAATGCCGGCCTTCGTGAGCTTCACACGCATCACCGAAGCCTCCGGGCCGGGTATAGCCGGATTTGCCGCTACGTTTCTTAGCATCATTTTCCTGCTGAATCTCCTGCTCGGAACCTTCAATCTTCTTCCCGTTCCGCCGCTCGATGGGAACAACGGAATCACGCTGTTTATGAGCGAAAGCACGGCCTTGAAATTCGTCAATTGGTCGCGAAGCCAGGGCTTTGGCATGTTGGGCTTGGTGCTGGCCTGGTATGTATACGATAAACTCTTCCCCTACATCTTTCGCTTCGCTCTGGCCGCGCTGTACCCTGGCTCCCATTGGGGCTGAGGTTATCGTTCTTCTAGGCCCCATTTCGGTTTGGTTCAGACACGAACAGATGTTTCGATAAGCACGGCCGCAAGACGCTGAAGCCGCTGGATTACTGCGTAAGTCCTTCCCTGTGCATGGTTCACGCGACAGGTCTTTGGCATCATTTCTGCAATGATCAGCGTGCGGGAGGGCCAATGCATTCACTGCTAGATGGACCCAACAGTTATCGGGTGGAAGTATCGGGCTGGAATGTAAAAGGGGCATTCTTCGTCGAGACGGCCGTGCTGCACTGGACGGATCTAAGCGAGAAGAGCGTCGAATTGATGTCGCGCTTGCACGAAGGCTGCGTAGTGTTTGTGCGGTTGATCCATGCCACGACGGGAAACATCAACTTTCCTGTTGCATACCGCGTCCTAAACATCGGGGCTGACGATTTAGAGGGCCGAGGTTGCGTAAGCCTAAGACAATTGCATCCGCATATCGACGCCGGCCCGGACGCGATTGGCACAACCAGTTCGACGGCAAAGTCGCGTGAAGCTCAGAAGGTTTTGGCTAACTGATCGGAAGATTGATTTCAGGCGCCGTAGGCATGGAGCAGAAGCTTAAGGAATTCTTAGACGGGTTCCGTTCTGAAATCGCAGGGCCAATTCGGAACGAGAAAATATTCAATCGAAAGTCATTCAAGCACTGGCTCGATGCTGTTCGCGGTGGCCGTTTCTCTCCTGCTTCGATTAAAGCTAACAATGCGCGACTCTTAACGAGAGCTTGCATCGGATAGGCGCCTCAGTTCTCTCCATGGGGCGGGATGTAACGATGTTACGAAACGGCACGGGCATTGCCTATGTATCCGCATCATGCTAGCCGTCGAAGAGAGACCTGGAGCTGAAGCAGCACGAAAGAATCTTTCCGTGTGCGTGGTGGACGACGAATCCGATCAGGTGGACCTTACCACCGCACGATTGCAAAAGGCCGGCTTTCACACGGTCGGTACAACGAACGCAGAAGACGCGTTGCAGAGCGTCAAGACTGGTGCGTGCCGTGTGGTGGTGGCCGATGTGAAAATGCCGGGGATGGATGGCCTGGCCTTTCTCGAAAGAATTTTGAAGTGCGACCCGGGAATGTTCGTGGTGCTCGTCACCGGCTACTACTCCGTGGATGCTGCTATCGAGGCGATTAAGCATGGGGCTTACGATTTCCTGTGCAAGCCGGTGGATTACACGCGGCTGTTGAAGGCCCTGGACGATCTGGCAGAGAACTTCACGCAGCGGTCCCAAATCCGCGATCTGGAGGACAAACTCCTCGATAACCTGCTATTTCACGGCATTGTGGGCCGAAGCCCCGCGATGCTGGAAGTATTCGACCTGACCAAGAAAATCGCAAGGCACTATACGAATGCGCTGATCACCGGGCCCACCGGCAGCGGCAAAGAGTTGATTGCGCGAGCGCTGCACCAGATGAGCCCGGTGGCCAAAGAGCGATTCGCAGTGTGCAATTGTTCCGCGCTGGTTGACACGCTTCTGGAGAGCCAGCTTTTTGGGCACGTGCGCGGATCTTTCACCGGCGCCACGGAGACGCGCCCCGGTCTTTTCGAATACGCGAATGGAGGCACGGTTTTCCTGGACGAAATCGGCGAGACTTCGCTGCACATGCAGGCGAAGCTGCTGCGAGTGATCCAGAACCGCGAAATTCAGCGCGTGGGTTCGCCCGAAGTGAGGAAAGTGGACTTGCGTTTGATCGCGGCTACAAACCGCGACCTTCGCGCCGAAGTTCTTGCCGGGCGTTTTCGCGAAGATCTTTTCTACCGTCTCAGCAGCATCGAAATCCGGGTTCCCGGATTGTCAGAACGTCCCGAAGACATTCCGATTCTAGTGCAGCATTTCTTGAAGAAGTACAGCGAAGCCTACGGAAAGCCGATCCAGGGATTGACGCGGCGCGCGCAGATCCTTCTCTTGCAGCACGACTGGCCGGGAAACGTCCGCGAACTTGAAAACGTGATCGCAAGCGCCGCGATTACCACGGTAGCGGATTTCATCGACATCGGGGATTTTCCGGAACACCTGCAAAACCCGCACCGCGGAAGTGCCGCCTCGGACGAAAGTTGGCGCCCACTTCCCCTGGAAGAAATTCGCCGCGTTCACATTCAGCGCGTGCTGGATATGTGCAAAGGCAATCGTGTGCGCACCGCACAGGTATTGGGAATCGGACGCACCAGTCTTTACCGTTTTCTGAAACGTCCGGCCAACGGAAAGTCCGCGGTCAGCGCGGCGTAAGCGAAATTTTATCATGTGACGGCACAGGTAGTTCCCAGGCTGCCAGCGCCAAGGATGGACCAAATGAGAAAGCAACAATCCGACTGGCAGCAGTTGGGAACAGTTACAACGGATGACCGGCGCCAAGAAGATCGCGTTCCGCTGTCATTGATGATAGAAGTTTGCGGGTTCGACTGTGATTTACGCTTTTTCACCGAACGCACGAAGACGTGGAACGTCAGCGATTCGGGTTGCCAATTCCGGTTGCATACGGAAGTGGCACCGGAGACCGTGGTGGCCATCCGGGTAATTCACCAGAGCGGCGGCGACGAGTTGAATTCGAAATCAGCTTTGTTCCGGATCGTTCGCGTCCGCCCGGAATATCCGGCGATTTCGATCGGAGCGCAGAAACTGCAGCCGCATAGTTTGTGGAGTCTGGGAGTCACGAGACTCAATTAGAAGCAATCCATCAATTCTGAAGCTGACTGGGTCCATGGCCGGGCTGGTAAGCCACGAACCAAGTCATTTCTACGCTCCAGCGAAGCGAACGATAGCAGGCCCGGATTACAATCCTGCAAGCCGCGCGACTTCCCTGTTACTTTCCGCTCGATGTGTAAGCCGCGTTGTGCAACAACGAAGCCGGCAACGAGATCGTGGAATCCATGCGGACGAGCATGCCGGTTTGCGCCGGGAGCTCCACGTCCTTACCCTTCTTTATCGCGATGTAAGCGGTAGTGCCGACGAACCCGATCAGCGTGCCGCGCGCCACGTTGGCAAATAGCACTCCAACAACAGCGCCGGCGCCGGTGCCCAGGCCGCCGGTCATGAGGTCGCCTTTGATATCGCGCTTCTCCTCAATCACGACTCCTTCCGTCGTTTTTACGTCTTTGCGTTTCTTTTCCGCGTCCATTCCGCCGGTGTAAAGCGAAAGAATGCTCATCTGTACGGGGAAAATGCGGCTTTCAACCTCAATGGAATTAAAGACAAGATTCATCGAAGCGCCACTGCGGAAAAGCGCGAAAAATTTAGGGCGCGTGACGCTGGTTACCGTCCCATGGACCTTCGCACCTGCGGGCAGAAGAAGTTGATTGCCGACGAAGACGGGTTCGGCGACGACCGCGGTGAAAGGATCGCCGTCATGGGCAACACCGGTGCTGAGTCCGCTGGCCATCGTGAGCCGGACTTGCGTACCGGGCTGGATTGCAGTGGGTTGTTGAGCGTGTACCGCGGGTGTAAACCACAACAGAACAGACAGTAATGCACAAACACTGATAATGCGCTTCATTGTATCCTCCGGGCTTTGGAATTTGGACGTGCCAAGCCATCCCCGTGTCGTGGGGTTACCGCTGGCGCCGCGGTGCGAGTGCGGAGGATGCACCCGCAGATAAGATACTCCCCCGCAACAAAGTGTTAGCCGAAAATCAGGCTTCTTGTTCCTAATCGCCAAGCCCCAACATTTCGTCCCACGGTGAAGAAAGCCTGCGGGAGTTCAAGAAACCGAGACTGGCCTTCCGGACAGGTAGCTTGGACGACATGGCGTGACGCACTCGCGAGTTCAGAGGCAGGCACGGAATGTTAACCTCGCCTACAGGCGAGCATCAAAGGCATTGTCCGTTCCAAGAATTGAGCTCCCGATAAGAATTCGATGCGAAAACGATTACTGATTCTCGGGCTGTTGCTCATCGGCGTTACGGCTGCCGCGTTCGCGACCGATTTTGCGATCATCGTCCATTCTACGAATCCCGTTCGAGCGACGACTCTGGCTGATCTTGCTAAGATTTTCAAAGGCAAGACCCATACTTGGCCCACCGACCGGAACATAACAATCGTCCTGCGGGACACGGATTCGCCGGGAATGAAATTCGTCATCGAGAAAATTCTAGGAGTCACTTTCGAAGAGGGAAAGGCGATTTTGAACGATCCGAGCCGGAAGATAACGGCTCCGGTCGTTTTCGTCTCGAGTGACGAGGAAGTCATAAAGATCGTGGAAAGCAGCCCCGGAGCGATCGGCGTGGTGGACGTTTACAACATCACCAGTGGAGTGAAAGTGATCAAGATTGACGACAAGCAGCCCTTCGACCCGGGTTACAGCCTGAAGGGCCACTGATCGAGGCTTGAAAATCCATGCGAGGAATCATGAGAATCCGAAACCCCTTTCTATATGCAATCGTCGCGCTGGTAATTACCGGCGCCGGCGCTGCCGCGGCCGGTGCGCAAGCGCAAGAGCCCGCGACCGGAGCGAACGCGGCGGCTGACGCGGCGCCGGCGGCAGACACAGTTCCGGTCACGACTTCGTCGGCCGATGCACGGCTCGATTACGAACACGCGCTGCTGTACCACGAAGACCTGCTTTTCGTTGATAAGGGCCTGGTTTCCCTGCGCAAAGCGGTGAAAGCCGATCCGCACTTTGCCTTAGCCCACGCCATGCTAGCTTACTTCACGAGCGATCCGATGGAAGAGAGGCGGGAATACGCCCTGGCGGAAAAATACATTGCGAAGGCCTCGCCGGACGAACGCTTGTTGGTGCGCTGGATAGATGGCGCGAAGAATGGCGGACTCGTTCCGGCTATCGCTGCGATGAACGATCTTCTCGCGAAGTATCCGAACGACAAACGGCTGGCGAATATGGCCGCTGAGTGGCTGTGCTCGAATCAGGCGGCCTACGAGCACGGCGAGAGAATCCTCAAAAATGTGCTGCAAAAAGATCAGACTTATTTCCCTGCGCTGAACAATCTGGCGTACTGCTACGCGCTGAGCGGGCAGCCGATCCTGGCGCCTCCGCTGATGGACCAGTACGTGGCAGCGCTGCCGGCTCAGCCAAACCCGCAGGACTCCTACGGCGAAATCATGCGCATGCTGGGCGACTATCCGGCGGCCCTCGAGCATTACGGCAAGGCGCTGCAAATTGATTCGAGTTTCAATACCTCGCAAGTCGGCCTCGCTTCCACCTACGCGCTGATGGGAGATCAACAACGCGCTCGCGTGGAATATCTGAAAGCGATTGCGGGAACGAAAGAGCGCGCCACCAAGTTGGATTATCGAATCCTCTGGGCCATGACGTATTACCGGGAAAACCAGCTGGAGCGAGGATCCCGGGAATTCGCGAAACTCGCGGTGGAAGCACACGCCGCCGATTTGCCGGTGGAAGAAGCAGAAATTCACCGCGATATGGCGCTTTTCAACCCTGATCCGCACGCAGCACTGAGGGATCTCGATGCCGGTCGCCAGGTGCTCACGGAAAATCATGAGATCTCACAGGGCGGACGTGAGATAGAACTAGCGAATATTCTGCAAACGCGCGCGTTCATCGCCGAACGCGCAGGCATGGCGGACGCGACGCAGAAGGCGCTTAAACCCCTGACCGCCATGTCGCAGACGAGCCGCAGCAACCTGGTCCAACAGTCGTATCACTCCGCAAACGGCGCTGCGTTGATGACGGAGGAGAAGTATGACGACGCAATCCCGGAACTGATGGAAGATCTCCAAAACCCACTTTCGCTGACGTTGCTGGCGGAGGCCCAAAGCAAAGCGGGACAGCCCGTTGACGCGCAGAAAACGCTGACCAGTCTGGCAGCGATTAGTGACGAGCGTGTCGAAACGGCGTTTGCCGTGCCACAGGCGCGCGCGGCGTTGAAAGAGAATTCCGTGACGGGCGGCCAGGCCGGAGGCCACTAGCCGAGCCCGACGCAACGTCCGAGTTGTTAACGCTGCTTGCCGTATGTAACGGCTTCTGTTCCAAACCCGGACAGCTTCGCAACACAATCCGCACCAATCTACATTCCATCGCCCATCTTTCACGCAGTGGAGCGCTGTGCTAGACTTCGCGGAGCAGTGCTGAAGAAATAAAAGTTTCTACAGCGACTGCCGATCGGTGGGACTTCGGGCTCTGTGCGACGATTCCCCGCAAACTCCGCCAGGCCCGGAAGGGAGCAACGGTAGCGGGTCAGCTTCGTGCGCCGCGGAGTACCCGAAGTTCCTCTTATCGCCTGCGCCCGGAAGACTGGACATTGAATTCATGAGCTATAAAGTGATTGCTCGAAAATACCGGCCGCAAACGTTTAGCGAAATCGTCGGGCAGCAACACGTGACGCGAACCTTGGCTAACGCGATCGGCTCGAACCGTGTGGCGCACGCCTACATTTTCTCCGGCGTTCGCGGTGTGGGAAAAACAACCACCGCGCGCATTCTGGCGAAAGCATTGAACTGCGCGAGCGGGCCGACAGCCGATCCGGACAACACTTGCGATTCCTGCCGGGAGATTTCCGCAGGTACTTCGCTCGACGTGCTTGAAATCGACGCTGCTTCCAACCGCGGCATCGACCAGATCCGCGAACTGCGGGAGATGGTGCGCTACGCGCCGGCTTCGAGCCGCTACAAAGTGGTGATTCTGGACGAAGCGCATCAGTTGACCGACGAGGCCTCGAATGCTTTGCTCAAGACCCTGGAGGAGCCGCCGGAACGCGTGGTCTTCATCCTGGCGACAACGCAAGCAGAAGATCTAGCGGATACGATTAAATCGCGCGCGCAGCTTTTTCAGTTTCGCTCGCTTACGTTCAAAGAGATCGCGGAAGAAATCGAGCGCATCACGCGCGAAGAAAAACTTCAGATCGAACCCGGAGCTGTCGCCGTCCTAGCGCGAGCCGCCGAAGGCAGCCTGCGCGATGGCCTTTCGCTTCTGGAGCAAGCCATCTCCTACAGCGAAGATACGGTAACGGATGCGCAAGTGCGCGAACTGCTCGGAGTGGTTGCGGAAAACGTGCTGGATGAACTTGTGGATGCAATCGCGACACAGTCTGCGGAGCGCGCTCTGGGACTGGTCCATCGCCTGATCGGCGAGGGCCAGAACCTCCAGCACTTTTGCCGCGAAGCAATTCGCCATTTTCGCAACCTTCTTGTTGTCCGCGTATGCGGCGCGAGCTCTGATCTGGTCGCCGCACCGTCCGACGAGCAGGACCGCCTTTCGGAGCAAGCGGCGAAGTTCAGCGAAGAAGACCTTACGCGTTTTTTCAACATCCTGCTGATCACCGATGACGATCTGCGCAAAAAGCCCGATCCACGCCTGCATCTCGAGCTGGGGTTGCTGAAGCTGGTGAACGCGCAGCGCCTTGCGCCGCTTGAAGAAATTCTCGCTGACTTGCGCGGCACGGGAGTCGCAGCGAAGTCAGCGCCCTCGTCTTCCGGCGCGCCACCGCGTGCGATGTCCGCGGCGCAGTCCGCCTCGGCGCCGGCCTATTCGGCGGTGGCGCCCGCGCGCGAGACTCCTGCAACGAGCGCCATTGCGGCGCCGGGGGAAAAAATTCCGCCGGCTCGCATGGCTGCCGTTACAACCTCCGGCCCGGTTCCCGCGTCGTCACCGCGTATCGTGGCGCGCGCCGCCGAAGATGTTGGCGGGGGCCTCGCCTCCGCACAATTGGAAGCGATCAAAGCCGCGCTACACGAATCGAAATTACTGTCGTCCTTCCTGGAACAGGCCACGCGATGTGAAATGGAAGCGAGCGAGTTTCGGCTTTTCTTCACCACGGAGAACCGCGGACTCGCGGATATGCTGCCTCGCGAAGCAATGGAACGTTTGCGCACAGCGGTGCATCGAGTGGTCGGCCAGCCGCTGCGCGTATGTGTTAAGCTTGAGAGTGGCCGGGCAGCTGTGCCGCGCAGTTCTGAATTGCGCGCCCGGTTTGAAGAAGACCCGATCGTTAGGGCAATGCTTGAAAAGTTCGGCGGCCAGATTTCAAAGGTCAAGCGCCCGGGCGAGGAATGACACATGGAAGTTAAAGCTCTACAACAAATGTTGTCGCAGTTCCGGCAGGTCCAGGAAAAGCTCGAAAAGCAGATCGGCGAGATTTCCGTGGAAGCTTCGTCCGGCGGCGGCATGGTCACGGTGAAGATGAACGGTCAAAAACAATTGACCGAAGTGCGCATCGAACCGGACGTCTTCAAGAGCAAGGACCAGGAAATGTTGCAGGAGCTTATGCTGGCAGCGGTGAATGAAGCTACCCGGCGCGTGGATGAAGAATTATCCAAGCAGGTAAAGGATCTCACGGGCGGTTTGCCTGGGCTCGCGGGAATGAAAATTCCCGGCATGTTCTGAGCTAGATTTCCGGCGGCCCGTCTCCCAGGTGCGGTACCGATTCCCTTCTCTTTCGAAATCCACGAAACGGATGTGATGGCATGCCCGATTTTGCGCCTTCAGTGACGCGATTGATTGACGAATTGAAACGCCTTCCAGGGATTGGGCAGAAAACCGCACAGCGTCTGGCGTTTTTCCTGTTGCGTGTGGACCGCGACCAGGCGTTCGCGCTTTCCGACGCGATCCGCGAAGCCAAGGAAAAAGTGCGCGAGTGTTCCGTCTGCAACAATATTACAGACGCGGATCCCTGCCTTTTCTGTGCGAGCGCGACGCGGAACCGAACGATCATCTGCGTGGTGGAGGAAGCTACGAATATTCAGGCGGTGGAAAAAACACGGGAATTCAACGGGCTATATCACGTGCTCGGGGGCTCGTTGTCACCGCTGCAAGGGATCGGGCCCGATCAAATAAAGATCAAGAGCCTCATTGAACGTCTGAAAGGCAACACGGTGGAAGAAATTATCATCGCCACAAGCCCGACAGCCGAGGGCGAAGCCACGGCCGTTTATCTTTCGAAGCTCATCAAGCCGCTGGGTGTTCGCGTCACGCGCATCGCGATGGGTATTCCCGTGGGATCAGACCTTGAATACGCGGACGAAGTGACGATGATGAAAGCAATGGAAGGACGCCGCGAGCTTTAGCCTCGCGGGATTTAGTTTCCGTGATGCAGATCCAGTCCGAATGACGGATGATCTTTTGTTCCCGTAATCTTAATCGGTATCTCCGTTCCGCCGTGCTTGCCTTTGAAAAACGGATCAACCGCCTTCAAGAAAAATGATTTCACTCCGGTGGTCGTCTGCGAAAGTTTCGCGTCCATACGCAGTTTGCCGCGGAAATTCATTTCACCGCCTGTCATTTCATATGTTCCGGCCAATTGCACCGAGGCTCCGGGGATCGCAAAGGAGAGTTCCGAGAATGTGATGAGGCCTTTGTTCACATCAAACTTTCCCTTTAACGCGGAAACGGCCGTTCCCAGGCCCGTGGCCTTCGGTTCGCCTTGCGCCTTTTTGCTGAAAGTGTCTATCCTTCCTTGCACCGTCGAGCTTGTGAACTCCGCATTGTCCACTCCGAATTGTCCATGAATGGTCAAACGCTGAAGGATGTCCGTGTCCGCTTCCGCAATTTCGATCTGTGCATTCAGGGTGGCGGAGCCGGTCATCACAGGCTGGTCAGACTTAACCGCAAGCCATAGAAAATCTTCGATTCGCGCATCGTTGGAGACGGCGTTAAGCTTGATCGTTCGCCCTCTGACGTTCTTCTCCATATCCACCACTTCGCCCTTGACGTGCAACGTGCTGTTCCGAAGTTTCGCGAGAATATGATTTAGAATCACGTTACCGTTGGTGCCGTCCACGGTGGCGTCGTAATCGGTGTGCAGGCTCTCGGGATGTCCCGCAATGTTCAACGCAAAATCCGGAGTTTCCGTTTGCCCTTGGACGGATAAGTAGTTTAGAGGGCCTTTAAACGCACCCGTGGAGTTCATGGTCCCGGAAATTCCTTTGATGGTGCGGAAGTCCGCATTCTTGAAATTATATTTTGCATCGACCGGAAGTTGGCTGGGCTCTTCCGGCTGCCACGGACCGAATAGGCCAATCGAGTCAATTTCTCCCTTGGGAGTCGGATTGGTCAGAATGGCATGGAAATTAGCAGGACGGTCAAAGCTAAAATCGTTGATCTGCAGATGATGAATCTGGAAGTCTTTGGGCTCTTTTCCCGGCTGGGGCCGAAGGATTTCGAGAAGCGCATCGTCCGCGTGAATATCGTCGATTACGATCGGATATTTTTTTGAAAGATCTTCGTCCGTTTTCTTTAGCAGCGGCTGCCCCCCCGGTTGGTGGGGCGGCGTGTGGATCTGCAAGCCAATCAGGCGGACGCTTGCGACATGCATCTTTGGAAGCAGGAGACCGGGCAAGGTAGCGTCAACGATAATCTGCTTCGCCTGAATTAGCGGGGGAACATCTGTTCGCCCGTTGTGCCGCAACACCAGGTCCGAAATAGTGACTCGCGTCCGCGGAAATACCTGGACCCGAAGGTTGGAAAACTGCACATCGCTTTGGAAGTGCGTACGCAGGGTCTCGATAGCGCGCTCGCGCAGATATCCCGGCAGCCGCACGGAGGCTACGAAGAGACCGATGACGACAAGTACGACCAAGACACCCGCCATGAAGAGGAGCATGCGGATGAGGGATACCGGAGCTTTTTCGTTCACGTTTGACATCATAACCAAGCGCAGAACTCTTTGCTAGAATGCACGGACTTTGGTCCGTGCCGTCGCCTTCCCTCTTCTTAATCCTGGGAACTCGCGCGCTCAGATTGGTAGCTGCGCGTTACCGCCAAGTAACCCTTTCGCACAGTCCCCTTATGTCGCTCGACCCGTCGCACTGCCGGTGCTACCCTTAATAGACACCCCTCTTGGAGGAATGGTGACCGAACCCCTGGTATCGACCGATCCAGACGGACAGAAGCGCCGCAGCACGCGGATCGTGCAAGCCGTGCCCATTACGGTCACGGGTGTGGACGCGCTCGGCCAGCCATTTAAGGAACGAACCACGACCGTGATGGTGAATTGTCACGGATGTAAGTACCAGTCGAAACATTACGTTCCCAAGAATTCGATGGTTACGCTGGAAGTCCCTCGTCCCGAAGCGGGACAAAAGCGTACCACCCAGGGCCGGGTAGTATGGGTGCAGCGACCGCGCACAGTTCGCGAGCTATTTCAAATTGGGCTTGAGTTTGAAGCCGCCGGTAACGTCTGGGGTATAGCCTTCCCACCCGAGGACTGGTTCCCGATGTCGGATGAGGTTGGCGCGGAAAGTTCTGCTACGTATGCCGCCGTTGATCCGAAACTATCCGTGGCACCGCCCGTCGCGACGGTTTCTGCTCCTACATCCGCCTCCCAGGATAAGAAAGCGGAAACGCCGGCAACGGTTCAGCCGACTCCCACGCCCTCAAGCGAGAGCGCAAAACCAGCGATTCCTGCGCCCTCGGTCGCGGCACCTTCGCCTTCCGCACCGACTGCATCCAGAGTGCCGGCAGCACCTCCGCAGGCACCCTCCCACCAGGCGCCCGCGCCGCCGGCACATGCAAGCGTTCCGGCCGCTCCGGTGGAAGAAAGCAAGATTCATGTAGTTCCAAGCACGAGCCAAGAAGTGCAGGGGCCGCTGGCGCGCCAAATGGCGCAAATGGTGGACGAAGTTAAGCAGAATCTCGACAAGTCAATGCGCAGGGGCGCGGAAGCAGCGATCACCGAGGAAATGGCAATTGCTCGCCAGCAACTCGATTCGCAGCTTCACGAGGCAATTGAGAAGGCCATCAAGGTCTCGATGGAGCGCGTGTCCGAAGCTTCGGTGAAGAAGGTGGTGCAACAGGCGGCGGAGCGCACAGCGGCGATTGTGGACGAGGCGCGAAAGTCCACGGAGGCTTCCGCAATTCATCTCGACGAGAAAATCCGCGATGCAGTGCAGCAGGCGGTCAGCCATGCAGCGGAGCAAGCCGCAACTCAGGCAGCCCAACAGGCGGCCGAGCAAACGGAGGCACACAGCCTGAAGCAAGCGGTGGATGAAGCCGTGGAGCGGGCTTTGATCGAGCGCGCGGCGGCCACGCCGTCGCTGGAAATTCTTTCCTCGCCGGAAGTGGCGCAGCAACATCTGGATCAATGGCGCAAGAGTTTGGAAGAAACGGCCCAGAGCGTGCGAAGCCAAACGGTGGAGCAATCGCAAGCGGAGATAGCCGCGGCGAATCAGCGCTGGAATCAACAAGTGGAGGCCAGCCTGGCGGGAGCGTCGCACGAGTTCGACGAGAAAATCGCGAATGCGTCGCAGCGGATAGACGAGAAAATTTCCGAAGTGTCGCGGCAAGCGATGTCGCAAGCGGAGCAAAACATTCTTACCCGCAGCGATATTCTTCGCACTTCGCTGGACGAAGTGATCGACAGCGCAGCTACGACGATTGAATCGCTCGGGGCCAGCCTGAAGCACGAGCGCGACCGGGCGGAAGAAACCAAGTTGCAACTCCGGGATGCCGCGAAGGTCACTCTGGAACAAACGCGCCAGCACCTCGATGAGATTCTTGGCGCGCAACGGGAGCAGATCAGCCGGAGCGCCGATCAAATTATCTCCGAACGCGCACAGCAGATTGAACCGGCGCTGGAAGCATCGGCACAAAAGGTTCTCGCGCGAGTTTCCGCTGAACTCGATCAGAAGATCGCGCCAAGCCTGGAAGCGGT
>Ga0187863_10001480_pt1 | contig 18658 bp, 12 predicted proteins | sample June2016WEW_11_1_FD_132975 | JGI IMG/M metagenome (GOLD analysis project Ga0187863, IMG submission 132975) | Peatland microbial communities from SPRUCE experiment site at the Marcell Experimental Forest, Minnesota, USA - June2016WEW_11_10 | ecosystem: Environmental > Terrestrial > Soil >... | reverse complement strand
CGCAGCCAAGAGTAACAGAACCCAGGTTCACGGTGCTCGATGGAGACGACAGCGGCGGAACGGGTTAGGGGTCCATGGCAAAGAGGATGGAGGATGCCGCGAATTCGTCAAGGCGTCGGACAGGTCTCAGTTTTTCAGTTTTCAGTTTTCAGTTTTCAGAATGACGGGCGTCGGGGGGGCAGCGATTGTTCGTTTACGGGTCAGGCATTGGCTTTGTTTGTGAGAGACTAGGCAGCACTCCGAGAATTGAGGGATGGATGCACGCTGCTCAAGATTCGACAATTTTCAGTTCGAAGCCTGGGCCACTGTTCGTCTGGGGACGTGGACGTAAGGGCGCGAAGATTGGGATTTTCTTGTTGTACATCTTCATGATGGGAGGGGCGGCGATTCATCTTTATCGCACGCCGGTGTACAGCATGGACTCGATCCAGTACATGGGCAATGCGCTGCTCATGGAGGAGAGCGATCCGGTTGAGATCCATCGACGGGTGTATTCCGAGGTGGCGCGAGCGGTGCCGCCGAGGGAACGCGCGGGACTGCTGGGGCATGAGGCGGGCGCACCGGAAGACCAGAACAAGTCGCGGCAGGAGCGGGCGGCGAATGCATACCGGTTCGCGGAGTTTCTGCCGCTGTTCGCAATTCGTCCGCTCTACAATCAGACGCTGTGGGTGGTCAGCAGAAGCGGGTTGGGACTGGTGCGGTCGGGGGTTTTGATTTCGGTGGCTTCGTATTTTGGGCTGGGTCTTCTGGTTTTTGTGTGGCTGGGCAGGTACTTGAATGCCGGGTTCAGTTTCGCGGTTGCAATGCTGTTGATGGTCAGCCCTCCGCTGACGGAGTTGGGACGGGACACTACCGCCGACGCACTGGCCACGCTGGTGGCATTTGCGGCGCTGTACCTGATTTTTGCGGCGAATCGATTTACGGCTGGGATGGTTCTGCTATTGGCGTCCATCTATTTTCGAACGGACTTTGTGGTGCTGGCGGGGCCGGTGATTCTGGCGTGCTGGTGGGAGCGGCGGCTGGATCTGTGGAAAGCCGGCGTGCTGGCGCTGGTTGCGGTCGGGTCCGTGCTTTGCATTAATCACTTCGCCGGGGACTACGGAATCCGAATGCTTTACTACCGAAACTTTGTTGGGGTTCCGATCGCGCCGGGAGAGATGACGGCGCAATTTTCCGGGAGGGACTATCTTGCCGCGTTGCGGTCTGGCGTAACCCTGGCGGCAAACAGCTTTCTGCTGCCTTTCGTGTTGCTGGGGACCATAGGGGTGATTGCGGGGCGGATGCGAGCGTTGTATGCGGTGACGATGGGGTACGTGTGCCTGCATTTCATGGTACTGCCAAACTGGCAAGAAAGATGGTTTGGAGTGTTCTACCTGGCCATGGGGGTGTGTGCGGCGAGCGCGGTTGGAGCGGCGCGGGAATGAGAGAAGAAAAAGTTGCCACGGATCGCTGGTTCCTCGTTCTTTGCGCTGTGCTGGGTATTGTACAGGTCTGGATTAGCCGGTACGCGATGAATCCGGATGGGGTGTCGTACCTGGACATTGGGGACGCATACTTCCGGGGCGATTGGACTGGGGCGGTTAACGGCTATTGGAGCCCGATGTACTCCTGGTGGTTGGGGCTGGCGATGTATGTCATTCGGCCTTCGATCTGGTGGGAGTTCGTGACGGTCCACGCGGTGAATCTGATCATTTACTTTGGGGCTTTGTTCTCTTTTCGTTTCCTGATGCATTCGGTATTGCGTGCGATCAAGGAGGGTGGGGATGCCGGCGCGGACGATTCGCTTCCCTTGCCCGAGCCGGTGCTGTTGGGATTAGGGTATGGCGTCTTTCTGTGGGCCGCGCTGGTGCTGATCGATGCGGGGAATGTTACGCCGGATCTTCTGGTTGCAGCCATCGTATTCCTGATCGGCGGCTACCTGGTGGATTTGCGTAGTAACGAATCCTACGGGAAGTTCGCGATGTTTGGAGTGCTCAATGGGGCGGCATATTTGGGCAAGGCGATCATGTTTCCGCTGGGGATTGGTTTCCTCGGCATCTTACTATTGTCTGGACGAAGATCGAGACGCCGGGTAAGCGGGGTTTTACTGGCGGCTTTGTTGTTCGCCATTGTGTGCTTGCCTTTTATTGGGGCGCTCTCGAAACAAAAAGGACGATTCACTTTTGGCGACAGTGGAAAACTGAACTATGCCAGCATGGTGAGCCCGGGCGGCGAGCAGGTCCATTGGCAGGGCGAGCCCGCTGGGAGCGGGAATCCGCGACATACAACCAGAGAGCTTCTGGAAGAGCCTCCGGTTTTTGAGTTCGCGGAACCGGTGGGAGGAACGTACCCCCCCTGGTACGACCCGTCGTACTGGAACGAAGGGATGCGGGGACAGTTCCGGTTGCGGCCACAGATCCGGGTGCTGGTGCAGAGTGCGCGGAATTACGCGAAGATGATCGGCGACGAGTTGGGATTGTTTGCCGGTGTGCTCATTTTTCTTCTTCTGGGAGGAGCGCCCGCGCGGAGAGCGATCCTCGCCAACTGGCCCTTGATGGCAGCGGCATGCCTCAGCTTCGGAGCTTATTCCCTGGTACTGGTGAGAACGCGGTATGTTGGCGCTTCCGTGGCACTGCTGATGGTCGCGGTGCTGGCCGGGATTCGTTTGCCGAAGAATGAGCAATCTGGACTTCTCGCCAAGTATGTGGCTGCGGGAGTGCTGGCGACCATTCTTTTCTCGGTGTTGGCGCATCTGGGGGAGACCGCCTACACAAGCTTCGCCGTGGGCCCCTACCCCTCGCAAAAAGAACAAATGGAGGCGGCAACCGGGTTGCAAGGGATGGGGTTGCGAGCGGGTGACAGGGTGGCTGTGATCGGCGACGGAATGACCAACCTCTGGGCGAGGTTGGGGAGATTCAAGATTGTCTCGGAAGTGTTCTCTCCGGAAGCCGGAAGCCGAGTGTTTTGGGCTGAGGCCTGGGAGCGCCGGAGCCTGGCCTATGAGTGCCTGGGCCGTACCGGGGCAAAGGTGGTGGTGGTCTGGAATCCACCGGCGAGCGGCGTGGATCCGGGATGGAAACAAATTTCGAAGACTCGCTACTACGCTCATTTCCTGGCGAAGTAGAGGGGGAAGCCTTTGGTGTTCCTGCTATTATTCCGGTACTTCTATTCCGGTACTTCGGAAGCGCGCAAGAATTCATTTCCGACGGAAAGGGTAGCGCGATGGCGGTAGCCCTCAAAACAGAATCGGAGCAGCCGTTTGAGATGCCGGGGAAAGAACCGGAGACGATCGAAGTCTCGGTGGTGATGCCTTGCCTGAACGAAGCGGAGACGCTGGCGACTTGTATCGTGAAGGCGCAGCGGGCGCTGCGGGAAGCAAACATTGCCGGAGAGATTGTGATCGCGGATAACGGCAGCAGCGACGGGTCGGTGGAGATTGCGGAAGGGTTGGGGGCGCGGGTGGTGAAGGTGCGCGCGAAGGGATATGGAAATGCGCTGATGGGTGGAATCGCGGCGGCAGCGGGTAAATACATTGTGATGGGAGATGCGGACGACAGCTACGATTTTGGACACATCCCGCGGTTCGTTGAGCAGTTGCGGAACGGCGCCGAGGTGGTGATGGGAAACCGATTTCGAGGAGGAATTCAGAAGGATGCAATGCCGCCTTTGCATCGCTACTTCGGGAATCCGCTGCTGACGCGGCTTGGCCGATTGTTTTTTCACAGTCCGGTGGGAGATTTCTATTGCGGTCTTCGGGGATTTCGCAGAGACGCTTACGAGCGCATGGGGCTGCGGACCACGGGGATGGAATTTGCGACAGAGATGGTGGTGAAGGCCACACTGCTGCGCTTGCGAATCGCCGAAGTTCCGACGACGCTTTCACCGGACGGGCGAAGTCGACCGCCTCATCTGCGAACATGGCGGGACGGTTGGCGAACGTTGCGGTTCTTCCTGCTCTACAGCCCGCGCTGGTTGTTTCTGTATCCGGGGATGGCGCTGATGCTAATGGGAACGCTGTTGGGTGTGTGGTTGTTGCCGGCACCGAGGGTGGTGGGGAACGTCAGGTTCGACGTTCATACGCTGGTCTATGCGGCGGCCTTCGTGCTGCTGGGATTTCAGGCCGTGGGGTTCGCGGTGTTCACGAAGGTGTTTGCGATCTCGGAAGGATTGTTGCCTGCCGATCCGGGCTTAGACAGGCTGTTTCGCTATATCACGCTAGAGGTGGGTCTGGGCATTGGGGCGCTTCTAACGATCATGGGATTTGCCGCTTCGGTTTACGCGGTGAGCAATTGGGGAGCACAGAACTTTGGCGCGCTGGATTATTCTCACACCATGCGCATCGTGATTCCGGCGGCATTGTGCCTGACGCTGGGAGCGCAAACCATTTTCGCCAGCTTCTTCATGAGCGTGCTGGGGCTGCGGCGGAGATAAATATCGACCTTCTCTAGACTCTGAATCAATCGAATTGGGCTCATTCCTGGTAGTGGTGCAGTTTGGCGCGAACGGCGGTGCGCTTACGGGAGATCCCCTTCGACTTCGCTCAGGGCAGGCTCTTGGCCCGCTGGTGAAAACGCGGGCCCTCGGGATGACGCCGGGAAAGATAGAAGCTTAGATTTTCAAACCGCACCACTGCTCATTCCTGAGGCGGGTTGGATTGCGGTGCGCATTTCGTAAGGGAAGCAACGAAGTGGAGCTTTGCTTCGAAGATGCAGTTGGCCGGGAAGGGATATAGGCCGAGGCTGGTGATGAGCCGATCGGGGTGAAGTCCGATTTCGCGCCAAGCGGTGCGCCACTGGCGATCGCTCCAATAGTTGTAGGGGAGTGCGACGCCGAATCTGGCATTTCCAACCCAATCCATGAAGCGCAAGCGGGAGCCGGCGGCGAGTCCGTTTCGGTTGTGATCTTTCATGAGCACGCTGTGCGCAGCGACTCTGCGCGCCTCGCGTAATAAAACCGAGGGATCGGGGGTGTGGTGCAATACATCGGAAAAAAGAACAACATCGAAAGACTCAGGGCCGAACGGGATGCGGGAGCCGTCGAACATGTCGACGGGAATGTGGGTATGGGTGCGAGGCAGGACGTCAATGCCCCTGACGCTGAGATCGGGACGCTTTGATTGCAGAATCGCGGAGATCAGACCGTCACCGCAACCAACGTCGAGAACACGGGCTCCGGGGGGAAGAAGTTGCGCGAACCAGGCCGCCAGAGTTTCTACTCTGCGGGTGAATACCAGCTTCTGGTGCAAAACACCGATAGCGCTCATGAATGCTGAGCCACCAACAGAATTCCTTCCGTCAAAATCCGTTCCCACGGGGTCATTTCGAGAGTGACGCGGAGATCGCGGGGAACGGGCACGGAAGGATTGTAGAACATCAGTTCTCAGTTGATAGGCGACTCAGTTGGTTGGGGGTGCTGTTTCCTGAGGAATTCTGATCGCGTGCACCACGGTTTGGAGTGGTTTTTCGATCTGCGTTCTTTTGTCTGACTTGGGTTAGAATCGCGTTTCGACGACCTTGCTTCCTGATATCATTCTGCAACCCAAACATTTTGTCGGGGAGAAGAATTCCCATGGGCTCGCAAGACCGCGCTGTCGATCTGTGGCACAGGGGGGCGGCGGCGGTGGTTTGGATATGGTTATGGACGATCGTTGAAGAGGGACCCAGGAATCGTGGAACGGGCGGCGGCTAAGACTAGAAATAGATCGTGAGCACAGGATGAAACCTCAACTTCGATTCGTTCTTATCCCGCTGGCAGTGATTGGGCTCCTGGTTCTGTTGCGCGAACTGGAGTGGCGTCCGGGGTACTTCGCGAACTCGACGTACCTGGCGGCGATTCTGACGCTCGAAGTTGTGGTTGCCTGCCTGTGGCGGTTCGAGAAAATCTTCTTTCCGGTGACGATGGGGATCTTTTTGCTGGCGGGATCGGCGCTGCCATTTTCGGGAGAAAGCCTTACCCTTCGCTGGCCTTTTCTGGCGGTGGGCGCAGTGGCCGGCTTCAGTCTCTGGATGAGAGCAAACAGGGAAAAGCATTTTGGGCTTTTCCATCTGATTGCCTTGTTTTGCGTGTTTTCCGCACTGGCCTCGGCGAGCGCGTCCAACGTACCCAGGACGGCCTTGCTGAAAGTCGCAAGCCTTTTCTTGCTTTTTTTGTACACTTCAAGCGGCGCCCGGCTGGCTCTGGCAGGGCGGGAGATGTCATTCGTTCGAGGTCTGATTTTGGCTTGCGAGATTCTAGTCTTCGCTGCGTCTTTTGCTTATTTTGGTGGTTACAATGTGTTCGGAAACCAGAACAATTTGGGAGCTGTTATTGGGGTTGGAGCAGTACCAGTTCTGGTTTGGGCGGCTTTGACAGCGGAGAGCCGGGGGCAACGCCAACGCCGATACACGGCCCTGGGACTCTGTGGTGTTTTGCTTTACGCCACCGTCTGCCGGGCTGCGATTGTGGCCGATGCCGTCGTTATCATTTTGGTCACCCTCGCGCTGCGTCGTCCGCAGTTGTTGTTGAAAGCGGCCTTTGCCGGAGCTTTGCTGCTTGAGATCATGGCGGTTGCCAACCCCGCGCACATGGGCGAGTTGATGGATTCCCTGAGCGGGCGATTCGTTTTCAAAATCGACGCGCACCGCACCAAAACGGGCATCTTCGGCTCGCGCGAGACCCCCTGGGATGACACCATTGCCGCCGTGAAGCAGCATCCATTTTTCGGAACCGGATTCGGAACCAGCGACATAGGAAATGAACCCGCCGCCGCGAGGTCCTCGTCGATCTACACCATAGAAGGTTCGAACCGCGAACATGGCAGCAGCTATCTGGCGATGGCAGAGTACATGGGGTTGCTGGGCATTCTGCCTTTCCTGTTTCTGCTGGTTCTGGTGGTTCGGGCCGCGGGCCGGGCCTATGGCTGGGTGCGAGGAGCGGGCAGCCTGTCGCACTACGCGGTGCCGTTTGCCATGATCGTTCTGGCAGGTCTGGTGCATGCGGGCTTTGAAGACTGGCTCTTTGCGGCAGGCTCTTATCTTTGCCTGTTCTTTTGGGTATCGGCCTTTGTGTTGGTTGACCTGACTTCAGGAATTAAGCCCAATCCGCAAGTATTGGCCTCCAAATCCTTTTCCGCCTTCGCCGGGCAACAGTTCCGGCAACCAACCAGATGACGAGGCGAGCGTCTTGTGGCAGCGGCTGTCCTGGCCAGGAAGGCTGAGCAGCAGCCCTGGCGGAAAGGTCGCTAAGGATGCGGGAACAGCCAGAGGAAGTCAGAGTGCCGGTATTCTTCAAATGCATCTACCGATTTGCGAGTGATCGCCGATTGGCATTGATATCCCAGATCCCGAAGCAGGTGCCAGGCGATTTGGCGGCCCGCTTCCGAGCACTCGATGAATAGGACCGGGTGGGCGGCGGCGAGGGTGCGGCGCATTCCCTGCAACACGGAGCCTTCCGCGCCTTCAACATCGATTTTGACAAACTTTGGGTGGGCAAGTTCGCCGGCCGTAACGAGTTCGTCGATGGACACCGTCCGAATGTGAAATTCGGTGGCGGAGGGATCGTTTTGATGCCAGACCAAACTGGCGGTGGACGGGTTTTCAGCCACCCGCATGGCTGCCTCGCCCGTTCTGTCCGAGGCGGCGAACTCCAATAACCGAATGTTGGCGAGGCGGTTGAGCTCGATGTTTTGGCGAAAGGCATCAATATTTCGCGGAACCGGCTCGAAGGCGATGACCTTCCCTGCGGGTCCAACTTGCTTGGCGAGTGACAGGGAGACATAGCCAACGTTTGCGCCAATGTCATACACGGTGTCGCCATGCGATACGTAGTCCCGGATTGCCTTCTGCAGGTGGGGTTCGTCGGTTCCCAAGAGATAGCCTAGTTGCTGAGCGGGCGAGACAGAAATGCGATAGCCCGATGCGAGGCCTCTGAGGATGGTCCGGGGCTTGGATTCGGATCCCCACAGAAGGACGATGCACGACTTGGCAAAACTTCGAATGGCGGACATGACTTTGATTGCCTTGTATTATGCCTGACGGAAGGCCGCAACTCGTGGCCACGGGCACGCAGCAGATCAATCGTTGTTGGATGACTCCGGGTTTGCAATCAACGGAACGAAGCGGACGGGCTCGCGAAGAGAGACCACGGGGTGACCGTTGCAGATGCGGATGAATTGCAGTTGCTGAGAGTCGGAGGAACCAACGGGGATGATCATGCGGCCGCCCTCGCGAAGTTGAGAGAGCAGAGCGGGAGGCACGTGGAGAGTGGCTGCGGATACGAGGATGGCATCGAAGGGAGCGTTAGCAGGGAGACCGAGGGTGCCATCGCCGGTGAAGATGCGGACGTTGGTGTAGCCGAGCGCGGCGAGAGCCCGGCGGGCGTTGTCCGCGAGAGCGGGGTGGCGTTCGATGGAGAAAACCTGAGCGGCAAGTTCGGCGAGCAGGGCGGCGACGTATCCGGAACCGGTGCCGACTTCGAGAACCGTGTCCTGGGGGGTGAGTTGGAGCGATTCGAGCATGAGGGCGACGACGTAGGGTTGAGAGATGGTCTGATTGTCGCCGATGGGAAGAGGATGGTCGTCGTAGGCTTCAGCACGGTAGGGTGCGGGAACGAATTCGTGACGCGGAACACGAAGCATGGCGTCGAGGACGCGCGGGTCGGAGATGCCGCGGGCGCGGAGTTGGGAGTCGACCATTTGGCGGCGGGCTGTGGCGGGGTCGGGCATGGAGAATCGGCTTCCGGCTTCGGCTTTCGGGCTTCCGGGTTTCGGGCTTCAGCGTTCGGGGCTTCGGCTCGCGGCGCGGCTGAAGCCGCGCCCTTGCAAAGCATAATCGCGCAGCCATTTATTTTTTGCGGCGGCGGACTTGGATGTCGAAGCTGACTACGCCGTTCTGGTCGCGCGTGCCGACGACGGAAACGTTGCGATTGATATAGTACTCGCCCTGGATGATCTGCTCCGAACTCTGAGAGACATTGGTGGAGTAGGTGAGGGAAATGTTGTTGGCGAATTGCTGCTCGATGGTGACCTGCGGACTGCGGGCGGTGGGATTGGTTTCGGTAGTGAGGCCCTGAGGATCGATTTTGATATTGGAGGCGCCGAACAGGCGTTGGAAGCGGCTGCTGGCAGTGTCATTGATGGCCTGGTTAAGGATGAGATCGGTGGCCTGATCGGAAAAAACGCTTTGGCCGGACTGCCCCTGGAGTTGCGAGGATTCATCGCCGGTGCGGCCGAGAGCGAGCAGGGCGATGATGTCGGACTTAGGCAGCGGCGGCTCGGAGCGGTAGTTGATGTTGAGACCGTGATCGGGCGTGCCGGTGACGGTGATGTTGAGGTCGTAATTGCGGACGTGAGTGGACGCCTGGAGATCGAACTGGGGTTCGATGGCCACTGGATTCGCGAAGGTGATATCGCCGCGCTCGAGGTTGAAGTGAATGCCATGGACGGTGGCCCGGCCTTCGAGAATATCGACCCGGCCGAGGACGGCGGGACGGGCAACGGAGCCGCGGAGGCGCAGATCGGCGTCGCCGGAGAGGCGGGCGATGGCGGTACGCATCTGAAGCGCGGGCGAAGTCTGGACGTGGATATCGAGTTTGATGTTGTAGAGGGGCGAGTTCGAGGCGGTGAGGGTGGAAACCTGGCGATTGTGTTCGAGATAGGAACCGAAGTCGAAGCCGGGAGTGACAGCCATTTTGTTGATGGTGATTTCGCCGGAGATGGAAGAAGCGGAGCGCGCGCCCACCCAGTGCAATTCGACATCGGCGGTAGAACTGACGCCGGGAGGATAACGCAGGCGAACATCCTTGCCGGTGGCCGTGAGGTTGAAGTTAAGTTGCTGGTTGAAGTAAGTGGCGTCGCCTTTGAAATCAAGCGTGCCACCGCCGGTGCGGGCGGTGAGCGTCTCGACATGGACGCGGTCACGACTAAAAACCAGAGAGCCGTTGAGTTCGCTCAAGCCGCTGGGCAGGCTGGCGTAGGAGAGTGATCCGTTGGCCACTTGAAGATGGCCCTGGGGCAAAGGATCGGCAATGGTGCCGCCGACAGTCATATTCATAGTGACGAGACCTGAGGAGGTGAAGTCGGGAGCGAAGCTGGAGAGCAGCTTGAGGTCGAGGCGGCCATCGGCGGAGAGATCGAGGGCGTGGGCCCCGGAAATCTGCACGGAGCCGTGAGCGGTAAGGTCAGTTCCCTCCCCTAGCAAATGGAATTGCTGAATGTTGAGAACCTGATTCGCGAGAGTGAAGCGAATGGGGTCCTGGCTGTGCACTTTGACGTTTTCGACATCGAGAGCGAGGGCAGTCAGTGAGCCGTCGAGGGTCCACTGTGAGGGCTGGCGAAGCGGACCGCGGACGATGAGCGAACCATCGACGGAGGAGTGTCCTGTGACCTGGCCGCGGGCATAGGCGCGCCAGAGAGCGTCGAGATCAAGCTGATCCATGCGGAAAGAGAGATCGACGGGATAGTGATCGCGCAACTGGATGTCGCCATTCACCAATAACGAGCCGTGCTGCAGATGGGAATTGCCGGTGAGATGAAGCTCGCTGCCCTGGGTGATGGCTTGCAGGTCGAGATCGCCGGCAAGTTCGTGATCGAGCGTGAGGTTGAGGAGGTGAAGGTTTCCGTTGAAGGAAGGCGCGTCGGGAGTGCCGGAGCCTTGCAGAGTGAAGCTGGCCCGGCCTTCCACGGAGAGGCGCTTGGAATGAATCCAGGAAATGCGGGTGAGATCGAAATTATTCCCAGCGAGGTCGAGGCGGAAGGCGCGAGTGGAGGGATTGTAGGCGGCGCTTCCGGTGATGATGGAGTCGTCGTGGAAGAGGTGGACGTTATCGACTGAGATTTCGCCGCGGGCAACCTGGAAGTTGGAATCGAATTGTTGAACGGATTCTCCGTAGGCGTACGCGTGGTTGAGGTGAATCTGTCCCTGGCCGTGAGGATCGGACAGGATGCCGGAGGCTTCCACAAAAAGATCGGTGTTGCCGGTGAGGGGATAGTTGTAACCGCCGAGGTTGAGGAGGGCGGAGAGTTCGGTGTTGTGCAGGTTGGCGCGGAGGGTGAAAGAGCTGTCGCCGGTGAAATGGCCGTGCTGGAGGGTGGCGGAGGCGTCGAATTCGGCGGAGGTGTCGTCCCGGCGCAGGTTCGCGTTGTGAAAAGCGACCGCATGAAAGGAAAGCTGAAGCGAGGAGGAAAGAGAATCCCAGTGGGTTTGGAGCATCGCCGTGTTGGCTGTGGCGGGGAGGGTTATGTCGAAATCCTCGGCGACCAGAGCGCCGGCAAGTTGAGGAGAAGAGAGTGAGCCGCTCATGTTGCCATTGAATGTGGCGCTGCCGTTCAGCACGATAGGAAATAGTGCGGGACCGCGAACGACAGAAATGAAGGGGAGCCAATCCGCAAGACTGGAAGTGGAAATGGAGAGGTGGACTGCGGAGGCAGACGACAAGGTGCCGGAGGCCTGGATGTGGGACGTTGGAGTGGCGAGGGTGAACTGAGGAAGATCCAGCGTGTCGGTGGCGACGTGGTAGAGGCCGCTGGTGTGGGCGGTGATGGGTAGTTGCCTGGGCGCGGGATGAGCGGGTGGAGTGACATCGAGGGCGAATTGGACTTCGGCGTCGCGGCGAGTTCCCTTCCAACGAGTTTCAAGATTACCGGATGCCGAACCGGCGGGATGGAGCAGCGACAGCGGATGCTCGGGAGCGTTGAGGGCCACGGAAAGATCCGCGGCGGAAAGATCGCGCAGATGGAGGACAATCTGCGCGGTCTGGATGGGAGGCGGCTTCGGTGCGACCGCCGGTTTGGCGGTTTTCTGGCCGGATTTGTTGAGGGGTGGGGCGGCGGAGATGGTGGCAGTCTCCAGATTTTTCCTAGCCGCGGGCGAGAGGTGCTGCTCGGGTGCGAGCCAGTGATTCCATTCCGCGTCGCCGGTGAAGCTGCCCCCGAAAATCCTGCCTTGCAACCTGGACAGTTTGAGTTCCTGATCGCTGACGGAATAGTCGGTGGTGAGAGACGCCCGGGAGAAAGAAACGCGGTCATCCTGCCAAGCAAGATCGCGAAGAGTGAGCAGTCCATTGGAAGTGAACTGGTCGAGCGACCAGCCGCCGCTGCCCTTGAGTTCAAGGAAACCGGAGCGGAGATCGGGGTAGCGCGCGATGGAGGCAGCTTCGGTGAGATCGAGTTGGGCATCATAGGCGCCCTGGAGATGGGGATGGCGGAAGTCCGTGAACTGGCCGCTGGCCGAGAGATGAGAGTGTCCGGAGTTCCACTGGAGAGAGGTAAAGACGGCAGAGCTGGAGGTGAGGCTGAATTCGGCGGAAGTCATCCAGGCGAAGGGTCGGCAATGCAGGAGCTTGCTTTCGACCATGCCGAGCAAGAGGCGGGCATTGTATTGGCCGTGGAGAAAGGAATAGTCCATGTCGAGCGAAATGTCGCGGGCGGCGAGGTCGAGGGGAACGGTTTGATCGTCCCAATAGACACGACCCTGGCGGAGTTCGAGGCGATTGATGGACAGAGAGAAGAGGGGCTCGATCACGTTCTGGCCGCCAAAAGTGCTGGCCTTGCGCTGAGGAAAGTTGGTGGTGCCGTCGGGATAAAAGGCGAAGTGGATGACGGGCTGCTCGAGGATGAGCTCGTGGAAGCCGAACTCGGAACGAAGGAGCGAGCTGATCTTTAAGCGGGCGACGATGCGGTCGGCATGGGCAAGGGGGACATCGGTGGCGGATTCACGGCCGTGGACGGTGATGTTGCGCACATCCACCTGCAAGCGAAAGGGAGTGGTATGGATGCTGCCGACTTCGGCTCGGCCACCGGTAATGCGCTCGACCTCGGCGACGAGGCGGCGGCGGACCAGCGACTGGAACGATTCCGTATTGACGTAAATCAGCAGGGCGGTAGCGGAGAGAAAAGCTGCGCCGGCAATGATAAGGAGATATTTCCACCAGCGGCGGGCGGGCTTGGCGGGGGGCACGGTCATTGCGAATGCTATTGCGATTGTACTCCCGGGTCGTTGGACGAAGGAGTGACGCCGGGAATGTGAACCTGGCCTTCCGAGCGCAAGGTTTGCAGCCAGGAGACGAGCATCTCACTCACCTTTTGTTCGGTGAGGAGTTCACGAATCTTGTTGGAGACATCGGCGAGGGGAACTTCGGATGCGCCAGACTTTTTCAATTTCGGGACGAACTGGTCGCGGTAATAGGCCTCGATCGATTTGGAGTCGATCTGAACGGCGGGACGAAGGCGGGCATCGACGAGGCGCATCAGGTCGATCTGCTGCCGAACGTGGTCGAAAAGATCCTTTTCAGTCAGGTGGTATTGGACGAGAAGGGATTGCCAACCTTCAGGAGATACGGCCTGAGGGGATTGAGCGCGGGCATCGGCGACGCGGGCGGCGACTTCGGCGTCGGTGGCGTGGCGGAAGTCAGCAGACTTCATCTGACCGCGAAGCAGTTCCTGGTCGATAAGGCGGTCGAGAACGGCGCGGCGGTCGTCGTCGGTGAACTGGGCGAGGGAGCGGTTGGAGAGTAGAGCTTCGTAGCACAGAGCTTCATCCCAATCGGACTGCAGGATAACTTGTCCGTTGACGGTGGCGATGATGCGGTCGATTACTTCGGAGGAGCCTTCGGCGGCGCTCCGGGGGACGACAATCAGAGCAGCGAAAAGCATCGCGACCGCTGCGGCCAAGATCGGTATGTGGATACGAAGCCTGGTTTTCAAAATGGCTGCCCTATGCTAAAGAATACGTTGAAGTGCCCCAACCGCTGCGGAACAAATGCCGTGGGCGCTGGCGCCGGCGGTGGCGGCAGCGGTAGTGTGACGAATGTGTATCCAGTGGGATATGCCGTCGGATTCAGATTGTACCCGAAATCGAAGCGCAAGGGGCCAATAGGTGTCTTGTAACGCAACCCAAGACCAACGGCATGGGAGGTGTAATCGTAACCTGAATTGTTGAACTGCGTAATGCAACCGTTGTACTGTGCCGCCTCCGCAGGTGTGATCGCGGGAAAGCCTCCATTGTAGGAAGGCGGAACGAATTGCAGGCACTGGGAGGGATTGGGCTGGTGCCAGCGTACGAGGCCCTTGACCATATCGTGACCGGCAGTGAAAACATTGCCCATATCGTGAAAAATGGCGAAACCGAAGCCTTCACCAAGATACGGAAGGCTTACAGAGGGAAAGCGGAGTTCCTCACTGTTGACGAAGAGAGCCGTGCCGCCGACAGGGAAGCCGGAATCGGGATCGCGGGGTCCTGCTTGATTTAACCCGAAACCCCGGTGAGAGTTGCCCCCGCCGCCGAAAAAAACTTCGGGCAGGGGGATTACCGAAATTCCAGAGGGACAAGTGGGAACGAAGTTGATGATCTGGCAGGCTCCCGGCGGCAGAACACTGGTGCTTCTATAGGCCTGCTCCAGACCGAGAGTGGTGGAGCGAGCGAAGACAAACTTGTGATTGGGACGGCCGAAGGCGTAATAGGTGGAATCCTGAGCGAGGGCGCGGCCGTAATCCGCCTGAGAACCAACGTAACTGGATGCGACAAAGGTGTCGAGGGTGAAGTACTGGCCTTTTGTGCTTTCCAGAGGGTTGTCACGCTGGTCGCGGATGAGAGTGAAGCCGGGACCGCCTACGTGGGCGGGCAGAGAGAGCAGATTGAATTCGGCGGGGGAAAAGTCTGAAACGATGCTGCTGGCTTTCACGCGGCGGTAATCGAAGCGGTAGGTGATGGAAGTGTTGTGATTGACCTGCTGCTTGCCGATTTGCTGGCGGAGATCGATTTTGCCTTCCAGGCGCTGCGAGGTGAAGGTGGAGACGTCGAGACTGTTGTCATAGAAGGCAGTGTAGAAAAGCTTAAAGCGGTCACTGTTGAAGAGCTTGGGGATTTCGTAACTGATGAGGCCGCGCTGCTGGAGCCGGCCAACGTGGGACTGAAAGGTTAAGGTTTGATCGCGACCGCCAACGTTGAGGCGGGTGATATCAAATTCGACGCGAGGACTGACCCCGGTCGCACCGCCGGGAGAGTTGTCTCCGGCGGGCAGACCGGTTTCGAATTCCAGGCCGATGCCGTAGGTGAAGGTGTAACGCTTGGCTTCCTCCACCTGAACGAGAACATTTTTCTGGGGGTCGGAGCCCTCGGGATTCTGGACGGCAGTGTCGACCTGGCTGAAGATGCCGAGGTCATAGAGCTTGCTCTGGGTATCGAGGAGGTCGCCCTGGCTGAGCGGCTGTCCGGCAGCCACTTGGATTTCGCGCTGTACGACGTAGTCGCGAGTGTGATCGAGCCCGGCCACCATTACCTGATTGACGAAGAACTGTTCACCTTCCTGGATGATGTAAGTGACATCTTCGTGGTTGGGCTGGTTGGATGAGGGGGTGGTGGTGATGTCGAGAGTGGCGTGGGAAAAACCGTGGTTGAAGTAGTAGTTGAGGATGGACTCGCGATCGTTGGCAAGGTTCAGTTCGGAATAGGGTTGGCCTGCGACGGTATTGAGTTCGGGAAACGCCTTAAGGGCAATCTTCTGGTTTCCGGCAATGTGGACAGCGCCGACGAGAGTCTGCGGGCCTTCTTCAATTTGAATTTGAACCGCAAGGTGGTTATCGGAGTGGTGATAATTGTCGTCGACTTTGGTCTGGATCTTGACCTGGCGGAATCCATTGGAGATGTAGAGGGCCTGGAGATTGGCGACGTCGTTCTTGAGCAAGGCTCCGCTGTAGCGCCCGTGGGAAATGAACTTGCTGGCGGCCAGGATCTGGAGGCGTGGGCGGAGCAGTTTCGTGGGGAAATATTTGTTTCCAGAGATCTCGATGAGCACGAGATTGTGGACCGGACCAGGGTTGATGCGGTAGATGACACGGAGGTCGTCGGGCCCGGTTTCCTTCTGGAACTCGACGGAGGCGTCGAAGAAGCCGCGAGACTGGAGATAGTCAAGAAGGTTGCGCTTGCCTTCGTTAAGCAGGTCGTCGTCGACCGCGTTTTCTTCGTAGACGGGGATTTGTTTCTTGAGGACGCCGCGGCTGACGTGAAACCCCTGAGCGTAGATCACGACCACGGGACCAGGTTCGATCAAGAAGGTATAGTCGACGGCGTTGGATTCGGGGTGGTATTTCTGCTCGGCGATGGAAACCTGGGCGAGGACGCGCTGCTGCTTCTGGAACTTCTTGCGCAGATGCTGAAGCGAATTGGTGACGCGGGCGGCGGTGACGCGATCGCCGGAGTGCATCCTGGCGATGTCCTGCACCTGGCCCTGGGAGAAATTCGAGTGGCCGGCAACGTTGACCTCACCGACGTGAGCGGGTTCTCCCGGAGTAATGTGGAAGAGGATATTGACCTGCTGGGTAGCGGCGTTGGAAGTGCTTTCGGCGGTGACGCGGGTGCGGTAATAGCCGTTCTCCTGCATGAGCTGGCGGATATTCTGCAGGGCGCGGTCGAGTTTATCGAGAGTGTGAAGTTCGCCGAGCTGGAACTTCGAGGCGTTGAGGATCTGGTTGGCGTTGGGGTGATTGGGAGCACCTTCGACGTCGATGGCGCCGACAAAGAAGTTGAGCGAGGTGGTGAAGGTGAGCACGACGGCCGAGCCGGAGGGAGTAACTTCGGCTTGAATATCGGCAAAACGGCCGGTGGCGAAAAGAATGCGGATGCTCTCGCGGACCTGGTCGCGGTCGAGCGGCTGGCCGGTTTTCTGGGGCAGCATTTCGAGCAGGCGGGGGGAATCCGAAACGGCGGGAAGTTCGATGGATTGCACGGTGCGTCCTACATAAGCGGACATCGATGTAAGGGCTGAGGTCGCTGAGGAGGTGGGCGCGGTTTGCGGTTCTGATTGCGGGCCTTGGGATGAATGCGAAGCGGGGGATGCGGGAGATCCGGCACGGGCGGCCGGGCCGAGCGCAACAATAATCAAGATGATGAATGACGCGTACCGTCTCAGCAAATAATTTCCTTGGGCCCGTTCTACATTCGATGAAGCACAGGAGGCCCGTGTTGTCTGCATCCTGGCGGCGGAAGCAATCCAGACACTTATAATAAAGGTTTTGCGGGAAGGAACTGGTGACCTCTTTGAGGCAGGGCGGGGAGAAAGACAAATTCGAGGAGCGGTATTCGCGGCAGATTCTGTTTGGCGGAATCGGAACTGAGGGCCAGCGGCGGCTGGCTGCGGGGCGAGTTGCGATTGTGGGATGCGGTGCAACCGGGTCAGCGCTGGCGCAATTACTCGCGCGGGCGGGGGTAGGAACGCTGCGGATTATCGATCGCGATTATGTGGAAGCGAGCAATCTGCAGCGGCAGTCGTTGTTCGCGGAAGAAGATGCAGCGGAATCGTTGCCCAAGGCAATTGCCGCGGAGCGGAGAATCGCGGCCTTTAATTCGGAGATTGCGGTAGAGGCGCGGGTGGAAGATCTGGTTCCGGGAAATATTCATGCGTTACTTGAAGGGATGGATCTAATTCTTGATGGGACAGACAACTTCGAGACCCGGTATCTGGTGAACGATTATGCGGTCGAAAATTCCCTGCCCTGGATTTACGCGGCGGCAGTGGGCAGTTATGGGGTGACGTTGAATGTGTTGCCGGGCAAGACGGCATGCCTGGCCTGCATCTTTCCGGATTCACCGCGGGGCATGGTGGAGACTTGCGAGACCTCGGGGATATTGAACACGGCGGTGAACCTGGTGGCATCGCTTGCGGCGACGGAGGCGGTGAAGTTGCTCATTGGAGGAGCGGCGGCCGAGCGGCTGCGGAAGACGCTGTTGTCCTATGACGTGTGGACGAACGAGCAGGCGGAGATTGCGGCGGGGAATCCGCGGGCGGGATGCCGGGCGTGCGGCGAGCGTGATTTTGTGCATCTGGCGGGTGAGGGGCGTCCGCATATTACGATGTGCGGACGAAACTCGGTGCAGATTCACGAGCGGGCGCGGCCGATTGATTTTGCCGAGATGCAGCGGCGGCTGGAATCGCTCGGAGTGGTGCGGCATAACGAGTTCGTGCTGAAGTTTTGGCGCGAGCCTTATGAGATGACGCTGTTTCCCGACGGGCGGGCGATCATCAAGGGGACGACCGACACGGGAGTAGCACGAAGTTTGTATGCGAGGTTTGTGGGCAGCTGAAGCTCGATCGAAGCAAGCAGGCCACGGAGCCAAGCTCTAACCCCCGGTCAGGCGATACCATGCCAGCCCGGCTTGTGCACCCAGCCAGCGAAAGGGCTCATTCGGAACGTAATCCAGGCTGGCGTTGAGGAAGGGATATTCTCTCCAGGGTTGATCGCGGCCGGCTTCGAGATCGGCGATGATTCTTCCGAAGACTGAGGTCAGATTCACGCCGTGTCCGCTGTAGCCGAGACCATAGAAGATATTCTTATGTCTTCCGGTGCAACCGACGCTGGGTGATTCGTTGAGAGACCAGTCGACGATTCCATTCCAACCTGCTTCGAATTTAACTCCGGACAGGCTGGGATAGATGCGTACCAGCTCACGCTGGAGTTGAGCGAAATGGGCGGCAGCGTTGGCGGGATCACCGACGCCGTTATTGAAAGAATAGCTGGGACTGCCTCCGCCGATGTGGATTCGATTGTCTTTGGTCAAGCCGAGATAGAAGACTTCGGTGCGGGTGTCATTGAATGGAACGCGCTTGCGCCATCCGATCTGGGTCAGTTGCTGGTCGCTCAAGGGCTGGGTTACGGCAACGTATTCGTGAACGGGCACAATCGAGTTGCGGAAAAATCCTAGTCTTGAGG
>Ga0187863_10001479_pt1 | contig 18661 bp, 19 predicted proteins | sample June2016WEW_11_1_FD_132975 | JGI IMG/M metagenome (GOLD analysis project Ga0187863, IMG submission 132975) | Peatland microbial communities from SPRUCE experiment site at the Marcell Experimental Forest, Minnesota, USA - June2016WEW_11_10 | ecosystem: Environmental > Terrestrial > Soil >... | reverse complement strand
AGGAGGGGCTGTTCCATGCCGCCTGGGAGTCGCGAGTTCTGGCACTGACTCTGGCAATGGGCGCGACCGGCTGCTGGAATATCGACATGTCTCGCGCCGCCCGCGAGACGCTGCCGGACTATCCCGATCTCAGCTACTACGAGATCTGGCTGAGTGGGCTCGAAGAGTTGCTCGTCGCGAAAGGTCTTGTGACGGCCGAAGAGCTCGCCGCCGGCCGTGCCCGGCACCCGCCCAAGCCGGTCAGCCGGATATTGACGGCGGATCAGGTTGTTGCACGGCTTGCACAAGGCTCGCCGACGGAGCGCGCGCCGACCGTCCCCGCGCGTTACCGGCCTGGCCAACGCGTCGTCACGCGCGCGACGCCGGTCGAGCACCATACGCGGCTGCCCGCCTATCTTCGGGGCAAGACCGGCAGCATCGAGCGCATCCTCGGCCCGCATGTGTTCGCCGATTCCCATGCCCAAGGCCTAGGCGAAGACCCCCAATGGCTCTACACGGTGGTGTTTGAGGCGCGGGAATTGTGGGGGAGCGAGGCCGCTCCGGGGCACCGCGTGTCCTTCGACGCCTGGCAACCCTATCTCGAGCCGGCGTGAACCCCGCCCGGTCGCCTCTCGACGCATTGCCCGGCCTGCCTCGCGATGCCGAAGGGCCGGTGTTCGAACAGCCGTGGCAAGCGCATGCCTTTGCAATGGCAGTGTCGCTCCACGAGCGCGGCGTGTTCACGTGGCCCGAATGGTCGAACGCGCTATCGCAGGAAATCCGCTCCGCCACGCATAGCGACGAGCCGAACCATGGCGAGACCTACTATCTTCACTGGCTGAAGGCTCTGGAAGCGCTGGTCGCCGCCAAGGGCGTCGCGTCGAATCGGGAGCTCAGTCGTCTCCAAGAGGCCTGGCGCCACGCCGCAGAGCGTACACCGCACGGAGCCCCCATCGTGCTGACCGACGAGGATCTCTAGGCGCGCCACCGTCATCATTTGCTTGGCGGAAAGCGGACGTTCAATATGTCCGCGAGTCGTCGAATCGAGGATCTCGATATGAAGGCATCTGTCTTCGTCGGTACTAGTCTTGATGGCTTCATCGCCCGACGCAATGGGGACTTCGACTTTCTCCCCGAGGGCGGCGGTGAGCCCCACGGCTACGATGAGTTCATGGCGAGCGTCGACGTGCTGGTCATCGGCAGAAATACCTTCGAGAAAGTGCTGACTTTCGAGACATGGCCGTACGGGACTAAGCGCGTTGTCGTTCTGAGTGGCCGCGCCATCGATCTCCCGAAGGTTACCGGCGCGAAAATTGAGCATATGTCCGGTGCTCCTGCGGAAATTACGGATCGCCTGGCCGCGAGCGGAGCCAGTCATGCCTATATCGATGGCGGCATCACCGTGCAGCGATTTCTACGCGCGGGCCTGATTCAGCGTCTAATCATTACGCGCGTGCCGGTGCTCATTGGCGAGGGCATCCCGCTGTTCGGGTTGCTTCCTCACGACGTACGGCTACATCATGTTCTTACCAAGACCTATTCAAGCGGGATGGTGAAGAGTGAATACGAGGTGTTGCGCTGACGAGTGAGCGGGCCGGATACCAACCATCACAACTGGTCGGACGCTCCCGGTGGCGGCAATTCTATCAAAGGCGTGTAAAACGCGTTCGCCCAGCGGGCGTTCTGCTTCTTAATCGGTCCTATCGGTAATGGATGAATGGAGACATTGTGAAAGGTGGAAATAGAGCGGATTGGATCAGCTGTTGCGCGGCATTGGGCCTTTTCATCGCCTCGACCGTCGCTGCGCCGGGGGCATCGAAGCTATATGTCACGAACAGCCGCGGCGATGACATCACGGTGATTGACGCGACGGCCCTCAAGGCGGTCCATGACATCAAAGTGGGAGAGAATGTTCATGGCCTGTGCTCGCCGGCCGCCGGCGACAGACTCTTCGCGACGGTCGAGTCCGACAAGAGCCTGAAGGTGATCGACACGAACACCGACAAAGTGCTCGACACGATCGCGCTCGCGGGCGAGCCGAATCAATGCGCCTCGACCCCGAACGGCCGCTATGTCGCCGTCCCCGAGTTCTACAGCGACACCATCGAAATCGTCGACCTCTCGCAAAAGCGAATCGTCGCGCAGCTCGGACTTCCGCACCCGCATAATTGCGTCGATGCGAACAACGATTCCGAAATATTCTGTTCATCCTTCGATATGCACGCCGTCTACAGAATCGACCTGAAAACGATGACCTATTCGGGCGAGATCGCTCTGGGAGGGGAGCCGCGGCCTTTTGTGATCACTCGGGACGGGCGTCTCTACGCCCAGCTTTCCATGCTTCACGGCTTTGTCGTCGCCAGTGTTTTGGAGCAGAAGACCGTCAGCCGTGTGCAGCTTCCGCCCGCACCGATCTCGACCTGTATCGCCGAAGCGGGTCCGTCCACTCCCTCGCATGGCTTGGCGCTGACGCCCGAGGATAAGGATCTTTGGGTCACCAGCCTCGCGGATGATCGCGTCTATGATTACGACGCGGCGACCATGAGGGTCTCGGCGACGGTTCACGTCGGGAAGTGTCCCTCCTGGATCGCGGCATCGCCGGATGGACGTTACATCGCGGTCAGCAACAGTTCGAGCGACGACGCATCGATCATCGACCGCAAGAGCCGACAGGAAATTGCACGACTGAAAGTAGGGCACGTCCCCAAGCGACTGCTCTTCGTGGACGTGAAATGACGGTGAGCGGCTCTCCTGCGCCGCTCCCTCCCGTGCGCCTGAACGCGAGCTGGGCGGGCAGTGGCTTCCCGCTCACCGAGCATCTGTTCGAAACACCGCGCCATGCCACCTTCTACCTCGCCTGCGGGGCCGCCGATGCACCGCTCATCGTTTTTGCGCATGGTTGGCCGGAGCTGTCGCATAGCTGGCGCCACCAGCTGCCGGTGTTCGCCGCGCTGGGCTTCCGAGCCATCGCACCCGACATGCGCGGCTACGGCCGCTCGACCGTGCATGCGAAGCAGAGCGATTACTGCCTCGAGGAGATCACGGCCGACATGCTCGAGTTGCTGGACGGACTCGGTCGACGGACGGCGATCTGGGTCGGCCATGACTGGGGAAGCCCGGTGGTATGGGCCATCGCCTCGCACCATCCGGATCGATGCGAGGGAGTCGCCAGTCTCTGCGTCCCCTATCTGCCGAACGGCGTGAGCATGGCCTCGTATATCGATCGCTCCATCTATCCGGCGGACAAGTACCCGGCCGGCCAGTGGGACTATGTGCTCTTCTATCAGGAGCACTTCGACAAGGCCCGCGCCGATTTCGAGGCCAACGTCGATGCGACGGTGAAACTGCTGTTCCGAAAGGGGAATCCCGAGGGACAGGGCCAGCCCGCGTTCACCGCCTCGGTCAGAGCCAACGGCGGCTGGTTTCGCGGGGCATCGGCGGCGCCCGATATGCCGCGCGATCCGGCGGTGTTGAGCGAGCGCGACCTGCACACGTACACCGAGGCGCTGACGCGGAACGGGTTCTCCGGCCCGGACTCCTGGTACATGAACAACGAGGCCAATGCCGCTTACGGCCGGAAGTCGGTGAACGGGGGCAGGCTCGAGCTGCCGGTCCTGTTTCTGCACGCCGAATACGATTACACCTGCCGGACGGTGGGCGGTCCGCTGGCGGACCCCATGCGCGCGAGCTGCGCGGATCTCACCGAGATGATCGCGAAGACCGGGCACTGGATGGCCCAGGAAAATCCGGTCGTAGTGAACAAGGCACTGGCCGCCTGGATCAACGCGAAGCTGCCGGACGTTTGGCGGGGATGAGGGCGGCACTTCTGCCGCCGCTCTGGTTTCCCTGCCTTGCCTGCTCCGTGCCGCCCCGAGGCGTTTCGCCGATCTGCCCGCCGCTTTCGCGCAGCTGGAGAGGATTAACGGCGGCCGGCTCGGTGTTGCGGTCCTCGACACGGCCACCGGCGAAAGCTCGAGCTATCGCGCGGACGAGCGATTCCCCATGTGCAGCACATTCAAATTTCTGCTCGTTTCCGCCGTCCTGCAGCGCGCCGATCGCAGCCAAGAAACTCTAGACCGCACTGTTGCGATTCCCTCGAAGCCGCTGCTATTCAACTCTCCGCTCACTGAGCCGCACGCCGGGGGTACGATGACGGTCGGCGGACCTGAAATCCGTGCTGCTGGGAAATGTGCTTTCCGCGCGCTCCCGCAGGCAACTGACGCTCTGGATGGAAGCGAGCCTCACCGGCCTCGAGCGCCTGCGGGCGAAGCTGCCCGCGGGATGGCGCGCAGCCGACAAAACGGGAACAAATGGCGAGCATACGAGCAACGACATCGCCGTCCTCTGGCCGCCCGGCAGGCCGCCGATTATCGTTGCCGCCTACATCACTCAGTGCGCCGGCCCTGAGAGCAAGCGTGCCGCCATGCTCGCGAAGATCGGGGAACTCGTGGGGAAATTTTCCGATTGAGGAGAGACGCGATTCCCCTCCCTCCCCCCCGCATAACCGGTGGCTGCGCGCTTGGCGTCGTACCGCGCAGGCTCACTTTGTCAGTTTGAACACCACGGGCACGGTCACGACCGAGTCGACCGCCTTGCCGTCTGCTACACCCGGAATGAACTCCGTCGACTCGAAGAAACGCAATACGGCGCTGTCCATCATCTCGGAGCCGGAGGAGCCGACTATCACCATCTGGGTGACGCACCCGCCCGAGTTGATGCGCAGTCTCGCAAACACCGTGCCTTCCTCTCCAAGGCGTTTGCTTTGTAGGGGCCAGAGCTCATCCAATGAACGGGTGCTGCGCCCCAGCTTGGGTCGCGCTGCTCCGGTCGTCTCGTTGGTGGGTGCGGGGCAGGGCGTGGTTCTCCCAACCCAGTCGGAGTCGAGGATAATTTTTGTATTCTGATTCAGCAGCTTCCGCCGCTCTTGAACGTACGTGTCGTGAAGCGCACGCGCGAACTCGGCCCAACTAGGATCGGGCCTTCCGGCGAGGGCGCTCAGCAAGGCGGATTCGGCATTCTTTACAGCCGGCTCGTGCGGGGTCTCCGGCGGTAAGCCATTTCGCCTCAGAAATTCGCGCCAGATATCCCGGTCGTGGGTCAATCCCGGGTATTGCGCCCAGTACGCTTCCAGCCAATCCAATCGTTGCTTCTCGACATTCTCCAACCTCTTAGAATCTCCCGCCGCATAACCGGAGGGGAGGGCTGCGATGTCTTTCTTCATGGCAGCGATGAAGTCTTCGGAATCGTCGCCGAGGAGTCGACCACGAATGTCTGGTCCGACGACATTATCGACGAGTTGCCTGTGTGTCAGGGCTTCGTGCTCGAGCGCCTCGAACGCGCTATCGACCGGCGATGGGGCCGGCTTGTCGGTTAGGACATCCCCGCCGATCCCCGGTTCGAGCACGCGAGTGGCGCCGGCGACGGTGGCGATCGATTGCGCGGACTGAAGCAAGTCCGGTTTGCCGACCATGTCCAATGTCACGCCATACGCCAGACCGTCCGATACCGAGCCCGGCGTCTTGCCGGGCACGTCGAGCACGATCGTCGCGGTGAGGGTCTCCGCGGATTCTCTGCTCAGAGTCCCATCATAAGGCGTGCGGTGCGCGTGAATGCTGTCGAATCGGTTCCGCAGATCGAGCGTTGCGGTGGACGGCGGCCGCGCGCGGCGCCAGATGCCCATCGCAGCATCCCTGCGATCATCTTTGTACCACCAGATTTCCTGGACGTCCCATACGGTGCGGGGGCCATCTCGGAAAAAGCCCATGGTCAACGTCATCGGGCTCTTGTCAGTGAGCGAAAGCACATCGGGTGGAACACTTGACGCGAATCGGCGCGTCTGCAATCTCCATGTTGGCAACCGGTCGAGCTTCACGGAGGCGAGGGCGTCCGACAACAATTGGCTCCGGCGCAACGCCGCTTGCCATTGTTCTAAGGTACCGTGATAGGAGACATCGAGTTGGGTGGCCAGGAGCCGTACCACTTGCTTGCCTTCGTGCAGCGCGCCCGACGGGGTGAACAATAGGATCGCACTGTACCCATCGGGTGTAGGCAGCAACATTCCCACCAGATAAGCGTCCATGAATGGCACCGCCCAAGTGCGTTCCTGCCATTTGCGACCGTAGGGATCGGCAAAGATCGAATCGGATTGGGCTCTTCCGACCGATATCACTCTCACGTGATCGGAGCCTACTGGACGCTGCAGATTCAATCCCTTGAGGGCCAGATCCATGAAAGCCTTCGAGTCGGCGTAAAATGCGTCATCGGACGCGGCGGCGGAGCGCACCAAGTGCACCAGTTTCGCCCCCGCCTCATTGGTGATGCTGACGTAACCGTCGGCCGGCAGCTCAGTCCTGTCGTAGTGCAGTGCTGAGGCGGTCCACGTCCCATCCGGCTGCTGAACGATCAGCCGCGGCTCAACGCCGTCTTCGGCCGGCTCGAACAGCAATTCGTCCGCGCCCGGGCCCTTTGGAAATGCCGTGTCCGCGTACGTTTGCAGGAGTTGAGCCCGCGAATCATCACTGTGCTGCTCTGTCAGCTTCTGAAATGCTTCGACGAATCTCGCCCAGGGTAGCGGAAGCGTGAACTCGTCCCGGTACGCGTAGGTGGTAGTGCCATGCATATACGGAAGCCCGACGAGCATTTTTTGGTCAAACCGCGCTTTGAATTCTTCGCCGTCCAGAACTCGATCGATAGGCAGGGAGTAGTTCAAATTTTCGTTTGGCGATTTGCCGATCACGATGCCGAGGACTCTGCCCTCGGCATCGCAAAGCGGGCCGCCGCTGTTGCCCGGCGACGCGGCCGCCGAGAAGCGGATCCACTTCCATCGACCGTCCTGTTCTTCAGCGGTTCGCGAGGTCAGCAGACCGTCGCGGATCACGATGCCTTCGCCCAAGGCATTCCCCACGGCCAACACCACCTCGTCGATCTTCGGATCGCGATTGACCGCAAATCCAGCCGGGTTCGGATCGTCGCGCAGTGAAAAGACCACAAAATCTTCATGCATGGAGAATTTGAGAATGCGGTCGATCGGGAAAACCGTTCCGTCGGAGCGGCGAAGCTGCGGCGGGCCGAATTGGCTGCCGATGGTCGCCTCGATGACATGCGCAGCCGTGACGTAAGTATTGTGCCCGAGCGCGAAGGCGGTCCCTACGGAACGATACGCGTCGGTCCGCTCGATAAAAGGCAGTAAATCGAGCGGAAGCGGCTTTTCGTAGCTGACCGAATCATCGGCGGGCTTTTTCACGACGACTTCGAATGTGCTATCACGAATCGCCCGCTGCATTTCCGGGGTGACGGCCGCATGCGCAGTCGTCGCCAGGCCAAAAATCATGCACGCGAAAACCGGGCGCGACCACCTTGCCAAATCCATCCCAAACGCTCCCTTATCCCTTAACGCCCCGGTCCACGTCTTCTCCGCCGGCAATGTACGACAATTTAACCGGCAAGCGCTCCATCGGCAAATCGCGGCGAACCGTCGCGACCATGAAATGAGAAATCTTATGTCTAACGGCGGAACTGGGAATATGCTTTGACATCGACGAGGGCAAATGGAGCGATTCGCATGTCACTCACCTCATTCGAGTTAGGAAAGCTCAAGATTGCTGGGCACGTTCGGGAGGAACTGGATCGCGCCGGTATCGCAACCCAGGCGATCCACTGTAAATCCGGCGGCATCCAAACTCCACCCGGCATCGCCAGGCTCACGGTGCTCGTGGATGGAGCTTCGGCAACTCTGGATTTGACCGCGAGCGAGGTCGAGGACTGTGAGATGATCGTAACGGGGGAGACCTGGTACAAAATAGCCGCGTTTATTTCCCGGCTGGCCCGATGATGTAAGGCACAGGGGAACTCGTATGCAGCGCCGCCGCCTCTAATGCGCAGGCGCGCCGGGCGGGTGCCTTTCTCCCGCAATCGTGGCGCATAGGCTCCAGAGCGCGAGCACCCCGACGAGAATACCGAGGATCAGGCTATTCTTTATCGCGCCGACGTTCGCCGCGTAGTCCAACACCCACGGAGAGGCGATGGTCCACAGCGCTAGAACAAGGTTGACTCCGCTCAATCCGATGCTGTTCTGCAACGAGGCGAGCCGAATAGCGCCAAACAGCGCGATCAACGCCCCGACGACCACGCTGTTCACTACGGTGGCTCTTTCGCTGTAATCGAACACCCAGGGCGACAGGAGCAGCCAAATGCCGAGCAGGATATTGATGCCGCTCGCGGCGCGAGCCTGAACGCTGTAGTCACGTGTTAGCAATGACATCACGCACCTCTCCTCAAAATCTAGTCAACCAAGCACTCTTCAGTGGACGACTGATCTCCTCGCAGAATTCCGTTCAATCGCGGATTGGGCCTCTTCCCTAACCCGTCGCCTGCACGACCTTGCAAGACCGCCCGGCTTGCTTGACGCTCGCACAGGCAGCATTTGCGTCGGTTTCACTCATCGGTGCCGACGTGATCCGATAGTCATGCCTGGTCGCATCAGGCTCGAGCACGAGCACTTGCGGGAAATTGCTGCCGAAGCGCTTTGTCAACGCGTCGCGTTCGCGATCCGCCTGCTTCTCGCTGTGCGCAGTCCCCAGCTCGGCCCGATAACCGGCGAGCACCTTGAGCTTCTCGCGGGCCCGATCCGCTTCCATCCCGGTGGGATATTTTTGTAAAAACTCCTGGAGCGACTGCGCCGTTTCGTGGGTCTGCGCGTTCTGCCAGGCAAGAGAGCGTTCGCGCGAAGCAATTTCCTCGTGCGCCGCCGCCGCATGCGCCCCCTCCGGCTCGGCCGATAAATACTGGCGGTACCCGTCGGTGGTCGAGGTGAGTTGCGCGGTCGCCCACGCCTGCTCGTCCTGCAGCTGCGTAATACGGCTTCTCGCATCCGCCGCATGCGCATCGTTCGGGTACTTTGACAAAAATGTCTGGTAGGCCGCGATGGTATTGAGTGTGCTCGCCTGCGACCATTCGTATTTGGCGGATCCGCAGGCGGTAAGTACTGCGGCGCAGCAGAGAATCGCGGGGATGCCGAAGTGTCGAGTGATCATAAATGCTCCTGATGTACCGTTAGCACTAAGATCCGACCATTAATTATGATACATAATGTATCGGAAAAATCTAGCGGACGAAAGCGGAGCGCGTCTTTGAGCTCACGCGACGTATCACCGAGGGATTCCGTGCGGCGTGGCGCCACGCGCGGGAGGCCTAAAGACAGCCGCATTGACGAGGATGTGGTGCTCGCCGTGCTGAATTCGCTAAGAACCAAGGGTTACCGGCACGTCACCATCGAAAGAATCGCCAAGACGGTGAAGCGCGCCCGTACCAGCCTTTACCGCCGCTGGCCGAGCAAACGACATCTCGTCGCGTATGCGGTAGTCACTACGTTGGACGGGGAACCCGCGCCGGATAGTGGGTCGCTTCGGTATGATTTGATCTGCGCGGTGGAGACCCTGCGGCGGGCCTTTTCTGGGCCGCTGGGTCAGGCGCTGCCGGGGCTCCTCGCCGACATGGCACATGATCCTGAGCTTGCAAGAATCATTCGCGAAGAGGTGCTCACTCGAAGACGCACTTCGATACGAGGGGCGATCTTGCGGGGTATTGGCCGAGGCGAAATTCGAAGCGACGTACCTACCGAAGTATTGATCGACCTGTTGACGGCGCCCTGCTACTTTCGAGTACTGTTCGCTCACGCCCGTATCACCCGCAGGTTCATAGAGACCGTCGTCGATTGTGCCCTGCGAGCCGCTGGCTTTGGATCAACCGGACGCTCAACGCGCCGGCGTCGCGAAACTTCTCGATCCTAGTTGCTGCGACGCTCTCGCGTATTCCCCGAATCGGTATAGCCGGGGAATCCGGGACGCGGATTTGACCTCAAGTATGCTTGAGGTTCTAGACTCCTCTGGCCCGCAATTGAACCGTTTCCGGGATGCGATGGATACCGGATGTCTCTACGATCTGGAGTTTCGTGCGCACTGAAGGTCGCCCTCGCTACTACCTCGCCTTGCTGCTGATCAGCAATGTCTGCGCCAGCGCATCCTGGGGCATTCTTACTCCGACGATTATCACAAATTGTCTCAATCGCGGCAGCAGTACACTCGTTATCGGAATCCTAACGAGCATCTGGGCACTGCCGTTTCTGATTGCAGCACCCATCTACGCGCGCATCGTGGGACGGGTGAGCGCCAAGCCCGCTCTCCTGGTGGGAATGTCGGCCGACGTGCTCTGTGTGTGGTTGTTTCCTCTGCTGCCGTACGACTGGGCATGGGTCGTTCTGCAGATCATCAGCGGTGCAACACTCGGACACTTTTCGCTGATCACCGAGGCGTGGCTCAACCTGTTCTCGTCCGAACGGTCGCGTGCCCAGGTCACCTCGTTGTATGGGATTTTGCCCGCGATTGGGTATGCACTGGGCGCAGGCATCTACGCACTCGTCGGATATCAGGGCTACGCCCCATATCTCGCCGCTTCGGCCGCCATGGCCATCGGGATTCTGCCGATCCTCATGATGCCCAAAGAGGCGGCCGACATCGTGCTCGGAGGAGAGGAGCGGCTGCGGCACGCATTCGGACGGGCGCCCTTGCTGCTCACCATCGCCCTTCTCGCCGGCGTTCTCGAGATGGTCCCCTGGAGTCTCATGCAGGTTTACGCCATCGACAACAAGTGGTCCGTTCGCGCTGCCGCTTTTGCTTTGCCGGTCTTCTACTGGGGCCAGGTATTGCTCACCTACCCTATCGGTTGGATCGCGGATCGCAGACCGATACGAAACGTATTGCTGGGCACGAGCGCAGGAGCAGTTCTGTGCATGGCGTCCCTGGCGCTGCTGGCGCGTTCGCCAGCGCTTTGGGTGGTGGTGTTCCTGTCCGGCGGCATCGCCACTGCTACCTACACCTTGGGTCTGGCAATTCTTGGACAGCGATTCGACGCCCGGACTCTTGTAAGCGCGAACGCAGCCTTCATTGCCTGTTACGGCGCCGGCACGATTCTAGGTCCTCCCGCCGTGGGTGCGCTGATGGATCGTCTTGGACCGAACGCTCTCCCGACTGCGCTCGGCAGCGTCAGCGCCTGCATCTTCCTCTGTGCCTCTGCGGCGCGGCTCGAATGGCAGCGGCGCGAGACGGCACGTGCGGAGCTTTAGCGCATGCGACGCACGCTATTTCGATGGGCGAGATTCCAAGTCCTTTCCACCCTCATGTTGCCGCTGCGTGTGTGCGATCTCGGCATTCATGCAACGGATCCTATTCTCGCAGCTTTGCCATTTACCGTGGCTGCACTCCCGGACTCTGCATCCGAACTCGCATTGCGCGAGATTGGGCGGCACGTCCGCAATCACGGTGCCCTTCCATACACCCTTGAGCCATTTGAATAGTTTAGCCATTGATGTCGCCATTGCTTGCGGTTGCAGGCAATTTTACCCGTCCGCAGCGCGTCCGCACCGCGCGCAAGTACCCGGAAAACTGTGGAATATACGTAGCGGCCGCGTTCGCATCGCGGCCGGGGGATAGGGAAGTCGGTCGAATCTGCATCGATAAGAGGCGATTTGGGGGTGGAGGCGGGCGGCAATGCGGCGCGCGCTCGGCCTCCCCTTGCATGCCGCCAATCCGTGTGTTAAATACTGAACCATATGGTTCAGTATACCCAGGACTGCTTCGATGCCTCGTTCGCCGCGCTCTCGGATGCCACCCGACGCGGCGTTCTGGAACAGCTCGGGCGCGCCGACGCCTCGATCACGGACCTTGCCGAGAAGTTTCACATGACCCTCACGGGCATGAAGAAGCATGTCGGCGTCTTGGAACAGGCGGGGCTCGTCACCACGGAAAAGATCGGGCGCGTGCGGACCTGTAAGCTCGGCCTGCGCCGACTGGAGCAAGAGGCGGCATGGATCGAGAAGTACCGCGAGCTCTGGCACGCACGCTTCGATGAGTTGGACCAGGTTGTCGAAGAACTCAAACGGAAGGAGAAGGCCGATGGACGCAAGAAGAGAGAGTGAGCTTACCGCCATGAAGAACCGCACCACGGTAGAGCGTAAGTCCGAGCGTGAGCTAGTCGTTACGCGAACCTTCAACGGTCCGGCGCGCATCGTGTTCGAGGCGTGGACCAAGCCTGAGCTGCTCAAACGGTGGTGGGCACCGAAGTCGACGGGCGTGTCCCTGATTTCCTGCGAAGCCGATGTTCGTGTCGGGGGCAAATACCGTTTCGAGTTCGGCCACGAGGCCTCAAAGCCCATGGCGTTCTTCGGTAGGTACCTCGAAGTGACACCGCACTCGCGTCTCGTCTGGACTAATGAGGAAACTGACGACGGTGCCGTCACCACGGTGACCTTCGAGGAACAAGGTGGCAAGACGCTGCTGGTCATGCACGAACTCTATCCCTCGAAGGAAGCTCTCGACGCTGTTATCGCCGGGACGGAAGGGGGGATGCCCGAGACATTCGCGCAATTGGACGAGCTTCTCGTCACTCTGGGCGCGAGCGTGGGACGGTCATGAAGTCGTCGATCTCGCCGTCGGCCGCCTGGCGCGGACGTTCAGCCGATCGCTTGCAGTTGCGGCCGAATCGATTCCCCTTGCCAGGCGAATTGCTCGAAGCTATGTACAGGCAGCGGGCGACTGAAGAGGTAGCCCTGGTGATGCTTGCAACCCGCATGGGTCAGAAAAATCCGCTGCTCCGTTGTTTCAATGCCCTCGGCAATGACTTCCAATCCGAGAGTATGGGCCAACGCAACGATCGTCTTCGCGATCGCAGCGTCTCCCGCGTCGGTCAGCACATCCCGTACGAACGACCGGTCGATCTTCATCTGATCCAAGGGCAAGCGCTTCAAGTAGTACAGTGAGGAATACCCGGTTCCAAAATCGTCGAGCGCGAAGTTTATTCCCAGCTTTTTCAACGCGGCCATCTTCTCGATGACTTCCTCTACGTTGTGGAGCAACACGCTTTCGGTCAGCTCCAGCGTCAGTCGACGGGGATCGGCGCCGGTCTTGCGCAGCGTCGAAGCTAATTGCTGCACGAATTCGCCCTGCCGAAACTGAGTCGCGCTGACGTTGACGGCAAGCCTGAATTCGGGCGTCATTGGTTGCGTACGCCACTCGGCCAGCTGTTTGCACGCCGATTCGAGGATCCATTGACCCAACGGTAGGATGAAGCCGCTTTCCTCGGCTGCCGGAATGAACTCGCCCGGCAGCACCACACCCCGCTTGGGGTGCACCCAACGTACCAGCGCTTCAGCGCCCGTGAGTTCGCCGTCGGGTCCAACTTGCGGCTGGTAGTAGAGCGCAAATTGCTGTTGCACCAGGGCCTGTCGCAACTCCTTGTCGAGCGCCTCACGCTCCTGTTCGGAGGTTTCCATTTGCGGGTCGAAGAATCGGCAGACGTTGCGGCCGGAATCCTTGGACTTGTACATGGCCAGATCCGCCTGCTTCAGCAATACATCGGGGTTGGCACCATCCCCCTTGAACAGCGTAATGCCAATGCAGGCTCCACCAACGTGGGTAACGTTGCCGAGCTGGTGTGGTTGGCTGAGCAAGGCCAATAATTTCTTGCCGATCACTTCGGCGACACCGGCTGCCTCCTTTTCGGTATGGCCGATATCGCTCAACACCATGACGAATTCGTCCCCGCCGAGGCGCGCCACGGTGTCGCCTTCGCGCAAAATGGACTTCAGCCGCTGCGCCACTTCGCACAGAAACATGTCCCCGAGGTCATGTCCATGCGTGTCGTTGAGCGCCTTGAACTTGTCCATGTCGATCAGCATCAGCCCACCGTAGCTGCCGCTGCGTGCACTGTGTGTCTTGGCCCCTCTGAGCCGATCCATGAGGAGCTTCCGAGTGGGCAGCCCCGTCAGCTGGTCGAGCCTGAGTTCTGCCGCTTCGCGGCTGGTGTCGCGCAATATCAGCAGGGCGCGCGCCATGGTGCCGACCTCATCGACTCGCTCGATGTCCGGCACGTCACCGTCGAGCTCGCCTCTTGCAACGCTGGTGACCCGAGTGGACAGACGATTCATCGCCTCGGCCAAATCACGCCCAATGATGAATGTAATGAGGCCCCCCACGGCAATCAGGCAGATAAATACCCACAAGGCCGATATTGCCCTGGTTTGAAACGTGTGCTCGATGTCATCGATGTAGAGACCCGTGCTGATCGACCAACCCCAAGGTTCGAACAGACGCGTATAAGCGATTTTCTCCACGGGGATGGTCTGGCCGGCCTTCGGAATGCGATAGGAAACAGTTCCCTCCTTCTTGCCGCTCTTCGCCACCGCGAGCAACTGGCTCACCATGTTGGCGACGACCGGATTTTTCGCGGCATCCGGCGAATTCAAAAACGTCCTACCCTCCAGCTCCGGTCTGCCTCCATGGGCAATTCCCTTGCCGTTCAGGTCCCAGATACAGAAGTAATTCGTCTGATCGTAACGCATACCCCGCAGGGCGGTCACAGCGGCTCGGCGGGCCTCCGCATCGGTCATCACGCCCTTGCGAGACAGATCGTAGTAAAGAGCTACCGTGCTGTAGCCGACATCGAGTAGATTCTTCACTTCGCTTATCCGATCCTGCATAAGCGAATTCTTCAGATCTATCAGCGATGCGACGGAGACGCCGGCCTGGAAAATCAATCCCATCGCCAGGACGAGCAGGAACCGGGCCGAAACGCTGAGGCGGGTCAGGAACATGGCGTCAATAGGACCTTTTATAGTATGGGACGTCAGTAACCGAGATTTCCTTGGTCCAACGGTAAAGACAAAGCGGCCGAATTTGTACTGCGAAGTTCGCAGTTGCAGCGCAATTTTGGTGGACTGGTTCTCCAAATGCCTATGTGCCGCTTAATGTTTAATGGTTTGCTCCGCCTTCGACAGACCAAGCCGCGCGAAACGTGACGGAGTTCATCGTATTCGAAAGAAGGATCTGCCTCCGTGCTTCTGTCACGCGCGAGTCGCCACGTAGCCGACTTCACGGCGCGAGATAGACTCGGCATCACTCCCGATGACTGTCCTCGATCTTGGTGCGGTAGACTGGCCCAGGACGCGCCCGATACGCGAGAACGAGGAGCTTTGATGCGAAGACGCTATGTCACGATAGACGTGTTCACGGAACGAGTATTCGGCGGCAATCCGCTCGCCGTCGTGTTGGATGCGCAAGGATTGACCTCGTCACAGATGCAATCCATCGCGAACGAGTTCAACTACTCCGAAACGACGTTTGTTTTGCCGGCCGCTCAGCCCGGTAATACAGCACATGTGCGAATTTTCACGGCGCGAACCGAGGTGCCGTTCGCCGGTCATCCCAACATCGGCACCGCTGTTGTCGTGGCGAGAGAAACCGAGGCCATCGGCCGTGCGCCGATCGATTCCATTACATTTGAAGAGGCAGCGGGCCTGGTCCGGATCCGCTTGTTACGTGACGGTGATGCGGTGGTTGGGGCGGAACTGACCGCGCCGCAATTGTTGTCGATAGGGTCCAGTATATCCGTAGAGGATGCGGCGGCCTGTGTGTCGCTGCCGAAGACCGACATCATCTGCACCCATCACGTACCGCAAGTGGTATCCGTCGGTCTGCCGTTCTTGGCGGTGGAACTCGCCTCGCGCGAGGCGCTACGGCGGGCGAAACCCGACTTTGCTGCACATGAGCGGATACTGCCTTCGATCGGTACTGACGCCGTTTATTCGTATTGTCGTGGTGTGGCCGATGGGGAGCTGCATGCCCGTACGTTCTCACCGCTCGACGCCACGATTGAGGACCCCGCTACCGGAAGCGCCACAGCGGCGACGATTGCGCTGCTCGCCTCGCTGCGCGCCGACAGGGACGCTGAAGTAGCCTGGCGCGTCGAACAGGGGGTCGATATGGGGCGAGCAAGCGTGTTGTTAGGGCGCACCCAAAAGCGCGGTGGAACGGTTCATGCCGTGCACATCGCGGGTCGAGCGGTTCCAGTCATGCACGGGTGGCTTGATTTTTCCTGATTTGGATGGCGGCGAGCTGCCCTGTATGAGCAGGGTCGGTGTTGACCGTCCGAAGGCGGCCGGTCGCCCCAGCTATAACCGGTACGCATCGGCGACCAGACGCCAAGCGACGGTCTCAACCCTGCCAACTCCGGTCATCGACCGAGCCACAATTCCTGCCGCTGAGCAGATATTCATGGATTGCGGTACGCTAATTGGCGATATGTCCCTTGCGGGCCGGTTAATGCTGTCGCTATTCGTCATTTGTATCGGAGTCGTCAGCATCTATCACCATCGATGCTGTTTGGCCATCGGCGACGATGAAGTGGTCGTCTCACAATGATTCTTGAATCAGCTGCTTTGCAGATCCGACCTGGACAGTCCGCGGCATTTGAACTGGCATTCCGTGAGGCGCAGACCCTCATCGCATCCATGCCGGGCTATATTTCGCATGAACTTCAGCGCTGCCTCGAGCGCAAAGATTATTATCTTCTTCTCGTCCGCTGGGAGAGCGTCGCCGCGCACGAGGAGGGATTCCGGAAGTCGCCGCAATATCAGGATTGGAAGAACCTGCTGCATCAATACTACGACCCATTCCCCACGGTCTTACACTATGAACCTGTGCCCGGCAGCGGCATTGAAAATTGATCACGAGGCCTGGCATTTTCGGTGCTTGGTAGCTGCCGGTCGGACACCGGCAGAACTGCGGTCGACCGGAGCCGGTGAAGGATCCGCACCGGCTGTGCGCTGCGCTGCGCATTTCCCCGCTGTTTGGCCGAAGCGGTATTGGGCTTGGTAGCAGGTCGCCGCCATGCGTAAGGGCGTCGTGCTTGCGGCCTCATCGTATGTGGCCTGGGGGCTGTTCCCCGCCTATTTTCTATTGCTGAGGTCGGTCTCGCCCGTCGAGATGCTCGCGCACCGGATGATCTGGTCGCTGATCTTCCTTTTCTTCGTGCTTGCATATCGCCGGCAATGGTCTTGGCTTCGTCCGCTGACCCGGCAACCGAGACTGGTCGCTAGCTTCGTGGTCAGCGCGGCCCTGCTGTCGGGTAACTGGTTTCTCTACATATGGGCGGTCAGCAGAGGTCATGTGATCGACGCGAGCCTGGGGTACTTCATCAATCCACTCGTGAATATCGTGCTGGGCTATGTACTGCTCCAGGAACGGCTGCGCCCCGCACAATGGTTCGCGGTCGTCATCGCGACGCTCGGCGTTCTGTGGTTGACGTGGCAAGGACACCACTTCCCGTGGATCGCTATCGTTCTGGCACTGACGTTCGGATTCTATGGCTTGATGCGCAAGATCGCGACCCTCGGCCCGCTCGAAGGCCTCTCGCTCGAGACACTGCTTTTATTCCCGTTGGCGGCAGCCTATCTGGCCTGGACCGCATTCATCGGAGACAACGCTTTCATTAGAGCCGAATTCGGATTGCGACTCGTGATCATGGCGGCTGGGCCAATAACCGCGATACCGCTGTTGCTGTTCGCTGCGGGAGCCCGGCGCATAAGACTGTCGACGCTTGGACTGCTGCAATTCATTGCCCCGACGCTACAGCTGCTGCTTGGCATCTGGATGTTCCACGAGCCATTCGGAGGCGCGCGCATATGGGGCTTCGTGATTATCTGGGCCGCGTTGGCCTTGTATTCCGCCGAGGGGCTGCTGCGCAGCTGGTGGATCGAGCCGCCAGCCGTGGCGACATCACATGCCCCCTGACGGCGGCTTGAGTGACGCGGAGCTCCAGTGCGGCGCGCGTGACGTTGAGGTGTCGCGCAGCCGCCTCGAAGGCGCGGAGCGCGTTGAGGGGAAGCCGCGATCTTTCCATGGAAAGACATTGGTTTATTTTATCGCTTCTGACAAATTTGATCGTTGGCAACGCAGGCGAAGTCCTGCAAAATTGCCGCGGGTTCGCTGAACGGCCTTTCGACGGCTGCGCGAAAAGCCGTAATTCGCCAATACGGCATGAGGAAAAACGATAACTCGTGCTCACAGGGCCCCGGGGGGGTGCCCCTATGTGGTTGTCAATAAGATTTTGGGGGATGGCGGGCTATAAAGGGTCCCGTCGCGCAACATGGCGAACAGCACGTCGCAGCGGCGGCGTGCTAATGCGATGAGGGCCTGGTTATGGCGTTTGCCCTGAGTAATCTTCCGGGTGTAGTAGGCCCGAGAGATCGGATCGCGCAGAGCGGCGAACGCCGAGAGGAACATCGCTCGCTTGAGCTGTTTGTTTCCCCGTCTGGAAGGCAGCTCGCCGCGGATCGACGAGCCGGAGCGTCGGGTTACTGGCGCCAGTCCAGCGTAGGCGGCCAGGTGGGCCGCAGACGCGAAGGCCCGTGTCGCCACATCGACCAGGAGTCTCGCCGCGGTCCTAACCCCGACTCCCGGCATGCTGGTCAGGACCGGATGAAGAGGGTGCGCAAGCACAAGGCGTTCGACTTCTTTCGCAACTTCTTCTCGTTGCTTCCGGAGCGCCGCCAGTTGCAGCGCCAGGCGCGGCAGCACGATGCCGGCGGCTTGCGTGCCGGCGACGACAACGGTTTGCTCAGCGAGGGCCTGAACGATTTCAGCAGCCCAGATCTTCCCCATTCGGGGAGCAAGTTTGAGCAACCGGGTGGCCAACTGTTTCTGGCTGAGCGAAGAGAGCTGCACGGGCGACGGATATCGCTCGAGCAGGTCCAGCATGGCCGGGTGATCCAGGTGAGGCCCCATCACGCGCTCCAGCGCCGGATGGATCTGCGTCAGCAGGCCGCGGATGCGATTGCTGGTAGCCGTGATTT
>Ga0187863_10001478_pt1 | contig 18663 bp, 13 predicted proteins | sample June2016WEW_11_1_FD_132975 | JGI IMG/M metagenome (GOLD analysis project Ga0187863, IMG submission 132975) | Peatland microbial communities from SPRUCE experiment site at the Marcell Experimental Forest, Minnesota, USA - June2016WEW_11_10 | ecosystem: Environmental > Terrestrial > Soil >... | reverse complement strand
GGATTGAAACAGACTGGGCCTCGAATTTTGGGGTTCCAAAACCCCGGAGCGTCGGACGGGGACATCCACGCTCGCTCCACAACACACACGAAACCGTTCTTGCCTTTGACCGCGGTTTCGTAGCCGTTCCGCCCGAGGACCAAGACCTCGGCATCGCTTGATATCGCCGCAGGCGCCGCACTCCGTGCCAGCGCAATCTCCGCGTTGCGATCTGCCATTAGATATTGATCAAGCGGAGCCATGCTGGCATACGGTCCTTTTGGGTCCTGCGCCTGCGCTGGCCAGCACTCGCCGAGGACGATAACCAGCGCAAAGGCTCCCCATGCAATCCTTGTGGTTGTCTTTTGGTTCATTGATTCCTCCCTTTGGGAATTAAAGAACATCATACATACCGGTATGGATGTCATGAATCTTAAAATGGATGTCATGACCCTGGAAGCACTTATCGAACACCCGTTGGCTACGCAGCCTTGACCCGCCGCCCCTTGGTCCGGCCGCCTCTCCCGCGAAGCGACTCCAGAAGACGAATCACCCTTCTTTGGCCTGATCGCATCATTCGTGCATCCTGCGAATTCTTTGTTAAAACCACGTAGCCCTCGTACGTGGCGATCAGGAATGTAGCCGTTTCATTCGCGTCGATATCATTGCGCACTACCCTGCGTTTCTGCCCTTCACGAAGTGCCCCCGCCACGGCGTCATGCCAGTTCCCAAAAAGTCTGGCCGTCCTCCTGCGGAATCCTTCATCCAGACCTGACATCTCTTGAGACAAGTTAAGTAAAGGGCAGCCACGCTGAACGTCTTCTCTTTTCAGCGATTCGGACCGAACAATGCGAACCAGAGCGTCGATGGGGTCTTTCGGGTTCCGTAAAGGCTGCACCCACTTCTGGTGAAGGTCACTCGTCATGACCTCGTCCAGCACCGCATACCCGAGGGCCTCTTTGTCGTCAAAGTGGTAGTACAGCGCGCCTTTGGTGACGCCCGCTGCCGCCAGAATTGCGTCCAGGTCAGCGCTCCGGTAGCCAGAGCGGTACATCTCCTGGAAGGCAGCCTGCAACAAACGTACTCGGGTGCGCTCTGGATCGCGTGACTTGGCTGTCCCGTGACTCGACCTTCGTTTACCTCGTAACATACCGACGAGTATGCATGTTCGAACAGCCAAATTCAAGCTCGAATATGGAATGGCGAAGTCCGACTCTGCAGGGTCTATTGAATTGCGTAGAGAGTGAGCGATTCATGACAGAAATGCACGGCGGGTGCACCCCTTCACCGGGTGATTTCGTGTCCGCAGCTAAATGTTTCACCCCTCACAACAGTCATTCGTCACAAAGAGCGCCGATTCCATGTTTTCGGATGATCGCGTGCTCAAACGAACTGTCAGAGCGCCGAGTGGTACCTGTCGCAACTACTGGGAAGGACGCATGTTACTTCAGGCTATCACTGGCTCTCGGGGCTGTGGTGCTGGTGCCGCGAATGGGTCATTCAGAGTGACGTTTATCGTGCGACGGTTTTTGAGGACAAAACCTCCACCCCGTCAGCGAAATCGTGAACCTGAGTGAGCATTCGCAATAGCCGCTATTTCTGACGCGCCATTTGGCTGCGATCAGACTGTGGTTTTCAATCTTCATGCCTCGTGTTCGTCATTGCGTCGAGTGCCCGAAATGCCGCACTCGATATTTGCCAAGTTTCAGCCCGTATCGCAACGGATCGTACCTGATCCCGCTCACCGTGCACGGCGCCTCAGGATGGATCCTCTACTGTTCTTGCCGTATGCCCCCCGCGTCCAGCCAGTGGGGTTCGACGGACTTGAAGCCGTACGAAATCGGCGGCCCAGCCTATCGTCGCGGTTACGGTTCACCGGACGAAGTGTGGGATTTGACCCCGAGATGGTAGTGGTCGACCCCAACTCGCTATTATTAACACTGCAGGATATCGTGGCCAGCGATTCGTGCTCCCGATAAACTTGTCAAAGCCCGGAAGGCCGAGTGAGGCAACTGTCCGGACTCGTGATTTAACCGTGGTTGGCTCGATCCGCGAATAAATCCCCAGGTGCGGTCGTTGCCGACTCTCGCGTCGCAAGCAGATCATTGCGGAACACTTCGACGCCACGGGCAAAGAAAGACGGCATCGCCGTCTTTTCAAGCTTCCTGCCCAGGAATCACTACTTCGAAGTCACCTTCAGAACTACTGTATTCCGTTCGTCGCCGGCAATGATGCGGTAGAACTTTCTGAGTTCTTCGGTTTTGTCGACCGGGACGCTAAGCTCTTTCACTTCAAATGTGCGGCTATAGCCGATTACATTGCCTTTGACTTCGGTCTTCGAGTGATAGCTGGCGAAGCTGTAGTCGGCATCGACGGGCGGGGGCAGATCGTCCACTTCGTAGCCAGGAGGAATTGTGATTTCAAATTTGTCGGTGTCGCGCGAGGGGCCTTCGAATTCTACGGGGAACTTTCGGGGCTCCTTCGTCTCTAGAAAACCCTGCGCTTTCACTCCGAGCACGCGCGGCCGCACCAAAAGAAGGTCGCCGGCATTCTTGGCGTAACTGGCGGACTCGAACGAATAGTTGAAGCCGAATGGCTGATCGGTGAGCGTTTGATTAATCACCGTGGCCTTGGTGATGCGAAACGTGGAGAGCGAGCCAGAAAGGAGAGCTTCGATCGGCTTGATCCTGTCCGTATCCTTGGTGACAGTGCGTAGACTCCATCGCTCCGTCGACGCGCGGTCCCCGAGGCGTACTTCTTTGACATCCCCCCGCAATGTACCGCTGGGGTCAAGCGTCAGGGTCCCGGTGCGCTGGATGCTGTTCATGGCGGAGGGTTGCTGCGGAAGACCCACGAGTTCGCCGCCTTCAGGCGTCACCAGCAAGCCGTAATTTGCTTGCAGATAACCGCCGATCTGGCCGAACGGCATCAGCTCGTTCGTGGGATCGAAGAACAGAATCCTGCCCAGCTTGGGATGCTGCAGCGTCGCGATCAGCGACGGGTCGGTCACGGCGTCGGGCAACTTGATGGCGGTAATGACATGGTTAAAGCCATCGTGCGCGGGCATGTCGCGGGTAACGGCGCCACGGTTGGAATTAATCACCACATAGTAAGAGTCCACGCCAATTTCCCGCAGCATGGAGCGCATCAACGTCGCTTTATCCTTGCAGTCGCCATAATGATGCGAGAACACATCGGGCGCCGCGTGCGGTTGCCAGCCGCCAATGCCGAGTTCGATGGCCACATAGCGAATGTCGTGCTGCACAAATTGAGCGAGGGCCTGCATCTTCTGCAGTTGGTCGCTCTTCGAGGCGGTCAGCGCGGCCACCTGCTGCTTGATTTCCGACGAGGCATCGAGGCGTCCGCTGGCCAGGCTTCCATACCATTTGCCGATGTCATCCCAAGCCGCAAATCCGTTTACTGCGCGGCCGCCCGGAGGAAAGAACGATACAACCATCTGGCCCACAACGCCGCTCACCGGGGGCATCTCCGGTTCCCTGCGGACGCCCTTCACATCGGTCACGATCCACCGCCACAAATTGTTCCCACCCTCCACTGGTTTGGCCTCCGGGTAGTTGAGCCACGAAAACTTGAACTCCCAGCTGGCAGGTAGCTGCAGCGAATAGTGGCTTTCCCGCACGGGATCTTCCTTTTGGAAGGACCACATGTCCTGAAGATGGAAAGGCAACTCCTCGACTTCGTACTCGTAGCCCACGATGCTGCCTGGTTCGGCTGCGGGAATTTGCAGAACCCTGTATTTGACGTCGTCCACAAGCTCGCCGCCACGGGGCAGGGATCGGTCCACGGCATCTTTGTCCTTGACCTCATAGTCCTTGCCCTGCGCCGGGATACACCACCCATGCAGGCTTTTAATTTTTCTCTGTGGATTGAAGTAAACGGCGACAAAACCATGTTCGCGTCCGTTGGGGCGGAGAATCCTGTAAGCTTCGCGAACCTGCGTCCTGATCTTGTCGGTCGAAAGTACAGTGACGTTGGTTTCGGAATACAGCAAGACGGCGTCTGTCTTTTCGTCATAGGAAGGCAGAGGTGCGTTGACGAGGGCGTGCATCCAAGATGGAGCGTCCCCGCCCGCCATGGCCGGCGGAGGGCAGGCCATGACGCATAAGAGCAAAAGAACGGTGCCCAGCGCCAGCCCTGGCCGGGCGTTGACCGCGTCATTAACCGTGGCCCTTTCAGCGTCAGTTGCTGGCGCTGGCCGTTCCGGGTTGCAGCAGGATTTGTTCTTCATCTCCGGTCCTCACTGTCTGGAAGAAATTTCGCAGCGCCGCATAGTACTTTTGCTCCAGAATCAAGAAATCGATGTTCAGTTTCCGAGTCACGCGGATTGTTCCCTGGCCGCTCTCCATCTTCAAGTTGTAGAGCACGACATGCCCATCCTGCATTTGTGGCGGGGGCACGTTGCTCACTTGCCAACCCGTCGGAAGTTCGATGGTCACGTCGTCGATCTTCTCGTGCGGATATTCAAAATAGATGGGATGAACACGGTCGGCATGTGCAAAAACGAGCTTCTCGTTTGCTGCGAAGAAGCCAACCGGAAGAGCAGCGCGTTTCCCCGCGCTCGATACCCAGCCAGGAATTTTCACGTCAAGTTCTGCCACCAATGGCGTTTCCGAGTTGGTCCAGTCCGGCTTGTTGGTTAACTCCAGCTCCGCCGATGCGGGGATCTGTTCCTTCAGTTCATCTTCCAGGAATTTTTTCCGCTCAACTTCATCCGCGTTTCGTACCTCGAGTCGTCGGTACATGCCTTCCAGTCCGCTGTAGGTCACGGTGAGCTTGCCTTCGAGGTCTCCGGTGTCGGAGAGCTTCAGTTTCGCATTCCGCAGAATCTGAGACTCCGCGCTCTGTGGGAGTGTGGTTGTGATCCACGTTCCGCCCTCGCCATCCAACCGCAATCCAGGCGTCCCAGTTTCATACCAGGTCAGCAGGCCAAAGGGTGTGAACTCAGCCCCCGGATCGAAATAGAGATCCTTGCCATTCAGTTTGACCAGCACTACGTTGGAATCCAGCTTCTCGGGTTGCATCGTCACGGGAGTGAAGAAATATCGCTGGCGATTAGAAACCCAGCACCCATAAGCCTCGAATCCGGCAGCGCGAACCAACGCGAGATATAACCAAGTGAGTTGCATGCCATCGCCATAGCCGCGCTTCCATACTTCTTCGACATTCGTTGCCGGTTTCTCTTTGTCTCGCTGTACTTCTTGGGCAGTCTTGCGGATCTCGTAGGAGGTGTTGCGGATCTGCTGCACCCGGTCATAGATCTTTCGCAGTTTCACCTCCGCAGCATCATTCGGCGAAATGATCTGCCCGACCGCTTCTTCCATAGCCTTGCGCTTGCCCACAAAGTCTTCCAGAGCGCCATTCCGCTTCTTCCCCAGTTGCTTCCAGAACCGGTTTGCATCGTTTTCGAGCAAGTCGCGGGAGTAGATAAAATCGACCCGCGATTTCACCTCGTTGTCCGGAGGCATGAAATCTTCCCTTTGGAACGCGGGAATATCGTGCGCTTCCATGCGGACGATATGATCCCGGCCTTCCACAGGCATAACCGTGCCAGGGGGAAGCGAGTGCCAGGTCCAGCGCAAGTTGAAGTTGTTGGGATAGCCGTTAATATAGGGCCTCAGGGAGAACTTCGCACTTTTCGTGAACAGCTCATCCGTCAGGATCCAGTTCGAATCGAAAAGGGCATTCTCTTTGAGATCGTAAGTGTAGTAATACTCGATGATGCTGCCAGGCTGGACCTCGGGTAGTGTAAAAGTCTTCGCCAGGTACTTGGCCCCGCGGCTTTTTTCGATCGTCTTTTCGAAAACCTTCCCGTCGAAGTCCCGAATGGAGCCGTCGGGCTTGATGGTGCGCGCACGGATGCCAACGACGTCGTTTCTGTCCTTCACAAAGACGATCTCGATGTCGGCATACTTGCGCCCCTCTTCGGTCAGGATTTTGACCCGATAGTAATTGTCTTCGTGTGAGGTACGGCCGTTGTCATCGCGGTCCACCTCGCGATAGAGAATGATGGCGGGCGCCCCTGGCGCGTGTGGATCGCCGGTCATCTTCAGTTCGTCGGGATTCACGGGTTGAAATCCAGTGCCCGCCCACAACGACGGGGGGCACACTGAGGCCAGGGCAAGCACCACCATGACGGCGGACAAGAACTCGCAACGATGAGTAGACATAGCGCCTCTTATGCAAGAGTGCGTTCGGCGCGGAACCCGAGGACCTCAAGGGGAAGGAGAGGCCGCAACGGCGTTCCACGGTATCCCGAGTTGCACGCTACCGCAGAGCGTGCGATCTGTATGGCTGGCGAGATTACAGAGGCTTTCCTCCGCTGTCAAGACGATTGTGCCCGTCGGGATTTGGCCGAGCGGAACGAATTTACCCACCGGCACTCTCGTCCTAAGGACGCACGTTGACCTTGCCCGCTTCGGCTGCCAAGTGGCGCGAAGGTCCTGGAAGCGACCCTCGTCCGCCACGGTGTGCCGGACCGCCTGAGATTGGCTTTCACGCGTTCGACATGCTAGTTGGACATCCTAAGCGAACAAGTTAGTCGACCAGATATTTCCGCTGGCACAACTGGGTCAGTAGGGATCTTCCCAAAAGCTGCGGACTCCACTTGGCGATATAGTCTCTCGGATAGCTCCACTCTTCGGAGTCCAGCTTAAACTCCCATGTGCCTGTCGCATTCTCGGCGGCATAATGGAGCAATGCCACTTGCACGTAGAATTGCATCAAGGGACTGGGCATCAGCTTTCGCACAACGTTCTCCCCTCCCCTGTAATACTTGTGTTCAGCGGCGGTCCTTGGATTCGGTGTATCTTGATAAGTGAGCGCAGACAGGAAGCCGTAGGTGAAGTAAACATAACCGTGACTTCGAATCTTGGCGACCCTCCCCGCCTGGCCCGAGATTGCCGCATCGCACATTCCTCCGAGGGCTAATTCAAAGAATCCCAGAAACGGGACATCTGCGAACGTTTTTGCTCCCTCTGCGAGATAGTCCTTGGCGAAGTGTTCCGCACCCATTTTCGCGGCACTAAAAATGCTCTGCTTAGCGACGGCTTCGGTCGCCTCTTTCGAGGTGTAGTAACCTTCGGCGACTTTCGCGATGTCTTCTCCGTGCTCCCCGGGCACATGCGAAACAACAGTCTTCACGACCACGTCACGAACGCCGGTTGCGTCTTTCAGAGGACTTTCAAACGGGTTTTCCGGCAATTCCGCATCCTCCTTGGCCGTGTTGTACACCAATTTGAAGCATTCTTTCAGTTTGTCGGCTCCCGAGTGGATATAGAAAGGAAGATTCGCACTGTCATGGGTTTCCGCGGGGAACACCATTTTGCGGACGTCCGGCCGTTGCTTCATATTTCTGGTGTCGGCAAGGTCGAGCTGTCTATCGGTCTCCAGCCGCCGCGCGACGGCGCTGATATCTCGCTGGCTCGCCGACGTGGTGAAATCGACGGCACTGGCCCGCCAGTGGCCGTCAGGTAGCCGGCCCCAATCGATGTGGGCATAGATCCGGACACCACTGCCAACTCGCATCTGCGAAAGATTGCGAACTGCCGCATAGAACTGCTCCAGTCCAGAAACCGGACAGACCAGGTCTTCTGCTTTGTCGGTGTTATGGGTGACGCTGGTGGCTATCCATTTAATAAGGTCACCCTCGAAGGCATCATAGTTGCCCCTGACCGGTATCTCGCGACTGATCACAGCGTTAGGCTTTGGATAATGATGAACTGGCATAGGTTCCACTTTTCGAGGAAAATTCGCGGGCAACTCCTGGCCGTTCCTTGCCTGGAATCATCCCGGCTAGTGCCCCTCTATTTAGGAAATCGAAAACGGCGGGCAAAAGACGACAGAAATGCCGAAAAATCTATGGAGGCCACTTACCTCAACAAGTTTGACGGTCAGTTCGGGACTGGTGATGGTTTTGGCCCAGGCTTCTCTAGTGCTTGGCCGCGAAATAGACGGCTGGGTGAGGAGAAACTTGGCTTAAAGATTGTCGAAGCAAAGATTGAGCATTGGGAAGCTTACCGTTCCAGTGGTTCCACAGTGCTGTTCTCTGTGCTTCAAGCCGCGCGGCTTCTTCAGTCCTTCCGAGTCGGCGCAACAGGTCGGCAAGGGCAGTCCAGGTGCGGGACATACAGGTGGCGTCGCGGAGATCGTCGTCTGGCTTGGGCCCCCACGCCATAAGTTTTCCCAATAGTTGCTGATACACATCGATTGCCTGCTGCGGGTGGCCAGTTTCTGAGTAGTGATCCGCTTGCGCTTGCAGAGCGTGGTAAACATCGGACATCGGTTCGATTCTGTCAGCCGGATATATGTGGGCCTCGCCCAGCAGTTGAAATGCCCGATCGATTCGTTGCTGCGCCTCCGCCGTGTTGCCCGTCCAGCGCAGTGGATACGACGAAGCAGCGAGCAACTCGGCCTCATCTTGCTGCGTACTCGAATTGACCTTCGCCTCTCGGATTCGCGCCATTGCCCGGTCATACACGGCCAACGCCTTGCGGGAATCGCTATGCCGTAGAACATTACCCGTCTCCAGCGCAAAAGCCGCTTCAGCATGCCGGCTGAGATAATCGATAGAATCTTTCTTAGCCAGTTCCTCAGCGATATCAACCGCTTTTTGAAAGGCAGCCAAGGCCTCATCGCTTCGGCCAAGGCTGGGCTCGGCATCGGCCCTGCCAAGAACCATACCCTTCACCGTTAAAACGTCTCCCAGATTGATGAGCAGCGCGGCTTCTCCGCCGGCCGCCTGCTGTTCTTGTAATTCCACTGCCTGATTCACAGTCTTGAGCGCGCCCTCGAGATCGCCCGACTGGCGTAGAGTATCCGCCAGCACCGCGTAAATGCTTCCCTCCGCGGTGCGCGCCCTTTCCACAGGCCGGGAGATCTCCAGCGCCCGCCGCAAATACTTTATCGCGTCATCCAGGTGTCGACAGCGCGCGGTGACGTCCGCGACGTTTTGATAGAAGTAAACCATGCTGTAGACATCGTGAGGGGCGGCATTTCCGAGACTGAGAAATCGCTCGACCAGAGACGCGGCATCCTGTGCGTAAGCCAAAGACTCCTCGCGGCGGCCCTCGCTATCGGCCAGCACCATGCGATCGTGAGCGATGGTGGTAGCGATCAACAGAGCCCGCCGGTTTTTGGGGTCATCGGCAAGAATCCCGTCCACCAACTTGGATGCCTGGCCGAGGCTCTCCTTGGCCTCGGCAAACTGCCCCAGGTTTGGAGAAGTCGGATCCCCCTGCGCATGCGCGACCCTCACATAGGCAAACGCGATGTCTAACGCCAGTTCCTTGTCGACATGGCCTTCGCTCTCGAGCGATCGCAAATACTGAAGTGAATCCGAAACCATCTGCATCCGAACCTTGGTGGAGCCTTGCAGACCGCGGATCCTGGCATCGAGATCGATAAATTTATTCGCCAGTTGACGCACCTGCGCGAAACGCTGCTCGGCTATCTTTCGTTGCCGGTTGGCCACGTACAGACCGGTGGAGAGGCTGGCAATCACAAGAGCAAGAGCGCTAGCCCCCGCCACGACCGGCGCCCGGTTTCGCAGAATGAATTTGCGGGCCCGATACCAGAAACTGTCGGGCCGGGCGCTGATCGGCTGATTGCCGAGATAGCGCGACAAATCATCCGCCAAAGCCGTGACCGAGCTGTAACGCTCCCCCGGATTTTTCTTGAGCATCTTGCCGACTATCGTTTCGAGGTCTCCGCGAAGCTGGCGGCGCAGCTTTTCTGGAGTGGTGCTGTGGCTGGCCGCTGCGAGATCGTTCGCGGCAACTGCATCGGATGCCCGCGCCGGTTCATCCTCGAGCACAGCCTTGATCAATGCAGCTGGAGAGTATGGCCCCGGACCGGCCGGGTGCTTCCCGGTCAACAGCAGATAAAAGAGAACGCCCAGCGAGTAGACATCGGTTGCGGTGGTGACCGGTTGGTTCGAAAGCTGCTCAGGCGCGGCATACTCGGGCGTCATCGCCGAACCGCCTTCGTGTGTGAGCATTGTGGGAGCGCCAGTCTGACCTTCCCCTTCCAGAAGTTTGGCGATGCCGAAATCGAGCAACTTGACCTCGCCGCCGGTGGTGACCAGGACATTGGTGGGCTTGATGTCGCGGTGAACAATCAGATTGGCGTGGGCGTGCGCCACAGCCGCAAGCACATCGAGGAAAAGCCGGATGCGACTATTCACATCCAGCTTATGCCGATCGCAATAGTGATCGATGGCCACGCCATCTACGTACTCGAGAATCAAATACGGTTGGCCGCCAGGCGACACTCCAGCGTCAAGAAGCTCAGCGATGTTCGGATGGATCAGCCGGCCCAGAATGCTGCCTTCGCGTTTGAATCGTTCTTCAGTCGCACGCCCGGTGAGCGCGATGCTCACGAACTTCACCGCAGCTTGCCGCTCGAACCTGCCGTCGCTGCGACGTGCCAGCCAGACGCTTCCCATTCCGCCCTGGCCGATCTGCGAGATCAGGGTATACGGACCAAGCGTCTGGCCCGCGAGTCCGGCGGAATTTGGCAGCGCGAACCGCCCGTTCTCCAGAAAACCTTCCTGCGCCAGCACCCGGTGTTCGTCGAGTAGTGCTCCCAACTGCGCAGCCAGTGCGGGGTCTTGCTCGCCGAGCCGAGACAGCCACGCGGCACGCTCATCGTCGCTCAGAGCCAGAGCCTGATCCAGATATGGACTTAGAGCCTGCCACTGATCGGGGCTAAGTGTGGACATCGTGATTCCTCAGGGCAATAAATCTGTGCGGATTTTCCGATGCAGATAAATGCGCGCTTTCTCCCAGTTTCGCTGCACGGTGCGTTCTGATACGCCCGTCATGGCGGCGATTTCCACGAACGAGAAGCCGCAGAAGAATTTCAAGTCGATGATCTCGGCGAGGGCGGGCTCGACTTTGCCAAGCTCGTCTAAGGTTTCGCTGATCCGGACGAGCTCTCGGTGGTCCACCGCATTCTCCATCGCTTCGGTGTCCAGCGAAGTAATCTCGAATAGGCCGCCACGCTTCTGGGCGTGCCGTTCCCGGGCATGATCGATGATCAGTCCTCGCATTACTCGGGCCGCGTACCCCATGAATCGGGCCTCATCCGGAAATGACGGGCCGTCGCGCGCAGACATGTCCAGGTACGCTTCGTGCAGGAGGGTTGTGGCGCCAAGACTCACCTGGAAACCGCGTCGTGCGAGTTCACGCTTGGCCAGCCGATGCAGCTCGGAATAAAGGGCAGCAAACAATGCTTCCGCGGCGGGCCGGTCCCCTTGTTCCGCTGCAACCATCAGCGAAGAGATTGCCGATTCCACGTCTGCCTCCCAGGGTCGCGGGCCGCCGCGTGACAGCCACCCAAATGGCGACAGCTTCTCGCAGATCAACAGGATAGTCAAGCCGCGTCAGGCGGATGAAAAGCCCTCAACCGTCTGCTCCTCTGGCGTTTACGACGTACAGACAGGCAGATTTTCGTATTCGACTTATCCCGAAAAAGTGGAAGGCAATGGATGGCACCGCGCATTTTGAACGGTGAAAGAATTGCGGTAGCTTTTGGATCAAGAAAACAGCCTACGGCAGCCGTGCTGGACCGAGGCCCACAATAAAACTTGATCGTTGTGCTATCACGCTGGCTGTCGGATGATTCTCGAGAAGATCCGATCCCGCGAAGCTCCGGTAGCTGGTCGGCGCCCCCGCGGTCGTCATTTGTACAAATTCCACTGACTGCGGCGCGTCCGGAATGCGAGCGCCGAACCAGTGCGGGTCGTCGCGCTGCGCCCAGGTAACAAGCGCCAATACCGCACTCGCCGGATACGCGGGAGCGACGCCCGGAGCCGCGCCACTTGTACTGCGTGCCAACACCGCCTGCATTGCTGCGTCGTTGCCGTAGAGTGTCGCCGTCGTATGGCTGTTCGGGTCAACGAACATCGTGATCGCGCCCCACTCGAGTGGCTGAAACGGCAGTCTCTCAGGCAACTCTGCGGCGCGGTTGTTCACCACTTCTTCACCGCTAATTTTTGTCGCCGTGATCGGGAGCGTGTAAACGTAGTCGTTGCCTCGCACCGGCCGGTGGCAGCCGGTACATTCGTTCACGAATCGCACGTCGCTGCCATAGGGTTTCAGATCCAACCCACGCCACCGGCCCCAGCCCCAGCCTTCGGTGTCTTTGTAGCGCCTGGCATCTTTCAGCATGAGCTCCACTTGCACGAACTTGCCGGGGTGCATCAGGCCGTCGACGCCGGGTTCCTGCTGCCATGCGATTTTCGCGAAGCTTGCGCCATCCGGCCAAGGCGAGATATTGCCCGAGCGCGCGGCTTTCAGCGCAATCTCATTTCCGAGGATGAACCGGAAGGTGTTGTTGTCGCCGCGGTCTGTCGTGCTGATTGGTTTCCAGTTCTCGAACTTCGGATCGAACGGGAAACCATTGAACTCCGGCTGAACCCTCGTTAAATCAACCGGAGCGGGAACCGCCGCCGGCGCAGTGTCGGTCTTAGAGATGTTATTTTCTGGCGCGTTGCTGGGCTGGTTTGGTGCGGGCGTCCACGGGGACAAATACGCTTTCAACGTCGCCATCTCTTCTGGGGTCACCTTCGCTTCTGCATGCAGCTTAAGGAAGCTCGGCAGCGGCATTGCGCCCAGCTGGATCATGCTCACGGCTTCGTAGAGTGTCGCCTTCTGCGCGGCCACGGGCTTGGAACCCAGAGTCGAAAAGTTGAGGTGCTGACGCGCGCTGAGGATATCCTGCCGAACCAGCCAGTAGCCGGGCACGATCCGGTCGAACCACGAGAGCCGGAGCTGGTCCGAGTGACAGCTGTAGCAGTCCTTTTCCAGGATGTGCTTGACCTCAGGCGGTGCCTGCAGTTCGGCCGTTGCGGGCTTGGCTGGGATGCCTGGCCGCACCAACTGCAGCAGCGCAAAGACAAGCACTCCCACAACGATCAGCGTGCCGAACGTCCTCATTCGCTCTCCATCTATTCGGTATTGCATCTACTCGGTACTGCCACAACTCGACCAGGAGGCGATCTGCATCCTGCCGTACGCAGATGCATTCTATGCGAACGTCCTTATTTGTAGCGAGTGGCGGCGAAGGCCGCGGACCAGGCGGGCTTCCACTGTTCGGAGCCAGCAAGCAGAGGAGGCGTTCCGCCAGGTGGGACTGGGTCTTGGTCGGGCGGAATATCGACGGGTAGCGGAAATTCCGCCATCAGTTGCTCGCTGGGAAGGTAGTCGTGGTGTCCGTAGTCGAGGTTGGCAGGGATCTGCCAGTTCGGTTGCAGGCCGGGGGCAGGCGGATACGGCTGCGCGGGGCCTTCGCGTCCGAGCGCGGCGTGGTAGTACGGATGACCGCGATCGATAATTCCCTGAAGCGGGTTGCCCAGCGGGAATGCAAGGGCAAGAACGTCGTCCTCGGTGGAGGAGAGGATGGAAATCTGGTCAATCTTCTCGGCGGCAAGATTGTACTCGTCGGTCAGGCAATTGTTGTCGATGGCCCCGGCCATGAACAGAGCACGGCGCACCCTGCGAGCGAGGCCATCGATGGTCTGCAGCACCACTCGCGCGCCCAGGGAGTGAGCGGCGAATGACAGGCTGGCGGCGCCAATAAAGTTCGCGTTAAGAAAATCGGCGATCAGGTCGCCGGACTGGATGGCCTCGCCACCCTCGAAAATATAATCGATGCCGATAGGAATAATGCAGTCACCGGGCCACAGTATTCCAATAGGAACAGCGTTGTCGATTTGTAAATTGTCGAACCAATATGTGAGATGTGCAATGCCGTCTGCTTCGTTGACTTCAAAACCGTGAACGCAAAAGTAAGCCTCGCGGCCGCGGACAGCGGCAATCAACTCCGAAGTGAGGTCATAAGGGAAGCCCGGACGATCCGCATCGACAATCTTGACTGGCGCCACTGGACCACCCACAGACTGGGCGCGCGTGCTCAGAAACCAACGCGGCATAATCCTCCTAATCGCTCCAGGACTGGACCGCCTGCACCGCCGCAGTTACGGCTGAGGCAACATCTTTGGCAACGGGAGCAATCGGGGTTGCAATCAGACCGAGCAGGACGGCCTGCCAGACAGTAATGTGATCGGGAAGAACATGGGCGGCTATGACGGCGAGGCCAACCGAAATTGGGATCGCAGTGAACTTGGTCGCATTGCGGTAGCGCTGGTCGGCGCGCTGGTAGGCCTGATCCAGCAAGGTAGTGAGAAGAAGGTCGAAGCGTCCGTACACGTCGCGCTGCTGGGGAGTGAAAGCCGCGCCGGAATTGATGCAAGCAGCGATTTGAGAAAGAATGGCAGGATCCACGCCAGTCGCCTTCGCGAGCGCCGCGGCCGTGTCCGGAGTGAGACGAAGTTTGATGAGCGATTTCGCGATATTGAGCTGGTCTGTGGTCGCGGTACCGTTGATCCAGTGCGACTGAAGTGTGAACAACAAGGATTCGCGGCTCAGCCCGGTTCCGTCGAATGCAGCGACCTCGGGCGCAAGCTTAAGTATGGTCTGCCGAATGAATTTGAAACCGGCGCGGGAAATTCCACCTCCGGGCAGGACCTTTAAAGCATCGACCAGACCGAAAGCCGCGGTGCCGAGCGCGCCGGTGGCAGCGATGACTGTTGGGAGAGTGCTCAACGTCGTTCCATTCAACTCCATGATTCCTCCTGAAGCAAGAAACAACGCCGAAGCCAGCTCGTGTGCGATCGATCAATCCAGAGACGGACGAGCAGAACCTCCCAGCGGCGAGGTATTCATGTTGAAAATATTGTGGTGGCCTTCCGGACCTCCCCAGGCAAACATCAGCGAAACCATCGGAAAACCGCCGGCACGCAGGGTGAGTCCGGCGGCGAAACTGTGCTTCAGATGATCAAACCCGACATCGCTGCGGGTAGAAGCCACGCGGCCCTCGTCAGTCATGAACTTGAGTCCGAACGGACCCCAGATCGAGTGCTCGAAGCTTTCCTGCAGTAACAGAAGGTTGGGTGCGCGAAACCGGTAGTCCTGGTAGCTGCCCAGCGCCATGGCTCCGTCGATATCGGACCCGCCCAGCGTCTGTTGAAAATAGAACGGCACCGCACTGGTTGCGGAGTTGATCGATTCCGACAGCAGAAAACGCACTCCGATCGAGCCGTTCAGATTCCGCGAATGTGGAATGGGCGGGCACTTCGCCTCATTCGGGGCACATTCGTCTGGACCGTTCGAGTCTGTGTTCTTTGGTGCCGACTGCGTGTAACCGTACAAATAAAAAACGTGGTTCAGATCGGCGGTCCAGCGCAGAAAGGAATTTGCCGAGCTCGATGGCGCAAAGAACTCCTGAAAGTTCCCGGAATAATTCAGTTGAAAGTGATCTCCGAACACGGGCTCGATGCGAAAGCCTTCGCCGAGCTGAATGAATCCTGGCTGGCTGATCAGCCCCGGCGCGGTCGCGTTCGTATAAAGCGTCTCGATCGAAGGAGTCGATTGCCCCTCTTCGCCTCTCACGTTCACAAAGCGCCCATTCACTTCGCCCAACAACGCAAGCTTCAGTTTGCTGATTGCGGGCGACTCATAGATTGGCTTGATCACGCTGCCGCCCACGATGGTTTGGGTCATTCCAAACACCGACTGCCCCGCCAGCGTGGAATCATTTCCCAAACCAAAGAAATAAAGTTTGTTCAGAGAAATGGACTGCGCGTACAGATTGAAAACCGTGTAAGGATGAACCAGGTTTATCTGTGGCTTCTTAGCAGGCTTCCTTGGCTGAGGGCTCTCGCCGGGACCTGGAACTACCGGCATGATGACATGCACAGGCTCGCTCGGAGTGTGGATGATCTTCATATATCCGCCGGCCCGCCACGAAGCGTTGGTTGAGCCGACCGCGTCCACGTCCCAGGCTAAGCGCCAGTTCCTGGTATTCTTGTCGACCACGAGCGCCCCACCCAAGCCGAATCCGTTCTCTGCCGGCAGGCTCCCCACTGCAATGTGAACAGGTGTGTCGGTGAAGACCTCGATGGCGCATCCCGGCACGATCTTGAAACTGAAATCTTTGCAGGCGTCACTGGCGCGTTCCGCTTCGCGGCGAAACTCCGCGTGCAACATGCCCTCCTGGGCGACGGCGAATGTGCCCGCAAGCCACAACGCCAACAACAAACTCCAACGCATACCGCCTCCCGCAAATCAGTTCTGAGCGCTCACAAACACCGCCGGCTAGCTCTTCCGGTCAGGCTTCGTCTTGGCTCTTTTCTTAGTTTTGTTCGCCCCAGCGCTCGTACGTTTTCGCACTGGCCCGTCGTCTGCCACAGCCGCAATTTCGATCACTGGCTTCCGCTTGGCCGCCGGCCGCGCCCGCTTCTTCGCCGCAGCTGCATGCGCCGCATGGATCGCCTCTGTCACTTGCCGGATGTAATTCGCGGCCTCGCCTTCCGTCTTGATCGCATTGATATAAACATCCGTGCGGTGGCCGATGGGAAGCTTCGACTCCGCGTCGTGCAGGTGAAGCATCTGCGTCTTCAGCAGAGCGTTGACCGGCCGATCCGGATCCATCGCATTCTTCGGTCTGGGCACGTGGATGAGAGCCATTTCAGGTGCTCCTTTTGTGCGGCGCGACTGCCGCGAAAGTCATCGTCGTCAAGTCGTCATTCCTACACATCAAAGTCCGGGCAATCGGTTCGCATGGTGCCCAGCGAAAGCAGATTCCGCGCTGGATCGACCGTCCCGGCGTTCGGCTCAATAAAAACGTCGGCGCTGGTCTCCCGCGGAGATCGTGGGGAGAAAGCACGGAGAAAAAACTTTGTGATCGTCGCTGGAATTGATGCGTGATCAAAGACCCGGTTCACCACCGTCCCCGCCGGTATCCACGGCGAAATCAAAATCGCGGGCACACGCACACCCAACCGATCGAACGCGAACGGCATGCCAGTCCCCGTGTCGTTGGCCGTGGCTGTAAATTGGTCGGGAGTGCAGGCGGGCGGGACCACGTGATCATAGATTCCGCCGTGCTCGTCATACACCACCAGCAGCGCCGTGTTCGGCCACAGCGGCGAACTCTTGATCGCGTTGTACACCGACGCGATGAACAACTCTCCTGCCTGAACGTTGTGGTCCGGATGCTGGTCGGAAGCCACTTCTTCGCCTGCGTCACCGTCATGATCGGAATAGTTCGGCTCGACGAACGAATAGTCGGGCAGATTACCGCTGCTGCAATCGCTTAGAAACTGTTGGTAGCTGCCAAACAACTCCGGCTGATTCTGCAGCAGGTTCGTGATCTCCATAGTCGAACTTGTCGTGTCGTAGTAATAAAGCTTGGCCGTGTGTTTGGGATTGGCATTGATCAGCCGGCTGTAAATGCTCTGGAAGGGTTCGTTCACATAGAGCAGATCCATGTCGACTCTGCCGAACGATGTGCCATAGTGCGCGAATGCCCGATTACAAATCGTGGGCCCAGGGATTGACGCGAACCAGCGGTTGAACACCGCAAACTCCAACGCCAAAGTGGTCAGCACCGGGAGCTGATTCTGCGCAAAGTAATACATAATCTTTTGCGAATGCCCCACATCCTGCTGCTGATTGAAATAGCTTTTTACGAAGCCCTGCATGTTCGCCGCACGACCAGGGCTGGTGTTTCCGCCAAAGATTTGTAAATCCACCGCCGGAAAATGATGATCTGGGTCCGGATCAAGCTGCCCTTGAAATTCCGCCAGCGGCTGCGGCTGGACTGCGGCCCCTGTCGTATCGGGATTGCTCAACGCGGCGGTGATCCCGTCGATCTGTGGGTTCACTGCCGTCAAAGATCCCAGCATGTGATCGAACGAGCGGTTTTCCATCATCAGAACAACGATATGTTTAAGGTTGTCCAGTCCCGGGGGCATAGTTCACTCCGTTCTCGAGCGCGGCATTCACCATCTTGCCTCTCCGCGCAACAAGTCAAACGCTCTGCGTAGGATTAGTGATTTCCAGAGCAGTATCGTTTCATTTGCTTCGATGTTGCTTGTAAGGCGGCTGGAAAAGCGATACGACAAAAAAGTGGCGCGGCACAAGAGGCCGCGCCACGTCTTCAACTCTGAGGACTAGGTACCTGTTTTGATATTTTGCTCCGATGGTGCACCCAACGCCGCCGCAACTTGAGCCCCGATCGGAGATCCCAACCCCGAGCATGCATCCCATCCAGGACCAGCTGAGTAAGCGCCGTTGTTACCGGAGGTGATGTCATTGAGATCGCTCGCCCTACCTGCATCCTGATAGAGCAAGGGATTGATGAAGCCAACCGGTTTTCCGATGCTCTGGTTGATGAGCGCGATCAGTCCAGCCCAGAGCGGGGCGACAGCGCTCGTCCCGCCAATCACGTCGGGGTTGCCATCGACGCGAGTAACGTAGCCAGTGGTTGGATCGGCATCGCCGGTCACGTCTGGAACGCCCCTACCAATATTCTTATTGGGATTAGCGGAAGGCGGCACGCCCGCTCCATTCTGGTAACTGGGAAGCGGAAAGACATCGCTGATGCCCCCTCCAGTTGCGCCTTCATTATTTGCCAGTTCGTTCCACACAGTTTCGCTGGTGATGCTATTACCTGACGCCACCAGCTGAGTGCCTCCACAGGCCAGGACATTTGGACTCGATGCTGGAAAGTCCACATGGTTCAGGCCATCGGTTACGCCGTCGGTCGAGCCGTCGTCTCCGGCTGCGACGCAAACAGAAACACCCATGACGGCCGCGGACT